>Ga0209503_10000009_pt1 | contig 200595 bp, 172 predicted proteins | sample SouAtlMetagenome_2_FD_187448 | JGI IMG/M metagenome (GOLD analysis project Ga0209503, IMG submission 187448) | Marine eukaryotic phytoplankton communities from Atlantic Ocean - South Atlantic ANT15 Metagenome (SPAdes) (version 2) | ecosystem: Environmental > Aquatic > Marine > Oceanic...
CCAGAGCCAGAGCCAGAGCCAGAGCCAGAGCCAGAGCCAGAGCCAGAGCCAGAGCCAGAGCCAGAGCCAGAGCCAGTAGTAGCACCGGCGCCGGGCCTGTCCGTTGGGCCAGAGCTCAATTGTGTATTAGTTAATTTGGCTGGTTTGAAGTTGGCTATCCCTTTCGAATATATCGAAGGGACACTCAGCTTAGATACCTTAACACTCAAATTAGAAAATACAGAAGAGTGGATTATTGGTAGTTTTGGAAGCTCTTTATCCTATACCCGTATCGTCGATGCAGGTTCTTGGCTTATGCCGGGTCGGTATGAATCGCACGCCTCGGATTATACAGAGTGCGTTATCTTAGAAGGCCGCCAGTGGGCCATTGCGTGTGATGAGTTGCTTAAGTCTTTGCGTATCCCTGTGAGTGAAGTTAACTGGAACGCCAATAAAGAGTCTCGTCCGTGGTTGTTAGGGACCTATATGCCTGAGCGGTGTGCTGTAGTGGATGTGCGGGTGCTCTTAGAACAGTTTGAACAAGCGTTTCAAAACTAGCTAAACCTGATACTCTTAACATCTTGAAGTACAAGGTTAAATGATAGGATGCATTTTTGACGGATTCGGGTATCTGGCTAGCATTAGTATTGACGATGATTGTGATCTTGTTCGCAGGGCTGAGTATTGTCTTGTGGATAAGAGTAAGACGTCATGAGCGTCAATACAAAGCGCTTATTCATGTGTTGCGAAATGAGATCCGCTCGATCACGGGTGGGTCGATTGGTATGGGTAAGCGTTTAGTTGATATTGAGCATCGACTTAATATTACTGCCGAAAAACAAATAGAACTCGAAAACAGAGACCCAGGCGAGCTGGCTTACAACCAAGCAGCAAAATTGATGGAAATGGGTGCTGATGTTGATGATTTGGTCAAAAATTGTGGTATTGGTCGCCCCGAAGCCGAGCTAATGGCGCTGTTGCACAAAGAGCTACAAAGCAATGCAGGTATAGATTACAAAAACAGTTAGCCCTTACCGTTGGGGTTGGCACTCATCTTTTTGATGTTATATGCAAAGGCAATGACTTCAGCGATCGCTCTATACAGGCTTTCTGGTATCTCATCCCCAAGTTCTAGTCGAATTAATACATCTAACAGTTCAGGGTTTTGGTGAATGTGTACATCATGCTCTTGAGCTAACTCAATAATTTTCTCGGCTATGTCGCCATGACCTTTTGCAACCAGAGTCGGCGCTTTTCCTGATAGCGGGTCGTACTTTAGGGCGATCGCTGATGGCTGTTTATCCGGCGTTTTACTCATGTTTTGATATCAATCAGTTGTTTTTGGATAGGGTTAGATTGCGCCGCAATGTTGCCTTGTCGACACGTTAAACTGCTGGACTCAAACCCAAGTTGTGCCAAGCGCTGGCTGAATTCGTCGAGTTGGCCGCGTACGCGGTTCGCTGTACTAGTTTCACTGCAAGCAAAGAGAGCGCTAACGGCTTGTGTGCTCTCGTTTAAGCTTACATCGGCATCTATCATCCCGTCTTCGCCCAGTTCAAAATGTAAACGAATACGCCATAAGGTTTCCCATTGTCCATATTCATTTTGGCTATCGCGTTGCTGTAGGCGCATTTCTACATTGTCTAGTGCTTCTTGGAAGTGAACAGGAAGGTCGAGCTGGTAAAAACGCTCTGTCGTATCTGTTCTGTCTTGTCTATGTTGTACCTGAGTAATTTGTTGCTGTGTAATGCGTGACATCATGCTCTCAACCGCGCTTTTAATTGAATCGCGCTGCGCGGCTGGAAGCTGGTCTGCCATGGCATCTAACTTACCTAAAAATTGCTTCATGTCTTGATTAACTGGTTGTTGATTGGCAAGCCGATTCTCGGTAAATAATCCACCTAGCTGCAGGTTTTGACGGATAGATTGCTCAGCATCTTGGCTACCGGGCGTCACGCTAAAAAGTTGCAAAATAGACTGTATCGCTTTGTCGATTCCTGAGGTGTTTGTTTGGCTTTGCACGGATGTATTAGGTTGAGCCTGCGTGTTAGCGAGCTGCTGTAGGCTCTCTGCAAGCGGGCGTTGTACCGGCAAGCTTTCTCTCATTGTTTGACTCACCGCTTGTTGCTGGCTTGGCGTGAGTGGCATGTTATCCAGTGCCGTTGTTTTAGCGGACGGTGCTGGTGGGTTGGGCCAACTGATCGTTAATTGTTGCTGGTTTGGCCGTTCTAATGTGACTTCTTTTAGAGGCGGTAGGTTAGCGGTTGTTTGTAGCTGCAGCGTTTGCCCTTTGATGTTAACGGTTAGCTGTTGGCCCGCAGGTGTTGTATAGCTTGAATTTGCTGTGTTTTGGGGTGCTGGTGAAGTAGCGGTATTTCCGGGCGCTGGCTGTACTGTCGGCGTATGAGTTGGAACAGTCGTCGCGCTGCTATGTGTTGGAGTGCTTGCCGGGGTAGCGCTTGAAGCGGAGGCCGCTGCTGTTGAGTTTGTAATGGTGGGTGGCACTGGCGAATGAGCCGTCGGAGTGCTTGCGCGAGCAACCTGAGCTGCTAGCGGCTGGGCGGGCGTTCCTGCGGAAGGAGGGGCGGCAGGTGACTGCGTTGGCCCAGTTGTGGTTGTGCTGTTTGTTGATTGCGCCGCACCGCTTGGCGAGGGTGCTGAGCCCGCTCCCGTTTGTGAGGAGTTGATCGTTTGAGGTGTAGCGGGTTGCCCAGTCGGTTGAGTGGGAGCGGCTTGGGGCTGTGCTCCAGATGGAGCTTGTACAGCGCTATTGCCTGAATTAGCCAGTATCGAACTGTTTACAGCTGTTGCTGTGGTTTGCTGGCTATTGGCAGCCGGTGTTGGTTGTGTACCACCAGTTTGTGCGTTGGCTGCTGTACTCGCAGCGCCATTTTGGGGGGCGGTATTAACTAGAGTCGCTGTGGCATTCGTGCTTGCTGAGGTGTTGGTTGCAAGCGGTGTTTGCTGTAAGACTGTTACGGTGGTGGATGAGCCTGCCGGTAATAGCTGGTTTAGTTGCTGGCTTAACGCTGTTGGTGTTTGGCCTGTTGTGGGTACAGGAGTGGCTGGCACACGTGTTGTATTTGACGCAGGGTTAGGAGGTGTTTGAACAGTCGTAGTTGATGTCTGCGTTGATGAAGTGTTGGGGGCGCTTGCTTGATTTTGAATGTTAACGGTTAAATTGCCGTTATTTCGCGCGCTTACAGTGACTTGGCTGCCCTGCGCAATCGGTTGTCGAGTCTGTAGCTCCATCAAGCGGCTTTGAGATTCAACTTTTATTTTAAAAACCTGCGGGTTTAGTTGGTCTTGCGAGACTTGTTTAACGGTCCCTTGCAAAGATTCCCCCGGATTGAGCGTTACTGCGCCCTTGGTTGTTGGGCTGCTACTATCCAATCGAGTTAAAGATTGTGGGTTAACCATTGCCATGGGTCAGGTTTCCGTTCTTATGTTACAGGCTCAGTATCAATTGATTGTGTGTATCGTAAATCACAGTGACGGAGATTAGCCATTAAATGGCGCCACCACTCTCAATGCGCGTGCAATACGCGCGTTATGTGATGCAGAGCAATCCACATGCCTGTCTTATTTTGTATATAATGCACACCGTATTAATCGGCCAACGTCCGATTTAGTGTAGCGCTAACCCGTTTAAAGCGCAGTGTTTGAGGAAGAGGTGTGCTAGAACCCCTGCTAAAAATTGTCGACCTTTTTTGCGAACGTGATGAGCGCATCTTATTCGAGCAACTGTCTTTTGACGTCCAAGCTGGTCAGCTAGTTCAAGTTGTTGGCCCTAACGGAAGTGGCAAAACCACCTTGCTTCGTATTTTAAGCGGCTTGTCGTCTTCTTATGAGGGGGAGTTGTTCTGGAAAGGAGACCCCGTGGCCGATGTGCGGGAAGAGTTTGCCGCCTCTATGCTGTATTTTGGTCATCAGCCGGGGGTTAAAGGTGCTTTAACGCCGGAAGAGAATCTGCGTTGGTACGCCGCTATTCACCCCAGTATTGATGAGCGGGATTTGCATCAAGCACTGAACAAAGTAGGGTTGGCAGGTTATGAAGATGTTCCATGCCACTCATTATCGGCAGGTCAAAATCGACGCGTGAGCTTAGCCCGTTTATATATGACTCATGCGCCCTTGTGGATTTTAGATGAGCCGTTTACCGCAATTGATAAACGTGGGGTCGCTGAAAAAGAAGCGCTGCTTGCCCAGCATGTGGAGCAAGGGGGGAGCGTTATTTTGACGACGCATCATGATCTAAGTCACTCAGGTCCAGTAACACGCCTTAACCTTGAAGAGTATATGGGAACTTGATGACCAGTATGCACACTAATACCTCTGATGAGTCGCTGTGGCGGTTATTTAGCGCTGTTTTGAAGCGCGATTTGTTACTTAGCTTTCGTAAAAAGAGCGATCTAGTTAACCCGCTGATCTTTTTTTTGATGGTGGCTACTTTATTTCCTTTAGGCGTGAGCCCTCAACCCGCTGTGTTATCAGAGATAGCGCCGGGTATTGTCTGGGTCGCGGCCTTGTTAGCAACTCTCTTATCTTTAGATAGCCTATTTCGTTCGGACTATGAAGATGGGACTTTAGAACAGGTGATTTTGAGCCCTCAACCCCTTATGGTTGTCTGTTTCTCAAAAGTCGTTGGGCATTGGATGACCACGGGATTGCCGCTCACGCTGATGTCTCCATTAATTGGCATGATGTTGTTTTTGCCAGCGCAAGGCATGCTAGGGCTGATGAGTAGTTTGTTAGTAGGGACTTTTACATTGAGCTTAATTGGTGCGATTGGCGCAGGGCTTACGGTTGGTTTAAAGCGCGGTGGGGTCTTAATCTCTTTAGTCGTGTTGCCTCTTTATATACCGGTACTTATTTTTGGTACAGGCGTTGTGGAGGCAGCAGCGATGGGTGTGCCTTATGATGGATTTTTAGCCATTATGGGGGCCATGTTAGCGTTAGGTTGTGTGTTAGCGCCGGTGGCGATTAGCGCAGCGGTCAAAATTTCGGTGAGCGGTTAGGGTCTTTATATGGCGGGTAAAAAATGGATGCCTCGATGGTTTTATCAATTGGCATCGCCACGTTGGTGTTACGAGTTTACCGGTAAGTTGTTGCCTTGGTTTGCTGTCATAGCGGGGCTATGTCTGGTGGGTGGCGTTGTATGGTCGCTTATGTTTGCTCCTGCCGATTATCAGCAGGGTAACAGCTTTCGTATAATGTACATCCATGTCCCATCCGCTATCCTCGCACAGTCGTGTTATATGTTAATGGCGATAGCGGGTGCCATTGGTTTGATTTGGAAAATGAAGGTTGCCGATATGGTGGCGTATAGCTGTGCGCCTATTGGTGCCAGCATGGCTGTTATTGCTCTAGTCACAGGAGCCATTTGGGGTAAACCGACGTGGGGGTCTTGGTGGGTTTGGGATGCTCGACTTACCTCTATGCTTATCCTGCTGTTTCTTTATATGGGTGTTATGGCAATGCATGCCGCTATGGAAAGCGAGTCCATGGCCGCCAAAGCAGCATCGGTGTTATCACTGGTTGGCTTGGTGAATATTCCTATCATCAAATATTCGGTTGATTGGTGGAACACCTTGCATCAACCTGCCACTTTCACTCTGACAGAAAAGCCTGCTATGCCGGCTGAAATGTGGATGCCTTTGTTAGTGATGGTGATTGGCTTTTATTGTTTTTTTGCTGTGTCGCTAATGATGCGGCTTCGTACCGAAATTCTTCGCCGCGAGCGGCGTGCTGGCTGGGTGCGTGAACTCATCGTAGCTGGCACTAGTGATAAGGGGTGATTGTGCAGTTTTCTACCTTTTCTGAGTTTATCAATATGGGCGGCCACGGCCTCTATGTTTGGTTGGCGTATGGTATCGCATTGGCGATTATTACGGCGAATATACTAATGCCCATTCTTGCTCGTAAAGCTCTGATCAATAATCTGGTACGTCGTGCTCGTCGAGAAAAGCACCAAGCGAGTCGCCAAGAGAGTCAAAAACTATGAATGCGAAACGTAAAAAACGCTTAATCCTTGTGCTGTTTTTAGTATTTGGGGTGGCTGCTGCTGTCAGTTTGGCGCTCTACGCGTTGAATCAAAACATTAATTTATTTTATTCGCCAACTCAGATTAATGCTGGCGAAGCACCCGAGGGTGCTCGTATACGCGCAGGAGGCATGGTGGTAGATGGGTCTGTAATACGGGATCAAAATAGTTTGCATGTTGCCTTTGAAATAACTGATTACGACAAAACGGTCCCTGTGGAGTTTACTGGGATTTTGCCTGATTTATTTCGCGAGGGGCAGGGGATAGTGGCTCAAGGTTCTATGGACGCTAACGGCGTTTTTCAGGCTGATGAAGTACTTGCCAAGCACGATGAAAACTACATGCCGCCCGAAGTGGCAGAAGCCCTAAAAGCATCGGGCAATATGCCAATGCCAGAAAAAGAGACGTACAACAAATGATCCCTGAAATTGGCCAATATGCGCTCGTTTTAGCGCTCACTTTATCTGTTTTCCTAGCGGTAGTGCCGTTATACGGTGTTTTTGTCGGCAATAGCTTGTGGATGAATTATGCGCGACCGCTAGCCAAGGGGCTGTTTCTCTTCTTGCTGATCAGCATGGCTTGCTTGGTGTATAGCTTTTTGACGGATGACTTTTCGGTTGCCTATGTAGCCAACAACTCTAATAGCAAACTGCCTATCTATTACAAGTTTAGTGCTGTTTGGGGTGGTCACGAAGGCTCGTTGCTGTTGTGGATTCTGATATTGGCCGGGTGGACATACGCTGTTGCTGTAAAAAGTAAGGGCCTGCCGCTTGATATCGTGGCCCGTGTGTTATCGGTGATGGGCATGATTAGTGTCGGTTTTACGCTGTTTACCTTAGTCACTTCTAGCCCGTTTGAGCGCTTATTACCCAACACGCCTCTGGAAGGCGGTGACTTAAACCCTTTGCTTCAAGATATAGGCCTGATCATCCATCCGCCTATGTTATACATGGGTTATGTTGGTTTTTCTGTGGCCTTTGCTTTTGCTATCGCTGCGTTGATGAGCGGCCGTTTAGATGCGGCTTGGGCACGGTGGTCTCGTCCGTGGACCAACGTGGCATGGGCCTTCTTAACCTTGGGGATTGCGCTAGGGAGTTGGTGGGCGTATTACGAACTCGGCTGGGGAGGCTGGTGGTTTTGGGACCCAGTAGAAAATGCGTCATTTATGCCGTGGCTTGTGGGAACGGCGTTAGTCCACAGCTTGGCAGTTACCGAAAAGCGTGGGGTCTTTAAAAGCTGGACGGTATTACTCGCTATTTTTGCCTTTTCATTAAGTCTGCTGGGTACTTTTTTGGTGCGCTCGGGTGTGCTCACTTCTGTGCATGCGTTCGCCACTGATCCAGAGCGTGGCTACTTTGTATTGGCGCTCTTGGCTATCACGATTGGCGGATCATTCTTATTGTATGCCATCAAAGCGGCTCACGTTAAAAGTGAGTCCAGCTTTGAATGGTTATCCCGTGAAACCTTTTTGCTGCTCAATAACGTTGTGCTGGTGGTGATCTGTTTAATGGTATTACTGGGAACCTTATACCCATTGGTGATGGATGCCTTGGGGCTGGGTAAAATCTCGGTAGGGCCTCCTTACTTCAATGCCATGTTTGTTCCGTTAACATCTATATTGGCCGTCTTGCTGGGCATCGGTTCTTTGGCGCGCTGGAAAAAAACCGAATCACGTTATTTGGTGCAACAGTTGTGGTTACCAGCGGTTATCGCTGTCATCAGTGGGTTTGCTATCACGTACTGGGTGTATGCAGGCTTGGATGCCACAACCATTGTGGGTATTACCTTAGCTGTTTGGGTTTTGCTCTCGGTACTGCGCGATGTGCTGAATAAGGTGATGACTAAAATCCGCGCAGGCTCCGCTCCTTTTAGTGGCTTAACTCGCCTTTCACGAAGCTATTACGCTATGACTTTAGCGCATTTAGGGCTAGCGGTTTCTATTGTGGGTGTGTGTTTAGTTTCTGTGTACAGTGAAGAGCGCGATTTACGTATGGCACCTGGCGATACTTTAGAGTTTGCGGACTACACCTTTATATTTGAAGGATCACGCAAAGTCCAAGGCCCTAACTTTATTGCGGATCAGGGTGTGTTACGGGTGCTTAAGTCGGGTGAACCGTACATTACCATGCACCCTGAAAAACGAGTGTATCAAGCACGTGGAAATATGATGACCGAAGCCGATATTGATGCGGGCTTATTTCGGGATTTGTATGTAGCGCTGGGCGAGCCATTAACCGACGGTGCTTGGGCCGTGCGGATTCAGCACAAACCTTTTGTGCGTTGGATTTGGTTAGGTGCGCTAATGATGACAGCCGGTGGTTTGTTGTCTGCAACCGACCCTCGTTATCGTAAACAATTGATGCGCAAGCTAGTACCTGCCTGAGGCTCTTATGAAACGTTTATTTTTATTTATTCCTTTGGTTGTTTTTATCGCGCTCGGTGCTCTGTTCTGGAAAGGTCTCACGTTAGACCCCACTGAGCTACCAACGGCTTTGCTGAATAAACCGGTCCCCACCTTTTCACTACCGGCGCTTGCCGCTGAAGATGGCTTACTCACCCAAGAGAGCCTCAAAGGGAAGCCGGCACTGCTTAATGTGTGGGCGACATGGTGCCCAACCTGTAAAGAAGAGCATGCCCAGCTGAACAAAATAGCACGTGAAGAGGGCGTCACTATTTATGGAATTAACTACAAAGACGAAAGAGCTGCCGCGAATGACTGGTTAGCTCGCTACTCAAATCCGTATGTGCTCAATATCTATGATGAGGCAGGTAGCCTAGGGCTTGATTTAGGTGTGTATGGCGCCCCAGAAACATATGTGCTGGATGCGGATGGCATTATTCGTTATCGGCATGTGGGTGCGGTAGATCAGGCGGTATGGGAGCAGCTACGTAGCATTATGAAACAGGTTAGCGAGCCGTCTCAGCAGGAGGGCGCAGGCTAATGCGTGCTTTAATACTTATCCTGTTAAGTGCTTTTGCTTTACCTGCATTTGCCGCCATTGATACCTATGAATTTACCGATGATGCCGCACGCGAGCGCTTTCAAGAGTTAACGGCTGAGCTGCGTTGTCCAAAGTGTCAAAACCAAAATTTAGCTGATTCAAACTCGCCAATAGCGCAAGACTTACGCCGAGAGGTTTATCGTATGGTCGAAGCAGGCGATAGCGACCAAACCATTGTCGATTTTATGGTTGCTCGTTATGGCGAATTTGTTTTATATCGACCGCGCCTCACAGGCTATACCTGGATTTTATGGTATGGCCCCTTTGTATTGTTGGGCCTCGGTGTCATTGTGGTGCTCATCCTTGGTCGTCGTAAAAAACTAAGTAAAGCGGGCGCTCAAGCGTTCGATGCAGATAATTCAGCGCCAAACACAACGGCAGCCACTGACCACAATGCGCGGTTAGGCGCGTTACTTAAAAGTACTGATAACAGCGATCACGCTGGCAAACAATCTGATCAGCCAGTTAATAAGGAAACACCATGATTCAGCTATGGGCTGGTATAGCGTTACTGACATTGTTAGCTTTGGCTTTTATTTTTCTTCCGTTTGCAAAAACACGAAAACAGCATGAAGCGGCCATTGATCGTACAGAAGAAAATATCCACATTTTTAAAGAGCGCTTGGCTGAATTAGAAGCTGAGCGTGATGCCGGCACGCTTCAGCCCGCGGCATTCGATGAATTAAAGTTAGAACTCGAAAAAAACTTACTAGAAGACGCTGAAGGCCAACCTAGTTCAGTCAATGCTGAATCCACCACGGTTGTTGGTAAACCGCAGTTAATGGCGGTGATGCTGATTGCCATCTTAATCCCAGCCATGGGTTTAGGTTTGTATCATCAATACGGCAATGCTGATTTAGTGGAGCTAACGCTGAATCGTCAAGATCAGCCGTTTGCTAAAGAAGGTCGGCAACCAACAGTGGAAGAGGTTGTTGGTCTGTTAGAAGCTGAACTGGCTAAAAAGCCCGACAATGCAGAGGGCTGGTACGTGCTGGCGACCACCTATATGAATATGGGTGAGTTCACTAAGGCGACTGAGGCCTTCCAAAAAGTATTGTTGATACTGCCAAGCGAATCGCCGCAGTATCCGTTAGTTATGGGACAGTATGCACAAGCATTGTACTTTGTGAATGGCGATGTAACGGATGAAGTTCGTCAGCAAATTGAACTCACCTTAGAACGCGAGCCAAATGAAGTAACTGCGTTGGGCTTGAGTGGAATCGACCAGTACTCCCAAGGTAATTTTAACCAAGCCATCAGTGTTTGGAGAAAAGCATTAGAATTTGCGGAACCAGAAGCGGCAGAATCAATCAAAAACGGAATACGTAGTGCATTAACCAGTTTGGAAGAGGCCGGAGAACCCTTGCCAGATGTTCCAGAATTGGTCGATGTCGCACTACCGCTAACGGTATCAATCTCGTCTGAGTTGTTAGCACAGTTATCGCCAGATCAGCCGGTCTTTATCTTTGCACGGGCTGTCGGTGGTAAAATACCTGTTGCTGCTGCGCGTTTTACAGTCAAAGATTTACCAATAACGATTAGCTTAGATGATTCTATGGCCATGACACCGCAAATGCGATTGTCATCTCAGAGTGAAGTTGAAGTGGGAGCCCGTATCTCGATGAGCGGCCAACCACAGGCTTCACCCGGCGATTTAGCGTCACCCTTACTAACCGTTACCGTAGCGGAACAGGAAGAACCGCTTAACTTACTTATTGATCACGTTGTTCAGTGAGAAGGATCGGTTTATAGTAACGATAATAAACGCTTAACATTGCTGGGGATTGTTTTTACATCATGGATATCGGCTTAAGAGAATGGCTTATCATCGGCGGGGTGTTGGTGATCGGACTGATTATCTTTGATGGTTGGCGTCGCGTACGCGGTCAACGCGACACCTTGAAGATCGATATAGACGGTAAATTCACCGAAGGTGCTGACTTTGGTGAGGACGGGCATCATAATCCTGAGCTACCTAACGGTGGTGCACGTCTTAAACCTCATGAGCATTCGCCACCGTCTTCTGAGCAGCCTGCTTTTAACAGCCGCCAAGATTACGCACCTGCGCCGGCTCGGCCGGCACAACACGCTAAGGTGGCTGATAACCCAACGGCGTATAACAAGACTACTGCGTCGGACAATGTTGATTCGCATGCCCTGGATCTTGCGATTAGTGCGCATCAAGACTCGCCGCTTTCAGCTCCTGACTTTTCGCAACCGGCAGATGACCCCTACGTTGCTGAAGCTTATGACGTGCCCGCATCAGAACCTGAGCCAGTTAAAGAGCCTAAACCAGAGCCGTTAGTCGCATCCAATGCGTCAGCAAAAAGCCAACAAGCGGCAGTAGACCATCAGCCAGCCGTTGAGCCAGCTGGCCTAGCTGATAATGCGCAAGAGTCCATCGAAGCGGTGACTAGCTCATCGGACGATTATTCAGATATCGCATCAGATAATGATGAAGACATTCATGAACTAGACCCACTGTTTGATGATATTCCTGAGATTGTCTCGCGACCGCGTCCTGCGGCCAGCTCTGCGCCGGATGTTGAGCCAGAATTTACCGCGATAGACGACGTGAGTGAACCGCATCAAGTACCGACATCGGACATCATTCATCAAGACTTGAAAGATCCAGTGGTTGCGGCGGCAATAAACGCTGAAGAAACGACAGATATTGATCCGTTAACCTTGGAACAGCATGATGCCAATGCTTATGGCTCTTATAAGGTTCACACGCCTGAACAAATGCATGATGAAACTGAAGCGCCGGACGACTCCCCAACATCAGAAGCAGAAGTGGCTAACGAGCGCAGTGATGAGAAGAGCGAAGCGGATATTGATCTAGAACAGCCCGTCACTGTGCTCATGCGTCAGTTTACCGCTGAGCGTGAAGAGGCGCGTATCCAACAAGAAATGTTTGATATGCCAGAGCCAGAGCCTGCACACACCAGTGTAAAAGATAGTGGGCAAGGCAATGCAAAAGAAAGTGCCGTGAGCCAATTGGCCGCAAAAGCGCAAGCGGTTGCGTCGGCGCTGAGTTCGGCCAAACGTAAGCAAGCAGCGCCGGAACAACAGTCTCAACTACAGCCTCAACCACAGCCTCAACCACAGCCTCAACCACAGTCAGAGCCTGAGTGGGAGCAAGAAGAACCTGTTGAAACAGCACCGCTCACACCTCAGCCAGAGCCAAAAAAGGCGGTTGCGCAAGAGCCAGCCATGCCAGCCGAAGTACCAGAGCAAGACTCGCTGTTTGATGATCCGCTCATAGAAGGAGCGCATGTTGACCGCAAAGCGCGCGAGCATCCACCGGAGCCGGATGAGGTGCTGGTGATTACCGTCGTAGGCAAAGAACAACCGCTTAACGGAAAGCAGCTGCTTAAATTGGTCTTAGCTTGTGAAATGCGTCATGGAGATATGGACTTATTCCACCGCTTTGAAGATGGCATCGATAAAGGGGCCGTGCAGTTCAGTATGGCTAATGCGGTTAACCCGGGTACCTTCCAGCTCGAAACTATGGCGGATATGGAAACGCGTGGCGTGAGCTTTTTTATGTCCATGAGCGAACCCGAAGACCCGAAGAATGCTTTTGAATGTATGCTGGCGACAGCCGAAACGGTGGCCGCCCACTTAGATGGCGACCTGTTGGATGAGAACCACTCAGTGATGGGCTCTCAAACCAAAATGCATTACCGAGAACGTATACGCGAGCATGAAATGCATAAGCGCATCCGTCGCGGTCGATAAATAAGGGCGTAAGCCCTTTTTTATTGCGTCTTTCTCTGCCTTATTTGTCCGTTTTACGATAGTTTATGCTGTCTTTGAATAACTGAAATGCCTAAGCCCATGCCTACCGAAACACCAGTCGATACCGCTTTACTTAACGAGCTTCACCAATTACGCGAAACGCTTGAACAGCACAGCTATAAATATTATGTGTTGGATGAGCCAAGTATTCCTGATGCGGAATATGACCGCCTGTTTAATCGTTTGAAAGCGATCGAGGCTGATCATCCCGAGTTGATCACTAGTGATTCTCCCACACAGCGTGTGGGTAGTGCTCCCGTTGCTGGTTTTGAATCAGTGCGGCATGAAATCCCTATGCTCTCGCTGGATAATGCGTTTTCTGAAGAAGACTTAAGTGAATTTGACCGTCGTGTGCGTGATCGCTTGGGTGATACCGCTTTAGTTACCTATGCCTGTGAGCCAAAGTTAGATGGTATTGCTATCAGTTTGATGTACGAAAAAGGCGTGTTAGTTCGCGGTTTGACGCGGGGCGATGGCGCAACCGGGGAAGATATCACCCACAATGTTCGCACCGTACAATCTATACCTCTTAAGCTGATGGGGAAGGTTCCCGAACGGTTAGAAGTGCGTGGTGAAATCTACTTACCCAAAGCCGGCTTTGCGACCATTAATGAACGAGCAAAAGCCAAAGGTGAAAAGCTATTTGTTAACCCGCGTAATGCGGCCGCAGGCAGTTTGCGCCAATTGGATGCGCGTATCACAGCAACCCGACCACTAGAAATGTGTTGTTATGGCATTGGTGTTGTTGAAAACACGCCAGATGATGAGGACAACCACGCTGTGCTTATGCCAGATAATCACTATGACGTGATGCATCAGTTACAAGCGTGGGGGTTTAAAATCAACAAGCACTTGGAGAAAGCGGAAGGGGCCGTTGGTTGCCATGATTACTACCAACGTATGGCTGAGTTGCGCAACTCGCTGCCTTACGAAATTGATGGCTTGGTTTTTAAAGTGAATAACTATGGGCTGCAGCAAAAGCTCGGGTTTGTTTCGCGCTTCCCGCGTTGGGCGATTGCCCATAAATTCCCAGCGCAAGAAGAAATAACCCAAATAGAAAATATAGAGTTCCAAGTGGGTCGCACGGGGGCCGTTACTCCCGTGGCGCGTTTAACGCCTGTGTTTGTTGGTGGGGTTACGGTGAGTAACGCGACTCTGCATAACATGGATGAAATTGAACGCTTGGGTGTGCAAGTTAAAGATTGGGTTATTATTCGTCGCGCCGGAGATGTGATTCCACAGATCGTTAGTGTTGTGACCGAAAAGCGCCCAGCGGATGCGCAGCCTATTGTGATTCCTGCGCATTGCCCAGTGTGTGGCGCGGATGTTGAGCGTGTTGAGGGTGAAGCGGTATCACGGTGTAGTGGCGGAGTTAGTTGTTCGGCACAGCGCAAAGAAGCGTTACGCCATTATGCCTCACGTAAAGCATTAGATATCGAAGGCTTTGGTGAAAAGTTGATTGATGTTCTGGTTGATAAAAAACTGCTGAACTCGATTGCGGATATTTATCGCCTTACCCATAACGAAATAGCCACGCAAGATCGCATGGGCGATAAGTCGGCTACTAATGTGTTAGCCGCCATCGAGCAAAGTAAAGCCACCACATTAGCACGCTTTATTTACGCATTAGGTATTCGGGAAGTGGGTGAAGCTACCGCGCGTAATCTGGCAAAAGCATTCGGTTTGCTTGATGAGGTCATGAACGCCAGCCAAGAGCAGCTTATTGCTGTCCCAGATGTAGGGGAAGTTGTTGCGCATCACATTGAAACGTTTTTCCAGCAGCCGCATAACCGCGAAGTTATTCAAGCACTGCGTGATGCTGGTGTTCACTGGCCCGAAGAGGCACCCGTAAGTGAGGAGTCACTACCGCTGAATGGTAAAACCTACGTGCTAACCGGAACATTAGAGCAACTAACGCGTGACCAAGCCAAAGAGGCGCTTCAAGCACTAGGCGCTAAAGTGTCGGGCTCTGTCTCTAAAAAGACGGATTGCGTAGTAGCAGGCCCAGGTGCTGGCAGTAAATTAGCCAAAGCAGAATCGCTATCGATTCCTGTCTTAGATGAGCAAGGCTTAATCGATTTACTAGCTGAGCATGGGGTAACCTTGTGATTATTCCGGCAGAAGCGCTATCACCTGATACGCTGAATGCGTTAATCGAAGAGTTTGTCACGCGTGATGGCACCGACTATGGTGATCATGAAACTGACTTGGCCACCAAAGTGTCGCAAGTTAAGGCCTTGCTGGCGCGTAAAGAGGTCGTGATTATTTTTAACGAAGCGACTGAGCAAGCGGGTATTGTTCATAAAGATCAAATTAACCAGCTTTAAGCCCAGCGTTCTAAGTGTGCTCCGGTAATAATCAGCCGGAGTAAGTCACTGCGTGTCACTATCCCTACTAATTGCTCATCGTTATTAAAAATAGGCACCGCATTGATGTGGTGCTCAACCAATGCATGGGCAATTAAGCTGGCTTCTGTATCGGGTGAAGCGGCGATCATTTGCTGGCTGTAAAAATTTGCAATACTAACGGGTGAGTTTTTCCCGTGCTCACGTACATCGCTACGTGAGATAATGCCAACGGGCTTATCGTCAGCATCGACTGTGATTAAATGGCCCACTCCCAAAACCTCCATCCTGTCCCAGGTTGCTTGGAAAGTGGTTTCTCTTGGAATGGTGTGGACGGGTTGAGACATTATTTGCTCGGCAGTAATGCCGCGTGGCCGTTCTTGAATACCGGCGGGCTTTTCGTACACGACATCCTTTGGCGGTGGGCGAGAGCGTGCATGATTTTCGGCTTCTAAAAGGTGAGTGAAGTTTTCGCCGTCAGCATCAACTCGGCGTTCTCGGCCAGCGGCATCGTGGGCTGCTTTCGCTTGGGTTAAGCCATCAATACCTTGCGCTGGGAATTGAGACTCCACCGGTGTTTGTATCCGATAGCCAGCATCAATAATAATTAACGACATGGTGACTCCTATTCTGTTTTACGGGGAGTGCTTTATTCAATCTACCTATATAGAGTCGTTATCGGCCAATCTTGTTCCGTATCAAGTCTTTAATAATGAATCGAGCTGGATGCAGCGCATCAGACATGGGTTTGTGTATGGGTAATGGTTCGCCTGTTATCAAACAAGCCAGGTATTCGGCGCACAAGGGTGCGGTAATTAATCCTTTTGATCCATGTCCCATAGAAAGGTAAAGATTAGGTTGTATGGGGGCGGGTGATTCCTCAAAGGGCCATTTTCGATCATTGCGTAACTTGTTGTAACGGCTTACATAGGCATCAAAATCAGGTGCAGGCCCTGCAATAGGCATATAGTCCGGTGTTGCACAACGAAACCCGACTTTAGCGTGCCACTGAGTAGTCGGCGGTAAGCTGTCTGCTAGCTTAGGTGCCATTTTGCCCAGTGTTTTTAGGTTGTAATCGTGATCTTCTGGGCGCACTTCATCGGTAACCTTGTGTAGGTCAAAGGTTGCACCAAAATAAAGATTGTTTTCGACAGCAGGGCAGCAGTACCCGTCGCCACATATAATCGTGTTTAACGAGTGTTTAGTATCATTCGTTGTCTCTTGATCATTGGCTGAGGCCTGCGGAGCGACAGGTGCAGAAGAGACCTGACCGCGAATAGGTTTGAGAGGCAATTGGCTTAGCGGCGTTAAGGTTTTGGCATCATGCGCATTGGCAACCACAACGGCGTCTGCTGTTAACTCGCCCTGATGGCTGATGATTTGCCAGCGCAGAGCGTCTGTTGTTGCACCTGTCGGGCAGGGCCGTAAATTGAGCTCTGTCACCTTAGCATGGGTGGTTAAGGTAATTAATGGGTGATCAATGAGCGCTTCACACAAGGCTTTAGGGTAAACCCAGCCAGCGCGAGGAAAAAACAGCCCCGAATGTGGGATAGCTGTGTTAGCAATGCGCGATGCTTCTTCGGCTGTCACCGCTTTTACAACCGCTTGGCTCAACGCATTGTTAGCTAATAGCTGTTGTTGACGTTGGGCTTCTTTTTCTGAGGTTGCTAATTGCAGTAACCCGCACTGGTCTGCTCGCTTACCATCCAGTAAACGATGAATCTTTAGCAGCCTTAATGTGTACTCTAAACCCGTTAGGTGCAGTTCGCCGCTGAGTGTAGGGTCAACAGGCAGTTTGGCGTACAAGGCTCCTTGTCGGTTTCCGGACGCTTGTTGGCAAATCTCATCACCTTGTTCTAATAAGGTGACACGTACCCCACGGCGGGCGAGGGCTTCGGCTGTGGTGCAGCCTGCTAACCCAGCGCCAATAATCACGACGTGCTCGGGGGCTTTAGCAGGGCTGGGTAATGTAAACCAAGGGGTTGGCAAGCTTGGTGGTTTTGGTGTGGGTTGCGGAACATCGTTAACCCACGGGTGTTCGGTATTAAAAGGCAGCGTTGAATGCCCTACAAAGTAGCCTTTTTGCATATCACGTTTGGTGCCATGCCCTGTGGCCCGTTCTACTAAAAAGCCTTCTTGTTGGAGGCCTCGCCTAACCGTACCGGCAATGGTAAACGTCGAGAAATGAGTGGCTAGTGCTAGTTCTTCGTTAGTGTGGCTTAACCGGCTGATGGCCGCGAACAAATCAGGGCTCCACATCGCTGGGTTTTTAGCGGGGGCAAACCCATCTAAGAACCATGCATCTACTCGGTTGTGCTGTGGGCTGAGCTGCTCAAAGCTTTGGGTGGCATCACCTAAACATAGAGTTAGGTAGCAGCGGCCGTTATTTAAAATAAAACGGTGCATGCCTTTAATCGCTGGTGGGTATTGGTCAAGTAATTGCTGTGTGTAGGCGGCAAACGCTGGAAAACTCGTTAATGCGTGCTCTAGGTCGGCATGCGTTAGAGGAAACAGCTCGGTAGACAAAAAGTAAAGCCGCTGCGTGGCTTGCTTGTGGCAGCGATCAATCAATGCCAATAAGCAAAATAGATTAGTACCCGTACCAAAGCCTGTTTCGCCAACCGATAAAAAGTGGTGCTTGAATAGACCTGTATCAAGCCGTGCTGGCAGGTTGTTGCCTTTGATAAACACGTGTTCGGTTTCTGCCGTGTTATCATGCTCGTTAAAATAGATGTCATCAAAGGTTTCTGAGCGGGGCTTACCATTGGGCCAAATTAACTGGGCGTTACGCGGTTGCATGGGTGGTCGGTTCCGAAACTTAGGTAAAATGATGACTTACTCTACGATTCAATAATACATTGAAAGTAAAGCAAGATAGGGTCTGTCGCTATTATACCCAATGTAATAAGATACAGGCGCTAATTAGGATATTAAAGGGAGTCGCGTTGTGCGATTAATAGTTAAGCGCAGTGCACAGCTCGTTGGCATTGCAATGACAGGTTTATTAACAGTTGGCTGCGCGTCGCAGCAAGCTAACAGTGGCTACACAGCTGCATCTCTCTCTCAGCCGATACAGTATCTACCGGCAGAATTTTCCCAAACGCTTTCGACTGCACTTAGCGGTTCAAGCCAGTTCTTTGCGGCTAGCCCATACGGGGATCAGGTCACTATCGAGTTTCAATCACCTTATTTTGCCGCTAGCGGCGCTACGTGTCGCCAGTTAGTTGTGAGCAATCAAGCGAGCAGCGTTAAGTTGGCCTGCACGCATAATGGAACTCAATGGTATTCGGCTCGCTCGCTAGTGGCGGGTTCAACACTTTAAATCGATAAGCCTAATCAACACACGCGGGTTAGGCTGTACAGGTTATCTAGATGTTAAACAGAACAACACTCGTTTTAGCTGGTTTTTTATCTCTCATCTCGGCATCGGCAAACGCTTTAACGATTAATACAGGCACTGGCGGATTGGATGCTTCCCAGCAAGCACAATCTATTGATGAGCCCGTCAATGACATGCCAAACACCAATTGGCGTACAGGCACTTACGGGCCACAACACAATACAATGCCACAAGGCTTTGATACAACGGTACTGCCTTATGGTACTCAGCTCTTTACTGGGGGCTTTAGAGGCACCCGTTCGGATGGCTTTAATCCTGATTATAAAGTGGCCCCGGGTGATTTAATCACGCTTCGTTTGTGGGGCGCCGTAGAAATTGAACGAGCATTACCGGTCGATGCTAAGGGTTATATTTTTATCCCTACCGTTGGCCCTGTTTCTGTACAAGGCACATCGTTGCAAGCACTCAACAGCCGTGTAAAAGCAGCGGTATTAACCGTGTACCCTGAAAACGTGAATGTGTACACCAACTTGCAAGGCACTCAACCGGTTGCTGTATTCGTGACGGGCCAAGTCGAAAACCCAGGCCGTTACGCCGGAACGCCGAATGATTCGGTGCTCTACTTTTTAGATCAAGCAGGCGGTATTGATGATCAATTAGGTAGCTTTAGACAAGTGCGTGTATTGCGAAACGGTAAAACTATCGCAACAGTTGATCTCTATAGCTTCTTAAAAAATGGTGTTATGCCGCGTGTACAATTTCGTGATGGCGACACCGTTGTTGTTGATCAGCGCCAATCCGCCGTATTAGTTAGCGGTGAGGTAGAGCGTGACTATTTATACGAGCTAAACCTTTCGGAAACTGATGGCGGCCACCTATTGCGCTATGCACCCACCAAACCGGGTATTACGCATGTCCTAGTACGTGGTATCCGTGGTGAAGGCTTATTTTCTAAGTACTACACGCTAAATGAATTTAAAACAGCCCAGTTAAATGACGGTGATGAAGTCTTATTCAGCGCGGACCGCCGTGAAGACACCATCGTGGTACAAGTTGAAGGCAGCTACTATGGCCCGTCACGTTATGCGATTCCTAACGATGCCACACTCACCAGCCTGCTGGATAACATTAGTGTGCCGCAACACCTCACAGAAACGCGCAGCATCTCAATACGCCGCGAAAGTGTAGCCGAGCGTCAGCGCCAATCACTGATGGAAAGCTTGCGACGCTTAGAAACCACCTACTTAGGCGCCTCGTCTTCTACTCCTGAAGAAGCCGAAATTCGGGTAAAAGAAGCCGAACTTATCAGCCAGTTTATCGAGAAAGCCTCAAAGGCCGAGCCTACTGGCCGCATGGTGGTTGCCAATAACGGCAAGATAGCTGACATTCGCCTGCAAGACGGAGACATCATCACCATCCCCGAAGCCACAGATTCCTTGCTAGTGAGTGGTGAAGTACTCATACCACAAGCGGTTGTCTATACACCAGGCGACAACGTAAACGATTACGTAGAGCGCTCGGGTGGTTTTACGCAACACGCGGATGATGAAAATATCCTAGTAGTGCGCCTCAATGGAGAAGTATTAAAAGCAAGCGATGCGCGCCTACAGCCGGGTGATGAGATATTAGTATTACCGCACGTACCTACTAAAAACCTACAGCTAGCAACCAGCCTCACACAAATTGTTTATCAATTAGCCATAGCCACAAAAGTAGCGCTGGATTTGTAAGATGAGTGTTTTTGAGCATGAGCCGAGATCATCATTAAAAATAACATTGAGCGTATGGAGAGCTTTATTTATAAGGGAAGCTCTGCAACGAACAATGGCTGATAGATTCTCCTGGTTTTGGATGATAGTTGAGCCGGTTGCTCAGATATTAGTTATGATTGCTCTTAGAGAGCTGATTGGCCGTATTCGATTTATAATTGGAGCTGAATTCATTCCTTGGATGGTTGTGGGGATGATGACTTTTTTTGTTTTCAGGGAAGGTATGATGCGTTCTATTGGAGCTATAGACGCAAATAGAGGACTGTTTTCGTACAGGCAAGTGAAGCCAGTTGACACAGTAATAGTGAGAGCAGTTGTTGAGGGCTTTTTAAAGACGATTATATTTTTAATTTTTATACTTGTTTTTGAATTGATTGATATAGATATACTTCCTGATGAGATGTTGGAAGTTATTTATATCTGGTTTTTGTCTTGGCTTTTAGGGCTAGGGGTGGGGTTAATTGTATCAGCAGCAAGCGCATTAGTAAGTGAAGTTGGTAAAATTGTTCGTATGGCTTTTTTGCCCCTGTATTTTTTTTCAGGTGTTATGTTGCCATTAAATATCTTGCCTCATGATATATTGGCTTATTTAACCTTTAATCCGTTATTACATATTGTGGAGTTAATGAGATCAGCTTTTTTTGAAGCTTACAAACCCTTGAGTGGTGTTAACTTTATATATGTAATGTGGTGGACATTAGGCACCTTATCGTTAGGTTTGGCTATGCATTTGCGTTTTGAGTACCGGATAAAAGCAGTATGATTGAAGCTTCAAATATATATAAGAGATACCGGCATCATAGATCTCGTGATTGGGTCTTAAAAGATTTAAGTTTTATAATACCCACAGGCATTAGTGTTGGGCTGATAGGTTCAAATGGTGCTGGTAAGTCGACTTTATTGCGCTTAATCGGCGGTATGGACACTCCTGATCGCGGTGAAATTATTCGTAAATGCCGTGTTTCTTGGCCTATTGGCCTTGGTGGTGGGTTTCAAGGAACTATGACTGGCAGACAAAATGTTACTTTTGTAGCTAGAATTCATGGTGATGAAAGTAATATAAGCAAAATTATTCAGTCAGTTCAAGACTTTGCCGAGATTGGTAAAGCTTTTGATCAGCCAGTTAAAACATATTCTAGTGGTATGAGAGCAAGGCTTTCATTTGGGCTATCTCTTGCATTTGATTTCGATGTATACCTTTCTGATGAGGCTACTGCAGTAGGTGATGCAACATTTAAAGAAAAAGCTAAAAATGCATTTCGAGATAAAGTTGGAAAATCTAGTTTAATAATGGTTTCTCATTCTGAAGGGATTTTAAGGGATTTATGTAAGTCTGGTATATGGTTGAAAGAAGGGAAGGCGATCTGGTTTGATGATATAAATGAAGCTTTGCTAGAGTATAAAAAAGGATAGTTTGATAATGTTTATTTGGGTTAGAAAAAATATATATTGGTTTTTATGTTTTTTTATATGTGTATCTGTAAGCTTTTATTGGTTTTTCGTTGCTACTGATCGATATGTTTCTGAAACTAATGTCGTTTTGGAAAGTCCGTCCGTTTCTAATGTGTCTTTTAGCTTTTCTTCTTTGTTAAGTGGCGGGAATTCTAAAGATTTATTACTACTTAAAGATTATATGCTTTCAGTAGATATGCTGAGCAAGCTTGATAAAGAGCTCGGTCTGAGAGAACACTATTCGAATAGCTCTATAGACTTCTTCTCTCGATTAAATCAGTCGGCACCAATTGAAGAGTTTCACTCATATTTTCAGAAAAGAGTCCATATAGAAATGGATGATTATGCTCAAGTCCTGAGAATTAAAGTGGATGCTTTTGAGCCTTTAATGGCAAAAAAAATGGCTGAGCTTATTTTGAAGTTTGGAGAATCTCATATGAATTATATGGGACAAAGGTTAGCTATCGAACAAGTTAAATTTGTCGAAAATCAAGTTGAGTCTTTGGGCAAAAAACTACTAGAAGCAAGAGAAGCGCTAATAACGTACCAAAATGCCAATGGTTTAATATCTCCGACAAGCACTGTTGAAAGTATAAACTCAGTAATTGCTGAACTAGAAGCTGAATTGTCCAATAAACAGGCTACCCTAGAAGCATTGTTAAGCTACCAAAGCAAAAGCTCTCCAGATATAATTAAAATAACTAATGAAATAAAGGCGTTGTCAAGCCAGATTGATAGAGAAAAATCTAGAATGACAGCTTCAGAAGGATATGCGCTGAATAAAATAACTGCTGACTACGAAACGTTGGAAATAAAAGCCAAGTTTGCTTTAGATATATACTCTAACGCTCTTTCAGCCCTGGAAAGTACGAGGGCTGAATCCGTAAGGAAGTTAAAACAGATTTCAATATTACAATCGCCTACATTAGCTGAGTATTCTATTGAACCGCGTAGGGTACATAATGCGATTAGTTTCGTATTAATGGCGATATTAATAACCTTAATTATACAGTTACTTGAAACTGTAGTACGTGAACACAAAGACTAATAGTGGGTGGGAAATGACTAAATCACGTAAAGGCATAATTTTAGCGGGTGGTTCAGGAACTCGTTTGCACCCACTAACCCTTGGCGTTAGTAAGCAGTTAATGCCTATCTATGATAAGCCCATGATTTATTATCCCTTATCTACGCTTATGCTAACGGGGATTCGGGATATTCTAATTATTACCACGCCTGAAGATCAGCAAGCTTTTTACCGATTACTAGGGGATGGCTCGCAATGGGGCATTAATCTGAGCTACGAGGTACAACCGTCACCAGATGGCTTGGCGCAAGCGTTCATTATTGGTAAGTCATTTGTAGATAATTCCCCATCGGCTTTGGTTCTTGGCGATAACATATTTTATGGCCATGATTTTAATCATTTACTGATTGATGCTAATGAAAGGCAAAGCGGAGCCACGATTTTTGGCTACCACGTGGATAACCCGACTGCATATGGCGTTGCCGAATTTAACGATAAAGGCGAAGTAATAAGCTTAGAAGAGAAGCCCGAGCACCCTAAATCAAATTACGCTGTTACAGGGCTGTATTTTTATGATGAAAACGCATGTGACATGGCAGCTACCATTAAGCCCTCTCACCGAGGAGAGCTAGAAATCACGGATTTAAATAGTCTTTACTTAGAACAAAATCAGCTGAAAATGGCGTTGATGGGGCGTGGTTTTGCATGGCTTGATACCGGAACTCACGATAATTTACTTGCCGCGTCTCAATTTGTACAAACATTAGAAAAACGCCAAGGTTTAAAAGTATGCTGTCCAGAAGAGATAGCCTATAGGAAAGGCTACATCAATGCGGAGCAATTATTAGCAATAGCTAAGCCGCTACAAAAAAGTGGTTATGGGCAATACTTGAACAAATTATTAGATGATAAAAAACGGATTTTTTAATGGATTTTATACCACAAGCTATCCCTGATGTTGTTTTAATCAAACCAACAGTGTTTGGTGATGAACGTGGCTTTTTTATGGAAACTTTCCGTGATGAGCTATTTAAGGAGAAATGTGGTGGCTACAGTTTTGTACAGGACAATCACTCTTCTTCTACGCGTGGTATTCTGCGGGGGTTACACTATCAGACCCACCAACCGCAAGGTAAGTTAGTACGCGTTATCTCTGGAGAAGTGTTTGATGTTGCAGTAGACCTGCGTAAATCATCGCCAAGCTTTGGGAAGTGGATAGGCGTCATATTATCAGCTTCAAATAAAAATATGCTTTGGGTCCCACCTGGCTTTGCTCATGGTTTCTATGTTTTGTCAGAACATGCAGAGTTTGTTTATAAATGTACAGACTATTATTCTCCCGAGTACGAAGTTTCATTGCAGTGGAATGATCCAACCCTAAACATTAATTGGCCTATAGTTGATAAAGCGGCTCCAATTTTATCGGCTAAAGACAGCAACGCATGCAGCTTTTTACAGGCCCCTTATTATGATTAAAAATAATAAGCGCGTTAGGGTGTTGCTAACTGGAGCTAATGGTCAATTAGGCCAAGAAATACAGAGCCTGTGTCAATCTAAACCTTATTCACAACTCGTTGATTTGCACACATGTAATAAAAGTGAACTAGACATATCGAATCCACAATTCGTTAAGCAAGTCTTCGAAGCACTCCAACCTGATTGCATAATCAACGCAGCCGCTTATACGGCCGTTGATACTGCAGAGAATGAAAAAAGCAAAGCGTTTGCTGTGAACGCTAAAGGCCCATTAGTGTTAGCAGAGCAAGCGCAAGGTATTGGTGCTCGCCTAATTCATATCAGCACCGATTATGTTTTTGATGGAAAAGCTTCGGTGCCGTACTGCGCTAATGATAATAAAAACCCCATTAATGTTTACGGCCAGTCAAAGTCAGAAGGCGAGGACTCCGTGTTAGCCGCAAGTGCAAACAACATAGTCATAAGAACGGGCTGGGTGTATTCTGTCTATGGGAATAATTTTGTAAAAACGATGCTCCGTTTAATGAATGAGAAGGATGAACTTTCTGTAGTAGAGGATCAAATTGGCACACCAACATGGGCTAAAACATTGGCTGATATATCGCTTAAAGTCGCTGTTATTAGTGATCTCAATAAAGGGCAAGTGTTTCACTGGAGCAACGCTGGTGTAGCATCTTGGTACGATTTTGCAAAAGCCATATATGATGAAGGCCGTCGCTTAAAATTAATTCAATCGCCTTGTCGAGTTATACCAACGCAGGCTATCAATTTCCCTGTGATCGCTAAGCGGCCTGCTTATTCAGTACTCAACAAATGTAGAGTAATCGAAACATTTAAACCTGATGTGTTGCATTGGCGAGATGCACTTACTCAAATGCTTGAACATCAAGCGTTCTTATTAGAAAAAAAGGAATGCTAATGAACAAAAGTTTACTAGTGACCGGAGGCGCAGGCTTCATTGGGGCTAATTTTGTACATTATTGGTTACATAACCACCCCAACGATAAAGTGGTAGTATTAGATGCACTGACTTACGCGGGTAACAGGCAAAACTTACTGGGGCTAGAAGACACAGGGCGCTTTACTTTTGTTCACGGTAATATCTGCGATGAAGAGTTAGTTAGATCGCTGTTAATAGAACACCAAATAAATACCATTGTACATTTTGCTGCTGAATCACATGTGGACCGTTCTATAACAGGCCCTGATGCGTTTATTGAAACAAATATTTTAGGTACCTACTCACTTTTAAAAGCAGCCAAAGCAATATGGTTAGATGAGCCATCCAGTAAAGGTCTGCCTCCGTTGTTGCATCGTTTTCACCATGTTTCCACCGATGAGGTATATGGAACCTTAGAACCAAACGATCCCGCATTTACAGAACAAACAGCTTATGCACCTAATTCCCCTTATGCAGCTAGTAAAGCAGCCTCTGACCATTTAGTGCGCTCTTATCACCATACCTATGGGCTGCAAGTAACGACGTCTAACTGTTCGAACAACTATGGCCCCTATCACTTCCCTGAAAAGTTAATCCCATTAATCATAACTAATATTCTACTTGATAAACCTTTACCAGTGTATGGCGACGGTAAACAAGTGCGCGACTGGTTATATGTCGAAGACCATGCCAGAGGTATCGATCTAGTTCTTGCCAAAGGTAAAGTTGGAGAAAGTTATAACATTGGTGGGCATAACGAATGGCATAACATAGATATAGTGCGACTAGTATGTAACCTAATGAACGAGGCACTTAAGTGCCCAGACGTTCAGGCTAAGTTCCCTATGGCTAAGCATGCAGCAAAAGGGCAAGCTGAGCTGCTTATTACTTATGTAGAAGATCGTCTAGGCCATGATCGTCGTTATGCAATTGATGCTTCAAAAACTACTGTAGAGCTTGGCTATAGACCAAAAGAGTCATTTGATTCTGGAATAGCTAAAACAATAGATTGGTATCTATCGAATGCAGATTGGTGGCGTTTATATTTTTTAAAAGGGTAAGAACTATGGAAGTTGCTATTTCTTTAGATAAAAGTAAATCTTGGGATTTGATCAAAGAAAATTTTTTAAGTGAAGAAATTGTCAATGGCAGCTTGGATAGTGCAGGAGAAAGTTTTTATATAGATAAAGATAATAAAATTAAGCTGAATGAAATTGTAGAAAACTCTAAAGTTAAAAAGATTTATGTCTTTTATAGAAGTGTAGATTTTTTTATTTCTGATTGTTTGAAATCAGGGAGATGTATAGAAGAATCTACTGATGAGTGGGAAAAAAAATATAGCCTACTAATGAAGTATTTTAGGAAAGAACGGAGTAGGTTTTCTCTAATTAATATTGATGAAGCTTTAGTGAATCCGGGTTTTTGTAATTACATATCAGGCATTGGTTTTAAGTATAAGGTAAATGTAGAGCTAGAAACTGTTGTTGATAAGTTCTTGGTTTTGGCTGCTTATTATATTTATAAAAGACCGGATATATATTTTTTAAATGAAGAAATTAAGGGCTGTGATAGTTTTCTGTGTTGGACGGGTTTAAGCACCGAACAAAAGGGCAAGAAAATATCTATTAAAGATGTTGAGTTCGGATTTGAAGGTTTTATTAATTCAGATGGTCAAGAAGGTATGTTTGAAAGTGATGAAGTGAAGTTTATCAAAGAACAGATTTTAATAGTGAATAAACAGCTTGACGTTTTAAAAGAGAATAGAGTTTTTGAACGTGATTTTTATGAGAAGGCTGTAGATAGTTTGCGGAAGGAGGTTTTAGATTGTAATTTGTTGAAAGAAGAGCAGAGTAAATATATTAAAAATGTTGATTCAGAACTGAGTACTTTAAAAGGTGAGTTAGATAAGCTTAAAAGAAAGCATGTTTATCTGAATGCTGAATATAAAAAAACAAATGCATCAAAAGAACTTAATAAGAAGGCAATAGTTTCTTTAAATGAAAAGTGGGAGCGTGAGGCTCAGGAGAAAAAAATTCTTTTAAATCAGCTTATTAAAATTAGAGAAAGCTATGAGGTTTGTTTGATAGATAATAAGAGATTGACAAAAAAAATTAATGAAAGAGGCAATAAAATTGATAGTTTATGTATTGATAATAAGAATATTTCAATATCCCGTCAGGTAATAGAATATAGACATAAGAAGTGTAAACAATTTGTTGTTGAAATAGAACGGAATTTATTGTGTAAGTTTGTTTTAAATATTAAGAAGATTTTTTCTAAAAAAACAAAAGATATAAGTAATCGAGATGTAGAAAGTATACTTGAGACAAAGTATTTCGATTCAGACTGGTATATGAAAAAATATGCTGATGTCGCGAATTCTAAAATGTTACCCATAGAACATTATATGAAATATGGTTGGAAAGAAGGCCGTAAACCAAGTGAAGAGTTTGACGGGGAACTATATTATAATAAAAATCCTGATGTGAAAAATTCTGGGCTTAACCCCTTATATCATTATGTTAAGTTTGGTATCGAAGAAAAACGCTTAATAAGATAATTTGAAAATCACTTGAGTTTAATATGAAAAGTTACCCTTCTTTTGTTTGGTTAGGCTGTGGATCGTTAAGTGATAAAAAACAGTTGGAATGCTTTTTGATTGAAAATCCGAAAGGTAACGTTTTTTTGAATGAACCTGACTGTAGGGTTTATAGCAAACTGTTAAGTTATTGCTATGGGAAAAATAATTTTCATATAACAACAAAATACTTGGGAAAAAATCTTAAGTTATTTAATAATTACAATATAGGGAAGTATGATTCTTTTTTTGATGTTGGGACATTAAATGAAATCTATCCAAACTTGAAAAAAATAAGAACGTTGAATGTTGTTACTACCTCAGTTAATGACTATCTGGAATCTATTGAGCTTAATGAAAATTTGAAAAATTGGTTGTATATTGATATACCTGCTCAATCTTTGATTTTGATAGAAGATATTATTCAAGCTAGGTATCATTCATATTTTTCTAAAATTATTATTACTACTGGTCGAGATTCTGGTTTGTTTAAGGGGGCGCCAGGGCTATCAGAAATTGTTGACAAGCTTAAGATAGCAAATTATGAAGTAATAAATGTTCTTGAAGACGATTTTGACTTCCCTATTTTAGTTTTTTCTTATAGTAAGCTTTGGGAAAAATATAAAATAAGTTTGAAATGCATCGACTATAAAAATAATTTGTTAAAAAAGTTAGAGCTAAAGAATAAAGAGTTAGAGGTTCTCATTTCAGAAATGAGGGAAAATAGTAAGCTTATATCAGAAAAAAAAGATAAAAAAATAAGTTCCCTATTGGAAAAAATTGAAGAAGCCCGTGCCAGTATATCTTTACTTGAAAGAAGAAATATATTAAGCGAAAGTTTAAAAGATGAATATCATATTAAATTTATAAATTTACTTGAAAATCAGAAATTTATGTCACTTAAAAAATCTAAACTTGACGAACTTGAAAAAAAGTTGAGTTTTCTGCAAGATGATATTGACTTCTTTAAAAATAATATTGTTGATGACTAGTATGGATAGAATATGGGTCATTTGATACGTTTAGAAGAAAAATTCTCTGCTAAAAAACACTTTACTTCGCAAGAAATTGTGGGGTTTTTTGATGTTTTTTCTGAAAAAAGTTCCTTTGAACTAAGTCGACTAGATGCCCCTCATATGTGCTTATCCATAAGCAATGCTTATACACTAGTTTTCTTGTCCCTTGTTTGCTTAAAATTTTCACAAAAAGAGAAATCAATTTTTTATAAAGATGCTGCAATAAAAGCTGGTATATCAAAAGATTTTTACTCAAATGTAGTTCTTGATTATTTGAACAATAAATGCCTAGAGTATAAAAGAAAAATTAAGGAAATAAATAGTAGTTTTGTTAATAGTGGCTCTGCGAATGTTGAGAGTGATTTTGTTGATGCGTCAATAGAAAGGTTTGAAAAATATAATATTGGTGTTATTTCAGGATATTATCCAGGCAGGCGGTTTAATTCAAATATAAATCATTTTTTATATTGTGAAAGAAATAGTTTTACTTATATAGATCACTCATATCCAGGTTTATATTCAAGTAAATATATGAGGAAAATTGAGTCTATTTTAAAAAATTTAGATAGGTTTGAATGGGTTTTCTGGATAGATGATGATGCTTATTTTACAAACTTTGACATATCTTTAACTGAATTCATTCCCGATAATGAACATACAGAACTGGTTATTTGTAGAAGCCCGCAACATAAAAGTATATTTACTAAATTTTCCTCTGGTTCTTTTTTAATAAAGAATACAGAAAAGACTAAAAGATTCTTATTTAAAGTGCTGGTTTCTGATTTAAAAGAAATTAAAGAGTGGTGGACCGAAGATCTTGGTTATTTTACAAAAGGTGATCAAGATGCCTTTGTATATCTTACTGAAATGGATGATATGTTTAAGGGAGATTTTTGTAAAGTCCTTGATAATTCAAATTTTAATAGTAGACCAGAAGAGTATGTTGAAAATTTATCTGAGAACTTACTGGTACACTTTACAGGAAAAGATAAACATAAAGAGCTTGAGGATTTCTATAAAAGAATGAAATCTAATATATACTTAGTTGACAATGAGTATTTAAATATTCTTAAAGAGAATAGAGATTAAAATGGAACCTATTAAAAATATACGATTCAAAAACGAAGATTTAGTACCTGACGCATGGGTTAATGAAGAATCAGAAAAGTCTAAAAATTTTTATGTCTTTAATCCATCTATAATTAAGGTAGCAGAAGATAGGTACTCCATAGTATACAGAGTAGTTAATCTAAGTTGTGGTTTACGTAAAATAGCTACTTGTCAACTAAATAGTAACTTTGAAATAATCAAAGATACTATAACCCCTCTTTCTGACTATATTGATTTTCATGATGATTTGAAATTAGATGACCGCAGTAGAACATGGCACGCTGACCCTAGATATTTTCGACTAACTGGAAAGCTGTATGTGACATGGAATGATGGAGCTAAAAAGCCGTCTAACAACCAGTTTATTCAAGAAATAGAGTCAGAAGGCCTTAAGCCAATCGGTAAAGCTAAAGTGATTCGCCTTGAGCCTTATGTAGAACGTATAGAAAAAAATTGGATGTTCTTTGAACATGATTCCAAAGTTTACGCTATATATTCCATAAGTCCACTATTAGTATTAGAGTTAGACTTGTCCGGGGAATCAGAAATACTCTGTAGTCCTTTTAGTAATTTTGAATGGACTAGTGAGTATGCCCCAATTTACGGTGAAATAAGAGGTGGAGCACAGCCTCTGGAGTCAAGTAATAATGAGTTCCTAAAACTGTCACATAGCAGCTATAAAAATGCTGCAGGAAAACATATTTACCATCCTTGTTTCATCAAATTTAAGTTTATTAATAACTCATTTAAAGTTATTGGCGAGTCTTCAGGGCCTTTAGCTTCTAATACTCTAAGTTACTCTGAGTTCCTGCTTCCAAAACTAAATAGTAAGGTTGAAAGCGTTATTTATCCATGTGGACAAATAATAAATAACAAAAATATAATAATATCATATGGTATTAATGATGAATCCTCTGCGTTAGCGATATATTCTCTTAATGATATAAATAAAACTATTGTTAACACGCAGTTTAGCAGAGAATCGCTTAATGAAAAAAGAGTAAATGACGTAAAGAACGAAAAAGAGTCCATTCCTCTTTTTTGGTGGGATGCACAAGGAAAATTATTTGATAAAAGTGTCGTGGGGGGGCAGCGTAAATTTAAATACGGAAATGTCGGAGATATTGCTTCAAAAATATTTTTAGAAAAATTTTTAGGAAAAGAAACATCCGTAGCAAAAAAAGACGATGAAAAAATTCTCTGTATTGGATCGATACTTCAGAATGCACAAGAGGGTGATATAATATGGGGGTCGGGAATTAAGGGATCCAGTAACTCTTTCATAAATAAAGTCAATAATTTAGATGTATATGCAGTAAGAGGTCCTTTAACATTAGACTTTTTAAGAAGAAATAATATAGATATTAGTAAAGTAACAGAAGTTTTCGACCCTGGTGTATTTATTTCTAGAATATATGAAAAGGAAATTAAAAGTTTTAATTCTTTGGCGAATGAAAGTGATTTTCGTATCGTACCTCATTATAACGATGATCTTTATCTTCGTAGAAAATATCCTAAACTCGCCGATAAGTTTGTTTCGGTCGACTGTCTTCCCTTAGATTTTATTGCATCTATACTTGGTGCTGATAAAGTTATAACTAGCTCTTTGCATGGCATAATTTTTGCTGAGTCTTTGGGTGTTCCTGCTATTTGGTTAGCGCCGGCTAATGGCGAAGATGAGCTTAAGTACTATGATTATTATTATGGGACAAATCGTTTCAACGTTAAAAGATGCACTACACTCGAAGAGGCTATAAGGTCAGAGCCGATGCGCTTACCTGTTTTTGATTTAGATAGTTACCTTAATACATTTCCTAAAAATGAAATTTCAAATAAATTTGAGAGAAAAAAATCTGCTGATGGAAACTTTAGTAAATTTAATGAACGAACGAGTAATGAGGAGTTTTTATTAGCTGCTACCTCTTTGTTGAATGACTTTTCATCAAAGAATTTTTTTCATGGTGTTCTCTCTTTTTTTAAAAAGACTTCTGATTTTAAAAATTCTGAGTTTGATGATTTTGAAATTGTTGAGAATATTTTTGAGTTTTATTTCTCTATTTCTGACAAAGTATTTATTAAGAAACTAGTCGGTGAGCAGCCAGTATATTTTGATATTGTTTATTTTATATCAAAGTTGATATCTAGATCAGAAATGTCTTCTGAATCAAAAAATAATTTTTTATTACTAATTGAACAGTTCTCAAATTATAATGCTAATTCCAAACTTTTATCTAATTTGTTAAAAGCCTTTTCTTTTAGAATCATGGGCGATTTTTCTCAAGAGAAACGCTTTTTAAATATAGTTCATTCTGAAGATTCTGAGATGTTTTGGTCTAACGTCCAAAGAATATACCAGTTTGCTGTGAGCACTGATTATCTTGAAAGTGCTGTTAAATAGTTATGCCTACTGTTTATTTCTACCCGGATTATACATCGAGTAATAACTATCAATTGTTACTTAATTCTAGCTGTGCCAATAAAAACTATAAATTTATTGGAATTAAAGGTTTTAATAATTTATGTGGTTTAGTTAACAGCTCTAGAATTAAAAAAGGTGATTTTTTACATCTACACTGGATTAATGATATTTTTTCTAATATACCTGCAGAAGGTCTCGATGAAAGAGCTTTGCTTTTCTTTTCTTTGATAAGTCAATTTAAAGAGCAGGGTGGTAAGTTGACTTGGACAGTACATAACGAGTTCAGCCATGATTGTTTAGATACTTCTTTTGAATTTCTTTTCAGAAAAAAACTTTGTTTTTTTTCAGACACGATTCACTTGCACCACCCTATACTGGAAAATAAAATTTCTTGGTTGGCATGTAATGAAAAAATTATCTATGCTGAACATGGACTGTATCCAGTAAAAAGCAATATAGAGACATGTGAAATTATTAATAGTCTAGGTATACCAGATGATAGTACCGTTTTTTTGGTAATGGGCCAAATTAGAGACTATAAATTTAATTCAGAGATCCTTGAAAGCCTTAAGGCTTTGATGAACAGTAAGCGTGATTTTTTAGTGCTATTTGCTGGAAGAGTAGCTTCTAATAGTTTTAAATTATATTTAAAAGGTCTTCCAGAGAAAAATTATCGTTTAATCGATCATTTTTTATCGGATCAAGATCTATCCGCTTTGACTGCAAGATGTGACTATGGTCTTCTTATCTACAATAACATCTTAACCCCAGGCTCTTTATTTCATTTTTTATCACATGAAAAATCTATCATAGCTCCGAATTTAGGTGTTATACCTTGTTATATTGTTAACGGTGTAAATGGGTTTGTTTATAAAGATTCAACCAGCTTATCATCTTTACTTATAAATTTGATTTCTAAAAAAAATAAAAAATTTCATGATAATGTTTTCCTAAATAACATGAAAAATAATATTAAATGGGTATACCCCGTTAATCTTTAAAAGGGCAAGATGAGTGAAAATTTTATTCTACGGTGGTTGCCATGCAACAGTATTAAAAAAAGCTTTTGAAGAGTATTCATTAGGTGATCATGAGTTTGACGTTATAACAAATTACGTTTTGATAGCAAAAAAGGAACTATTTCCTTATGAGATTATATCAAAATATGATTACATCGTTTTTAATCCAATTTTTAACAAAGGAGATTGGAATACTGTACATATTGAAAATTACTGTTTAAGTACTAATACTAAAGTTCTTAAATACCCTTGGATGCAATGGGGCGGTTATTGGATTGATGCTAAACAACGTCTGTGGGGGGGGAGTAAAGAATGGGGAAGCAGTTATGTGAATTCCCTAGCAGATAAATATCCTGATATAAATGAGTATCATCAAGCTGTTCAATCACAAAGTGAAGCTGGAGTTTTTGCCCATAAATGGATAGATAAAACAACATCTTTTCTACAAAGAAATGAAATTAATGGTAATTGTGATTTTGTTTATTCTGATTGGATTCATGATAATTATTCTAAGGAAAAACTATTTTTAACTCCTGACCATCCCTCTACTTTTACCTATAAAAAACTTATTACTGATATTTCTAGCAGTCTTGGGATTGATCTAAATTTAACTTTTTATGATATAAATCACGAGTTTCAGTCTGGTGTGTATTCGCCGATAATTGGTGGAGTAAAATCAGCCCTTAAATTGGAATTTGTTAGTGATTTATGGGCTCATAAAGAAATTTGGAGGGGTAAATCCTTTGATGTAAAATACTACATAGATTCTTATCATAAAGCTGGTAATGTCTATTCTTGTAAAGCTAAATGTAATACCTTTATTAAGAATAGTGATGGTTCTAAGCTTAGAATAAGAAGTAAAACCAGCATTTTAATAATCAAATGTGATTTTTCAGATATAAAACACCATTACAAAGTAAAAGTAGTTGATGATCATGGAAACATGAATGATGCTTATCTATATCGACCTCATTGGGACTTGCTTGCGGCAATAAACAAATAGAATGAAAACTTTCGGAGCACTTACACTTACAGAACTTTTCTCTTTTTTTGATGCCGATTGGTACATTGAAGAATATACCGATGTAAAAAATTCGAAGTTTTCTGCTTGGGAACATTATAAAGAGTATGGTTTTTCTGAAAATAGATATCCTTGCAAGCTGTTAGCCATTAACCTTGAAAATAAGCTTTGGTCCGGTGAAATTATAACTTTAGACTTCGAACAATTTTTACAAGTAGAATGTACAAATGCTTTAGACGTGTCTTTATCATCATGGTACATTGCTAGATGGTATGGTAGTCAAGGTTTTTGGGAAGAGTGCTACAAGTTTATAACTATATTCTTTTCTTATGAATTTTCTTCTTCTCTTATAAATAATGATGGACCTTGGTTGCTGTTGTTCTCATGCTTTCTCAATAAAGGTAGGTCTAAATCAGCAGCTCAGTTGCTTAAGAACTCTGATTGGCCATGCAGTACTAATAAGTTACTTGCTGCCTCTATGTTGAAAAGTGATTTTGAGAGGTTTAATAGTATTATAAAAGTATGGGGTAGTTTTTCTTTCAACATCAGATCAGAAAATAAAATTTTATGTTTTGATGATTTACCCAAATTTGTAGGTAATAAAAGCAAGGCTTTATTTCAGCCGCTCGTTTCAGTTATAGTGCCTTGTTATAATTCTGATTCTACTATAACTACGGCGCTCATTAGTATACTTTCCCAAACTTGGGAGAATATAGAAGTTTTAGTAGTAGACGATTGTTCAACAGATAACTCGTTACAAAGGATTAATGAAGTAGCTTTTTATGATAATCGCCTATTCTTAATTAAGCATGATACGAACAAGGGAGCTTATGCTGCTCGTAATACCGCTTTAGAGAAAGCTAAAGGCCAATATATTACAGTGCATGACAGTGATGATTGGTCCCACCCTGAGAAGATAAAACTACAAGTCAAAGCCTTACGTAAAAATAGGAAGCTAAAAGCTAGCATTTCACATTGGGTAAGATGTGATGATAACTTTAATTTCCAGCGCTGGCGCATGGAAGATGGATGGATTTATCCGAACATTTCATCACTAATGTTCAAAAGAGATGTCGTAAAAAAAATAGGTTTTTGGGACAACGTTTCAGTTAATGCTGATACAGAATATTTCCGCAGGATTTTAAAAGTATTTGGTAATGACTCTATTGGCTATGTTCTTCCAGGGGTACCATTAGCTTTTGGTAGAGTAAACAGTACATCGTTAACTCAACAGTCCGCTACTCACCTGAGAACTCAATTTTCAGGCGTCAGAAAAGATTACATGGATGCAGCATTAAAATGGCATGAAGTAACGCCTAAAGATCAGCTTTATTTATCAGCTTCGCCATCTAGGCGGCCTTTTCCTGTTCCAAACTTGATTTTTAGAGGTACGCCTGCACAAAAAGCGCATAATGATCAGTTGTTACTACAATCTAACCCGCTATTTGATGCTGCTTGGTATTTAGAACATTATCCCGACGTGAAAGATTCGGGTTTAGAGCCTTTGCAGCATTACTGTTTGCATGGTGCTCGTGAAAATAGAGACCCTGGACCTCTATTCAGCACTTCTGGCTATCGATATTCTAATCCTGATCTGGAGATTGATTGCAATCCTTTGGTCGCTTGGCAATCAAACCAAAACACAGATTTTAAAATAGAATTAGCATTTGCTCCAATACTGGGTGGTAAGCATAGTTATGCCGATGCACCTAGCGTTATCATGTGTGGCCATTTGGTAACTGAACAGTGGTTTGGTGCTGAACGCAGTTTTTTAGATGTTCTATCCGTTTTAAGTACTCAGAAAGTGAATGTAATTGCTGTTTTGCCCTCAGCTATGTGTACTGATTATGTTGATAGAGTGCGTGAGTTAGCTCAGCAAGTGGTTATCGTGCCGTATCGTTGGTGGCGAAAAGGGAGAGCACCTGACTCAGACACCGTTGGCCTTTTTAACGCTATAATCCGCCGTTTTGATGCATCTCTGTTATACACAAATACTTTAGTGCTTTATGAGCCTTTAGTCGCTGCTAAAGAAATGGATGTGACAAGTGTTGTTCATGCGCGTGAGTTAGCTCCGGAAGATGAGGCGCTTTGCTCTACTTTAGGCGCGTCTGCTGCTGATGTACGTTCATTTGTATTGGAACATGCTGATCATGTTATTGCCAACTCCTTGGCCGTTGCCCAATACATCAATAATGAGCGATGTTATATCGTACCTAATATGATTAGAGTTGATGAGTTCAGCGTTGGTAATATGCCATTAGGGGCACGCTTAGCTGTAGGAATGCTGAGCAGTAATTTACCGAAGAAAGGCTTGTATGATTTTGTTGAGTTAGCTCGCTGGTGCCAAGCTCATAATGTACCTGCTGATTTTAAGCTTTTTGGCTCTGACAATGCGCATGTTCAAAAGTTACGCATGGGTGGGGAGCTGCCTAGTAACTTAAATTATTGCGGGTATGTTGATAAAGCCATTGATGCCCTTAAAGGGCTAGATATTGTTGTAAACTTATCTCACTTTCAAGAGTCATTTGGCAGGAGTGTTTTAGAAGCGATGGCGGCTAAAAGGTGTGTGGTAGCATATCAATGGGGTGCGCTGACAGAGCTTGTTAAGCCCCAGTGCGGATATTTAGTGCCGTTTCAAGATATTGAGTCTGTTGCGAAACAAATACTTTATCTGTGCGATAACCGTAGTGAGTTGTGTGATACAGCTGAAAATGCCGTGAATATGGTACGTGAGAACTATGAGCAGCAACAATTTGCAAAGCAGCTGTTAGCTAAGGAGTCACCTTTCTCTATGCTACTGGAAAAGTAGTGGCCTGTTTTGGTTAGTTGTGATTCGGTTAAATAAGGAAAAGCGGTTTGAGTACGTATCGGTTTAAGTTGCAAGCTTTACAATATCAATGTTCTAAATTGCTGCGCTGGTGTCTGGATTTACCGAATGATGAAGTCGACGTTACTATTGCTGATTTAACAGAGCATGGTGTTTGGTTTCAAGGCTGGATGCTACCAGTAGAGGGGGCGAGTGTCCGGCCTTTTATTAGGCAGGGCGACAGTTATCATTTTTTTGAAAGGGCTGTAAACCGTGATGATGTTATCAAGGCTGTCTTAGGGGATTCTTCAAGCCATCACCCTGAGCGTCAGTGCGGTTTTCGTGAGCAGGTTATTATTGAGCAAGGCGAATGGTATTTTGGTGCAGAGGTCGATGGACTGCCTATTGATTTGATGGCTGCACAGGTGGTGGGTGTCTTTAATGTGTTACACGGGAAAGATGGTTGGCTGTTTTTAGATAACGATACCAACCGCAGTGTAGATCAGTTTACGGGTAAGATTTTACTGACTGAAGACGTTAAGTCTGGATGGAAACATTATTTTAAAAACACTGCGCTAATCGCGGAGCAAAGAAAGTGTCCTTTTGCTTTGTTGATTGCCCCTGCAAAAGAGTCGGTTTATTCAGAAAAGTACCCCTTTGTGAAAGCTGATATAACCGCAATCGATGAGGTGTTGGGCTTGTTACCGCCTAATTACCCTTTGGTATATCCCGTCGAATTATTACGCCGTGCTGCAATACGTAGTTTTCGTATCACGGATACTCATTGGTCTCCTTATGGTGCGTGTGTTGCTTCATGCGCAGTGGCTGAAGCGCTTGGCGTTGGGACAAAAAAATTAACGCAGATGTTTGCAAACGATGCTTATCGTTTACGTAAATCAGGCGGGGACTTGGGTAATAAATTATTTCCTAGGCAAGCGGCAGAAGAAGCGATGTTAGTTGGCTTTTCGTATCGTAAGTTTTTATGTTACGACAATGGTTTTGAAAATTTCGGTCGAATTTTAGTGCTGCATCATCCTGGGGCTATTGTGCAAAAGGTTTGCTTGGTGTTTGGCTCTTCATCTTCTTATTCGATGTTTGATTATCTCTCGCGAATTTTTAGCGAGGTAATATTTATACATACGGCTGGAAGTATTGATGAGTCGGTTATCGAATTAATAAAACCGGACTATCTTATAGCGCAAACTAATGCCCGATTTATAGTGAAAGCGCCGGAAACAGGCTATGAGCTGCGCAATACCTTGCAAGAGAAGCTTTCTCAGATGCCTGTTGATAAAAGGCAGGCTATTTATAAAGCCAGTAAAAGTACTTCAAATGCTAGCCAATTAGCTTATATAAAAGATTTGCATGAATATTTGCCGACCGCTGCGCTGTAGTAGGCATTTATATTTAAAACTGCCAAGGAAGTAAAATAAAAGTGTACCTTAATTTAATAGAAGGGCCTGGTGTAAGTTATCAGGCTGAAGTAGATGAGTGGCAGGTCACTTCTCCATCGACACGCATTGAGCTTAATCCGTCCTCAGCAGAGGGTTTTCCAGCTGGTTGGGTGTTGATCAAAGCTTCGTTAAATCATCAAGGTTTTGGTTTCAGTGGCCGTTTGGTGGCAATCACTAAGAGCCAGCAAGAGTATAGCTATGAGCTACCAGTAAGTCTAAAAGGCACTTTGTTTGAATTACTTCATTTTCCCGATGATGTCGTATCGCTTAGTTTTGAGCCGTCGGGAGCGTCGGGGGCTTTTAGTGTTAATCAATTAACACTCCGCAAAGTTAAGTGGCATGAACGGCTCTATTTGATGTGGAAGCGAGTTATCTCTGTTGTTGAAAAGCAGCCTTATGATGTTTTGTACAAGTCTGGAATGCGTTGGTATACGCCCTTTGTTAGCTTGAAAGGTGCATACGCTTTGTCGGGCGGCTTTAGAGCGTACAGCCCTCAAATTTCTTACGCTAACTGGATCGCTCGTTTCGATGAGCTAGATGACCGTGATGTTAAAAAAATTTCAAATGCTGTTAAACGTATAAAGCATCCGCCTTTTATCGATTTAGTATTGCTGGGTGAACAGAGTCAGGTTGAAACGGACCATTTTAATACTCAGTTGTACCCGCATGCTGGGGTCACTTTTTTTGGACAACTAAAATCTGATTGGGTTTTATGCATTGATCCCGGAGTCGTGTTGAGGCCTCATGCGCTTTATTGGCTCGCAACAGCCATCAATGAAAATCCAAATGCGTTGTCGTTTTATAGTGACCACGACTTAATACTAGACAATGGAGCTCGTGTAGAACCGTGTTTTAAACCTGACTGGTCTCCCGAGCTATTGCTAGCTACACCCTACATGGGGCCTCTTTTACTAGTCAAGAGAACATTGTTGGAAGGTTTGCTTTCTAAGAAAGATGGTAAGGGAGTGAGCTGTTATCAGTTGGCCTTAGGTTGTCTTTCGTTAGTGAATTCGGGGAATGAAGCCAGCCCAATAATTCATATTCCGGCGGTGTTATATCACTGGTCTAAAAGTGAATACATTAAGTTTTCACAAAATAGCAGCCGACAATTAAACATCGTTTCGAACTATCTTGATGAGTCGGGAATTGAAGCCAAATTAGACTTACTGAATCATCAATACCATAAGGTGGTTTATACACCGATCAAGGAACCCTTGATATCTATTATTATCCCCACGCGAGATACATTACACCATCTTGAGCGAAGTGTGATGAGTGTCTTAACGCAGTCGACCTATAAAAACTTTGAAATTGTGATTGCTGATAACGAAAGCGTGGAACCAGAAACGCATGCTTTTTTTGAAAAAGTATCTCGCTATGAGAATGTTTCGGTGGTGCCGTATAACTTCCCTTTTAATTACTCGGCTATTAATAATTTTGCGGTTAAGCACTCTAAAGGCGACGTGATTGTGCTTCTAAATAATGATACGGAAGTTATTTCGGATCAGTGGTTAGAGGTCATGCTAGGGCAGCTGCAACAGCCAAACGTTGGCGCAGTAGGTGTTAAATTATTATTTGGTGATAGACGTGTGCAACATGCAGGTGATGCCGTTGGGCCAGGTGGCTGTGCAGATCACTTTCACTCACGGCTTGATGAGGATGACCCAGGTTATTTTGGTAGAGCTATTATTGCCCAGGATTTATCAGCTGTGACGGCGGCTTGTCTTATGGTTTCACGGCAAGTTTGGGAGCAGCTAGGGGGGCTGGACGAAGAAAATCTAGCGGTCGCTTTTAACGATGTTGATTTTTGTTTACGTGTGCGAGAAGCAGGCTTGCGTGTAGTGTTTACGCCTTACGCCAAGCTTTATCATCATGAGTCTGTCTCTCGTGGGAAAGACGACAGCCCCGAAAAGGCGGCAAGAGCTAAACGCGAAGCAGATTATATGCGTAGTCGTTGGAAACCAATAATGAGTCACGACCCATTTTATAACCCTAACCTTAACTATTCTCGGCCTGACTTCACTTTGAGCAATGCCCCGAGGGTAAATAAACCCTGGTTGTGCGCTAAATGATTAAGCCTTGCGATAAAATTTACATCGTTGAAGAAAGACCCAACCCCACTACGGATTTATATATCTTGCCTGCCTTTTTAGGGCAGGGAAGAGATGTGATTAAGTTGTCGCTTCATGAGTTACCGAAGTTAAAAGCAAACAGTACATTTTCAGTGGTGTTTGTTAGGTATCTTTCTGCAAGCTGGAAGCGCTTTTTAAATCAGCATCGCGCTCAATTGGTCGATTTAGTCTTCTTTATGGATGATGACTTGTTTGATCTTTCCGCGACAAAAGGCACCCCGCTTCGTTACCGCCATAAGCTATATAAATTGGCTTTTAAGCATCAGGCTTGGCTTAGATCAATGGATGCTAGCTTATGGCTATCGACACCCCACTTGATGGAAAAGTACCAAAGTTGGAAGCCTGTTCAAGTCTTACCCCGGCCTATGGCTCAGCCGACGGAAGTGATTACTGTGTTTTATCATGGTTCGTCTAGTCATAAACGAGAGATTCATTGGCTTTATGATGTTATGAAATCAGTGCTAGAGCAGGATGAGCGAATCAGCTTTGAAATCATTGGTGGGAAAGAAGTTAATAAACAATATAAATCTCTACCCAGAACAGTCGTTTCTCATCCTATGTCTTGGGAGACCTATACTCGTTGGATTGCTCAACCGGGTCGCGCTATTGGATTAGCTCCACTGTTAGATGAGCCTTTTAATCATGCGCGCTCATACACAAAATTCTTTGACATTACTCAAGCAGGTGCCGTCGGTATATACGCGGAAGCTTCTCAATATTCTGAAGTGGTCACTCATGGAAGGAATGGCTATTTGTTGACTATGGAGAAACTATCATGGGTCAATGCTATTTTAGAGTTGGCTGGGAATACTGGTAAGCGTGATCAGATGCTGGAAAACGCTAGGTTAAGCGTTAATAGCTTAGCAGAGCATTAGTTTATGCTTTTGACGTTTTCTATGGGTATTAATAGACAAAAATGTTTGCGGCTTTTCTTGGCAGAGCGAATTATTTATAAGCTATACATACCTTTTGTATTCCGTTATACCGGTGTTGTTGGCTGGGGCTTAAAACCCACTGCGGAAAAAGCCCGTCGTTTTGCTGCAAAAAAAAACTTACCTTATATCGCTTTGGAAGATGGCTTTTTGCGATCAGTTGGATTGGGTGTCGATGGAGATGTGCCTCACAGCTTGGTGGTGGATTATAGCGGTATCTACTATGACGCTACCCGGCCTAGTGATCTTGAGCGCTTCATCTTCGAGTCAGCCTTATCTGATGAGCAGGCCATTCGTGCCCGTCGTTGTATGGCGCTAATTCGTGAACATCGTCTATCTAAATATAATCAAGCGCCAGAAGTCGTGTTTGCGCCCTCGGATAAACAGCGTATTTTGGTGGTCGATCAAACGGCGGGTGATGCCTCCATTCGTTATGGCTTGGCGAGCGAGCATAGTTTTAAACTGATGCTAGAGCAGGCGAAGGCAAACCATCCTGATGCCGAAATTTGGGTTAAAATCCACCCGGATGTGCTTGCGGGTAAAAAACAAGGCCACTTGGTGGAGTTGGCTCAACACTTAGGCTGCACATTGTTATCTGATGCTTGTAACCCTTGGTCGGTTCTTGATGTGGTGAGTGATGTGTATGTAGTAACGAGTCAGCTAGGTTTTGAGGCCCTGTTAGCTGGCAAGCGTGTACATTGTTTTGGAATGCCGTTTTATGCAGGGTGGGGGCTAACAGAAGATTCCCAGTCGTGTGCGCGGCGCAGTGTTGAGCGGTCGTTAGAGGCTGTTTTTGATGCGGCGTATATCCGCTATTGTCGCTTTATAAATCCACAATCGGGCCAACGTTGTGAAATAGAAGACACAATTGCATTGTTAACACAGCAACGCGACCTGCTATTTTAATATTCACTTAGGTATGATGTTTCTATAAGCCTAAACGCCAACTTCAACATGGATCTGTGAACGATATGATGACTCAGTGTTCGGACATTATTGCTAACTCAAATATTCAATTTGGTACGAGTGGTGCGCGTGGCCTAGTGGATGATTTTACGCCCGAGGTGTGCGGTGCGTTTACTCAAGCGTTTGTTGAACAAATGCAATCGGAGTATGAGTTTTCGGGGGTTGTTTTAGCTATTGATAACCGCCCCAGTAGCCCAGCCATCGCTGAGGCATGTGCAGGGGTAATTAAACAGCTAGGTTTAGCGGTGTATTACTACGGTGTAGTGCCTACGCCTGCATTGGCATACCAAGCCATGCAAGACAAAATGCCGGCCATTATGGTGACTGGCAGTCATATTCCTTTTGATAGAAATGGCCTTAAATTTTACCGCCCTGATGGTGAAATCACTAAAGCAGATGAGGCGGCTATTTTAGGGTTTAATGTCAGTTACATTGGCGCTGTTGAGCATGCGTTACCGGCGATATCTAAATTAGCCGCGGAACGATATACACAGCGTAATGCTGGGCTATATGCTGATCATGTTCTTGCAGGTAAACGCATTGGGATTTATGAACATTCCAGTGCCGGACGCGATCTTTACGCCGCCATTTTTGCATCATTGGGTGCTGAAGTTATCTCTCTTGAGCGCACCGATACCTTTGTGCCTATCGATACCGAAGCCGTTGCCGAAGAGGATCGTGTTAAGGCGCGTCAATGGTCTGCTGAGCATCAATTAGATGCGATTTTCTCTACCGATGGCGATGGTGATCGTCCTCTGATTGCGGATGAAACAGGAGAGTGGCTACGCGGTGATATTGTGGGGTTGCTCTGTGCGCAGTTACTTAATATCCAAGCATTGGCAGTGCCGGTTAGTTGTAATACGGCGATTGAAAAGTCTAATAGTTTCGAAAAAGTGGTACGTACGCGTATAGGTTCGCCTTATGTTATCGCTGCGTTTGAAGCTCTTGCGGCCGAGTTCAAGCGGCTAGCGGGTTTCGAGGCCAACGGTGGTTTTATTCTAGGTTCGGATGTTGAGCTAAACGGCCAAGTACTCAAGGCGTTACCCACACGAGATGCGTTGTTGCCTGGTATCGTCTTAATTGCCGGTGCAGCTTCTGCTGGCAAATTATTGTCCGAGTTAGTGGCCAGCTTACCTGCTCGCTATACCGCGAGTGATCGTATAAAAGAGGTGCCTACACAGTGGAGCCGTGAGCTATTAACCGCTGGTGCCGAGCAGCCCGAAGTGTTGCTGAGTAAGATCGGCTTTACTGAAACAATCGAAGCTGTTGATACAACGGATGGCTTGCGGTTGACGTTAGCTTCAGGTGATATTGTGCATCTTCGCCCATCAGGCAATGCACCAGAACTGCGTTGTTATGCCGAGTCAGGTGATCAGGCAGTCGCTGAGGCTATTGTGGTGAAGGCGCTAAAGGGCGTTCAAACTTTGGTTTAGTCGCAGCCTAATTGCAGTAGTATTTGAGGTGGGCTTAATGATTTGTTAGGCTCGCTTTTCAATTCTATTAACAGTCTATTCAAGGAGTGAATAATGGCTGATCAAAACGGTTGTACTATTCGAGTTGTCCGCAAGTGGCAAACGCCTTCATCTACTATTTCTGAGTATACAGTTGATGACGCGGATATCTCAGGCTATATGCTTGAAGAAAAAGGTCCTTCAACAACCCTTCCAAACCTAGATCGTCGTATACCTGCTGGTAGTTATAGTCTTATGTGGCACTCAAGTGCTAGGTTTAAAAAAATTCTACCTAAGCTGTTTAACGACGAAGTCCCTGCTTCCCGACAGATTCTAATTCATAGAGGCAATAGCGCATCCGATACGGAAGGCTGTTTATTACCAGGAGCGTCAAAAGGGCCTAATCATGTGAATAAAAGTGGAGTGAAAGTTCAAGAGTTGATCAAGCACTTACAGGCTTGTGATATAAATAGCTCTCAAGTCATTATCACGGAAGAGTTCTCTTAAAATGTTGAATAAATTAATTGCTGCTTTACTGGTAAGCTGTTCGTTATCTGCTTTTGCTGAAGTTAACTTTGTAAAAAATGAAGAAAACTACCAAGTAACGGCTGAGCAGCCTGTTATTCTTGATGGCACTGCAGTTGCTCATTGGAAGCGAACCGCATTAGATGATGATATTACCTATGCTTTACAATTGTATCTGATTGTAGAAACGGATCCCTTTGCAACTGAGTTGAATCAGCTGCTTGATGGTGAAAATGTTAAAGATGCGGTCGTTATCAATCTAAACTATTTAGATTTTTCTGATGGTCGATTAGATGCGATAAGAGAAATATTTGGTGAAGACGAGTATGAAGTTATTAGTCAAAAAGTAGGAACCTATACAAAAGAGGGTAGGTTCGAGATTGCTAAGTTCATGACCGTAATGGAATGTAACCATCGCGATTATTATGCTGATTTTTCTTCGTTTAAACTTACTAAGCTAGATGCACCATCGGATCTAAAACTATTAGAAGAAGGCTGCTAGGTAATTTTGTGCACTAAAAAAGCCGCTCATTGAGCGGCTTTTTGTATGTATTAATCAATTTTACTTGATTAAATATATCCACGTTCCTGCATGTACTCAATTACCTTATCGGCACATTCTTCCGGCGTGACGTTGGTGGTGTCCAAGCGGCATTCAGGGTTCTCTGGTGCTTCATACGGTGAATCGATACCGGTAAAGTTTTTCAGCTCACCTTTGCGTGCTTTTTTATACAAGCCCTTTACGTCGCGGTCTTCTGCTACGTTTAGTGGTGTATTTACATGCACTTCGATGAATTCGTCGTCTTCAACCATGGTGCGAGCCATATCGCGTTCTAAACGAAAAGGCGAGATAAAGGCGCTGATCACGATCAAGCCCGCATCGACCATTAGTCGTGCGATTTCGGAGATACGACGGATGTTTTCGACGCGGTCGCCATCGGTAAAGCCAAGATCTTTATTGAGGCCGTGACGGATGTTATCGCCATCTAGCAGATAGGTGTGATGCCCCATGCTATAGAGCTTTTTCTCAACTAAGTTGGCAATGGTTGATTTGCCCGCACCGGATAAGCCTGTTAGCCAAAGGATACAGGGCTTTTGCTGCTTAATAGTTGAGCGTGCTTCTTTGTTCACATCCACGTGTTGCATAACGATGTTTTGGCTGCGACGCAAGGCGAAGTTGAGCAAGCCAGCACCAACGGTGTTGTTGCTTAGGCGATCGATGAGGATATAACCGCCCGTATCTTGGTTGTTGCTGTAAGCGTCGAACGCGATTGCTTGGTCTAAGCTGATGGTGCACACACCAATGCCGTTGAGTTCGAGCTTTTTAGCCGCAATGTGTTCCATCGTGTTGACGTTAACTTGATACTTAATATCCGTTAGCGTTGCTGAAACTGTTTTAGTGCCGACCTTCATGAGGTAAGTTCGGCCGGGCAATAACGGTTCTTCGTGCATCCAGATGATGGTAGTTTCAAATTGTTTGGCAACTTCAGCAGGTTCTGACGCTTCTACGAGCAGGTCACCACGGGAGATATCAATCTCGTCTTCCAGTGTGATGGTAACGGACTGGCCTGCAACCCCTTCTTCTAGGTCGCCATCCAGTGTAACTATGCGTGCTACGGTGCTCTCTTTACCCGAAGGTAATACACGGATGCGATCGCCCGGTTTCACGGCGCCACCTGAGATTTGGCCGGAGAAGCCTCGGAAGTCGAGGTTAGGGCGGTTAACCCACTGTACCGGCAGACGGAATGGCGTGCTTTTCATTCGCTCGTCATCAATCTCGACCGTTTCTAGGTAACCCATCAGCGTTGTACCGCGATACCACGGCATTTTAGGGCTTGGATCAGTGATGTTATCGCCTTTAAACGCAGACATAGGAATAAAGGTGATGTTCTCAATTCCTAGCTGCTTGGAGAAGGTGGTGTAATCTTCTACGATCTGGTTATAGGTCTTTTCAGAATAATCCACCAAGTCCATTTTGTTGATGGCAACAATCACGTGGCGAATGCCGATCAATGACGCTAAATAGCTGTGGCGCTTGGTTTGTGTAAGGATGCCTTTGCGAGCATCAACCATCAAGATGGCGACATCAGCCGTAGACGCACCAGTGACCATGTTGCGCGTGTACTGCTCGTGCCCTGGGGTATCGGCTACGATAAATTTGCGGCGATCAGTCGAGAAGAAGCGGTATGCAACATCGATTGTGATCCCTTGCTCGCGTTCTGCAGCTAGGCCGTCAACAAGCAGTGCGAAGTCGATGTCGTCGCCTTGAGTACCAAACTTTTTAGAGTCTGATTCGACAGCGGCAAGCTGATCTTCAAATAACATTTTTGATTCGTATAGCAAGCGACCAATTAGGGTGCTTTTGCCATCATCAACGCTACCGCAGGTGATAAGACGCAGTAGGCTTTTGTTTTCGTGATTTTTTAGGTACTGATCGATATCAGTTGAGATTAAATCGGATACGTGTGCCATTAGAAGTAGCCCTCCTGCTTTTTCTTCTCCATGGATGCGGCGGAGTCGTGATCGATCATTCGGCCTTGGCGCTCAGAGGTATTGGTGAGCAGCATTTCTTGGATGATCGCAGGTAGGGTGTCTGCTTCGGATTCAACAGCACCGGTTAGTGGGTAGCAGCCTAAGGTGCGGAAGCGCACTTTCTTCATCATAGGGACTTCGCCATCGCGAAGAGGCATGCGCTCATCGTCGACCATGATTAATGTGCCATCGCGTTCAACCACCGGACGCTCGGCTGAGTAGTACAAAGGCACAATCGGAATGTTCTCTAAATGAATGTATTGCCAGATGTCTAACTCAGTCCAGTTAGAGATCGGGAATACACGTATCGATTCGCCTTTGTGCTTACGCGCGTTGTATTGTTTCCACAGCTCAGGGCGTTGGTTTTTAGGGTCCCAGCGGTGATCGGCTGTACGGAAAGAGAAGATACGTTCTTTAGCACGTGATTTTTCTTCATCACGGCGTGCACCACCGAATGCTGCATCAAAGCCGTATTCGTTTAGGGCTTGTTTTAGACCTTCGGTCTTAGTGATGTCTGTGTGAATTGCTGAGCCGTGGGTAAATGGGTTGATGTCTTTTTCGATAGCTTCTGGGTTGATGTGGGTAATCAACTTGAGGCCGAGGTCTTCTACCATTTTGTCACGGAAGCGATACATCTCTTGGAATTTCCAGCGCGTATCAACATGCAAAAGTGGAAATGGCGGCAGCGATGGGTAAAACGCTTTCATGGCAATGTGTAGCATGACGGCGCTGTCTTTACCGATCGAGTAAAGCATGACAGGGTTTTCTGTCTCAGCGACAACTTCCCGCATTATTTGGATGCTCTCCGCTTCCAAGCGTTGCAAATGTGTTAATGGCATATCCTTCCCCGGGGTTGAGTGTTGAGATTGGTTTACTGTGTGATGTGGTCGAGCAGAGGGAGCCTCTGGCTCTTTTTTTAAATCGTTGGCCGTTATGTTAGCCAGGACTTGAGATGGAATGATGAGTGATTCTGGGTGCTCGTTCTGCCACTGATGTAACTCAGTGTGACGATGATAAAACGGCACCTTGATCACTAAGATCATCCCTTCAGCTTCTTGAGCATTTAAGTGGCTCAAGAATTCGACGAGATCTGTACTTGTTAACGAGTGGTGGCTATGAGCCCACTGGATGCTATTTTTAGTGTCGCGCGCATACAGCTGATAGCCGTTGTGTCCGGCTTCGTGGTCTAGGACGAAACTACGTAACCCAATGATAAAAATGCGGCGCTTATCCTGCTTATTAGGAGGGCAGGAGGTACCTTGATTAGGGCTATTGGCTTGCAGGTGCTTTGCGGCGCGCAATACAGCTTGTCGGGTCGTGTTTAATGACTCTGGCGCAGGCAGCAACCCTATGTTCTTGAGGTAGCGTGATGTTGTTTTTTTTGACGTGCTATGAGCGCTGCGATCTGCAATCCATTGGTGTATTGAGCCAATATCCCATAGTTTTTTATCCGAACCGGTTTGTGTGGCATATGTCTGTGTAAGTAGTTCGGATATAAGCGGTGCCAAAGCTGGCTGCTTGATGTGCTGGCTGCCGCTTGGTCGCCCGCGCGGTTGGGATTGCAGCGCTTGCCAACCGCCTTTAAGGAATTTTTTGTAGGCCGAAATAATAGTAGGATGGCTCAACCCCGTTTGGAGCTGAATCTCATTTAAGCTCTTTTTTTTCAACCGCAAGGTGACGGCTGCTTTACGGAGCTTATCAAGTTGTGCCGGGCTTAAGTGCTGGCCATCCATGGAGTATCCACATATTACGGCTCAATGAGCATGCGTTATAAAAATAAGTGCGCGCGTTGTTCTGTTTCGATCTAAGTCGACTAGTTGTGATACTACAAAATAGAGTTTAGTTTAGTAGCCCAATATATTTTATTAAACATTTTTTATCTCGATGTTTTAAGGCAATTAGTTTAGCCCGTTACAACGGAATACTTTTACTGGATTTTTATCATGGGATATGAGGCTTACCTCACGCTAGCAATTGTGATGGCGGTATTGATTACGTTGATCGTGAGTAGTATTGCGACTGATGTTATTTTGATGTCAGCGTTGGCAGCGTTAGTCATTACAGGCGTGTTAACTCCTTTGGAAGGTTTGGCCGGTTTTTCTAATCCAGGCGTTATAACGATTGCTACCTTGTATATCGTTGCAGCCGGTTTGAAAGAAACGGGTGCCATTCAATGGATTGCAGGCCGTTTGCTAGGCCAGCCAAATGGTGTTCGCCAAGGGCTCGCAAAAGTGATTATGCCTACATCGGTCATGAGTGCTTTTATGAATAACACGGCTGTGGTTGCCATGTTTATTCCTTCTATTCAGGAGTGGTCAAAACGCGTCAACATCCCGGCATCTAAATTGCTGATTCCTTTGAGCTATGCGGCGATTCTTGGTGGCACATGCACCCTTATCGGTACGAGCACTAACTTGGTAGTAGACGGGTTAATGCAATCCACCTTCGATTATAAAATGGGCATGTTTTCACTGACTTGGTTAGGGTTGCCTTTGCTGCTGGTAGGGGGAACGTTTCTTTACTTTTTTGCTGATCGTTTGCTGCCAGACCGCCAAGGTACTATTGAACAATTAGGTAATGCGCGCGAATACAGCGTTGATGTGATTGTTGACGAAAATGGTCCATTAGTGGGAAAAACGATAGAAGAAGCAGGCTTACGTAATTTAAGTTTTGGCTATTTGGTAGAAATCCACCGCGGCTCGCGGATTCTATCGGCGGTTGCGCCTGATACTCAATTACAGGCGGGTGATGAGTTAGTCTTTATTGGTGCGCCCGAATGTGCACGGGAACTTCGTCAAATTCACGGCCTTAATCCGGCTAATGGTGATGTGGATAAGTTGAAAATCGCTAGCCATGAGCGTTGCCTTGTTGAAGCAGTGATCGGGCCAGAATTTGTCGGTCTAGAGCAATCGATTAAAGACTCGCGTTTTAGAACACGATTTCAGGCGGCTATTTTGTCGGTATCCCGAAACGGTCAACGTATTACCGGTAAAATTGGTGATATACGCTTACAGGTAGGCGACACCTTGTTATTGGAAACGGGACAAGACTTTGTGGGTCAATACCGCTCGCGGCGTGACTTTTTGTTAGTGAGTGCCATGAACGACTCTACGCCACCTGCGTTCAGTAAGGCGCCGTTTGCTTTGTACGTCTTATTAGGCATGGTATTGCTGAGTGCTTCTGGCTTGTTGAGTATTTTAGAAGCGGCCTTTCTGGCAGCGGGTGCTATGTTAGTCACGCGGTGCATTAGCGTGACTAAAGCCCGTCGAAATATCGACCTCACGGTGATTACTGTTATAGCGGCGTCTTTTTCACTTGGCGAAGCCATGACTAAAACAGGGATGGCAGAGCAAATAGCTCAGTGGCTCATGTTTGGCGGGATGTCGCCTTGGGTAATGTTAGCCATTGTTTATGTATTAACCACCTTGTTTACCGAGGTGATTACTAACAATGCGGCGGCGATTTTAATGTTCCCTATTGCGGTGTCTATTGCGCAGCAATTGGGTGTGGATCATATGCCGTTTGTGATTGCTGTGATGTTTGCAGCGTCTGCTAGTTTTATCATGCCATTGGGTTACCAGACTAACTTGATGGTCATGGGGCCAGGAGGGTATCAAACCTCTGACTTTTTAAAGATAGGGATTCCGATGAGTATTATCGTATCGGTGACTTCTATCGTATTGATACCGTTTATTTGGGCGTTTTAATGCAGATTAGCCTCTGCTCTTTTATATTTTTACACATAGCTTATTTGAAACAACGACAAGGGATTAATGATGCAGTTTGATATCGAAAAAGTACTGGAGTTATCAAAACAGGCTGGCTATGCCGTTATGGAAATCTACAAAAAAGATTTTGCTGTATACGATAAGTCAGATAACAGTCCGCTAACGGAAGCGGATATGGCTGCGCATCATTTGTTAGTTGATGGCTTGAAAGCTATTGCGCCTTCTATTCCTGTTCTGTCGGAAGAGTCAGGTGAAGAGGTTAAAACCGAACGCTTGAAGTGGAGTGAGTATTGGTTAATTGATCCGCTAGATGGCACAAAAGAGTTCATCAAAAAGAACGGCGAGTTCACAATCAATGTGGCGTTGATCAAAGACGGTGTGCCGGTTTTTGGTGTGGTGTATGCACCTGCACTTAATGCCTTGTATTGGGGTGAGCAGGGTAAAGGAGCCTTTAAGCAAAATGACGGCGAAGGTGCGGTTGAAATTAAAGTGGGTGATAACCCAACAGTTGCAACAGGCTGGAAAGTCGTTGGTAGTCGCTCACATCAATCAGATGATTTTAAGGCCTTTATGGAGATGTTACCTGAAGCCGATATTGTGGCGATGGGAAGTTCTCTTAAGTTATGTCTGGTAGCTGAAGGTGCGGCTGATTTGTACCCACGTTTAGGGCCTACAAGCGAATGGGATACAGCGGCGGCGCATGCGGTGGTTTTGGCGGCGGGTGGTCAGGTGTTAGAGGTTGAAACGCTCAAACCTTTAACCTATAACCAGCGTCCTGATACGTTATTGAACCCTTATTTCATCGTCTGTAAAGAGCCGAGTGATTTTTGGGCTAAAAAGGGCTAATCTAGAAGTTATCGAATGACTAGATTACGTTAGCTATAGTAATCTAGTGGTTTACCTTGTTGATTACAAAGGCGAATGTTATGTTCGCCTTTTTGCTTTTATCGGGCCATCATGACAGCACGCTTTGCGTCACTTTCCTCACCACCGATTGTTTACAGTGTTCGTTTTTGGAATCGTAAGGCTGTGGGGGCTATTATTACCGCCGCTTATGGTTATCCTCCTTTATTTGTAAACGATTTTTCACGAGCATTATCACTGGCGCAGTTAAACCATGCCCCGTTAATTGGCTGGTCTTCTCGGGTAACCGCTGAGCAGGCGAAGCGTATACAGTCGCATGTTGAGTTTTACCGGATCGAAGATGGTTTTGTGCGTTCAGTGGGTTTGGGCGCAGGCTTAAATGGCGGAGCCTCTTTTGTGGTAGACGCAACAGGTATTTATTACGATGCCAGTCAGCCATCGGATTTGGAGGTTTTGCTTCAAGAGCAGAATCTTACTCCAATGGAAGTAGCCCGGGGTGAGCAATTAATCACAGCACTAGTTAGCCAAAACATAAGCAAATATAACCTGAAGGGTTCTGATAAAGGTTTGCCGGATAGCGCGGGTAAAGAGGCTATTTTAGTGGTGGGGCAAGTGGCTGATGATGCCTCGGTACGCTCTAGTTTATCTCAAGTTTTAGACTGTGAAAGCAGTGAGAATATTAACAAGGACCTACTAGCTCATACTCGTTCTGTTTATCCTGATGCTTGCATTGTTTATAAACCTCACCCGGATGTGGTGAGTGGGCTGCGTGCTGGCATGTTGTCGGAATCCGAAGTGTTGAACTATGCCGATGCTTGTTTGCCTCAAGTGGATATTATGGCGGCGATCGATTGGTGCGATCGCTTGGAGACAGTCTCATCACTAAGTGGTTTTGAAGCCCTGTTGCGTGGTAAGCAAGTGACTACCTATGGTTCCCCTTTTTACGCAGGTTGGGGGCTGACGCAGGATCATGCTGATCTGCCTAGGCGCGGGCGTGAGCGCTCTTTAGCTGAGCTGGTGTACTTGGCATTAGTGGAATATAGCCATTACTACCATCCTCATACGCAGCAGGTATGCACACCGGAAGCGCTGATTGATTATTTGGCACAGCAAAAAAAATCAATATGGGTCGCTGTGAAAACGCGTGTGTTAACCGCTGTTTCTTGGTTAGGCACTCAGTTAGGTCTTTAGTGGATTGGTTAGTTGTACCGCCTGTTGCACGGGCGGTTTTGTTTTACAGTAAGGATTAATATGGCACGGATTCTCATTACAGGTGCAACGGGTGCTATCGGTGGTGCGCTAGCTAGAGCTTATGCGCAAGATGGCTATCACTTGATATTACAGGGTCGTCAATTAGCCGAACTAGATGCTCTGGTAGAGGAGTGTAACGCCGCGGGAGGCAGCGCAGAAGCGCACGCTCTGGATTTGTCGGACGTTGAACGCACTCGAACCTGGTGTGAAGAGATTCTCTCTCAGGGGGTTCCGGAGATTGTATATGCCAATGCAGGGATGAACATTAATACTGGCCCAGACCAATCCGGAGAAACGTGGGATGAGATGTCGCTGCTGTTGGATTTAAATGTGAAATCGACGCTCGCTCTGACGCATAGTTTTGCATTGGCAATGCGTGATAAGGGTGAGGGGCAGCTCGTTTTAATTAGCTCCCTTGCGGCCTTTTTTGGTTTGCCTGTTACGCCTAGCTACAGCGCTAGTAAAGCGGCCGTTAAAGCATATGCTGAAGGTATTCGCGGTTGGCTGGCACCATCGAATGTAGGGGTTACTGTTGTTATGCCCGGGTATGTAGCGTCTGCAATGTGTCACGCTATGCCAGGGCCCAAACCATTTTTATGGACACCGCAGCGAGCGGCCCGTGTTATTAAGCGCCGAGTTGCTAAAAACCATCCGCGGATTAGTTTCCCGTTTCCTCTCAATATTGGTTGTTGGGGCTTGGCAGCCTTACCGCCGGGTGTGTCTCAGAAGCTGATTAAGTGGCTTGATTACGGAGGGTAATGGGTGACTGAGATCGGCTTTTCGTTAGGGCATTCTTTGCTTACTTTATCTATGCCATTGTGTGTAGGCTTGTTGCTGTCTGCTGCGATGGAGTTGCTGCTAACCCCTAAAAGCCGAATGATTTGGCAACGCCCCTTGGCGTCTAATTTGCTGCATTTAGGGACTTGGCTCATAGTATTTGCAGCTGAGCTTGTTTTGTTTAGGCGGCCTTGGTTTGCTATGGGCAATGTTCTGGCTATTCAATTGCTCATTGTGCTTGTTAATAACGCAAAGTATCGCGCGATGCGTGAGCCCTTTCTAGTGCACGATTTTGAGTACTTTACTGATGCTATACGCCACCCTCGTTTGTATTTACCGTTTTTTGGTATTGCTAATGCTTTGCTAGCCCTGTGTGCGTTTATTGGTGTGCTCGTGGCAGGCGTAATGTTGGAACCATCGGTTTTTTCTTCCGCACAGGCTTCAGCTGGCTCCTATATCGTGTCGTGGGGGATTTTATTAGCGGTGGGAGTTGCTGTAACGGTATGGGGTTATAAGGTACGAGTGCGCCGTGTATTGTTGCAGCCTGAGCATGATTATTGTGCACTAGGGCAAATTGGTTTTTTATGGCATTACGGCATCCTACATTATACGCAGCCTAATCCTGTGGAAGAGAATCAATGGCGTGAGTTATTGCCACAAGATGCCTCGGCTGAGAAGTTGCCTGACGTTGTTGTTGTTCAAAGCGAGTCCTTCTTTGATGCTCGTGCAGAGTATCCAGTATTGAAGCCTTCTATTCTGGCAGAGTTTGATCAGATATGTGCGCACTCTTTTAGCTGGGGGGCTCTCACCGTGCCGGCTTGGGGCGCAAATACTATTCGTACAGAAAGTGCGTTCTTAACAGGTAAGCCTGCCCATGTTTTGGGGGTTCATCAGTTCAGCCCCTATCGGCACTTTATGAAGCAGCCGCAGTATACGGTAGCGCACGCTTTAAAGGCGTTAGGGTACCGAACGGTGTGCATTCATCCTTATCCTGCGTCTTTTTATTTGCGTGATAAATTGTATCCCAGAATGGGGTTTGATGAGTTTATCGATATTCAATCATTTGCCGAAGCAGATAAGGTCGGCCAGTATGTCGGAGATGTTGCCTTGGCCGATAAGGTTAAGTCGATTTTGTCTAAACGATCACACGACTCTGGCACGTCGACGCCTGTATTTGTGTTTGTAATTACGATGGAAAATCATGGTCCTCTGCACTTGGAGAAGGCCAGCCAGGCTGATCAGGTTGCATTCTATGAGGGTGAACAGCCTTTTGGCTGTGATGATTTAACTGTTTATGCCCGCCACTTACGCAATGCCGATACAATGGCTGCGATGTTAACTGAATGCTTAAATAACCAACCTAATGGAGGTGTGTTGGGGTGGTACGGTGATCATGTGCCTATCATGGCAAAGGTATATCAGACGTTAGGTGTGCCAAAGGGCGAGACTCGCTATTTTATATGGAATGACCACCCCACGGATGGGCTAATAAAGGCGTCCAGCACGTCAGCGAGCTCCAAAGATATTTCAGAACTGCCAACGTTATTATTTCAGGCGCTTAGTGTGCGTTACAAGACTCGCTTGGCGGCTGAACAGGAAAGCGTCTGAGCATTGCTTGCAAAGGCGACTCGCTTAGCAGTAGCCGCTGGTAGGCAGATTCTACACCGGTACTAATGCCTTTTTGGCTGTATAAGCCACCATTTATTTGAGTCAACTGGATAACTGCACGCTGAAAGTACTGAAATAGCTTTTGGTCAGGGTATTCTGTGTCAGTCCAAAACTCATCTAAGCTGCATTGCGCGGTTAATCCCGGAATGTTGTAGATAGGGTCGGCAAGGGCGAGAGTCCGGCATTTGTGGAATAAAGCGGAGGTGCCCACCGTGCTGTTGATGGTAATGACGCCTTGGCAATGATCGAGCAGCGTTGGTAAGTGTCCACTTTCTAAATACAGCGTTCGGCCTTTAATACCTAATGAGTCCTCAAGCTGCAGAATAAGCTTTTTAAAATTAACAAAGCCGGTGTCTAGCGGATGATTCTTTATCACGAGTAGGTTGTCCACTGGTGCGTGCTTGGCAAAAGAGGTGAGGGTTGTGCGAATCACATCGGCCATAGAATCGAAGGGTGAATGTGTTTGTATCTGACTATCGCTATCCAACTGAAGAGGCAGAATAAAATAGGGCGTTTGGTTGGATAATAGTTGTTCAATCGTTTTTGCATCAAAGCGCTCAAGTAATGGCATTTTAGCAAAACGCGCTCCCCAGCCCGCTAGCTCAACTCCGGAAATATAAGGGCGATGTGTTTTGTAGCCCGGATAGAGTAGAGGATTAAGCAGATTAGGTGCGTGATAGCCTATCTCGTGCATGCCCAGTAACAACACAGGGTTGCTGATGGTCTCGCCTGTATCTATTGGGTTGAGTTCAGGTGCTATGCGTCGATACCACTGAGGACATTTAGGTAGCCTTGAGTGGCCGTTTATTCCTCCTTCCTCTAGTGTTAACCAGCGAGGCCGAAAATAGCCTTCTTCAAAAACATGTACTCGAACATTGTGGCGTTCTCCAATGCTAATTGCAGGCGCATTGACTGGTCGGGTATCCCCCAGCATTATAATATCGGTAATCCCATAGTTGATTACCTTTTGTTCAATGAACTCGGGCAGGTTATCTGCGCTAGCGCGATATTTCCATGCCTGCTTATTGCGCCAATAAACGGCATCGCCTACACAAAAGTTAATGCGAAAAACACCCGCGCCTGCAGCTAAAAGTCGGTCGCCAAGTTTGGAAAAAAAAGGGCTTGTTGGGCCCTGAAGAAAAAGAAAGTTCCGTTTTTGCACAGTATTCTCAGGGCAGCCAGTTAGATCAGCGTTTTCAAAAGGACCAGTGTTTCACGAACCTGGGCTTCGGTATGCTCGCAGGAGAGGAAGAAGCGCAAACGTGCGCTCTGTTCTGGAACAGCGGGATACAGAATGGGTTGTACGTTAATGCCTTTCTCGAATAAAGCAGCAGAGGCCTTAGCAGCGGTTACTGAACTACCTAAAATAATAGGTATTACGGCGATGCCTGTGCTTTCACCGGTATTAAAACCAAGTGATTTGGCTGTGTCGAGAAAGTACTTGGAAATATGCATGAGCTGGTGGATTCTTTCCGGCTCTTGCTCCATAACTTCTAGCGAAGCCAAAGCGGCTGCGGCAATGGGAGCAGGCATCCCTACGCTGTATAAAAAGCCGGGGGCCATATAACGTAGGTGTTCAATTAAGGCTGATTCGCCGGCGATATAGCCTCCACAACCGGACATTGTTTTGCTCAGTGTGCCCATCCAGATATCGACATCTTTGCCGGCTACTTGGTAAAGCTCTCTTAGGCCTTTACCGCTACCGCCTAAAATGCCAAATGAATGTGCTTCGTCAACCATCAAAAATGCATAGTGCTGCTGTTTGATCTCTACGAGGCGCGCCAGATCAGGGTGGTCTCCGTCCATGCTGTAAAGGCCTTCGACGACGATTAACACGCGTTCAAATTGGTGGCGTTTTTCGGCTAAGAGCGCTTCTAGAGCATCTAGATCATTATGGGGGAACGATAAGCGTTTCGCGCCAGATAATTGAGCACCTACGATAGAGCTATTATGGATGTATTCATCATGAATGATGAGATCCTTAGCGCCGAACAAGTAGCCGATAGTCGTAACGTTAGTTGCATGGCCGCTCACAAAGGCGAGAGCATCATCCACCTCGTACATGTGAGCAAGCTTCGCTTCTAATGCTTGGTGAATAGGGCGCTCACCAGACACAATACGACTAGCTGAGACCGAAGTGCCATATTGTTCAATAGCATCAACGGCCGCTTGGTTCACCTTTGGGTGGCCCGACAGTCCAAGGTAATTGTAGCTGGCGTAATTAATGACTTCTTTGCCATTAATCACTGATGTTGCACCAGCCACTCCTTCGTGCGTACGAAAAAAAGGGCTTTCGATGCCGAGGCTTGCAGCACCGTTTTTGATGATTTGCATCTGTTGATAACCCGGATGCTGATCAAATCGGTTTGCTTTGGCTTGCTTGCTTGTTGTGGACTTCAACAAAGAAGCAATTCCGTTACCGGAGTTTTCGGCCTTTTTAAGTTTGTGCTGTAACGTTTTTTGAATCAGCTTATCTTTAATATTTTGCGAAAGCTTTTGTGAGCTCATTAAGCCGATTCTCCTTTTCCGGCATGCTGGCGGGCCACTTGGGCTGCCATATCGTCTTCAGAACTTTGGTCCTCACCTTTTATTTGCGTCGCTAAGCGTTCGCTTAATTTAGCTAAGGTCGGTGTTTCACTGAGGGCCATAACGGAGACTGTAACGCCAAGGCGTGATTCAATTGCTGACATTAATTCGACACCCATCAAGGAGTCCAAGCCCATATCATACATAGAGCGGTTAATATCCAGTTTCTCTTCTGACGTCATGAGTATGCTGGCCAGTTCCGACTTAAGTAACGCTAGTACGGTTTGGGTGAGTTCTTCATCTGACATGGCCATGAGAGCGTCCATATCGAGTCTATTGTCATCACCTTGGTCACTTTCCTGAGCGGTTAACGCTACTTCTCTGAACTTGGCTTGATCTGCACTTGGCAAGAAACGGCTGAGTGGCCCCCAGTCGAACTCTAAGACCCCTTGGTTAGTGATCTTGTTCAATATCATTTGCTCAAGCGCATCTAACGCTGCGTCGGACGCTAATGCTTGTCCGCCAATTCGGCTCTGTAGTGCATCTTTGATTTTTTCGTTACGTGCAAGGAAGCCTACATCGTCTATTGCACCCCAGCGAGGGCAGCTAGCCACTTTGCCGCGTGCACGTCTGTTTGCCGCTAATGCTTCTAACCAGTGGTTGGCTGCTACATAGCAAGCCTGCCCTGGGTTTCCAAGGAGTGTGGTAGCGGATGAGTAGAGGACGAATAGGTCTAGGTCTAAATGATCCGTTAATTCATCTAACCAGCGAGCCCCTGTAATTTTGGGGCGCAGTACACGTTCTAGTTGCTCGTCGCTTAAATTGAGAGCGAGGCTGTCTTCTATGACAGCGGCTGCATGAACAACACCTTTGAGTGGCGGTAGCTCACTATCAATTTGCTGCAATACTTGTGCAAGTGCCTTGCGGTCACTGACATCGCAGGCGGCAGGCAAAACAGTGACACCTTGTGCTTTAAAAATAGCCAAGGCCGCTTGAGCCTCTTCCGAAACAGGGCCGCTGCGGCTGAGAAGTGCGAGATGTTTGGCACCTTTTGATACAAGCCATTGCGCTGTTTTGAGGCCAAATCCACCCAGACCACCTGTTACTAAGTAGGTAGCCTCGTGAGATAACTCAAGCGATTGCTCAGTGCTAGTCGCCTTGATGTGGCTTGCTTTGATGGGTTGGTCATAAGCAACAACGATTTTACCGATCTGTTTTGCTTGTTGCATGTAACGGAACGCATCCACAATGTGCGTGGCATCAAAGCGTGTGTAAGGGAGCGGATATAAAGTGCCGTCTGCAAATAATTGCATCATTTCGGTAAAGAGACGATGCGTGAGAGCCGGCTTTTCTTGCATCAGCTGGTCAGCATCAATACCAAAATAGCTAATATTGTTGCGGAACGGACGAAGGCCTACTTTTGTGTTTTCATAAAAGTCGCGCTTGCCTAGCTCTAAGAAACGTCCAAAAGGCTTTAATACACGGAAGTTTTGGTTGATGGCTTCTCCTGCTAGGGAGTTGAGCACAATGTCCACGCCGCGGCCGTTTGTTTCAAACAGGATTTCTTCCGCATAGGTCAGTGAGCGTGAGTCATAAATATGTTCTACACCCATCATGCGTAAAAAGTCGCGCTTACTTTCAGACCCGGCTGTGGCATAGATTTCTGCACCAAGCCATTGAGCAACTTGAATTGCCGCAATGCCAACACCACCGGCTGCGCCGTGTATTAATATTTTTTCACCTTCTTCAAGGCGCGCTAAATGGTTAAGCGCGTAATATACCGTGAAGAAGGTGCTTGGGATCGTAGAAGCCGCTTCAAAGCTAATCCCTTCTGGTATGTGCGATATAGCATTCGGTTTAGTGATTACGCTATTGCTGAAGCTTGCGGGGCCAAAGCCCACAACGCTATCACCAATGGTATAACCTTCAATGTCCTGGCCTATTTCGGTCACAACACCGGCAAATTCAAGCCCTAACGTTGGTCCAGCAAAGCCGTTTTCTATCGCTTCATCGGAGAGCAGTCCTAATGTGTACATGACATCGCGGAAGTTAAGCCCTGTGGCTTTGACGGCTACGCGGATTTCATCCTGGCTTATAGGTGCATCTGACTTGCTTAGCCACGTAAGGTTTTTGAGCTGGCCTGGCATGTCAAAGCCAAGGTAAAACGCATCGTTGTGAGATGTGTTTTCTAACTGAGCGTCAGCAGGGTTCGAAAGCTGTTCGTTCTCACGTAGACGCGGCGCATAAGTATGGCCCGCTTGATCAAGAATGATTTCTGCCTCGTGGGCTAGGTTGTCGCTATTGAGAAGTTGAGATACCAACGCCCGAGTTACGTCTGCTGTAAAGGTTGCATAAGGAACATCAATTAAGCGTAGCTCAATCTTAGCAGACTCGTTCATTAAGGTGCGAGTGAATCCCCATACCGCGGAATCGTCTGCTACGTGAGCTTGGCCAAAATTAGCAAGGCCGTCGTCACAAAGGTACGTTTGGCCAACACCTTGCGTAACAAGGGTTAATTGAAGCGGATCGTTGTGTAGCTCTATGGTTTTGTAGAGATGATTGAGTGCCTTACAACGATTGCTAAGGTCCGTAAACCGCTCTTCAGTAAAGTCGGCTTGGTCATCAATTCCGGCAATAAAAACGATACGAGAGCTTTGTGCTGTCAATAGCGTGTGCAAATCATCCGCGGTGCTATTGATAACATCCTGCGTGGAAAGAACAAGTGTGTGTGCTTCACATGCTTGCTCGTGGCAGTGTTGAATTACAGCATCGGCAAGGCGCGTGGATACAGGTTGTGTATCGTGTATAACTAGCAGTTTCTCAGTAGCAGAATCACTATTGCCTACTGTGTTTGAGGCTGCTTTGTTGGTTGCAGGGGCAATGGCGCTTAACAAGTACGAGGAGTGCTCTTCTTGCGTTTGTACGGCTGTTACTGAAGTAAAGCCAGACTCTGTTAGGGCGCTAGTCCATTGCGATGCGTTAAGCTGTTGGCCTGTTTCTTGGTTATTATCATTCCACCAATTTGTGTCGCAGGCGAATAATAGATCAATCCAATCAGCTTGGGATGGCGCTATAAAGAGCACGTTGGCATTGGGTGCTTGGAGTGGAGCCAGATGGCGGAACAAAATCCCAAGCTCTGATACGCTGACACCATTAATGTTAATGATGACAGTATCAAATATGCCGTGTTCTTGTGGTGTTGCGTCGGTTAATGAGAAAGCACTCACCATGGGGTGGCTTTCTTGTAGTAGTTGAACCTTGTCTAGCGCCTCTGACTGTAGGCTGGTAAACGCCAGATCACCTTGAGTGTAATTAAAATCATTACACAGGCTGGTGATTAGTGTGGGTTCATAGATACCTACTTCCAGAACGCGTCGGCGTTGGCCAGTGGCTGGTGTTTTATTGAGTACAGGTTTGATCGACTGGGCTAAGCTACCCAAGAGAGTACTGTTATTACGTAAACTAATAATGGTGGCGTACAGTTCGTTGGCTTCTAGGCCGAGGTCACTGGCAACAAGCGCCCCTTTTATTAGTTCATGTAAATGTAACCCAAACCGCCCAATTAAATGAGTGATTGCAAAGTAATCGGGATAGTCACGCGCCATCATCTGCCAAATTAAATTAGCAGGGATGCTGTCCTCGTCAGCTTCGGCAAGTACCCAATGGTCGGCTGCAGCTACGACGGTTCCACGCTCTGTGGCAAAACGTATAATGCTGTTGAGTAAGCGCGCCGCGCACGGCGAGTCTTTAGTGAGCGTATCTACAAAAGCGGCGTTGAGCTCGCCTTGAGTTTCCAGCGTGGCAAGTGCTTCTCTAACGTATGCTGTCATTAACGCATCAAATAAAGGCTCTACCTCTTGAACCAGAGTGTTGGAGCGCTGATAAACCGCTGGCGGTAACTCGCTATTGAGTACGCTGAGCCACTCCGTGTGATCTAAAGCAGAAGAGGATGCTGGAATGGCAGTCAGATAATAGTCTAGATAATTAATGTGCGAGTTGTTTGCCTTACGCACTCGTACCGCTTTAAAACGAGCCTCTTTAATAGCCGCCACGTGTAAGCCATTTTCATCAAATAGATCAAACTCAGCTGTAATAGAGTGTGGCGAACGCTTGAGTAGGCGTGCTTGGGCTATAGCAATTTGATGCGCGCCAGAGCGTGTAAATATCCGGCCCACGCGAACAGGTACATAAGCTATCCCTTCGTTTTCAGCGAGCTGATCCTTCATGAAGTGAATGATGAGCTGGAAAGTACAATCCAGCTGTGCCGGATGCAATGTAAACCCTTGCGGGTTCCCGTCAGGCTTAAAGGTCGCTGTTACGCTGGGTGTGCTGGTAGAGCGTTTTTCTACCCAACCATGACTCAGCGCTTGGAAAGCTGTGCCATAATCTAGCCCTGCTATTTCAGTTAACGCAAGATGATCGTCTTGTGTGAAGTCGGGTTCGCGTTCGGGTAGCGACGGAGATGTGGCTGATAAGTGCAGGTCAGTTGCAATCTTGAGCGATCGAGCGCTGGCATGCTGTGTCCACTTATCACCGGTTACTAATTCTCGGCTGGCAATGCTGAGTTGGCCTGATTCGATAGCATAGCTTAAGCGCGTTTTTTTGCTGACGCTGTCGTCGAGTAGTAAAGGCTGCTTAATTTCTAGCTCTTCAATTTCGAGCAGGTCATGGTCTGTTTTTGTTTGGACGGCTGCTAATAGTAGCTCAACATAGGCCGTACCTGGGAAGACAACATTTTCCCCGACTTTATGATCTCCAAGCCAAGGGTAGGCTTGCGTATCGAGGGTGTTTTCCCACATGTTATCGAGTTGCTTAACTGGGTACCCTAAAAGGTCATGAGCTTTTTGGCGGTTAAGCAGGCCTAATGACTCATGCGTTTCGGGGTGCCACAGTGACTCGCGTTGCCATGGATAGGCATCTAACTCAATAAAGTTACCAGTGACCGGAAAGATGTCAGCTGGTAACGTTGGTAACGTGAGCAGCGCTTGAGATGCGGTCTTAGTAATAGCATCTTGTGTGGCATTTCGGCGTGTGAGCGTGCTCAGTACAGTGCCTGCTTGATCCGCTTCTTTAAGCTCGTCATTGAGGTAGCTTTTGAGAACAGGGTGCGCACCAATTTCGATAAATTGGGTAATGCCATCGGCGATAATTTGATCAATTGCGTTCTTGAATTGCACCGGCTTGCGGATGTTATCCCACCAGTAGGCAGCGCCAAGGCTTAGACCGTTACTTGCCTTGCCTGTTACCGTTGAGTAGAACGGTAAGCGGGTTTCGTGCGGCGTTAAATGAGAAAGGCTGTCTTTAACTGGTGCTTCAACTGAGTCCATTGCTGAGCTATGGAACGCATAGTTTAGATTTAGGCGACGATAGAAGGTGCTATTTTCAGCGAAAATAGCCTCAAGTTGAGAAAGTTGTTCTGGGTTACCGGCTAAAGTGATGCCTTTGGCGCTGTTAATGCCGGCGACTTCAACTTCTGAGCATTTCTCTTGTGCTAGCAATGCACGAATATCTTGTTCGTTCATGCCTACGGCGCTCATCTCGCCAAAACCTGCGGTTTGGCCTTGATAGCGGCTGCGGTAATAAATGACATGAACGGCGTCTTCCAGAGACAACGCACCGCTATAGTACGCTGCTGCTACCTCGCCCACACTGTGACCTGTGACAGCGGATGGCTCGATATGATGTGCGCGTAATAGTTCTGTGATGCCTATTTGCAAGGCAAACAAGGCAGGCTGAGCAATCTCCGTTTGGTCAAAACGGTCTGTACCATTGTCTCCCGACAGTTCAGCGACCAGAGAAAAGCCTGCTAGGGGTTCAAATAGCGTGTCGACCTGACCCACGGCCTCTCTAAAAATACGGGAGTTTTGTAGCAGAGCTTTACCCATGGTTTCCCATTGGCATCCATTGCCCGAGTAAACAAAGGCAATAGGCGACTGAGGTTTGTCTAGGTAAATAGGTGTCGATGCATCCGCTAACAGGGCGTTGATTTGCTCAATAGCGTCTGCTGAGTCCTGGCTCCAAACAACATGTGCCAATCCGTGGAGCTCTCGGCGGTATAAATAATTGTAAGCAATATCATAAAATGATGCAGACTCTTCACGCAATAAGTCTGCGGCGTCTTCTAGGCAAGTCTGTAATGCTTGAGCATCACGAGCGCTAATTACTAAGGGTAAGGGTCTATCAGCGGCTGGTGTACAGGCTGTGGCTTTTGATGCGTTATTGTCTGGCGGGGATTGCAGAATAACGTGTGCATTAGCACCGCCGAAACCGAATGAGTTAATCCCAATAGTCAGTGGTTTATTCTCATCCAGCATGAGATTTTTGCTGACAACCTCAATATTCCATTCGTTAAAATGGATATTGGGGTTCGGGTTTTTCATGCTGATCGTTGCAGGCACTTCTCGATAGTAAACCGAGTACAAAGCTTTTGCTAAACCGGCAACACCCGAAGCCGCCTCTAAGTGGCCCATATTGCTTTTTACGGAGCCAATTGGAAGTGGTTTGGAACGCTGTTGGCCGAGTGCAAGGCCGATCGCTCGTGTTTCTATTGGATCGCCAACAGCGGTGCCTGTACCGTGAGCTTCTAGGTAGTCTAGGTCATCAGCTGTAAGGCCGGCTTTTTTGTATGTGCTTTCCATTAACTCAATTTGAGCGGCAGGATTTGGTACGGTTAAGCCTGATTTATAGCCGTCGGTATTGACACCTGAGCCAGCGACAACCGCAAGAATACGATCACCATCACGTATAGCGGCGTCGTAGTCTTTAAGATAAAAAATACCACCGCCTTCTGAGCGGACGTAACCATCACCGGCGGCATCAAAAACTTGGCAGCGGCCTTTTCGAGACAGCATAGTGGCTTTAGAAAACGCAATAAAGCCGTAAGGGTGTAGGTGTAAGCTGACGCCGCCTGCCAAGGCCTCTTCGATTTCACCGGAGCGTATAGCTTGGCATGCTTGGTGAAATGCGACCATAGAAGAAGAGCAGGCCGTGTCCATAGCGATGCTAGGCCCGTGCAGGTCGAATAAGTAGGAAATACGGTTAGCTGCAATACTGGCTGTGTTACCTGTGGCTACCGAAGAGTCAACGATAGAAATATCTTCGGTAAAACGATAGGCGTAATCGGCACTGGCGATACCAATGTAAACACCACATTGGCTTCCCTTTAGTGAAGAAGGAGCTTTACCTGCATGTTCGACAGATTCCCACGTCATCTCTAACAGCATGCGCTGTTGTGGATCCATCAGGGAGGCTTCGCGAGGAGAAATACCAAAAAAACTCGCGTCAAAGCCAGACACATCACCCACTGAACCCGCTGAAAATGTATAGCTAGTACCGGGGTGTTTTTTGTCGGGGTGCGTATAAGCGTCAAATGACCAGCGGCCTTCTTCGACGTGGCTTACCAAATCTTTATTAGCCAGTAAATCATGCCAAAATGACTGCGGCGTAGTACCTGGAAAACGAAAGGAAGTGCCTATGATAACAACACGTTTATCCATAACTTAAAAACTCTGGCTCCGGGTGGTCTTAATCTCACGTCATTGTACGTAATATCAATGCGAAAAGGAGGTTTTTTTTGTAAAAAAATCCGACTAATGAAGGAGTTAGTAGCGACCAAAAGAGGGGATGTTAGAAGTATTCTTGTCGAAAAAATACAATTGTAAATTGGTGGGCCCACCAGGACTTGAACCTGGGACCGACGGATTATGAGTCCGGCGCTCTAACCAACTGAGCTATAGGCCCTAAAAGAGGCGCCAATAATACATACTTAGTATCATTGGCGCAATACCTTGATATTGTTACTAAAAAATTATTCGTCGAGGAAGCTGCGCAAGTGATCTGAACGGCTCGGGTGGCGCAGTTTACGTAGCGCTTTGGCTTCGATTTGACGAATACGCTCACGAGTAACGTCAAACTGTTTACCTACTTCTTCAAGCGTGTGATCGGTGTTCATATCGATGCCGAAACGCATGCGCAGTACTTTGGCTTCACGGCCTGTTAGGCCAGCTAATACTTCGCGCGTTGCTTCGCGCAAGCCTTCGCCCGTAGCAGAATCAACCGGAGAAGTATGATTTCCGTCTTCGATAAAATCACCTAGGCTAGAGTCTTCGTCATCACCAATGGGTGTTTCCATTGAGATGGGCTCTTTGGCGATTTTCAATACTTTACGTATTTTATCTTCAGGCATTTCCATACGCTCGGCCAGCTCTTCTGGTAGCGCTTCGCGTCCCATTTCTTGTAGCATCTGACGTGAAATACGATTCAATTTATTGATCGTTTCAATCATATGTACTGGAATACGAATGGTTCGTGCTTGGTCGGCAATTGATCGTGTGATGGCTTGGCGAATCCACCAAGTCGCATACGTCGAGAACTTGTAACCACGACGGTACTCAAACTTATCTACTGCTTTCATCAAGCCGATGTTGCCTTCTTGAATTAAATCCAAGAATTGAAGGCCACGGTTTGTGTATTTTTTTGCAATCGAGATAACCAAACGTAAGTTGGCTTCTACCATTTCTTTCTTGGCACGGCGAGCTCTTGCTTCACCAATCGACATGCTGCGGTTTACATCTTTAATGCTAGCCAGTGGGATGATGGCATCCTGTTCAATTTGAACGAGCTTGCGTTGAGCACGATGTAAATCGGGTAAATTCTGTTTAATCGCTGCTGAAAAGTCATGGTTTTCGGCAATGATTTTGTCTAGCCATTCAGGGCTTGTTTCGTTGCTTGGAAATTCTTTGATGAAGAATTTACGCGGCATTTTACAACGCTGAATGCAGATACGCATGATAGTGCGTTCTTGCTGGCGAACACGATCAATATAATCACGTACACGCGTTACGAGTAGGTCGTAATAACGTGGTGACAGTTTGACCGGAGAAAAGGCTTCTGAAAGCTCATCAAATGCGGCCTTGTAAGCCGGAGTGTCGCGGCCTTCTTTTTCAAGTACGTCATATAGAGCTAACAGGCGCTCATGAATCTGCGCGAAACGCTGACGAGCCTCTTCAGGATCGGGGCCGCGATCGCCTTCTTCTTCATCGTCGGTGCTGTCTGTGTCGTCGTCATCATCGTCATCGCTGGCGTCAGTGTCATCATCGTCATCTGTTTCTTCAACAGGTGGCACTGAGCCTGCGGGGATGAAGTCGCTATTGTCTGGGTCGATGTAGCCGCTGAAAATATCGCTTAAGCGACCTTCTTCTTGAAGCGTCGTATTGTACGAGTCAAGAATGATCTCTACAGAGCCAGGGAAGCTGGCTAGAGCGGTCATGACTTCGCGGATCCCTTCCTCTATGCGTTTAGCGATTTCGATTTCGCCTTCGCGGGTTAGGAGCTCCACAGTACCCATTTCACGCATGTACATACGAACGGGGTCGGTTGTTCGGCCAGCGTCAGACTCTACGGCAGCTAAGGCTGCAACCGCATCTTCATCTGCTTCTTCGGCCGAGTCGCCTTCGGTCATGAGGAGTGTCTCAGCATCAGGTGCTTCTTCTGATACAGAGATACCCATGTCATTAATCATGCGAATAATGTCTTCGACCTGATCGGGATCGGCGATATCTTCAGGAAGATGATCGTTAACTTCGGCGTAAGTCAGGTAACCCTGCTCTTTACCGCGTGCGATCAGTTCTTTTAGACGAGATTGCTGCTGCGAGGTATCTGACATAGATGTCCTACAATGGTGCGAATTAGAGACTACAAAAAAGTTAGCGCGACATTATAACGCCAGCGGCTAGGTTTTGCTAGCAGAAGGCTGTTTGATTGGCTGTTTTATGGCCTAAGTCTAGTCTAACTTTTATTCATATGCAGTTTTATATTGGGATTAAGTTTTTGATTGCAACCGGTGCGGGTGAAGTTATTGCCGTGAAAGTGTTAATAGCTCTGAAAGTCGCTGCTTTTCTGGCTGGCTTAGTGTTGCCAGTGGCTTCTTTTGTAGCTTTTGGAGTTCGTTTACTTGTAATCGGCGTGTTAAGCGCTTCCATGCATCGCTGAAAAGTTGCTTAGGGTTGCCGTTGAGTATGGGGTCTAGATGCGAAATACCACTGAGTTGAAGTAGGTGTTTGCTGAGCTCTTCGTCATCGCGCCAGTCGATAAGCAGGGTGTGCAAGCTGGTGTTTGGGTGTGTGTGTAGGTATTGCAAAAACGCTTGTAAAAGCTCGCTGTGTGGCTCGTGTAAATCACTTAATGAGTCGTATTCGGCGGCTAATGGCGCTAGTTCTGGGTGGTGCAGTAATAAAGACACCAAATGTCCGCACAGTGAGTTGGTTGGGCGGGTTGGTTCTTTGGGTGATGGCTTGGTGCTGCGACGCTCTGGGTAGTTGTTATCTCGCGGTGTGAAGTTGTTCGGTGTAGCATCTTCGTAATAGCTGTTGTCGTATGAGCTGTCGTTGTGTGCGCTGTTAGACGCGCTCGTCGGCACAAGCTGAATGGTGCTATTGATTTGCTCTAATGTAAGTCCGGTTATCTCGCAAATTTTGTCGATCATCATTTGCTTAAGTAGGCCAGGTTGCATTTGCTGAAGCATGGGGAGTGCTTCGCTGCTAAAGCGAGCGCGACCATCGATACTTGTCATGTCGCTGCCTTGCGAGTGGGACTTAAAGAAAAACTCAGACAGTGGCAAGGCTTCATTTAAGCGTTTCTCAAACCCGTCTTTGCCTTCGGCTCTGATGAGCGTGTCTGGGTCTTCCCCTTCGGGTAGGAATAAAAAGCGAGCTTCTTGGCCATCTTTGATGCTGGTGAGTGTGGTTTCTAGTGCTCGCTCGGCGGCTTTTCTGCCTGCTTTGTCACCATCAAAGCAGAAAACAACTTCTGAAACGGTTTTGAATAGCCGCTCTAGGTGTTGCTGGCTCGTGGCGGTGCCGAGAGTCGCTACGGCATAGGTGACGCCAAACTGTGCCAAGCTAATAACGTCCATATAGCCTTCGACAATAACAATACGTTCTAGCTTTTGGGTGAGCTTGCGGGCTTCGTAAAGGCCATAAAGCTCCCGGCCTTTGTGGAAAGTGTCGGTCTCGGGAGAGTTGAGGTATTTGGGTTTGTCGTCTCCTAAAACACGTCCGCCAAAAGCTATTGTTCGGCCTCGCGCGTCACGTATGGGAAACATAATACGGTTGCGAAAGCGATCGTAAAGGGAGTCTTTTTCTTCGTGGCGAATCAGCATGCCGCTCAGTTCTAGCAGGTTTGCTTTTTCGCTGGTGCCGCCCACGGCATTAATAAGGTTGTCCCAGCCACTGGGCGCAAAGCCAATACCAAAAAAACTGGCAACTTTGCCGGTGAGTCCGCGCGACTTAAGGTAGTTGACGGCTAGATCGCGTGAAGGGTGTTCTTTAAGTTGGCGCTGATAATAAGCGGAAGCTTCATCTAATATATGATATTGCGCTTTGTGTTCGCTGCGGCGTTGCTCTTGGGCCTCATCGCGAGGAACATCGACTCCGACTATTTTGGCGACTTCTTCGATAGCTTGCGGGAATTCGAGTCGTTCATATTCCATCAAGAAGCCAATGGCGTTGCCGCCTGCGCCGCAGCCAAAACAATAATAGAACTGTTTGTCAGGACTAACAGAGAAAGAGGGCGATTTTTCTTGGTGGAAAGGGCAAAGCCCTGAGTAGTTTTTGCCGGCCTTTTTTAGCTTAACGCGGCCATCGATAATGTCTACGATGTTAACGCGTGCTAGCAGATCGTCAATAAAGCCTTGTGGAATACGGCCTGCCATAACTGCTCCGCTGAAATCTATTTAACAGAAAGTGGTTAGCGGAGTTGAGCTTACTTGGTTAGGCTAGCTTTAACCAGTCCTGAAATGGCACCCATGTCTGCGCGGCCTTGGGCTTGTGGCTTGATGATCGCCATTACTTTGCCCATGTCTTGCATTCCTGATGCGCCTGATGCTGTAACAGCATCTTCGATCAATTGTGTTAGTTCTTCTGTCGTTAGCGGTTGCGGCAAGTAAGTTTGAATCACCTCCAGCTCTTGTCGCTCAGTGTCCGCCAGGTCTTTGCGGTCCGCTGCATCATATTGGGCAATTGAGTCACGGCGTTGTTTGGACATTTTATCCAAAACCGCGAGCACACGTGCATCATCCAACTCTATACGCTCATCAACTTCGATGCGCTTTAATTCAGCCAGAATTAAACGAATAGTACCTAGGCGCTGTTTATCTTTTGCGCGCATGGCGTCTTTCATTTCTTCAGTAATCCGTTTTTTGAGTACTGACATTCTGTATGACCTGTGTTGAGGGATGCTTAACCCGGTTGTAAAAAATCTATTCTAAATTACGTTTCTTCGTGCTTAAAAAGCGGGAAAGCGTATTAGTACATACGTACGCGGCGAGAGATATCGCGAGATACTTTTTTAGCGTGACGTTTAACGGCTGCTGCTGCTTTACGCTTACGAACAGAAGTTGGCTTTTCGTAGAATTCGCGCTTACGTACTTCAGCTAGAACACCCGCTTTTTCGCAAGAACGCTTGAAACGACGAAGAGCAACGTCAAATGGCTCGTTATCTTTAACTTTAACTGCAGGCATGACGCCTCCTTTTAATGTTGTTTAGTTGGCTAAATCCGGACCCATTCCGAATAAGGTGCGAAATTCTATGCCCTCGTATGAAAATTGTCAAAGTGATATTCGTGTAATTGCGCTTGCGATAAGGGATAATAGCGAGATTATTTTTGAATTAGTGGATGTACGGTTACTAATGATTGTGCTGGGTATTGAAACGTCGTGTGATGAGACGGGTGTAGCGCTTTACGATAGCGAGAAAGGTTTGCTGGCTGATGTCTTATATAGTCAGGTCAAAATGCATGCTGAATACGGCGGTGTAGTGCCTGAATTGGCTTCGCGTGATCATGTAAGAAAGCTGCTTCCTCTTATTAAAGAGGTCATGCAGCGTGCTGATCTAACCGCTAATCAGGTTGATGCGATTGCTTATACAGCAGGGCCAGGTTTAATTGGTGCGCTGATGGTAGGCGCATCGACGGGGCGGTCATTGGCCATGGCGTGGGGTGTTCCTGCGATTGGTGTTCATCACATGGAAGGTCATCTTTTAGCACCAATGCTGGAAGAAAACCCTCCTGAATTTCCCTTTGTCGCTTTGTTGGTGAGCGGCGGCCACACTCAGCTGGTTAAGGTAACGGCAATTGGTGAGTATCACTTATTAGGTGAGTCGCTTGATGATGCGGCGGGGGAAGCGTTTGATAAAGCCGCTAAGATGCTCGGCCTTGATTATCCCGGTGGTCCTTTGGTTGCCCGTTTAGCTGAGCAGGGGGACCGTACGCGTTTTCGTTTTCCGCGACCGATGACGGATCGTCCTGGGTTGGATTTTAGCTTTTCTGGTCTCAAAACTTTTACGCTCAATACCATCGCTAAACACACTCAGGATGGGGTTTTAGATCAGCAAACTCAAGCGGATATAGCAGCGGCTTTTGAAGAGGCGGTGGTTGAAACCTTGGCAATTAAGTGCCGTCGAGCGTTACAAGAAACAGGGCTAAAGCAATTAATTATTGCCGGTGGAGTGAGCGCGAACCGGCGTTTGCGTGAGCGGCTTGATGCTGTTGTGACCAAAGAGAAGGCTTCATTGTTTTATGCTCGTCCTGAATTTTGTACGGACAATGGCGCCATGATTGCTTATGCAGGGTGTCAACGCTTGTTAGCAGGGCAAAGCAGTGGGTTGGTGATAGAGGCTAAGCCTCGCTGGTCAATGGAGTTGTTAGGATCCATCAATGATGCAGTCGAGTCTGTAGGTGAAAAAGCATAATGGATATCGTTTTTGTTGAAGGTTTGCAGATAGAAACTGTCATTGGAATCTATGATTGGGAGCGCGAGATTCGTCAACGCGTCGTGTTGGATCTGGAGTTAGGGACGGATATTAAGCACGCTGCTCAAACAGAAGAAATTGATAACACGCTGAATTACAAAGCGGTGTGTGATCGACTGATTGAGTTTGTGCAAGAGAGCGAGTTTCTACTCGTTGAAACCATGGCCGAGGAAATAGCTAGCTTACTCATGAGAGAATTTTCTGTGAGCTGGCTGGCATTGAAGTTGGCGAAGCCGGATGCAATTCCAGCGGCAGCGGCTGTTGGGGTCAAAATTGAGCGCGGAGAGCGCAGCTAATGGCGTTAGTCTATTTGAGCATTGGTAGTAACATTGAGCGTTTCCGTCATGTGGCTTCTGCGTTGGATGCGCTAGAGGCGCGCTTTGCGCCGTTAGTGGTGTCTTCTGTGTTTGAGAGTGAGGCGGTAGGTTTTAACGGCAGCCCATTTCTTAATTTAGTAGTGGCAATGGATACTGAATTGAGTGTAGGTGAGTTATCCCAGTGGTTAAAAGCCTTGGAAGACGCTAATGGGCGCGTCCGCGGTGGCGCTAAGTTTGCTCCGCGTACTTTGGATGTAGATATTCTAACATATAACCAAGTTGTCGGTGTGGTTGATGGGGTTGAGTTGCCAAGGGGGGAGGTGCTTTATAATGCGTTTGTTTTGTGGCCGCTGTCTGAAATAGCTCCAGATGATGTCCACCCTATTAGTCAGCAAACATATGCGAACTTATGGGCTGATTATGACCGTTCTACTCAGCGCTTGTGGCCTGTTGATTTTTCGTGGAAAGGTCAGCTTATCTCTAGTGCCCAGCCTCTCAATAACTAAGTGGGCACTGTTGTATTTTAAAACTGTTGTGCTTTAAAAAAGCTCGCAAATCGCTATTTGTCGTTTTGCGATTTCTTCTCCTAATGCAGCACCTTTATACCCATCATTCATCAGTGCTTTAGGATTAATTCCCTTGAGCTCTTCGCACAGGTTGGCTAGTAATTCGCCAGCATTAGTATTTTCATCACTTAATAAGCGGGTACTGGCTTGTAGTGGCGGCAGGCGCTCGGGGCGTCTTAATAAATCTAATTGTTTGATCAATGCGAGTTTGTTTTCTGCGCTCAGTGAACTCCAGCATTGAAGTTGCGGATGCGCTATTAACGTGTGGATGGCGAGCTCGCGGGTCTGATTTTGGGTGCGTAAGTCGCGACAAAATTGATCCAGTTTAGTTTGTGCTTCAGTGAGTGTGTGAAAGCACACATAACATAAGGCTGCAAAGCGCACCTTTGTCTCGGTGGTGTCGGTGAATTGGGCTGCAATCTGTTGTGCTTTATCGTTATTAATAAGTGTAGTGAAAGGAGGGAACAATTGTTCTAATGCGTTGGCCTGCTCAAGGACGTTAAAAAATGTAAGCGGGGAGCGTTCAGATAAAGCGCGCTCCATCTCTTGCCAAATGCGTTCTTTGGTGAGATGCGATAATTCATCGGTGCTGGCAATTGCTTGCATGAGTTTGAGGGTGGGGGCTGCGACGGTAAAGCCAAGATGGGCGTAGCGTGCCGCAAAGCGTGCAACCCGTAACACACGCAAAGGATCTTCAGAGAAAGCGGGTGATACATGGCGGAGTTGCTTTGTTGCAAGATCGTTTTGTCCGCCGTAAGGGTCAATTAATTCTCCGCTACTGCTTTGGGCCATGGCGTTAATTGTGAGGTCTCGTCGAGACAAGTCCTCTTCTAATGTAACATCGGGCGATGCATGGTATTGAAAGCCTGAGTAGCCTTTACCGCTTTTGCGCTCGGTGCGTGCTAACGCATATTCCTCGCCAGTTTTTGGGTGTATAAAAACTGGAAAATCACTGCCGACAGGGCGGTAACCATTTTTTATCATCTCTTCTGGAGTTGCGCCTACGACAACCCAGTCTTTATCATAAACGGGGTAATTAAGAAGTTCGTCACGTACAGCGCCGCCTACCAGATATATCTGCATTTTTACGACTCTATTTTATCAGCATGATTAACACGCCACTCTTCGAAGCCGCCGTTTAAACTAGCGACATTCTCAAACCCACGCTCTACTAAAAACGCAGCAGCGCTTTGGCTGCTGATGCCGTGATAGCAGCAGACGATGACAGGGGTATCAAATTCAAGCCCGTGCAACACTTGCTCTAGGTTGTCGTTGTTGAGATGTAAAGCTCCGGTGATGTGTCCGGCTGCAAAACTTTGGGAGTCACGTATATCGGTGATAGCCGCCCCTTCATTCATGAGTGTGATTGCTTCATCTGCATTGATGCATCTAAATTCTGCCATGAGTGGTATCTCTTTAATTAGTTAGCGGTTGAGTTGTTGGCTGGGTATATCAGTTTGGGATAAGTCCTCAAGGCGAAGCGCACGTAGCGCACCGCCCCAAACGCAGCCGGTATCTAACGCATGTATTTGTTGTGTGCCAGTGTGCCCTTCGAGTGCTGCCCAATGGCCAAAAACTAACTTGTCATTGGGAAAGCGCTGTTCTCGGAGGCTGAACCAAGGGTAAAAACCGTCAGGTTGGCTCTCTAGACCGCCTTTGGAGGCAAACTCTAATTCGCTTTGGGGTGTACAAAAGCGCATACGGGTAAAGTAATTAGTGATGACTCGCAAGCGTTCTGGGCCTTGAAGTGAATCAGACCATGTATTAGGTTGGTTGCCGTACATATGAGCAAAGTAGTTTGTAGGGTTCTCTCGCAAGGCATTTTGGCACTCTTTAGCCAAGCGATGTGCCTTTTTGATGGACCATGCTGGAGGAATGCCGGCGTGAGTCATTGTAAAGCCGAGCTGAGTGTCGGTATAAATTAAGGGCTGTTGCTGTAACCATGCTAACAGCTCGTTACGATCGGGAGCTGTTAATATGGCATCGAGTGTATCGCTACGCTTGGCTTTAGCGAAGCCATGATGAACGGCGAGCAAGTGAAGGTCGTGATTCCCCATCACAGTAACAGCTTGTGAGCCTAATCCACGAATAAAACGCAATGTTTCTAGTGATTTGGGGCCGCGATTAACTAGGTCACCACAAAACCAGAGCTTATCTTGGTCTCCAAATTGGATAAGCTCTAGTAGTGCTTTAAGTTCGTCGAAGCAACCTTGTATATCGCCGATTGCGTAAGTAGACATGTTCTCTCAATAGGGTCGGATGCAATTAATGAAGCGCAAGAGGCTGTGCTAATGTAAACGCAGCAATAGGTGCCTTAAAACGCTCACCATCAGATGTTTCCATTATGTAGTGCCCATACATGCTGCCAACATGCGTGGCTAGTACGGTGCCGCTGGTGTATTGGTAGCTATTTTGTGGCTCGATAATCGGCTGTTCACCGACAACGCCTTCACCTTCAATTTCTTGTACATGTTCGTTACCATCCGTTACTACCCAGCGACGGCTTAGCAGTTGAACAGGCATCAAGGAGCTGTTGGTGATGGTTATCTGGTAAGAAAATACATAACGATGGGCTTCTGGATCAGACTGGTCGGGCAAAAATCGTGTGTCGACAGCAATCTGAATATCTTTGTCAGGATCAATAAGCTCTAACATATGTTACCCCTGTTGCTCTGTCAGCCAGTCGGCGATTGTTATGAATTCTTTTAAAGTTAAACGTTCAGGGCGCAGAGATGGGTCAATGTTAAGTGTAGTGAGTGTGTCTGCGCTAATTATTTCTTTTAAGTTGTTGCGTAAGGTTTTACGGCGCATTGTAAATGAGGTTTTAACGACACGCTCCAATTGCTTAAGGTCTTTTGCAACTAGTGGCAAAGTTTGGTGAGGTATGAGACGCACAATCGCTGAGTCAACTTTAGGGACTGGGTCAAACGCTTCAGGTGGCACAATGAATAAGGGTTCTACCTTGCAGTAGTATTGCGCCATTATGCCCAAGCGCCCGTAGTGGTTGTCTCCTGGCTGAGCGGCTAGTCGGTCTACCACTTCCTTTTGCAGCATGAAGTGCATGTCTAGGATGTCACCGTGATGGCTGAGCAAATGGAAAATTAGTTGTGTGGAAATGTTGTACGGTAAGTTGCCAACAATACGCAGTAAACGATCATCTTCTTCACGTAGCGATTTGAAATCAAACTTCATGGCGTCTGCTTCAAAAATGCGAAATTTATCACCAAAGCGGAAAAATTTGGTACGCAGAATAGGTGGTAAATCCCTATCTAGCTCGATTGCATCCAGTGCGCCTGCTTCGTCTAATATCTCTTCAGTCAACGCGCCAAGCCCGGGACCGATCTCGACCATATGATCGGTGGTATGCGGAGCAATAGAACGGATGATTTGCCGAATAATGCCTTGGTCTTGAAGGAAGTTTTGACCAAAACGCTTTCTGGCTTTGTGCATAGCAGGTTTTTGTTGGCTCATGTGTGCTCTTGGGTAGTTTGTTTTTAGGCTAAATTAAGCTCGTTGGTTTGCAGGCTATCGGATGCTTATGTCGTTTTAATCCGATTGCGAGCCATATCACCCGCATAGCGTATAGCTACTTCTAAGCTGCCGGGGTTGGCTTTACCCGTGCCTGCTAAGTCGATAGCAGTGCCGTGATCAACCGAGGCGCGAATAATTGGCATACCTAGGGTGATATTTACGGCGTTGCCAAAGCCTTTGTATTTTAACACGGGAAGGCCTTGGTCGTGATACATGGCGAGTACTGCATCGCACGTTTCTAGATATTTGGGCGTAAAAAGGGTATCGGCCGGTAAAGGTCCTGTTAAATTTAGGCCTTTTTCTCGCCAATTGTTTAATACGGGTGAGATGGTCTCTATTTCTTCGCGACCCATGTGTCCGTCTTCCCCTGCATGGGGATTAAGGCCGGCGACGATAATATGTGGGTTGCTGATGCCAAAAGTGTGTACAAGATCGTAATGCAGTACATCGATAACTTCGTTTAATAGGTCTGATGAAATCGAGTCGGCCACTTCTCGTAACGGTAAATGAGTGGTGACTAGGGCGACACGCAACCCTTCAGTAGCGAGCATCATCACTACTTTATTAGTGTGGGTTAGCGCTTCTAAGAACTCTGTATGGCCACTGAAAGGTATACCAGCATCATTGATTACTCCTTTGTGCACTGGTGCTGTTACCATGGCGTCGAAGAGAGAGTTTAAACAGCCCTTTGCCGCTACCGAGAGCGTATCTAATACATAGTGCGCGTTGCGAGGGTCTAACTGACCTACGCGAGCAGGAGCTCCCAGTGTTACTGGAGCCACTGTTAAATGACTTAATGCATTGGGCGTTGCTGGTTGCTTTGGGTCAAAAGGGATGAGTGTAAGCGGCAAGCCTAAATGCGCAGCGCGATCCGTCAGTAATGAGGGATCGGCAACGACTATCAGTTGGTCTTGCTGCGGTTGCTGAGCCATCTGTATGATCAGATCAGGCCCAATACCGGCTGGTTCGCCCGCTGTGATGGCGAGCCGCTTACATTCACTCATATTTTGATGTCGACATAGGCTTCAGCGCGAATTTCTCGGAGCCAATTAGCAAGCTCTTCTGAATATTTGCGCTTGTTTAATATGGAGCGAGCCTGATTTTCGCGAATTTGATCGCCCAAATCCTGTTGGCGACGAGCCTCTACTTGCAGAATATGCCAGCCAAAGCGGCTTTCGAAAGGCTGGCTAATTTCATTAATGGCGGTTGCATTCATAACTTGCTCAAATTCGGGCACCATCTGGCCAGGTTGTGCCCAGCCTAGTTCGCCGCCTTCTGAGCCACTGCCAGGATCATCACTGAGCTCTTTAGCTAAGGTAGCAAATGACTCGCCAGCCTGTAAGCGACTTGCAACGCTGTTGATCATGCGTTGCGTTTGTTCCGCCGAGCGTATTTCGCTTGGTTTAAGCAGGATATGTCGCACTTTAGTTTGTTCGACCATTTGGATTTCACCACCGCGTTTATCACGTAGCTGTACGATATAAAATCCGCTAGGTGAACGAATGGGTTGGCTGATGTCGCCTGGCTGCATGTTGGTTAGTGCTTGAGCAATATCTTCTGGTAGTTCGGATTGTTTACGCCAGCCGAGGTCTCCACCATTAAGCGCATTAGGTGCGCTGGAGGCGGCAATTGCAGCCTCAGCAAAGTCGGCGCCTTTGAGCAGCTCTTGATGGAGTTGCGATGCATTAGACTCGGCAGCTTGGATTTGCTCTGGAGATGCTTGCTCAGGAATGCTGATCAGGATGAAGCTGAGTAGCAATTCTGGCTGATTTAAACCAGCGCTGTCAGTTTTAAGAAAATGTTGCACTTCCTGATCTGATATTTTGATGCGTCGGCTAACATTGCTTTGCTGAACCTGAGAAATAAGCAGCTCTTTGCGAATTTGCTCGCGAGCCGAAACGTAGTCGCGTCCTTCGGCAATAAGTGCGTTGCGGAATTGCGCTAAATCCATACCGTTTCGTGCGGCAATAGAAGCGATAGATTCGTTAAGCTGTCTATCTGATACTTTTATGCCTTGTTGTTCAGCAATCTGTAAAAGTAAATTATCTAATATGAGACGGTCGATAACTTGCGAGTCTAAGATGCTCTTAGGCGGCACACGTTGATTACGAGATTGAAGTTGTTCGGTTACTATGGCTACACGATCCTTGAGTTGGGATTCTAGTACCACACCATCGTTAACGATGGCCGCAATGCCATCTAGTTTTTCGGGAGCTGCTTGTAATAAAGGTGAGCAGGCCAGTAAGCCAATCGATAGTGTGCGCCAGTATTTTGCTGACCCTGCATTAAAAAGTTTCATTGTTATCATCACGCTGTTTAAAACCTGTAATCTTTTCTAAAAGGCTGGATCCACCGTTGCTGCCGAGGTTCCCGAGTCCTTTGAGTACAAATTGGACGTAGAGTGCCGTATCTTTATCATCATCGTCTTTTAGCCAGTTGCGGACAATAACACGTGTTTGCCAACAACAGCTTTCATATTCGACACCAAAGGCCAGATCTACGTCGTTTTTATTGAACCAATCGTACTGCCAAACCCCTAAGGTTGACCAGTTTTTATCAACAGGCCACATGAAGCCAAACGTGCTTTGCTCACGTATACCTTCGGCGTAACGATAGTTCATATTAAATATTCGGTTTTCATCCGCTCGATAGCGAAGGGATAAGTTGTTTTCGGTATTGCGAAAGGCGCTGTGGTCAAAATTTGCATCTATCGACAGATCTAGCCGCTTATTAGCCCGCCAGTTGATGGCGGTTGCAATATCGGATGAATCGCCATTGCTATAATTACTTTCATCATCATCGAGTGTTACTTTGCGATCCGAATAGAAATAAGCTTGGCCAATACTAGCGCTTAGCGTTTCTCGTCCTAAATCACTAAACAAGCGTGTAGTGAGTCCAAGAGAGACTTGTTGTGTATCGCCTATGTGATCGTATCCACTATATCGGTTTTCTCGAAAGAGGGACTGATAGTTAAAATTGTATTCTGTCGTGTCGAAATCAGGTATGCCGCTTTGCTCTTCGTAAGGAACATACAGTGCATAAAGCCTCGGTTCTAGCGTTTGCTTATAAGTTGTACCCACAAACTCAGTATTTCGTTCAAAGACTAAGCCAGAATCTATGCTAAGAATTGGTACCGAGGTGCTCGGGTTGGAGTCGAAATCATCTGCATCAGTTAGGTTGTAATTGGAATACCACAGCTTTGCGCTGGGTTTGATGTAGCCCCACGGCTTGACGAAATTAGCATAGATTTCGGGTTCTAAGTGAAGGCGTCCACCATTAGCGCGCTCTATACCGGTAAAACCGCTGTTGTTACGGTAAAAGTTGGTCGCTTGGGCAATAAGTGCCGCGTTCATGATGCGTTCGTTATTGTCTGTATCACCGTTGAAGGTTAGTTCTGGTAACCGTTGGTATGGGCGGTCGGTGTCTTCGTCAACAGTCTGGTAGCCTTGTAATAAAAAGTCAGCTTGCCATAGCTCTTCTGTATAGGTGACTCGGCCTATTCTACTTAGGTGGCTATCTCCGTCGATGTCAGCGAGCGTTGATAAATCATCTAGGTAGTCGTTGTCGCTGACGTGAATGTAGTTGATTTCGCTGGTTAGCTTGTCGGTCCAGCGCCCCGGTTGCACAAATGAGAACAACCATCTATCTCTGTCTTCAAGATTATCATTTGGAAGAAATGCGGTTGTTAGAGTGTTATGGGTGTATTGGTTCATGTAACGGAATTCGTTTTCTAACAAAAAGCCGCGCTTCTCTATGTAATGAGGGACGATGGTGTCGTCCATTTGGGGGGATAAATTTAAGTAATAGGGCGTGCTAATGCTAGCGCCGTCATCATTACTCATACTGATGCTTGGGTACAAAAAGCCTGTATGTCGTTGATCATCAATCGGAAAGTAAAAGTAGGGTAAATATAAAATAGGGACATCGGCAACACGCAACGCTGCATGTTTTGCAAGTCCAAAACCGCTGCTTTTATCTAAGATAATTTCGCTTGCTTGTAGCTTCCACGCTTCGTCGCCCGGAGGGCAGACGGTGTAGGTGCCTTTTTCAATCAATATTGATTCGTCTTGGCGGCGCGTGATGCGCTCAACATCACCACGTATTTGGCGTTCGTGCATAACATATTGGGCCCCTGTTAAAGTGGTCTCCAATGTATTGGTATTAGCAACGGCTGTTTCGCCTCGCAGTAGTAGGCCCGGTTCTCGGTATGAGGCACCTCCGTTTAGTTCGAGTTGGCCTGTTACTTGGTCGTAAGTGGCTGACTCACTCTGCAAGCGCCTATTGCCTTGTGCTATATCTACACTACCTTCGAGTTTAGTGCCTTGCCCAAGTGACGAGCTTCCTTGCTCGGCATTGATAATAATAGGCTGGTCAAGAATATCTGTATCTTCGTCCGAGGATATGCTTGCTGGTTCTATGTAGCGTCCACTGCATATTCCTGGTGCTGTGCCGGGGGCATAGGGGAACCAATCTAGCTGTGAATACTGGGATGCAGGACGGTTGTCAGCTCCATTGCTGGCACCACAGGCTTCTTGTTTTGGTAAGTTAGTTAAACAAGGTCGCGGTGTCTCTGTGTCAGCATAGGCGCCAGGCGCCAGTATGAGGCTGATGAAAAGGAAAAAAGGTGATTTTTGTAAGGGCATCCGACGTTTCCCAGTTAAAAAGCAGGGTGTTACCACGCCTGAGCACTTTGTGGTGCGATGTTGTTTAGGTGCAAAGTCTGGAATAATAAACATTCAAACTAGGATGTGCCAGAGGAAACCGCACGATGGGACAACGGCTTTTGCAATTGGAGCAGTGGGTAACGAGTTTAGTTGCTTCAAAAAAGGTGCCATTTGGTAAAGGGTGGGTGATTACGCCAGTGTCTGGCGATGCTAGCTTTCGTCGTTACTTTAGACTAACAAATGAGGATCGTTCTTGGATCCTTGTGGATGCTCCGCCAGAAAAAGAAGATAGCACTTCATTTGTCGAAGTTGCACGTACATGGTTAGACAGTGGTATACCTGTGCCGGAAGTGATTCATGTTGATTTTAGCCAAGGCTTTATGTTGCTGGAAGACTTTGGGGATAGCTTGCTCTTTGGAGAGCTCAGTACTCAGTCGGTCGAAGGCCTTTATACAGCCGCTATGGACGCGCTGTTGGCAATTCAACACGTTGGGAATGATGGCTTGCCTCAGTATGATGAGCCATTATTGAGAAGAGAAATGTCTCTGTTTAATGAATGGTTTATAGGTCAGTTATTAAAGCGACAGCTGTGCGAAAAAGAGCAGAAGATGCTGGATGATCTGTTTGCTGTGTTGGTTGCCAGTGCTCTTGAGCAGCCGGTTGTGACTGTGCATCGTGATTTTCATAGCCGAAACTTAATGTGCCTAGCGGAAGGGCGCTTAGGGATTATTGACTTTCAAGACGCTGTTGCTGGTCCTATAACGTATGACTTGGTGTCTTTGTTAAAAGATTGTTATGTTGCTTGGCCTTCTGAGCAGGTCGTTGGTTGGGTAAGTGCTTATCGAATCAAAGCACAGCAGCGAGGGGTTCTCGATAAGTCTGTGACTGACGCTGTTTTTTTGAGATGGTTTGATTTTATGGGGCTCCAGCGTCATATCAAAGTGTTGGGTATTTTTTCGCGATTAGATATCCGTGATGGAAAGGCGGCCTACTTAGAGGACATACCACGTGTGCTGTCATACGTGTTGGAGGGGCTGCATAGGTATTCAGAACAGTACGCTGAATGTGCGGCGGTTGAGCGATGGTTGCGAGAGCAGATAGTTCCGAGTATGAAAAAGCTAGATTGTTTTAAGGATGTTCAGTTGTGAAAGCAATGATTTTGGCTGCAGGATTGGGAACAAGGATGCGGCCGTTGACATTAACAATGCCTAAACCTCTGATTCCCGTTAATGGAAAGCCGTTGATCGAATACCACCTAGAGGCACTAGCTAAAGCAGGGGTTGTTGATGTTGTCATCAATCACGCTTGGTTAGGGGAGAAAATTGAACAAGCCTTGGGCGATGGTAAGCGTTGGGGAGTAACAATAACTTATTCCCGTGAAGATGAGCCGCTCGAAACAGGTGGTGGGGTTATTAAAGCGCTACCTTGGTTGTCGGATGACGGGGAGCCCTTTTTATTGATTAACGGGGATGTGCTTATTGATTGTGATTACACTCAGTTGCTGTCGGTGAGGCCTCGCACTGCTCACTTGGTGTTGGTTGATAACCCTGAGCACAATAAAGATGGAGACTTTGATTTAATACCCAAGGGGCAGGTCTTGAACCCTGTCACTGAAAAAGGAAGTGCGTTAGAGGTTGATAGAAAACGCTATACCTTTTCTGGTGTCAGTGTCATTAATCCCGCGCTTTTTAATGGGGTGGTTGAATCTAAGTTTCCATTAGCGCCTTTATTTAGGGCAGCGGCGCAAGAGCAGTTGCTAACAGGCCAGTTGCACACCGGCTTTTGGATGGATATTGGGACAGAGCAACGGCTAAAAGATGCAGAACACTTATTAAGGAAGGCTGATGCAAAATAAATCAGAGGTGACGGGGTTTGCTGTAGGTAATGCCCTGATGAAATACCGAACGGGTATTATTATTGGTGCTGTCATTGGTTTGTATTCGGGTGGCATCTGGGGATTGGTATTTGGTGGTGTTATTGGTGGCTTGATCAATCGAGCGGTCAGTAAATTGGTATCCGGTAAATATTCACCGCAAATGATCTTTTTTAAAGCTACCTTTTCCGTGATGGGGCATGTTGCAAAAGCTGACGGCCGTGTGACTGAGGATGAGATTCGCTTTGCTCGTGATGTGATGGCGAGAATGAATCTGAATGAAGAGCGGCAGCGTGAAGCCATTCAATTTTTTAACGAAGGTAAATCTGAAGATTTTGATTTGGCGGCGGTTGTGACACCGTTGTCTCGCTTGTTGCAACGTCAAGCGGCTGTGAAAATTATGTTTATTGAGATTCAGTTGCAAGCGGCCTTAGCCGATGGGCAAGTCTCTCAAAATGAGTTGCAAGTTATTCAGTCGGTATGTGCATTAATGCGCATGTCGGCACAAGAGATGTCAGCATTAATGGCGCGCATGCAAGCTCAACAGACATTTAATCAAGGGGCGCATGGTGGAGGAGCAGGTTATCAATCACCTTTTACATCAGATGCCGACATGCTTAAAGATGCTTACGGGGTGTTAGGTGTTACACCTGATATGTCTGATGCGGAAATCAAAAAAGCCTATCGACGCCTGATGAGTCAACATCATCCTGATAAGCTGGTGGCAAAAGGCCTGCCGCCAGAGATGATGAAACTTGCAAAAGAGAAAACGCAGGAAATCCAAGCTGCATATGACCGAGTGAAGTCTGCCCGCAAAGCTTAGGCGTGTTCTTTGTCGCTAGTTTGTATCAGCCGGGGCGCTGGTCAGTCAAAGAAGGTTCCTCTGGGCGCTCGGTTGCCTGAGGCTTATCAGCTACTTTTTTAAGGGTGCGTAAGCGCCCTTTTATATAGGCAGACATCCAATCTTGGTCGCTGAGAGTACGGCTCGTTGCTGGAAGCCTACTTTGTTTGTAAAAAGAGAGTTCGCTTCTATTGGCAGCGCGTTGACGTAACTTGTGAGAGGCTGATGTGTTTTGTGGGCTACTAGTAAAGGGCGTGTCTACATAAATATCCATTACCGGTAGTTCAAGAAGTGGGACTAATGAGCGTAAACTTTGAGCATTTATATCGATGGATTGCTCAGCGTCGAGCATCAACAACCCAACACCATTAACTTGGTCTTTAATGTTAGCGCCCAAAGCGGCTGCCCAAACAGCTCCATCCCCAACTCCCAGCAGAATAATGGTTTCGTAGCCTCGCGCTTGTGCTGCCTGAATGGCAGCTAAGCCCAGTTGCGAAATGTAAGTAGCGTTATTTAACTGCTCAGCCGAGCTGGCCGCTTCTGCTGATGTTGGCTCTTCTTCTGTTGCGACTGGCTCGTCTGCTGGTGTTTGAGTTTCATTATTAGGGGGGGCTACTGGTGTTTCTTCTGATGCTTGTTGTGCGTCTTCGGTTCCGCTTTCTGGTGCGTTAGATAACCGTTTGAGGCTAGGCAACGTGCGTACAGGTAAATCTGGAGTTTGTGGGATAGGTAGCACAAGTGAGAGTGTGGCCCAGCCATCTTGCGGTAGTTCGTTGCGTAATGTCTGGATGAAAACGGGCCAGCTAGAATGTGTTCGGCTGTCAGGAAAAATGATGACGATGCCGCGTTTTAAAGCGATATTTCTTTCTTTGAAAAGTGCAGGGAAGTTAGGTGAGTCTAAAGTTAAGTCTAAAATCTCATCGCCTGCTATGCGAGAGTCTTGGTAAAGCGCGTTGATTAATTCGGCTTGTGGTAGTGGCTCCGTCCTTTCTTGAGGAGCTTTTTCGCTAGAAAGATCATCGGGCTGATTGGTGCTCGCTGAGTCTTGTGTTGTATTGGTTTCTTCAGTCTCTGCTGCCTGAGAATTTTGAGAAGGAAGTGTGGTGGCGAATATCAATAAAAATGAAAAAAACAAGCTAGACAATGGCGAAGTCATAGTGGGCTCGAGTAGTCGGTAATGGATTATCTTTATTCAGGCGTCTAGTCAGTTACAATAGCAGAAAATGCTAACTTGTTGGAAAAGTAACGATGACAGATTTTAAAATAGCCCCCTCCATTTTATCAGCGGATTTTGCGCGTTTGGGCGAGGAAGTTGATGCCGTGTTAGAAGCGGGAGCTGATATTGTGCATTTCGATGTGATGGATAATCATTATGTACCGAACTTAACGATCGGTCCTATGGTGTGTAAGGCGCTGCGCCAATACGGTATTACCGCTCCAATTGATGCACATCTGATGGTGAAACCTGTTGACCGGATTATAGGAGACTTCGTTGAGGCAGGAGCCAGCTATATTACTTTTCACCCAGAAGCATCTGAGCATATTGATAGGTCGCTCCAATTAATACGTGAAGGAGGTTGCCTTTCTGGCCTGGTGTTTAATCCGGCCACACCATTGCATTATTTGGATTATGTAATGGATAAGGTTGATATGATTTTGCTGATGTCGGTTAACCCGGGTTTTGGTGGGCAAAAATTTATTCCGAGCACGCTCGAAAAGTTGAAGCTTGTACGAGAAAGAATAGAAAAGAGTGGGCGGAATATTCGTCTAGAAGTCGATGGTGGTGTGGGTATTCAAAATATCCGTGAAATAGCAGAAGCCGGGGCAGATACATTTGTGGCTGGCTCCGCTATTTTTAATGCGGATGATTATCAAGCAACTATAGCGGCAATGCGAGCCGAATTGGCTAAAGTGGGTTCGGTAAGTTGCTAATACGATCCTTATTCGGAGGGGGCTTACCCTCTCTGATCATATTTGATCTGGATGGTACGCTTGTTGATAGTGTTCCTGATATTGCTGCGTCAGTTGATGAGGCGCTAACAAGTGTCGGCTTGCATAAAGCCGGTGAGCACAATGTTAGGCGATGGGTAGGTAATGGTGTTAATGCTCTGATTGAGCGGGCAGTGGCCGATCAAATGGCTAGTGACCAGTTTACTGAGGTGCTTAGCCAGTTCCAGTTAGCGTACAGCCAATCGTACTCAAAACGCACTTATGTTTATTCCGGTGTTATTAGTTTCTTAGAAAAATGCCGCTCGGAAAGTATTTTCTTGTCTCTTATAACGAACAAGCCCAATCGATACACATTGCCATTGTTAAGAGCGCTAGATTTAGAAAAATATTTTTGGAATGTGTTATCAGGAGACAGTCTTGAGGAAAAAAAGCCTCACCCTATGCCGCTTGAATATCAATTAGACTTATTGAAAATTAGGCCAGATGAAGCCCTGATGATTGGGGACTCTGTTACAGATGCTCAAGCTGCGAAGGCCGCGGCGGTACCATTTCTTGGTGTCTCTTACGGTTATAATCACGGGGTGTCTTTGGCTGATGATTATCCTGTTGTGGTTGACTCACTAAATGATATTGTTTTTTAGAGTCTTAAAATTATTTATTTATCCTTTAAAAAGTTCTTGATGTTATCTTTAATTTTGATATGTTTTTAAACGCTTTTAAATTAAAGCCGTTATGCAATATATAAAATGTTTAAGCATTTTTTTGTGTAAGAAAAGTGTCGCTTATTGTGAGTCTGTAAGTGATTGATAATTATGTTTATTTGATTATCGGTCTTTAAATGTCGCAAATAAGAGACAAGTTGGAAATGGATTTCTTTGCCTGATATTCGTGTGACAGTTTAATCGTCGCTATATAACCTGTCTTTGCTGAATTTTATGCTTTTTGGCACAGAACTTTCATGTCAGGTCTCGAGCGGTATAAACATGATAATTGCCTAGAGATAAAATTAATGCAGCTTTCTTTTGAATTAACTAGCCATCCACTATTGTTAAAAAATTATTACCGCATTAGAGAGTCTTGTTTTAGAAAAGACCTCGGCTTAGTCGAGTTTAATGGCGATGAAGATATTTTTGATCGTAACGGATTAACACTGGTGATCAAGGATGGTCATCACTGTGTTGGAGGTTTGCGATTAACCGGAAACAAAGAGCATGGCCCTGGATTTCTCCCTGTAGAGCAAGACGGCTTCTCTTTGAAGGCGGCATGCCATGAGTTACTCGCTGGTGATGTTAATTATTGTCAATGGTCTAGATTGGTTATTGCGCCTGAATACAGAAATAAAGTCGACTTGGTGATGTTGGTAGACAAGATGATTGGGATTGCTGGGTCTTTGGGTTACAGCTACGCTTTTTTTGTTTCTGGCAAAACGCAAGCTAGGTTTTATAAGCGATATCATAACAAAGTGGGCTATAGTTATGATGTGTTAGATAATATCCAGCTGCCCGTTGAGCCTGGGTTTGAAGGGCTTCCTCATGTCATGGCGGTATCACGGGTAGATCAGCCAATGGCTTATGAGAATGTATCGTCAGGCCAAGTAGCATGAGGTAAAAGTTATACGCTTTTGATTCGCGTTCATTTCTCCGTAATCTTGTTAATGTAAACTTGTCTGTAATTAGTATCGGAATATAAAAAACTGACGCAGTCTATCGACAAAGGTGCGTTATGTGGTAAATTTTACTGATTAGAGCGCAGGAGAATCAGCTAACTATGGGCTGATTTGAATATGGATGTTACGGAGGGATCGTAAGTGCTTGTATCTAAAGGGAAACAGGCCGCGTGGTTGAAAGCAGTTGGGCTTTCCATGGCGGTAGCATTAGTTTCAGGGTGTTCAACGTCATCCTCTTTACCATCAGTTTCTGATGAGCAAAGGCTTGCTCAACCCGATTACGAATATGTGATTGGGGCTGGAGACTCACTTCAAATATTTGTTTGGGGCAACGAAGAGTTGTCAGGTTCTGTACCTGTTCGCCCAGATGGAAAAATCACAACACGCTTGGTTGAAGACTTGGAAGCCAGTGGAAAAACTTCCACAGAGCTTGCTAGAGAGATTGAGAGTGTCTATTCGCGATATATCAAGAACCCCGTTGTTACTGTGATGGTCAATGGCTTTGTGGCTACACCAGAACAGCAAGTTAGGATTGTGGGTGCAGGTGTTACGCCGCTGAGTATCCCTTATCGTAAACACATGACCTTGCTGGACTTGATGGTCGCAGTGGGTGGTTTAAATGAGTTTGCAGATGGAGACAAAGCTGTACTTGTGCGCTCCTTTGATGGAGAACAAACGTCCTATGGTTTGAAGCTTGATAGCTTGTTACGTGACGGCGATATTGGCGCAAATTTAGCGCTGATGCCTGGTGATATTGTGATCATTCCAGAAGCTTGGTTCTAGTCAGAATAACACCGAGGCATTAGTTTATGCGTGAAATAATTTCCCAAATCTCTGAGTATGTTTGGGGTGTATGGCGTTTTCGTTGGATCTCCTTGGCTGCTGTTTGGATGGTAGCTATTGTTGGGTGGGTTGTCGTGGCGTTAACGCCTGAACAGTATCTCGCTTCTGCAAGGGTTCATGTTGATACGAACACCGTCTTGAGGCCTTTGCTTAGGGGGTTGGCAGTTCAGCCCGATGTAGACGAGCGAATCGCATTAATGAGCAAGACGATGTTAAGTCGTCCAAACCTTGAAAAGCTGATGCGAATGGCTGATTTGGATTTAGCTGTTCGCAATGAAGAGCAAAAAGAAAAAGTAATGGACGATTTAAAACAATCCATTTCTCTTTCGGGTGATAGGCGTAACGCTTCTCTTTATACGGTGACGTTTAAAAACGAAGACCGTGAAGTGGCAAAAAAAGTCGTTGAATCTATGTTGACGGTTTTTGTGGAAAGCGCGTTAGGCGATAAGCGTAAAGACAGCTCCGGTGCCCAAGACTTCTTGAATAAACAAATAGCAGATTACGAGCAGCGCTTGACCGAGGCCGAAGCTCGTCTTTCTGATTTTAAGCAGCGTAATTCTGGTTTGCTTCCTTCCGAAATGGATGACTACTATAAGCGCCTAGAGTTTGAGCGCGAGCAATTAGCATCTGCTGAGTTGCAGTTGAAAGCCGTTAAGAATCGCCGTGATGAACTGCAACGTCAAATAGAAGGTGAAGAACCCGTATTCCTTTCTAGCCAAATAGAGTTCTCTCCGCAGGTTGTAGCTATCGATAAACGAATAACAGCGATGCAGAATAATTTGGATGGCTTGCTGTTGCGTTATACAGACCTGCATCCTTCGGTTATACAGATTAAAGATATGCTGGGTGACTTGGAGAAAGAAAAGTCAGCCGCTATAGCTGCTATTAAACGGTCTGCTCCTGATCAATATGCCAGCTTAAACGATAATCCTGTCTATCAACAGATGCGTTCAATGTTGTCTGAAACCGAAGCTTCAGAAGCTGAGCTGTCAACTCGGGCGCAAGAATATAATCTCAGAGTTCAATCGTTGGAAGATAAGATAAACCAGATTCCTTTGCTTGAAAGTGAGCACCAACAGCTGACACGAGATTATGATGTGATTTCTCGTCAGCACCAAACTTTATTAAGCCGCCGTGAGTCAGCAAGAATTTCGGGTAATGTTGAACAAGCGGCTGACGACGTGACGTTTAGGATCATTGATCCGCCATTTGCACCGCTTAAACCTAACGAACCAAATAAATTGTTAATGAATATTGTTGTGTTGGTTGGGGCTATAGGTACAGGGCTGGGTATTGGTTTATTGATGTCATTACTTAAGCCAGTAGTAAGCACGCGAGCCACTTTGAATAAAATAACAGGCTTCCCTGTGCTTGGCTCTGTTCAACTGATTCGGTCACCTTTGGAACGTAGGCAGCAGCTAGTTAACACGATGGTTTTTGCCTGTGTTGCATTAAGTTTGGTCGTATTGTTTGTTGGTATTTCAGTTTTCCAAGGCATGGATATGCAACTGGCTAACTTGGTAAGTAAAATGGAAGTTCTGGTATGAGTATCATCGAAAAAGCAGTTAATAAGCTTGAGCGAGCAGTCTCAAAACCAGATGCGAATAGTTCGGTGCAAACACCTAAGCCGTCTGTTGCTCGTACGGCACCCGTTGAAACCCCTACTCCTAAACAGGGAGCCCTAAAGGTTCAATCCACTTCGGCAGAGAGCGCTCCGTCTGCGTTTAAAAATTTCGTGGAAATTCCTGTAGCACGTTTGTCTGCTTCAGGGATGGTTAGCCCTGATTCGCCGCGTTCAACTATTGCAGAGGAGTACCGGAGCATTAAGCGTCCTTTGCTGATGAACATCAACGGGCAAACGGCCGCCAATGTTAAACATCCTAACTTGATCATGGTGGCTAGTTCGCTATCAGGCGAGGGTAAGACCTTTTCGGCGATTAACCTAGCGATGAGTATCGCGATGGAGCAAGATAAGTCTGTTTTGTTTATTGACGCTGATGTATCCAAAGCCTCGGCCGGACGTATGTTGGGCATTGATGGCCACACCCCAGGCTTAACTGATCTTTTGCTCGATAATAGTGTTCAAGTTAAAGATGTACTTGTGCAAACCAATATATCTAACTTGAGAATTTTGCCAGCAGGTAATGTTCATGAACGAGCGACTGAGTTGCTCGCGAGTGAAAATATGAAGTCGCTGATGCAGGAGCTCGCAGAACGCTATTCGGACCGGGTAGTTGTTTTTGATTCACCGCCTTTATTGTTAACTACTGAAGCGTCTGTTTTGGCCAATTTGATGGGGCAGATTCTATTTGTTGTTGCTGCAGAGCAAACATCTCAAGAAGCTGTTTTGGAGGGTATTAGCAAAATCAACTCCGATGCGGTCGTTGGTATGCTGTTGAACAAAGCTAAACATAAGTCGATTAGTAAATACGGCTACGGATATGGCTACGGATATGGCTATGGTAGCCGTGTTGAGTCAACCTCCCCGGAACCTGCAAGCTAGATAGGTGTTGTTATGAAGGGATTCAAAAAGCAGGTTTCACAGGTGTGTGTTTTAGCGGCAATAATGCCGGCTATGGTTAATGCTGCTAACTGGACGCTTGATAAAGGTGTCTCAGTCAGTGAGGTGTTAACTGATAACGAAAATCTAGAAGAAGATAATACAGATGCGGCGTTGATTACTTCGGTAACTCCCTATTTGACGCTAAAGGGGGAAGGTGCTCGTTTAAAAGCCAACCTTAATACACAGCTTGAGTTTACAACTTCAGATGAAGGGCACTTTAACCCTCGTTTGGGGGCCTCGGCAAATGCCGAGTTAGTCGAGCAAACAGTATTTTTAGATACCAGTGCCAATGTAACCCAAAATACTGTTGATGCATTTCGTTCAAGTGGCATAGACTCGCTAAACGATACAAACAATTCCAATACCACTTATAACTTCCAGATTAGCCCTCATACGCGAAGCCATTTCGCCAATGTTGCCGACCTCAGGACTCGTTACACATTCAATCATCAGTCTAATAGCAGTGATGATGTGAATAGTTCTAAGAGTCATGGTCTCAATGCTAACTTATCCAGTGGAACTGATTTTCACCGGTTTGATTGGAATGTAGCGGCCAGCTATAAAGATACAAGCTCGTCTAGTGATGATTCTTCATCAGATTTAGGCTCTTTAGATGTAACGTTGGGCTATCAGATAAGCCCAAAGTTGCGCGTCAGTGTGACAGCAGGTGAAGAGTGGAATGATTATAGCTCTTCTCGCTCATCTAATGACGGTGATTTGTGGCAGGGAAGTTTGCATTGGACACCAACGCCCAGAACGAGTTTGGATCTTGGTTATGGTGAGCGCTATTTTGGAAGTTGGCCGACCTTGGCCTTTTCGCACCGAAGCCGACATAGCATTTTTTCGGCTAGCTATTCTAAAGAGCTAACTGACAGCGCTACCCAGTTGAGCGAGATTCGCACATATCAAACAGTCAATGCTGATGGGAACCCTGTTAACCCTATAACGGGGGCACCGTTGCCAGTGGTGAGCGAATTGATAAATATACAAGAAGGTTTGTTTATTGATGAGAAGCTCACAGTAGCCTGGTCATTAATTGGTGTGCGAAGTTCTTTAACCTTTTCTGGTTCGCGCTCTAGACAGATATATGAAACGACTCGTCCTGATGAAATTACCACAAATTACTCGGTCAGTTTTAGTCGGAGTTTATCTCCTGTTTTAGACTTTTCAACGAGCTACTATCTACGTGGTCAGACAAGTAATAATGGTCTTGATACTGATACTCAATCCCTCAGTTTTAGCTTGATGCGACAAGTTGTTGATGGCGGAACTTTGGCTTTCTCTTATATGTATTCGCTTCGCGATAGCGATCTACCTTCTGATGATTACACAGAAAATAGATTGCAATTTGCCTATACATTTCAATTTTAAAGAGGCCGTCCAGAATGGAATCTGTGCAAAAGCAGTACACGGTACTTTGCATCGTTGGTGCACGACCTAATTTTATGAAAATAGCGCCTATCATGAGAGCGATGGCTTCATCATCTGTTATATCGCCAGTGCTATTACACACGGGTCAGCACTACGATGCAGAGATGAAGCATTCTTTTTTTGATCAGTTACATATCCCCGAGCCTGATATTGATCTTGAGGTTGGTTCGGGTAGTCATGCCGAGCAGACGGCTGAGATTATGAAACGATTCGAGCCCGTTTTAGATGAGCTTAAGCCTGCTGCTATTTTAGTCGTTGGCGATGTAAATTCGACTATTGCTTGTGCCTTAGTGGCAGTTAAAAAGTCAATTGCGGTTGTGCATGTTGAAGCAGGCTTGCGTAGTGGTGATAGAGCCATGCCGGAAGAAATTAACCGTGTGTTAACTGATCAAATATCGGATCTACTTTTTACCACAGAGGCCGATGCTATAGAGAATTTAACAGCGGAGGGGATCCCGCCTGAGCGCGTCCATTTTGTCGGCAATGTCATGATAGATACGCTCTTATACAACCGTGAGCGTGCGACGCCTGCAGAGCAAGTATTGAAGTCCATTGGCGATGAAGTCTCTAGCGGGTACGGGTTGTTAACGTTGCACCGCCCCTCTAATGTCGATGATCCCGCTGTGCTTAAAAGGCTTTTGGAGGTGTTGGTTAAATTGAGTAAGCGGCTACCTTTGGTATTTCCTGTCCATCCGCGCACTCGTCAACGAATCACGAATATGGGATTTGATAGTCTACTCGAGAACTCAGCGATTAGTTTGCTTCCTCCATTAGGTTATTTGCAAATGCTAGGTCTGATGAGTGATGCTACCGTAGTACTAACTGATTCAGGTGGTATCCAAGAAGAAACCACCGCTCTGGGGGTTCCTTGTATTACTTTGCGTGAAAATACTGAGCGTCCGATTACATTAACGCAGGGCACTAATGTATTAGCTGGTACTGACGTAGCGGCGATTGAGTCCGCGTTTAATGATGTGCTTGAACACGGTGGTCGTAAAGGCAATGTTCCTGAGCTTTGGGATGGCAATGCGGCGGTACGTATCACGCAGATCATAGAAGCTTTTTTAGAAGAACGAGCAGTAGGGCATAACTGATGGCTTCGCCAATTGTTAATGCAATGTCTGTCGATGTTGAAGATTACTTCCAGGTTTCAGCATTCGAAAACCGTATTAGCCGAAGTGATTGGCATCAACATGAGTCAAGGGTTAGGGCTAATGTCGAAAGGATATTGGATTTATTTGATCAGCATCGTGTGAAAGCCACTTTCTTTACCCTGGGTTGCTTGGCTGAACAGTATCCAGAAATGGTGTTGGATATTGTGAATCAGGGGCATGAATTAGCCAGTCACGGGTGGGATCATCGTCGAGTCACCAGTTTAACGCCCGATGAGTTTCGTCAGGATATCGCACGCAGTAAGTCGCTTTTAGAAGACATTAGTGCAACGGCAGTAAAAGGTTATCGTGCACCCAGTTACTCAATTGGCGAATCTAATCTTTGGGCTTTAGATGTACTGGCCGATGAAGGTTATCAATACAGCTCAAGTATTGTACCTATTAAGCACGATCATTATGGCATGCCTGGGGCTTCGCGTTTTTCGCATAGAGTAGCCGGTGGGCGATTGCTAGAAATTCCTATTACTACGACTTCCCTAATGAATCGCAATATTAATTGCGGAGGCGGAGGGTGGTTCCGATTATTTCCTTATGCGTTCTCGAAATGGGCGTTATCTAAAGTCAATAATCAGGAAGAGCAGCCCTGTATTTTTTATTTTCACCCTTGGGAAATAGATCCGGCTCAACCTGTTATTGATAATGTGTCGGCACGAACACGTTTTCGCCATTATTTAAACTTAAATCGTATGTATGGGCGTTTGGATTCACTGTTAAATGATTTTGAATGGGGACGTATGGATGAGGTTTTCTTAGGTGCGAGTGTACTAGAGCCCACAACGGACCCGTTATTAGCGCCTAAAACAGAAGTAATCTATTAATTTCAGACCATGCTAAGGGATTAGACATGTCATTACAGATCAAAACATTAGATGACGCTACAACCGAGCAATGGGATCTTTTTGTTGATCAACATGACTCCAGTACCTTCTTCCACCGAGCGGGTTGGAAAAAAGTAATGGAGAAAGCTTTTGGACATCCTTGCTATTTTATCTACGCAGAAAGCGATGGGGATATAGTGGGCATTCTGCCGCTGGTGCATGTTAAGAGTTTACTGTTCGGTAATAGCTTAATTTCAGTACCTCTGTGCGTTTATGGTGGTGTTGTAGCAAATAACGATGAGGCACAGCAAGCGTTGCTGCAATATGCATGCGACCTTGCTGAGCAGTTTAAGGTTGATGCATTGGAGCTTAGAAGTATTGAGCCGACAGGTGCGGGTTGGCCCTCTAAATCTCTTTATTATACGTTCCGTAAAACCATTGTGGCGGATCACGATGCCAACATGAAAGCCATTCCTCGTAAGCGCCGCGCTATGATTCGTGGTGGCATAGCTGCCGGCTTAGTCGGGGAGCATGATCAAGGGTGTGAGCGTTTTTACCGAGCGTACTCAGAGAGTGTTCGAAACCTAGGGACGCCTGTTTTTTCCTTAAAGTATTTTAAGGTCTTGCGTGAAGTGTTTGGCGATGATTGTCGAGTGCTTATGATTACGCATGAGGGTAAAGATGTTGCGTCTCTTATGAGCTTCTACTTTAAAAACCAAGTACTGCCCTATTATGCGGGCAGTTTTGATACCGCTAAGCACCTAAAAGCGCATGATTATATGTATTGGGAATTAATGCGTATTAGTGCAGATGAGGGTATAGAGTTATTTGATTTCGGTCGTAGTAAAGAAAACACTGGGCCTTTTCTCTTCAAGAAAGGTTGGGGCTTTGAACCTGAGCAACTTCATTACGAATATCATTTAGTTAAGGCCGATAAGGTCCCAGAGCTAAACCCTACGAATCCAAAATATAAAATGTTCATCGAAATGTGGAAACGGCTGCCTTTGCCTGTTGCCAATACATTGGGGCCTATGTTGTCTAAGAGTTTAGGTTAATGAAGCCGCCATTACTTTTGTTGTGCCATCGTATTCCATTTCCTCCGAATAAAGGGGATAAAATACGCACATATCATTTGTTGAAGTATCTGGTTTCTCACTATGAAGTCCACTTGGGGGCGTTCATAGATGATCCTGATGACTGGCAGTATGTAACTGAGGTTGAATCGTTATGTGCTACGGCTCATTTCGTGAGCTTGGAACCTAAGCGCTCCACACTTTTTTCCGCTATAGGCCTGTTAACCGGAGAGGCTTTGAGCTTACCTTATTATCGTAGCCGCTCGTTAACGTCCTGGGTTAAAAGTACACTCGCGCAATATTCGATCGATAAAGCTATGGCTGTGTCGTCGCCTATGGCTCAGTTTTTGTCATCATCATCGCTTCATCTAACAACTAAAGTAATCGATCTTGTTGATATCGACTCTGATAAATGGGCGCAATATGCGCAGATGAAGCCTTGGCCCTTGAGTTGGGTGTATCAGCGAGAGGCAGTTAAGCTTTTTGCTTACGAACAGCGTATAGCTCAAACATTTGATGTTAGTTTCTTTGTATCCAGTGCGGAAGCCCAACTGTTTATCGAAAAAGCACCTATCACTGAAACTGCAGTGAGTTATTACAATAACGGCGTTGATAGCCACTACTTTTCACCGCATCAAGTAGAGAGCAACCCTTACCCTGAAAGTGTGCCAGTGCTTGTTTTTACTGGTGCTATGGACTACTGGCCTAATGTCGATGCTGTGGAATGGTTTGTAACCGATGTTTTTCCATTAATCAGAAAAAAGCATCCCCGTATTGAGTTTTATATCGTTGGTGGTAAACCGACGGATGCGGTTGTGCGCTTGCAGAAAGTGGACGGCGTGAAAGTAACGGGGCGAGTAGCTGATGTACGCCCCTATATCAAGTTTGCAACAGCGGTTGTCGCTCCTATGCGGGTTGCTAGGGGAGTTCAAAATAAAGTGCTTGAGGCAATGGCTATGGAAAAGCACGTTATAGTGACGGAAAAGGGGCTTGAGGGTATCAATGCAGAAAACGGTTATGAAGTTTTAGTCGCTGATACCGCTCAAGATTTTAGTCGTTGTATTGATCTTGTGATGGCCAAAGCATTACAGGATATGGGAATCCAAGCTCGGCAGCGTGTAACGGAAGATTTTAATTGGGCAAATACTCTGCCTGTTATACGTCAGTATCTCGATCAAACGGCGGAGCCAATCCCATCATGAAGACCTGGAAGTTACATGGTGCGCTGGTATTAGCGTTTAGCATTGCATTAGTCCTTGCGTTGTATCCAACTTTTTTATCAATGGTTAATATTTGGATGCGTTCTGAAACGTTTACGCATGCCTTTTTAATAGCGCCTATTTCTCTATGGTTGGTGTGGGAAAAACGTGAAGCCATGTTGACCTATGTGCCCTCCTATAGTGTTTTAGGGCTTATTGCCCTATTTGGTAGTGGCTTCTTATGGCTGCTAGGAATGGCTGTGGATGCGGCTGTTGTGCAGCAGTTTGCGGCTGTCTTAATGCTGATTAGTGTTATCTGGAGCATTCTAGGTAATCAGCTCACTTGGTTTTTAGCGTTTCCGTTATGTTTTTTGCTGTTTATGGTGCCTATGGGGGAAGACCTTGTTCCTCCAATGATGGATTTTACCGCTAATTTCACGGTGGACATGGTTCGTTTAAGCGGGATTCCAGTTTATAGGGAAGGCCTATTTTTTATGTTACCAACGGGCAATTGGTCCGTGGTGGAGGCCTGTAGTGGGATTCGTTACCTCATAGCATCCATTACTTTGGGTTGCCTCTATGCTTATGTCACGTATACAAAGCTATGGAAGCGCGCCATTTTTATAGCGTTGTCTATCATCGTTCCTATTATTGCGAACGGTCTGCGTGCTTATATGATCGTTATGCTAGGCCACTTGAGTGATATGACAGTCGCCACAGGCGTTGATCACCTAGTGTATGGTTGGCTGTTTTTTGGTGTGGTCATCTTTATTTTGATTCGCTTGGGGGCCATTTTCAAAGACCCTGAAGTCGATAATTTAGCGTTACGTGCAGCCCCAATAGCTAATGGCGAAAGTGATTCATTAGCTGTTAACCGGACACCGCTTACGCATGTTATTTTCATTGGTTGCCTGATTGTTGGTTTGAGTATTTGGCCACTAGCCCGACAACAAATGAACAACCAAGCTTATCCAGAAATGGTTGATGCATTAGAACTGCCTGACTTTGAAGGAAAAGCCTCTGTTGCTCCATTATGGAGCTGGCAACCGGTTGCTCGTGAGGCAGATCAGGTGGTTGGTTTTATTGAGGATGGCCCTCAACAGTCAGCGATTTATATCGATTTTTATCCCGTCCCAGGTTATGCGGAGATGATTAATTCGTTAAATACAATGATTGACCCTGATTCCGACGAATGGCATATCGTATCAGTGGGTACGGAGCACTTAGCGGCTTTGGATATTTCCGTTACTTCTTATCGAATTAAATCATCAAAACAAGAATTGCTGGTATGGAGTTGGTATCAGGTGGCTGGAGCTCATAACAGCCCTAATAAATATATAGTCAAGCTATTAGAAGGCGGGCATCGTTTGTTGGGTGACCGTCAAGATAGTGCCCGGATCACCTATGCTATGAGTGTTGATCCCGCTTCTCAGGCGCCTGAGTTACAGAAATCCCAGCTGCAAACTCTCATTCAAGAAACCTTTCCTCAGGTTCAGGCCTCAATGGATAACGTTGCGCAGAGAGTTTATGGAGACCTCTAATTATATTGACAAGCCTTTGGTTATGCATGTGCTGCATACATTAGGTACAGGTGGAATGGAAAACGGTTTAGTCAATATTTTAAACAGAATGCCTTCGGACCGGTATCGACATATGATTGTATGTCTTAGCCATGCAACTGACTTCTCTCAACGAATAGAGTCAGATGATATCGCCATTGTGGAGCTTCATAAAAAAGAAGGTAATGATTTGTCCATTTACTGGAAGTTGCTCCGCTTGTTTTGGGCGTATCGGCCTGCCATTGTCCATTCACGTAATTTAGCGGCGCTAGATATTCACGTGTTAAAAGTACTAGCCCCTTCTTTTAGATCAGTTCACGGTGAGCACGGCCGAGATATCTATGATTTGGAAGGGAAAAACAAAAAGTACAATGCATTGCGTTCAGTGATGAAGCATTTTATTAGTCAATATATTGCCGTGAGTAAGGACTTAGAACAGTGGCTCGTTAGCACTATTAACGTCCCACCCCGTAAGGTTTCTCAAATATATAATGGCGTAAATCATCAGCAGTTCATACCACTAACAGCGCATGAAAAACAGTTGGCGTTATCTTCTTTCTTTTCTGATGATGAAGCTAAGCAACCTTTTACCCCGCGTTTTATTATCGGAACTGTTGGACGATTAGCCGCTGTTAAAGATCAGAAGACTTTAATTAAAAGCTTCGGGTTGTTTTTAAAAGCGCTGCCACAAGAACAGCAAGCGAAAACGAACCTATTAATGGTAGGGGACGGGCCTTTATACCAAGAATTAAACGATGAGATAACGCGTTTAGGTCTTAGTGAGCATGTGCTTATGTTAGGGGATAGAAGTGATGTGGCTCGCTTGTTACCGCTAATGGATGTATTTGTTTTGAGCTCGTTAGCAGAAGGCATTTCGAATACAGTATTAGAGGCTATGGCGAGCCAGTTACCCATTGTTGCTACTGAAACAGGTGGCAACCCTGAACTTGTCTCTGATCAAGAAAATGGCTTTCTATTTAGGGTGGGTGACCATCAGCAGCTGGCAGATATATTAATGGAGTTATGGCGTGACCCTGACAAGCGACATAATATGGCTGAGGCTAGCCTAAATAAAGTAAGACGCGAGTTTGATTGGTATAAAACAGTCGCAAACTATGTTGCTGTTTATGATAGTTTGGTTGCAACTAAAACGGAAAATGCAGTAAAGGGAAGTTAGTCGATGTGTGGTGTAGTTGGTCTGTTTGACCTTAATGGGCAAACTCATTTTGATGAGTCCGTTGTTCAAGCCATGAATGAATCCCAGTTTCATCGAGGTCCTGATGCGGGTGGAGTGCACCTTGAGCAGGGAGTGGCGTTTGGGCATCGTCGGTTAGCTATTATTGATCTATCGGGTGGTGCGCAACCACTATTTAACGAAGACCATTCGGTCGTAGTGACCTATAACGGCGAAATATACAATTTTGAAGCCCTATCGCAAGAGTTAAAAGATAAAGGGCATATTTTCCGAACACACTCTGACACAGAAGTGATTGTCCATGCTTGGGAAGAGTGGGGCGAGTCATGTGTTAACCGTTTTCGTGGCATGTTTGTGTTTGCAATTTGGGATCGAAACCAGAAAACATTATTTATTGCTAGGGATCGTCTCGGAATAAAGCCTCTCTTTTATGGTGTACTGCATGACGGTAATGTGGCCTTTAGTTCAGAGCTTAAAGCGCTAAAGACACTGGCTAACTTGCCCCGTGAAATCGAGCCAACTGCCATCGAAGACTACTTTACCTTTGGTTATATCCCTGAACCTAAGACTATCTATCAAGGCGTTTATAAACTTCGTCCGGGTCATACGTTAACTTTTAAAGTAGGGCAGCCGCTACCTGAGCAAAAAGAATATTGGGATATACCATTTGCTCCCGTACAAGACATTAGCGAAGATGAGGCACAGCAGCGATTACTAGCTTTGTTGAGCGAAGCGGTAGATTTACGCATGATAGCAGAGGTACCTTTGGGCGCATTTTTATCCGGTGGCGTCGATTCCAGTGCGGTAGTGGCGATGATGTCGAAGTTGCAAGATAAGCCGGTTAATACTTGTGCTATTGGGTTTGATGTTAAGCAATTTGATGAAACCCATTATGCCGATAAAGTCGCTGAGCTTTTCAAAACCAATCATTATAAAGATGTTGTAGACAGCGATACTTTTACACTGGTTGATACGTTAGCAACCTTGTATGACGAGCCATATGCTGACAGTTCAGCCATTCCAACCTATAAAGTCTGCGAATTGGCTCGTAAGCGTGTAACCGTTGCTTTATCCGGTGATGGTGGAGATGAGAACTTTGCAGGTTATCGCCGTTATAAATGGCATATAAATGAAGAGGCGTTACGTCAGAAAATACCACTCAGTATCCGTAAGCCTGTATTTGGTCTATTAGGTCGCCTTTATCCAAAGGCCGATTGGGCGCCACGTGTTTTTCGGGCTAAAACAACCTTTCAAAGTTTGGCTCGTTCATCGGTTGAAGCGTATTTACATACAGTTTCGTTGTTGAATGATGAGCAGCGAGATGAATTGTTTAGTGACAAGCTCAAAGACTGGTTAGGTGGTTATAAATCTATTCAGGTGTTTGATGAATACGTCAAAAAATCACCAACACAAGACCCTTTGTCGCTTATCCAGTATTTGGATATGAAGACATATTTGGTGGGCGATATTCTCACCAAGGTGGATAGGGCAAGTATGGCTCATGCTCTTGAGGTACGTGTTCCTTTGTTGGATCACAAATTCATTGAGTGGGCCTCTTCACTACCAGCAGATATGAAGCTTAAGCGTCAAGAAGGTAAATATATACTTAAAAAATCTTTAGAGCCTGTGTTGCCGCATGATGTGCTTTATCGCGATAAAATGGGCTTTGGAGTACCGCTTGCCAAGTGGTTTAGAGGACCATTGAAAGAGAAAGTTGAAGCAAGCTTGTTGGGCGATACGATTCGCCATAGCGGGTTATTTAATATGGCTTATATCGAGCGTGTTTTATCGCAACATCAATCTGGTATGCGAGATCATAGCGTTGTTATCTGGACGTTGTTAATGTTCAATGCATTCTTGATGAATGAAATGGCAACTGCCCACTAAGTTAAGAGAATCAGGAAGGAATCTGGTGAAAGTATTACATATTCTGGATCATTCAATCCCATTACACAGTGGGTACACGTTTCGAACCCGTTCAATTTTGAAGCAGCAGCGTGCCAATGGTTGGGAGACTGCCCATATCACGTCGGGCAAGCAAGGCGACGTAGCTACATTAAAAGAGGAAGTGGATGAGTTCACCTTTTACCGGACTCCGGTTGGCAGTAAGTGGTATTCGTCCTTACCTTTGCTCAATCAATTGGCAATTATTAACGAAATGGCTGATCGTTTGTCTGAGGTGATCGAAGAAACACGTCCCGATATATTACATGCACACTCTCCTGCATTAACGGGTGCAGCAGCCTTAAAAGTAAAGAAAAAATTTAATCTCCCCCTCGTGTATGAATGTCGTGGCTTCTGGGAAGATGCGGCTGTTGATCATGGGACGTGTAAAGAGAACGATCTTCGTTACAAATTGACGCGTGCTTTAGAGACGCATGTCTTTAAAAAAGCAGATGCCGTTACGACTATTTGTGAAGGTTTGCGTGCTGATATACAAGCCCGTGGTTTGCCTAAGGGAAAGATCACTATTATCCCTAACGCTGTGGATATTGACCGTTTTCCCGTTATTGAGCATAAAAATGAGCAGTTATTAAATGAGCTGGGTTTGCAAGGGAAGCGAGTCCTCGGGTTTATCGGTTCTTTCTATGCCTATGAAGGCTTACTTTTCTTAGTGGATGCATTTGCTGAGGTTGTTAAAAAAGACCCTCAAGCACGTTTGTTATTAGTGGGTGGTGGGCCAGAAGATGAGGCTATAAAAGCGCGCGTTAAAGAGCTTGCTTTAGATGAAGTTGTAATATTAACAGGTCGAGTTCCTCACGCGCAGGTTAGCGATTACTACAGCTTGGTCGACTTGTTCGTTTATCCACGAGAAAAGATGCGCTTAACTGACTTGGTTACCCCGTTGAAGCCACTTGAAGCGATGGCGCAGGGCAAGCTAGTTGTAGCGTCTGATGTTGGTGGCCACAAAGAACTGATCACGGACGGCTATAATGGTCTGCTTTATCAATCGGGTAGCCAGGCGTCACTTATTGCCGTGCTCGAGAAAATGCTAGAAGAAAGCGATCAATGGGCTACCTACCGTGCTAATGGTCGTAAGTATGTTGAAACGGTGCGTAACTGGGAGGCAAGCGTCGCGAATTACAAAGATGTGTATGAGCGCCTATTGCGATGAACTCTTTACTTGTATTAACGACGCTATATCCTAATTCAGTAAAGCCTCGACATGGAATATTCATTGAAACACGGTTGAAGAAACTTATCGGTTCAGGGCTTTGCCAAGCGGATGTTATAGCTCCCGTTCCATGGTTTCCGTTTAAATTAAAAGGCTTTACTCGTTATTCAGATTTTCAAAAGATCCCATCTTTTGAAGTGCATAATGGCGTCAATGTGTATCATCCGCGTTACCTCGTTATACCCAAAATCGGCATGTATATAACGCCTTTTTTCCTAGCATTCGCTTTTTGTAAGACTGCTCGCAAGCTCGACAAAAAGTATAATCTTATTGATGCTCATTATTTATATCCCGATGGTGTATCAGCGGCACTGGTAAGTGCTTTTTTAAAATTGCCCTTCGTTATGTCAGCGAGAGGAACAGATCTTAACCTAATACCTAACTACTCGATTGCTCGAAAAATGATTTTGTGGGCGGCTAAGCGTTGCAAAAAGGTGATTACGGTTTCCTCCGCATTGAAAGCAAGAGGAGAAGCTATTGGGATAGCGTCAGATAAAATGGTTGTGATCAGGAATGGAGTTGACACATCGATTTTTAATCCAGATCAAGACACTTCAGATACATGGTTTAAGATGCCGTACAAGCATGTATTAAGCGTGGGTAACCTCACAGAATTGAAAGGACATGATTTAGTAGTGAGAGCTGTTGCTCAACTGCCCAGTCATGCGCTGACAATTGTTGGTGATGGCGAAGAGAGAAGCAACCTTGAGAGTTTGATTGGTGAGCTAGGTGTAAGTGGACGGGTAAGAATAATACCGCCTGTTAACCAAACGTCTTTAGCGGCCTTATATGCCTCTTCGGATGTACTCGTTCTGGCGTCATCGCGAGAGGGGTGGCCCAATGTGATTTTAGAGGCGCTTGCTTGCAATACCCAGGTGCTCGCAACCAATGTGGGCGGAGTCAAAGAGATTATAGATAACGATGGTCATGGCTATTTAATTAAAAGCCGCTCAACAGACGCTATTGTCGAAAGCCTTAAAAAGCTAGAGGCTAATCACACTGAGTCGATGCGTAGTTATGTTTCAGAGTTCGCTTGGGATCACGTTGTCGAAAAACAAAATAGACTATACCAAGAAGTGGCAAAACAATTATGAGAGACATATTTGTTACATTAATTGTATTCGGTAGTTTGCCATTCATATTGAAAAGACCTTATGTAGGAATTCTGATGTGGGCTTGGATCAGTTATATGAACCCCCATCGGCTAACCTATGGCTTTGCATACACAATGCCATTTGCGCAAGTGATTGCTATCTTTATTGTGCTCGCATTTTTGTTCAATAAGGACAAACAGAAAATCCCTGTTGATGGGACTGTGGTGGTTTGGGCGCTTTTTTTGGTTTGGATGAGCATTACCACAGTGTTCGCTATCTATCCTGATTATGCACTGGTTTCATATATAAAAGTGATGAAAATTCAGTTGCTTACCTTCTTTACTATTATCTTCTTAACGAGTTTTAAGAAAGTAGAATATCTAATTTGGGTTATCGTGCTGTCGATAGGCTATTACAGTATCAAGGGAGGGGTTTTTACCTTAGTTACTGGTGGTGGTTTTCGGGTCTGGGGTCCGCCGGGCACCTTTATTTACGAAAATAACAGCTTAGCCCTGGCTACTTTGATGGTTATTCCGCTCATGTACTATCTGTACTCGGTCGAGACCAAAAAATGGTTGAAGTATGGGCTAGGTAGTGCGGTGTTTTTGAGCCTAGTGTCTGCTTTAGGGTCGCAATCCCGTGGCGCATTGTTAGCTGCAGTAGCTGTATTAGGCTTTTTTTGGCTCAAAACGAAAGGGAAATTAATTTCTGGTATCGCCATTCTTTTGATAGCCGGTGTTGGTTGGCAAGTGATGCCGCAAGCCTGGCATGATCGTATGAGTACTATCAGTAATTATCAAGAGGATAGATCTGCGATGGGGCGAATTAATGCGTGGACATACAGTATTAATATTGCCAATGATAAGTTGCTTGGAGGCGGGTTTGACTCCTGGGGGAAGGACACATTTAGTATCTATTCACCACAGGCTGACTTTGTTGCTGTTGCTCACAGCATTTATTTTAATGTGCTAGCAGATCATGGGTGGATTGGGTTATTTCTCTTTTTAGGTATTTTGTACGCGTCATGGAGAAACTTATCCACCGTCATTCGCTTAAGTGAGCCTGACAGTCGATTAAATTTATTGTCACGTATGCTTCAAGTCAGTTTCGTTGCCTACTTGACGGGTGGCGCTTTCTTGAGTTTATCCTACTTTGATTTACCGTGGCATTTGATTGCTATTACTTTGTTGCTTAAAAAAGAGCTTAACACTCCGCAAGCTGTAGCTGTTAATCAGCAACAAACAACTAGGCAGGGGCTATGAGAGAGCTAATAGAAAAGTGTTTAGTGAGTTCAATTCGGCTCGCCCAGCCCTCAAGTAGGCAAGCGTCATTGTATATTTTGATTTATCACAGTGTATTTGAACAACGCGATTTTATGCGGCCTAATGAGCCAACCCGTGATGAATTTAGAGATCAAATGCAGTTGATTAAAAAGTACTTTAATCCTGTATCACTACCCAAAGCGATAGATATGTTAGCAAACGGGGAATTAGCAGCTAACTCGATAGCTGTAACTTTTGACGATGGCTATATGAACAATTTCACCGTTGCTAAGCCTGTTTTAGATGAGCTAGGTATCCCCGCTACTTTTTATGTAAGCACTGCTTTTTCTAATGGCGCTATGATGTGGAATGATCGCGTCATTGAAACCTTTAGAGCACTGGATTCTATCGATTTATCCAGTATTGGACTGGGTGTTGTCCATACAGAAAGGGCTGATCAGAAAAGATCGGAAGCGGAGAAGGTGATTCAAAGAATCAAGCATAAAGATTATCATGATCGGGAAGCGATTGTACGTTCAATAGAAGAGCAATGTAGCCGACCCCAATCATCATTGATGATGTCGCCCTGTGAAATTAAGGCACTGCATGATGCGGGTTACGAAGTAGCTGGTCATACTGTGACACACCCTATTTTAAGTGTGTTGGACGATCAGGCAGCCAGAGAAGAAATTTTACAGGGTAAGTTAGCTTTAGAGTCTATTATTGGTCGTGAGGTTGTCGGGTTTGCTTACCCAAATGGAAGAAAAGCATCCGATTATACGGATCGAGATGTAGCTTTAGTGACAGACTTGGGTTTTAAATATGCAGTCACTACACACTGGGGTTGTAACAGAGAAAGAACAAACCCATATGAATTAATGCGCTTTACGCCATGGGATAGAAAGCCTTTACGGTTTTTGATGCGCTTGCTATTGACTGATAAGTATTACACGGCTTTTGAGTAAGTTAGTAGTTATCAATCCTTCGTTGTAATCCTTTTAGTACAAAACCTTTTGCGTAAACCTTTTTAGCGAAGCCTTTAGCCTGTTCCAAATTTCCTAGCTCTAAAGCTAGCAAGCCGTAGTTATACATAGCTTGTAGGTTATTTGGATTGATTTTAAGGGCTTTTTTGTACATTTCTTCTGCATCAATAAGTTTATTGACTTTATGCAAGTATAACCCGTACAACATCATACTCATGTCATCTTTGGGTGCGAAGTTGATTGCGCGTAGAAAATAGCACTCAGGTTGCTTAATGCCTTTGTTATTACTATATGGACCATTTTTCATACGATAGTTTATTACCGTATTTAAGGCGCGGTGATGGTTGGGGAAAGCTTTTAACGTATAGTGTATGTCACCAAGCATGTTGCCTTTTTGTTTAGCGCCTTTAATTAATAGCTCTACATTAGAGTTAAAGTGGGCTGCTTGAACGAGCGATAGTTCAGTCTCGTGAAGGTAGGCTTTTGTATAATCGAAAGGTCCTAGATTAGGGGTGACACCTCGACAAGGGCTGCCACTTAAGTCATAACCCACCCAAGGTGCTTTATTGGCATAGGCATGTTGAGATAAAAAAGCTAGAGTAGAAATAAGCGTGAACGATTTTAAAATATGGAATTTCATATTAAGCTCCTTGTCTAGCTAAAACATAACAGATAGACGTTATAAATGGAATGTTATAATGATTTTTGAGTCACTTGTATGGAAGGTTTACCAATGTGTTTTACATATGGCGTTAAGATTAAAAGGGAAGCAGCTCAGCAATAAAGAAATTAAATTACCCGATTTGAGTACGACAAAAGATTGTGTATGGGTTTTCTGTACAACAATAGGTGAATTAAATTCGTGTCATGAATTTCTAGACAATTATACAAGAGGATTGAGTCTTGTCATTGTCACGGATAAAGAAATCTATAAAGAATCATTTCTAAGAAAATTTCCTGATGCATATGTAATCACGTTAAGCGAATATAAACAGGCATCGAAACGATTAACTACTTTGCTTAGACCTGTGCAGTTCATAATTTGTGAGATTCCTTGTTTACTACACGAGTCCCCTTGTCGTTTTGATTATCAAATTATCCGGGATATGCATTATCACAAAGCGAGTGTTATTGTTATCAATGGGTGGTTGTATAAAGATAAAGTGAGCTGTAGGCAGGATTACGTAGAGAAAAAATTATTCGAACCATACTATTTAAGGTTTGTAGACTATTTCTTTGTTCAAAATGATTTTGTTAAAAATGAATTGTTAGCCAAGGGGTGTGATGCAAATAAAATATCGGTTATTCTGAGTTTTAAATTTGACTCTCTGTACAAAGAGGCAAATTTTATCGATACGGTGGACGCTAAAAATTTGGAAGCTTATAGCATTCGAAACATATTTTTGGCAGGTTCCTTGTCTGGTAATGTTGAGTTTGATCTAGTAATTCAAGGCTCCAAAAGTTTTATTGATAATGGTGGGCTATTGATAATTGCTCCAAGGCATCCGGAGATTGATAGCAATATTGTATATATTGTCTCAGCGCTGGAAAAAGAAAACCTTTCTTATACTAAGCTATCTGATCGAAATATAAACAATCAACAGGTGCTAATAGTTGATACTTTCGGTGACCTTCCCGCTTTGCTCTATCATTCTGATAAAGTATATATTGGTAAAAACCACAACCTTATAGAACCGTTATCAATGGGAAAACCCGTAGCTACATCTGATGGTTGGTCTCATCAGTTCTCTACACATGAAATTTTTAAGTTTTGTTATGATCAAAACTTAATTGAGTTGTGCAATACACCAGAAGATATTCAAAGCTTTCTGCTATGTAATAGAGAACGAACGAATATCTCTTTGCCTGTAAGAAAAGATTCATCCGTAAACTTGGTCTTGGAAGAGCTGAAAAGTCAAGGTTTGTCCGTTGCGCAGAAGTGCTGAAAGAGAAACTCTAACGTTATAACAAGACCTAAGACTCTCTCATCTTTAATGTTTTCTATCACTACATATTTGTTCATATAAGAAAAGCTATCAATGATTTCATTGAACTTTTTCATATGATTTTCAATATCTATTGATTGTTTTTTAATGTTTTTGAGTCGTTGTGAGTATTTTCTTAACCAAGCAGGTTTGTGGACACTGATAAAATAAGAGGCTTTATAAGGCAGTGGTTTTTTTTCTACAAAATTGAAACCATAGTCGCTTTGGTAACTTGCTAAGTTGATATCTAAAAGCTTAATCATTTCGGATTGCATCTTTCCCATTTCTTTTATGCTAAGAGGGATTGAACTACTGTCCTTGACAATAGATTCATGCATAAATGGAAACAATGCGGCTCCAAAGTTATTATTAAGTCTCGCATCTCTACCAGCCCAGAATCGCCCTCTAAAATAGGGGTAAAGTTTTTCTATATCATTGCGTGACGTTGATGTGTCGGCTTGAATTCCGATAGCATTCTGCATCTTTTTTTCTATAGAATTTTCGTAATTAAGCTCATTAAATCGTTCTGTAAATGCTTTAGGATCGTATTGGGAATAAAAAGTATGTACCAATTGGTTTAATGAACTAGATGATTTTGGCATGTAATAAAAATTTCTATAAATCTCGCCTAAAGATCCATTAATTGAAACACGGCCATCTTTATTACGCATCAACCTGTCTTTTCGGTCTATGCCGCCATCAAATATACCGTGTTCAACTTTCCAGCCATCGAATGCATAAAAATCTTTTATTGATTCTTCTAGGCTATAACATGCGTTTTGTGTGGATTTGTCGATGATGGTCAAATTTAGCTTTTCTTTATAGGCTATGTTTTTGGCTACAGCAACATCATCACTTGTATCATTTCCGTACACAAAAAGATCCGGCGAGTAACCAAGAGATCTCATTAGTGATAATAGTAATCTTGAGTCATACCCACCGGAAAAAGATACAATTGCTCTTTCATCTATATTAACGTTAGATAATAGTGTTAATAGTTTTGAGTTTTCATGAGTAGCTAGCTCAGCAATGCTTGGATTATATTTTGTTTTGGTTCTCGGTGTGTTTGCTGGCTCTACAGTTCTGTCTTTTATCGTAAAGTCATTGTTAACTACTACGTAATGATTATGTTCTATACTATTTACTTCATTAAAGAAGGTGTTGGTTCCAAACAAAGAACCGTTGATTAAATATTCATAGACTGATTCGGAATTTATGTTTAAGTTTTTGCCCTCTAAATGGCAAAGGGCTAAAAAAGAATTTGATAGAGAGTTGCTTTTTTTATTTGTGTAGAATTTATTGCATGATAAATTGTCATTGTATAAGAAAAGCGTATTTTCTTTGTAAACAATAAGCGTTGCTGTTAGCTCAGTTATACTTTCTGGGTAAATTCCTGGTGTGTGTGTATCAATGAATTTTAACCAAAAATCTTCATTAGACGACTTTAACTCACATCCTAGAGCCATTACGAAGTCATTATTTTTTTTGTGAAAAACAGGTGGGGATCCTTGCAGATCACTAAATACTAATAAAGAGTTATCTCCTATTAATATATCGTGAGTCAGAGAGCCACCTGAGCTGCTGTAATGATCTATATATTTATTTAGATTTTTCCTTTCAGTTTGAGAGCATAAAATGTAAGTACTCATTTGATTTTTTCTCTTATGCTCTTTATTGCTTTTCCAGTTTTAGATAGCCAGTTCAGATGGAACATTTCTCGGGTATCGTTTGTCCATCGATAATGCCAGTCCATCATTTTTCCATAAAATTCTATTTGGCTTATCTGAGGGTCGTTAAATATTTTTTCAAACTGGAGCTTTCTTAAGACAGTAGCTGGCGAGAAACGTTTATAGTTTTCATCGTAAGTGGTTTTAAGAATAATGATTGATTGATTGCTTAATACTGTTAGGTCTGAAGCAATTATGGTGTCGCCTAGAAATAGCTGAAATATGATGGTCTGCTTATTATGAGCCAATTTTATAAATAAGCTTTTATAGAATCTTCCTTGATCGTTATCCGGCGTTATTGCTGTATTAGTGCCAGATTTCCAGCCTGAACTTTCTAATTTTCCGTACTGTTCTATCGCTTCATCAATATCATCAGGGGCTGTGATGACTTTTAAGAGTAGTGTGCCACTTTCTTTATTTAACCGGTTGACCGCTTTATTGGTATTTTGACGTAGATTTTTCCCGCGTGATTCCCAAAAAGTATCGAAATTTTCTGTGGATTGTAGCGAGCCTGTTTCTATGTAAGGGAGTGTGTTGCATTCTTGTGATTGAGTTAGATTTAAACATTCTAGTTTAGGGTCTTGTTGTGTGATACTAAACCCCAGTGGCCACCAATGTAATTTTTTTGCAAGCGACTTTATTAAGAGTTGCGTAGGAATGGTCGGGTCTTGTATCCATGCCCCTAACGGCGACTGCGAAGGCTGAAATGTTCGGCTGATTCCAAAACGGACTTTTTCCACAATCGTGATACACACGACATGTTCGCCTTGGTAGCATATGGCCAGTTGTAATGGGTTTTCTGCAAGATGCGATACGGCTTCACTGAAGAAAAGATGGTTAAGTAAGATGAAGCCTCCATGTACACTATTGAGGCGATTCCAGTCTTCAGAAAATTTTGCCAGATTGCTAACTGGCTCGATGTTCCATCCTAAATCTTTCATGCCCTGATCCTTGGCGATATTTGTTTAAATTTTAAGTTATATTAATTTATAGTTCCAGTATAAAGCCATATACTTACTTTTTTGTTTTTGGAATTTCTCTGATGGATTCAGTTAAAAAATCGTTGCTTTTTTCATTTTCTCAAAAGTACAGTGAAATTCTGGTTGGTTTCGTTTCTACACTCATCCTAGCGCGTTTATTAACACCAGAAGAAGTAGGAATATATTCCGTCATAGCCACCATAACAGTTGTTGCTCATATGGTTAGGGATTTCGGCGTGTCTAACTATATTGTTCAAGAACGTGAATTAACTGATGAGAAGGTCGTTTCGGCTTTCCTTGTTACATTCTTCTGGTCATATACAATTGGTCTTTCTTTATTTTGTTTTTCAATGCCAATCGCAAACTTCTTTGAGCGGTCTGAACTGCAGTCAGTTGTATTAGTATCTAGTTTGGGTTTTGCTTTTATACCGTTTGGCTCTGTTTCTCTTAATCTATTGCGTAAAGATATGCAGTTTAAGAAATTGTTTTTTATTAATGTTTCTTCGGTTGTTGTATCGAGTATATTATCTATCACGTTAGCCTATTTAGGCTTTAGTTATATGAGCTTGGCATGGGGTAGTTTGAGTGGAATAGTGACGATCGTTGTCTTAAGTAGCTTTTTTAGGCAGCGTGTTAAAATTGCTATCCCGCGCTGGTCTGTTATCACTAGTGTATTTTCATTTGGTACTAAATCTTCCTACATATCAGTCATCTCTATGTTCGTTAATCAGTTGCCTGAAATTCTTATTGCAAAGTTTCACGGTATGATCAACGTTGGCTTATATAGTCGAGCAAATGGGTTAATTAAAATTTTCAATATGGGGGTGCTTCAGGGGATATTTCCAGTTTTATTACCGCACCTGGTTAATAAGCTTAAATCGGGCAGCGATATCAAAGAAGATTTTTTACAAACGATAGAGTTTATTACAACACTTGCGTGGCCTTTCTTTCTCTTCCTATCATTTTTCTCAACTGAGATTATACAGTTCTTATTTGGAGAACAATGGGTAGGGGCATCCCCTATATTGAACTTCTTATGTGTGGCAGCGGCAGCGGCAGCCGTTTACTCATTTAATTCTCAGGTGCTGATATCGAAAGGGCTAATTAATTTAGATGTGAAGACGCAGACCATTTCACAGGTTTTTTCTGCCTCCTTCTTGTTAATGGGGGCTTTTTGGGGTTTCAAGTTTATATTGATGGCGTTGATACTATCAAGATTCTTTACGTTAAGTCTGTCTTTTCATTACTGTCTTAAAGCGTTGGGTATTAAAGTTTCAGAGCTGCTTGTTGTTCTTACCAAGCCCGTAGTAGTTACAGGTGTTTGTTTCTTGTGCATAGAAATGCTGAGTGCGGCTATGGCTGTCGCTTTGAGCGGTCTAGTGTATTTGTTGGCTTGCTCCGCTGTCTACACTCTTGTTTGGTTGGCTTCTATCTACACAGTAAGGTCAAAATTGTTTGATATCATATGTGGCTTGTTACCTTTTAAGCGTCTTTGATTTTATTGAGCTCGTCGTTAAGGCGCTGTACTTTGGATGTAATTAGCGGACGGGAGGACAGCTGTGGGTGAGCTGTTTGTGCTATTTTTTTTAGTTTAGCGGCGGTTGTGGCTATGACTTGCTTACTGCTCGTTGCGTTAGGGGCTGGGGTATAGTGTTTACCGAAGCAGCTTTTTATTAAAGCATTACGTTTGATGGTATGTTTTAGATAGCGGCCCAGCGTATAGTCTTCATCCTTCCAGACAGGGTTTAAGTAGTTAAATTGAATGTCTACTTCTACTGATTGCGACCAATCCTGCCATTTTCGTTCGTTGATATGATCATGTGCTTTGGCTGGTACCCAAGGTATACCGTAGGCATCCGCTATGATTGCTCCGTGCATTGCTTCTGTAATTACAAAATCACAGTGGGACAATGCGGTCAAAAAGTCTTCAATTGATTGTCTTGGATCTATTAATAATATATCTGCATGGGAGCATACTGCCTCCCAATTTCCAAGAATTATACTTTCGACATGTGGAATGTAACCTATGCGAGAACCATTATTAGCTGGTAGTCTGCGCAATTGAGGGAGCAGGTAGGCCCCGTCTAACAAACTGAGATCTGAATGAATACCCAGTGTTTTTTTAGTAATAGGACCTCTAACGCCTACAAAATTCCACTGGCCTTGGGAGAGTGGAGGCAGGTTTCCATAGCCGATTCCTGAACTAATAACTGTATACTGAGAGGCTTGTGGAATCCGGTGATTTAGTAGTGTTCCTATGCCAATAAGTAAGTGGTCACTATTGTCGTCGATTTTGTTATCAAGGAGCTCTTTCCAAATCCACTCATTGATATCATCACCTACATTGCCTTGTGCAGATTTAAAGTAATACGGCTTCATTTACGCAATCCACTGAGTACTAGATAGATAAAACATTTTACAGTTATTTTTTTAGTAAGCGCGCTTGTAAATGCTTTGTATGCCTTATCAAATTGCCCAGATTTGTATGCGAGGGCTCCATATTCTAGATGGCGACGATAGGCTCGCTGTTTGTAATCTTTAATATTGACGCTCTGCCCATCTGGACTCTGGTAGCCATACTTTACTATGGCAGAGTTCACTACTGCGCTTGCAAAATCTCTGGTTTTAATCGTCGAGGTTAAAGAGTCATGGTCGAGTTTGTATAACGTCAATGGCTTTTCTATTTTGCAAAAGAGACCTTTTCGACTGAGGCGGAGCATTAAATCCCAGTCTTCCGCAACCGGAAGTTCTGTATCAAACAGTCCCGTATCTTCTAAGGCCGTTCGGCGAACCACTGCCGTACTTGTTAGGACGTGGTTGGTGATGAGCTGTTTGTGGTAGATCCAATCGCATTCTATGTTGTAGTTTTGTTGCTTGCTTTGGATACCTGATATGGCTGCCTCTTTGCTTTCATCCTTTTCAAACCATGGGTGAAAGTAAGAGTAGTAGCCAATCGCATTGGGGTGTAATTCTATTAACCTAACGATATTTTCTATTTTATCCGGCAGCCATATATCATCGGCATCAACAAAGGCGATGTAATCATACTGGCAGGCTTTAATGCCTGCATTCCTCGCATGAGAGACCCCCGCGTTTTTTTGGTCAATGACTCGAATATTGGATTCGTTAGATAGGATTTCAGCTGTTTTATCTGAAGATCCATCATTAACTACAATGATTTCACTTACGGGGTAAGATTGTGAGCGCACACTGTCCAATGTGGCAGAAATCGTCGCTTCACAGTTATACGCGGGTATGACTACGCTGAAATTGATTGTGCTAGCCATGTCGGGCCTTTAACCAAATTTCTAAGGACATTAATACCCAAATCATCTCACCATAATAGGCTGCATGACCCTCTTTATGATCTTTAATTAGCTTATCGATATAGGCCGGTTCAATAATATTGCGTTTTTTAAGTTCACTTAAAGAATCATAAGCCAACTCGCTCAGCGGAGAATAAGTTTCCATCCACACACCAAATGGTAACCCAAAGCCGTGTTTTGACTTGTTGATTGTTTCATCGGGTAGCCAGTTTTTAAAAGTCTCTTTGTAAAAATGGCGTAATTGTGAGCCTTTCAGCTTTAATTGATCTTCAATTTTTAATGATAAATAAACTAGCTCGTCATCGAGCATCGGGTAGCGCACATTGACTTCATTGATGCGACAAGCATTGTTGACTTTAACTAGGTCATTATCGGCTAGCGTGATTTGCCAGTCTAAATACATCATTCTATTAAGCATGCTGGCATTAATAGGCCGGTTGTAAAGAGACTGCTGTAACGACATAGGTTGTTCTAAGTCGACTTTTTCTAAAAAGTCTGCTGTGAAAACCCCATTTACATCGTCTCGTTCTAAGAAGTTGTAAGTTTGCAATCTTGCAGGTAAGCCGAGCTTTGCTTGTTTAATATAACTTTGCGCTTTGGCTAGAAACCTGTTTGAAAATTCTCTTTGTTCTAATAAGGGCTCGAAAATGCCAGAGCGGAGAATTTTAGGGACAGAATGATAAAATTCGAAGACAGTCTGTTTGGCATAGCGTTCATTGCCTGCAAATAACTCATCACCACCATCGCCGGCTAACATTGTGGCGACATTGTTTTCTTTGGCTACTTTAGAGCAAAAATAGGCTGGTAAGGCAGACGAGTTGCCAAAGGGCTCATCAAAGCTCGGGATTACCTTATGCAAGGCGCTAACAATGTCCTCAGGTGTCACATAATATTCATGGAGATTAATACCAAACTTTTTGGCTGTGATGCGTGCGTAAGCCATTTCATCATAGCCTTCTGCAGAGAAGCCAATAGAATAAGCTTCGCTTTGAGATGGATCTATTTCTGACAGCATACCGGCTACGGTAGAGCTGTCTAAGCCACCACTGAGAAATGCAGCACAGTTAGGTGCTATACATCGTTCAACCGCGTTTTTCATAGCAAGACGCAGTTCTTTGCTTAATGCCGCAGCGCTTGTGCTTTGTTTTAGGTTGAAATGCGGTACCCAGTAAGTATCAGTTGTCCCTTCTAATTGAGAAGTGATGGTTAACTGTGTTGCAGCCGATAATTTCTGATATTGGCTATAGGCCGTATTAGGTGCAGGGATCATGTGGAAGTACACATAATCGTACAGCGATTGGTTTGAGAGCTCACCGTCTTGGTTAATATCTGAAAGCAAGCTGCTAATATGACATTCACGACTATGCGGCTTTTGATGCCAAAATGCAGGTACGGTTGCAAACTTGTCGGTGTAAAGTGTCAACGTGCCTAGGTTATTGTTGAGCCTAGCTACGACAAATGAGCCTTGTAACGATTCTGGCGAAAAGTTTTCTGAGGTTATTTGCTCATATACTTGCTGGTCTGTTGGTGTATTCAGACCTACAAAATAAGGATTGCCGGCAATAACTATAGTTTCTTCTTCGCCACGAATAATTCTGTCGGCCGCATGAATTGTGAGATTGTCATGACCAAAGAGTGATTCACCCTTCTCTAAAACCAGAGATAAGTGTAGATGGCTCGTGAGAAAAGGTTGGGGATTGCTGTTGAGCGTGTTTTGCGCGTCCGTTGCCATGCCTACTTCCATTCCTTGCTGACTATTACTGGCATCATCATCCTCTGATGAAAAGCTATTCTAGCTATCTCGTTGATATTTGTCCTGTTAAGAATACTTTTTTATTGGTTTTTGTGTGTCATTACTTATCCTGATACAGGATAACGAGTATCATAGCGTTTTTTACTGAACTGTATATGACAGGAGGTTGTTTTGGTTGCTGTTCAGGAAATCGTCACTGTACTTGATAGCGTTTTGCAATTGGGTGACAGGGCAGAACAATTTGATGAGTCCACAGCACTGTTAGGCAGCATTCCTGAATTTGATTCAATGGCTGTTGTTATGGTGATTGGCGCGTTAGAAGATAATTATGGCTTTGTCGTTGATGATGACGAGATGAGTGCTGATATCTTTGAAACCGTTGGTGCATTGCAGCAGTTCGTTAACGCGAAATTGGCTTAATGTCTATGGATAGTTATTTCATAAAGGGCCCTAATGGAGCCCTTTTTTTATGTGACTACGGGAAGGAATCTTCGTCATGTGTTATTCATTTCCCTGCGTTTGCTGAGGAAATGAATAAATCTCGCCATCTCGTGCACCTGCAAGCAGAGGCTTTAGCTCATCAAGGCTATCGAGTCTTAGTGCTGGATCCATATGGAACCGGCGATAGCGAAGGTGACTTTAGTGAAGCGACACCACATCGCTGGGTTGCCGATTATAATTTCTTAATATCATTGCTTGTTGAGCAAGGTGTTCAGCACTTTGTTGCTTGGGGGCTGAGAGCGGGGTGTTTATTGGCAGGTGCAGTTGCTCAACAGAGCCCTGTTTTTGATCGCTTTTTGTTTTGGGCGCCCGTGCTTGACGGAAAGTTGATGTTTACTCAGTTTTTACGACTACGCATAGCGGCTTCTATGATGTCGGGCCAGCGAGAAACAGCTAATGAGCTTAAGTCACTAATATCTGATGGGGAGTCTTTGGTAGAGATAGCAGGGTACGGTATACATCCTGATATGCCTGAGCAACTGGAAGGGCTTTCTTTGCGCGTAAATGATTTTGCTAAAGCTGAGCAAGTGTTTTGGGTTGATATTAACAGCCGTGAAGTAGAGCTAAATTTGCCTGCGCGCCGCTTGGTTGAGCAGCTATCGGATGTGCTCTCGGTGGATGTGAAAAATGTCCTAGGTGACGCTTTTTGGGGTACGCAAGAGTTAGTCAGTAATCCTGAGCTGATCACGCAAACAGCTAGTTTGTTGGGCCCCGCATTATGTGGGCCGCCAGCACTGACGTCTGTGAACACTACTGAAGGTGAAAGTAAACCGCTTAAGGTTATCTGTAATGGGGTTGCCCTTAGCTGCTTGCTGCATGAAGGAGCAGGTGCGAATCTATCCGATACCGCTGTTATTGTAGTAGTGGGTGGCCCGCAGTATCGGGTAGGCAGTCATCGACAGTTTTTATTGCTATCTAGACACCTAGCAGCTCAAGGTATCACGAGCGTTCGATTTGATTACCGGGGTATGGGAGATTCGTCTGGCGAGCTGCTTGGTTTTGAGTCGGTTGATGACGACATTCGATCGGTTGTTGATGCACTGTTGATTCACAAGCCTTCAATCAAGCGTGTTGTGCTGTGGGGGTTGTGTGATGCAGCTACCGCTTCGGTTTTTTATGCGCCCAGTGATAAGCGTGTTATTGGTTTAGTGCTGCTTAATCCATGGGTAAGAAGTGAGCAGGGTGAGGCTGAAGCGATGTTAAAACATTATTATTTAGAGCGCGTTTTATCAAAAAGCTTTTGGAAAAAATTGTTCAGTGGCGGCGTGAATATCAAGCAGTCTATTAGTTCCTTTGCCGCTTTGATTAAAACACGGTTTTCAGTGTCTAGTGCTACCGATAAATCATGTCCGCAGGCATCGTTACCTCGTTTAGAATCAGGACTCGACTTACCTGCACGCTTGAATGCGCATTTGCAAGTTTTTGCAGGAAGGTCGCTTGTCATCTTGAGCGAGAATGACCTGACAGCAGCTGAGTTTCGCTTAGCTATGAAAGGACAGGACGGGATATCGGCGTGGTTTGAAAGCAGTATGGTGGAATCGCTTGAGGTCGAGGATGCAGACCATACCTTTTCTACGCAGCGGTGGCGTGATCAAGTCGCTGATGCCACAGCTCGGTGGGTACAGCAACTTGATCAAAAGGCGGCTAAATAAGTATTTGTTTGGGTTGTGGTTGGCTTAAAAAATCCCGAGGGCTTGCAGTAAAGCCGTATGCTCCAGATTGGTAAACGGCGATTAAATCACCAATTTCCAGAGGGGCAAGCTCAAGCTTATCCGCGATAATATCCAACGGTGTGCACAATGGTCCTACGACACTAACCTTGTGAAGCGTGTCAGCCTCCATCTTGTTGGCAACACAAACTGGATAATTCTTACGAATGACTTGGCCAAAATTGCCTGACGCCGATAAATGGTGATGTAAACCACCATTGGTAATGACGAAGGTTTCGCCGCGCGATTCTTTAATGTCAGTAACCTCTGCGATATATAGGCCGGCCTCACCTACTAAGTAGCGACCTAATTCCATGACCACTTGAGCATTGGGCAGTTTGTTTTTGCAAATCGCGAGTTGTTGCTCAAGATTGGTGGCGATTGTTTCAAGTTCGAGCGGCTGTTCGCCTGGAAAATATGGAATACCAAGGCCGCCGCCAATATTCAGCCACGTAATGTCATTTTCGACACCTTCAGCTAACCGGTAGGCCAGTTCAAGTGTTTTGGTTTGAGCTTCAATAATGGACTCTGGTTTTAAGTTTTGTGAGCCACTAAAAATATGGAATCCCTTGAAGGTGACAAGGTTTGAGGGAATGGATTTTATAAGAGCTGGAATTTGCTCGGCATCAATACCAAAAGGTTTAGCTCCGCCTCCCATGCGCATACCTGATGACTTTAGTTCAAAATCTGGATTTACGCGTAAAGCAACAAGCGCCTTAATTGATAAAGCTTCGCTGATATTAATTATGCGGTCTAGTTCGAGAGGAGACTCGACGTTGATAATTACCCCAGCCGCTATTGCTGAACGAAGTTCTTCACGTGTTTTTCCAGGACCAGCGAAACTAATTAATTCGGCTGGTATTCCTGTATCAAGTGCGACATGCATTTCAGCCACTGATGCTACATCAAGGCCATCGGTAATTGCAGCCATGTGATTTACAACAGCCGGCATCGAATTGGCCTTGATCGCATAATGCAGATGTAGAGAGTCCGGGAAATAACGACGTAATTCGGCCACTTTACGGGTCATTATGCTGCGGTCATAGAGATAAAAAGGTGTGGACCCTACGCGCGCAGCTATACGGGATATGGGCTGCCCACCTGAAACTAGTTCGCCTTCATGTGATGAAAATTGTGTCATTGGTGCATGCTTGGGCTTATTCACGATTCTAGCTCCATAAAGTGATTGCTGTATTGCTCGGCTAGCATTTTACGGTCGATTTTGCCGTTTTGGTTTCGAGGTAATTCCGTTACATGTACATAATGTTTGGGGTGCATATAAGCGGGAAGGTTGCGCTGAAAATAACGCACAAATTCGCTTGTTTCGATCTCAGTGTCTGTAACCAGTATCAGAATAATCGCTTCACCTAATTGTGGGTGCTTGGCACCTATGGCGACAAGTTCTTTTGCTAGTCCCGAAGCATATACGACCTCTTCAACCTCTGTTGGGCTTACGCGGTAGCCTGAGGTCTTAATCATTTCATCAGCTCTACTTATAAAGTACAGATAGCCATCTTTATCTTTCTTTACACGGTCTCCTGACCAAACCGCTATTTCTGTAAGCGGCACTTCAGTACAGCCGCCTGTGGGTATGGGCTTGAAACGAACCGCAGTTTTAGCAGGGTCATTCCAATAGCCGAGTGATACAAGCGGGCCACGGTGAACCAGCTCTCCGGGTTCGTCTATGTCGCACTCTGAGCCGTCTTCTCTTAAAACTAATACCTCTGCGTTCGGTATTGCTTTGCCCATCGATTCGGGACGTAAATCGACTTCTTCAGGCGGCAAAAACGTAGATCTGAATGCTTCTGTTAGGCCATACATTAAATAAATTTCAGTTGTAGGTAGTTTTTCTCTAAACAGTTTTGTCGTAGAAACGGGCATGGCGCCGCCACTGTTTGTGATATAGCGCAATGTTCGCCTTGTTTCTTCAGGCCAATCCAGTTGGGCGAGTTGGTTCCATAGAGGGGGCACGCCTGCTAACCCTGTTATGGAGTAACGGCTAACTGCTTTAATTACGTCGCGAGGGAGTAAATAATCCATTAGAACCACGCTCGCACCTACGTGAAAGGCTGTGGTAAGTTGGCTTAAACCATAGTCAAAACTAAGAGGTAAAACGGCTAAAAGCACATCATCTGATGTGTTTTTTAAGTAGCTTGCAACGCTTTGCGCGCCCGTAAGCATGTTGCGATGGGTTAAAACGACCCCTTTGGGGTTACCCGTGCTGCCTGAGGTGTACAAAATAGCAGCGAGGTCACTGTCGATGCGCTTAGGGAATTGAGCCTTAGGCGTTTCCGAAAAAGTAGACCATGTGGTAAAGCAAACAGATGCAACCTCCGGACCTGGTTTTGAATCGGTCAGGACGATGTCGCTTAAGTATGGACAGGTATTGATAACATCCTTTAATAAGTGAGTGCGATCGGATGAGGTGACGACTAGTCGGACATGGCAGTCATTTAGGATGTAGCTAACCTGAGCGGGCTTAAGCAACGGGTTGATTGGTACAAAAACAGCCGATGCGCGGGAAGCGGCGAATAAGGTAATCACAGCCTCTAGTGTCTTAGGTAAATAGACAGCAACCCGGTCATTGGACTTAATGCCCGCTGCTATAAATGCAGAAGCGGCTCTATCAATGGCTTCGTTGAGTTCACGGTAACTAAGCGTAGTGTCTTTGAGGCGAAGAGCGGGTGACTCTGGTGTGCGCTGTGCTTGTTGTGTAATCAAGTCGTCCAACGTGGCGAGCATGAAATAATTCCTTTAGCTGCATGAATCCTTGGTTCATTCTATAGCTTTTGGGTAGTATGTGTATACGTTATGGAATCAAGCTCGTTTCAAGGATGCGCAATATGAAAACATTATCGATAAGCCATTTTCTTTGTATCTTATTGCTGGCGTGCTCCTACACTGCGCATGCTGATCTCAGTCAAACCATCAAGCAAGTTAAACCAAGTGTGGTTGCTGTGGGAACTGCATATCCGCCCAAAGCTGTACCGCGTGGTAAGAAACCGTCGACCTATTGGGGAACAGGGTTTGCTATAGGGGCGGGTAATGAAATCGTGACTAACTATCATGTAATCTCTAGCCATGAGGTTGATATAGCTAAAAATGAGAAAATGGTTGTTTTTGTCGGCCAAGGTGAGCGTGCCAAAGCCTATCCAGCCGTTGTGCATAAAGTTGATCTAGAGCACGACTTAGCTATTTTACGAATTGAAGGTAAGGTAAAGCCTTTGACGCTTGCGAACGCTTCATTAATAGACGAAGGCAAAGAAGTGGCCTTTACTGGCTACCCATTGGGCATGGTGTTGGGTTTATACCCTGTTACCAATAAAGGCATAATTTCGGCGGTAACACCGGTGGTAATGCCTGCATTTTCGTCTAAATCGTTGACTGCGGCACAAATAAAAAGACTTAGATCGCCTCTCAATGTCTATCAATTGGATACATCCGCTTACCCAGGAAACAGCGGCAGCCCTCTCTATGACCCAGAGACCGGGGCGGTTATCGGGGTGTTAAACAGTGTTTATGTTAAAGGCACTAAAGAAAGTGTATTGGAAAACCCCAGCGGTATTAGTTATGCCATTCCTGTTCGGCATGTTCATAATTTGCGCTAGCATTTTAGTAGCGAGCGGAAGGAAAGCCTATTGATGTTGTTAAGTCGAAGTAAGTTGGCTTATAAATTAGGCTTAGTGAAGCCTCAGGTGCGACTCTTAGTTTTATGTATGGAGAATATGTGTCGATCACCTTTGGCAGCCGCATTGATTATTGATGAGTTAAAGCGCCAAGGCGCGGATCATGTGGTATCAGTCAAGTCGGCCGGTGTGTCTGTGTCCATGGTGGGCTCTAGGCCAGATCCGCGTGTCTATCGGCTCGCGCATGAACACGATTTTGTATTATGTTCGCACCGATCAAAACAAGTTTTGCCTGAAGAGTTTTCTGAATACGATTTAGTGTTGGCTGTTGATAAGCAAGTACAGGATAGGGTGGCGAAAGAATACCGGTATCAAGTGCCTTTGTTTTTAGATTGTTTGGGAGAGGAGGGGCTAGAGATACCGGACCCTTATTACGGAAACGCTTCGGGTTTTGATGATGTTTATCACCTGTCTAAGCAAGGAGCTGTGGCAATAACTAACATGCTATTGCCACAGCTTAAACTTACCTCCTAGTCAGCCAGTCCTCTAAAGACCAACTTCCTTGGCTGTGTCTAAAACGTCTTTATTGTTAGGTGCGAGCTCAAGAGCTCGATTGATAAGTGATTTTGCTTTTTCTTTATCACTGTCTTTCAGCAGCCAAGCCGAGTTATTAAGCGCTATTACATTATTGGGGTTGGCTGTGAGTGCTTGTTCATAAGTTACAAGTGCATTTTTGTTATCTTGAGAGGTTAGATACAGGCTTCCAAGGGCTGTGTAAAAGAAATCACTCTCTTTTTGCGCTTTAATTTGTGCTTTTGTGAACTCAACAGCTTTTTGTAGCTCATTATTTTTGCTGTATACGCTAATCAGTGCGTTTGCGTATGCAATATTTTCAGTTTCAGAGAAGGCTTTTTTCAGGGCTTGTTCAGCTGTTTCGTATTTTTTCTTGCTCAAGATTGTGGCGCGTAATGGGTGTAAGGCTTTGCTCTCGGGGGTTAGAGTGCTTAGTGTGTCAGTAAGCGTGTTGGCTTCGTTGATATCGTTGCTTCTGATCGCTTCGTTGATGGCGATGATTAAGAAAGGCTCTGAGTCGCTGTGGTTTTTCTTTTGCCTATTCAAATAATCAGATGCTTGCAATGTTTGCCCGGATTTTTTGTATGTATCGTATACTAAGAGAGCTGTATTGGCGGACGGGGAAATTTCGTATGCCTTTTTAAAGGCATCCAGAGCGGTTATATACTCTTCCATCATAAATCGTGATTTGCCAAGCAGAATCTGGGCTTCGGCTGTGTTGGCATTATTTAAAGCATTGAGCTGTGCGATAGCGGCAACTGGTTTCTCGTTAGCGAGCTCTATTTTGCTTAACAAAATCCGCGCTTCGTCGCTTTGAGGGCGAAGCTTAATTGCTTTTTGGAGCTCCTTGGCGGCTTGGTCTTTGGCATCTGTTTGGTATAGAGCCTTTGCGTAATCAATCGTTAGTGGATAGTCGTTGGGGATATCTATGTTTGCTTGGCCTAGACGTTTTATCATTGACTGGCTGTCGCCTTTTATTGAGTCTATATAGGCTAGCTGTCTAATAGCAGGTGCATAATTAGGTTTAATTTTTAGGGCGTTATTAAAATGCTCTTCAGCTTTATCTAATTGCTGGTCAAATAGGTAAACGGTACCCTTAAAGCTCGGGATAATGGCATTGTTAGCTAAGTTTGAGGGGAGCTTTTCTACTTCTTTAATGGCTTCATCAAACCTTTTTTCTCGCGTTAAGGCTTCAGCAATCGCTAGAGAGGCTAAAATACGATTTTTACTGTTTTCTGGGATGTTGGCGAGTTCGGCAATGGCTTCTTCCGTGTTGCTTTGTAGGAAATAGCTTTGGGCGAGGCCAAACTTAAAATTTTCGTTTTCTGGTTGTTGTTCCAAGGCCATCTTGAAGTACTTTTCACTATTTTTGGCATCTCCCGATCGGAGGTTGACATTAGCCAGTAAGGCGATAGTGGATGTGTCAACGTTACTGCCCGAGCGATCAATAATTCCCGATAGTGTTTCAGAAGCCGATTGTAAGTTGTTCTGCTTTATTTGCGCCATCGCTAGCAGTTTATTACCCGTTGGATGATTGGGGTATAGTTTGGTAAAGGCTTCTAGCTGTTGTTCTGCTTGTTCTAAGTTGTTTTCTTGGAGGTTTAGATTGCCAAGGAGCAGTAGTATGAAAGGAAATTTGGAGCTAGGTAGTACTTTTTCAGCATACTCCTTGGCTTTTGGAATGTCCTTGTTATCAAATGCAACAAACGCTCTGACGTAATTAATCATAGGGTCTGAGAGTGATTGTTTTTTATAGGCGGCGGGAAGCTTCTCTAAGACCGCTGAGGCTTTTTCCAAATCCATAGCATGCAGGTATTCATAGCTCAAGTTACGAATAGCAATGTAAGTGGTATCGGGAGCTTTGCCTTGTGAAAGCTCGAGTGCTTTTTGAAAAGAGGCAATTGTGTTACTTGAATTTTTTTGAATACGGTACAGATCCGCTTTAGTAATCCAGGCGCTAGCATCTGATTCGTTGCTTTCAATAGTCGCATCGACCTTTTCAAATGCGAGATCGAGCTGATTGTTGATAACAGAGACTTTGGCTAATCCAAGTTGAGCTCGAACATTATTAGGGTCAAATTGAAGAGCTTGGTCGTACATTATTTTGGCATTATCTACTTGCCTATTGCTCAGTAGAGCATCGCCACTAAAGCTTTTTTTTATGGCTTTAAGTTGTTCTGAGTCATCAGGGAAAACGACGAACTTCTCGATTACAGTATCAGTGTCGCCAATCTGCAGTAGGGCTTTTCCTAATGTAGTAAAAGCCTGAGGTGAATTAGCGCCTAACTGCACAGCTCTACGAAGTTCTATGGCGGCAATAGGGGTATTGCCTGTATCAAAGTAAAGTTTGCCTAACAGGAAGCGGGACTCGGGGGCATCGGGTGATTTCTGAATAGCATTCTTTAAGCTAATCTCAGCGCTTTTAAATTCTTTGTTTTGTATATACTTTTCAGATTCTTCTATATATTCAGCGTAAGTTTTATCGCTTGAGTTACAGCCTGTCATTATAGCTGTAGCTAATGCAACAGAAAGTATTTTACTGATGATGCTTTTTTCTAAAAAAGAGGGCTTCATAACTGACTCTATTTCCATGTCAACTTTACCCGCTCAATTTACCATGTAAGTGTTAATCATTATATGCGACTTGATTATTTTTCATGATAATACCTCATTCCTGAACTAGGCTTGTATAAATGAAAGGTTTTTGTGTTTTTTATTTGTCTCTATATTGAGACATCAGGTGTATTATGACGTTATCTCTGGCAGAAAATTTTAATGAATACTTTCGTGTCAGCTTGGCAATCACGGAAGAGGAAAAGTTAAAGGCTTTCAAAACGCGTTATCGTGTGTATTGCGAAGAGTTTGAATATGAAGAAAAAGAAAGCTTCACAAGCGAAATGGAAAAAGACGACTTTGATGATATCTCTTATCACTGCTTAATTACTCATCGTTCTTCTGGGTATACTGCTGCTTGTGTGAGGCTAGTTCCAGCGTCAAAAGCCGACAGAAAAACAGCACAGCTGCCTTTGGAAAAATATTGCTCGAAGGCAATCGGTGAAGAGGCTATGCGGTTGCTTCAAGGTGATAGGACTGGCTTGTGTGAAGTGTCTCGATTGGCTGTTGATGCAACTTTTAGGCGGCGTGAAAGTGAAAAAAGTGCCCGTTACGGTAACTTATACGCGCTGCAATTTGGGGAGGAAGAAAAGCGACTTTTCCCTATTATGGCAGTGTCTGCTTTTCTGGCCATTGGTGTAATCGCAATGAATTTTGAACGCAATACAGTATTTGCGATGATGGAGCCGTTTTTGCCTCGTTTACTTAAAAGGTCTGGTTTAGTTTTCGATCGGGTAGGCGATGATATGGATTATCATGGAGTAAGGGCTCCTTATATTATTACAACTAGCTCTGGATATGCAGGAATGAAGCCTGAGTTAAAAGAGCTCTATGATGTTGTATACCAACAACTATTACCGAGTTTGGAAAAATATAACAAAGTAGCTTGAGCCAAATTGGTATTGGTTGCTTTGGAAATCATATGTGTTGGTGTATATTACACCACTTAAACGAGTCTTTTTGTTGTAGCATCTTTAAGGATTAAAGATGTTTCATTCGTTCAAGTAGTACAGAAGCTCGGCTTCTGAGCACGTTGAAACACTAATCTTTTCAAAGATTAAGGGCTTATAGCCAGGGATGTTTGTAATGGAAAAAGTCAGCGCCTCTGCATACACGCGTTCAAATTCAATCGCGTTAGATGCGGCTAACTTAAATGACAAAAAGGGATCAAAGCGTAATGGCTCTCTTTTTGTTGGTAAATTTCGCCTTTTCAACCATTACGTTCATGGCCAGTTTCTTTTGCTGGCGGCCACTGAGTTTGTTGCGCTATCGGCGTTGATGAGTTTTCTATCTGGTTGGCAAGTTGAGGGGCTAGGCGATGCAATCCGCATGCTATTCCCCCCTTTGATGTTAGCCTTTTTCTTGTCGTCAGTAGGCCTCTACGATACACGGCAGCGCGCTGATTCTGCTTATGTCCTAAAGCGAATTTTTGCTGCTTTAATTTTATCCACCATTAGCTTGTATCTAATCAATGTCGTTACCGTGTGGATTAGAGGGTATCCTTTATTCACGCTTGGCATTACGGCGGCAGCGGCTTCAGCAATTGTTATATTGCTTATTCGGGCTGCCTTCTATCGTTGGGTCGATGGCATACTGCTCAAAAGGCGGATACTAGTATACGGTACTGGGCATCGAGCATCACATATTAACCGTTTGCGCCGAAAGGCTGATCGAAGAGGTTTCGAGTTAGTTGGTTTTGTTGAGGCCTCAAGTCACGAAACCGGCGAGGCTTTAGTCGATGGTGCTAAGGTTGTAACTCATCAGGCTTGTCTTTCGGAATGGGCGGTTGAGCATAATATTGATGAAATTATAATTGCGATGGATGACCGTCGGCAGTCGTTGCACGTCGATCAATTGCTTCGTTGTCGGATGAGCGGGATCGCTATCAATGATATGTTGGATTTCTTTGAACGTGAGAGAGGGGTGATTGAGCTAGATTTGTTTAATCCCGGCTGGATGATTTACTCACGCGGTTTTAACCCTGATGCGTGGAGAGCCATTAAAAAGCGCTTTATTGATCTTTTGGCTAGTGTGTTTTTAATTACTCTTTTTTCACCTTTTATCTTAGTTACCGCCTTGGCGATTTGGATTGAAAGTAAGGGTAAGGGGCCTATCTTTTACAAGCAACAACGGGTCGGAAAAAACGGCCTTCCTTTTGATGTATATAAATTTCGAAGTATGCGAACTGATGCTGAATCCTCGGGCAAAGTTCAATGGGCACAGAAAAACGACCCACGTGTTACACGTGTAGGCAATATTATCCGTAAATTTCGCATTGATGAATTGCCGCAGTTGTGGAATGTTTTAATCGGCGATATGAGTTTGGTTGGCCCAAGGCCTGAACGCCCACAGTTTGTTGATCATCTAAATGATTTGAATGCACTGTATGGTGAACGTCATCGAGTGAGCCCTGGCGTCACTGGCTGGGCGCAATTGTGCTACCCCTATGGAGCCTCTGATGAGGACTCTTTGCAGAAGCTTCAATACGACTTATATTACGTAAAGAATCATAGTTTCTTTTTAGATATGTATATTTTAATTCAAACAGTCGAAGTCGTGTTATTCCAAAAAGGATCGCGGTAGCCTTCCTGTAATTTGAATTAACAGAAAGAACTTTAAGCCGCTGTAGTTATTACAGCGGCTTTTTTATTGGTTTTTAGGGTGGATATCGTATTTCTCGAACATGCTGTATAAGGTCGGCCTGGTAATTCCTAATAGCTTTGCTGTGTCTGAAATACTTTGGTTGGCATGTTGAAGCGCGCGTAAGATAGCTTTGCGCTCGGCTTCTTCTCTTATTTGTTTTAAATTGAGAGGTGGGGTATCTGTTGAGTCTGTATCGTCTATATCTAGGTCGTCAGACTCTACCAGTAAACCATCAGTCATTATGACGGCGCGCTTTATTTTGCTTTCTAATTCTCTGACGTTACCTGGCCAGTCATAGGACTCAATTGCCTGAATCGCTTCAGGACTAAAGCCTCGTAAGTTTTTACCGTACTCTTGGTTGAAGCGGGTTAGAAAAGCTTTAGCTATAAGCAGAGCGTCTCCTTCTCTCTCCCGAACAGCGGGGATATTTATCGTTATTTCGCTGATGCGGTAAAACAAGTCTTCCCTGAAGCGTCCCTCTTTAATATGTTCAGCTAGGTTTTGATGGGTGGCGCAAATTATTCGCGCATCGATTGGGATTTCTTTACGTCCGCCAACCCTTTCAATGACTCGTTCCTGTAGGAAACGTAATAACTTGGCTTGAAGCTCGTAGGGCAAGTCGCCTATTTCATCTAAGAATATAGTGCCGCCATCTGCCATTTCGAATTTGCCGATCGTTTGTTTGACGGCGCCCGTGAATGCGCCTTTCTCATAACCAAAAAGCTCGCTTTCCAGTAAGTTTTCAGGGATTGCTGCACAATTTATCGCGACTAGCTTTTTGTTTGAACGGTTGCTCAGATTATGTATGGCCTGAGCAAACAGTTCTTTGCCCGTTCCACTTGCGCCAAGCAGCAAAGTGCTGATGTCGGATGGCGCTATTTTCTCTATTGTACGACATGCTTTAAGCATGCTGGCACTGTTTGCGATAATGCCATCTAGTGGCATAGATTGATGGCTGTTTAACTGTAGGCGCTTATTTTCAAGCTCAAGTTCGAAAACTTGATACGCTCGATTAACTATAAGCTTTAAGATTTCAGGATCAGCAGGTTTCTGATAAAAATCGTAAGCACCCAGCGCTATAGCCTTAACCGCATTCGCTCTGTCATTATCACCAGTGATGACAATAACTTTAGTTTCCGGTGTGAGTCGCAGAATCTCTTGTAATGTAGCAAAGCCTTCCGTGGTGCCACCAGGGTCTGGGGGTAGTCCAAGGTCTAGTAACACAACTCCAGGTTCATTACGGCGTAAGTGTGTAATCGCCTCTTCACGTGTACCTGCTATGGATACTTCAAAGTCATCAAAGCACCAGCGTAGCTGGCTTTGTAGACCTTCGTCGTCTTCTACGATGAGTAGATTTTTTGATATTCCATTCACGTAATTCTTCCTTTTGCTCAATGTGAGCGATACGCCTATTATTCCATGATTAAAGGCAGACGGACAGTAAAGTGCGATCCTAAGCCTATCTGGCTGCTAACGTCGATATCACCACCAAGTGCGCGTATCACCTCGCGACTCTCGTAAGCGCCAATGCCCATACCCGTAAGCCCTTTTGTTGAATCAAACGGTTTAAACAAACGTGTTTTAATAAATTGTGCATCCATCCCTGAACCAGAATCAATAATTTCGATGAGCGCTTCGGTTTGGGATTGGCTAATTTTGATGACCACTTCGTCCGCTTTAGAGGTCGCGTCAATAGCATTTTGTACTAGATGGCCGATCACGTTGGATAGCTGCTCCATGTCGGCAAAAATGTAAATTGGGTCGGTTAATAGTAACTGTGGTGTTGGCTGGCTTTGTAAAAAGCGTTGGCAGGTTTGTTCGCAAAGAAGATTGAGCTCAAGGCGCTTAGGGTGTTTTCCACGCATCCCATTTCTCATTTGATCCATCAGCTTTGTCATTCGTTGCACTGAGTTTTTAACTGTTTTTATGACATCGTCAACAAAGACCGGGTTGTGTTTATGCTTTTCAGCGTTGGTAACAATGAGAGATTGTTGTGCCAATATATTTTTTAAATCATGAACGATGTAGGCGGAAAGGCGATTGAATGCCTCGAACTGTTGAGCTTCTATCAGCGCTTTACTGGCTTGGTGTTGTGATAAAAGAATGGCGGCTTGTTTTCCTGCGATTTTTAGGAGGTCTCTGTCTTCCCAGTTGATAACGGTAATAAACGATGAGCGTTTTATGAGAATCACGCCGCACAAGACATCGTTAAATACTAATGGTAGAAGTAGCCATGCTTGCGGTACAGATAGAATGTTGTCAGGAATGACCAAGTTTGGGTAACGCTGTGGCGTGGATTTGTACTCGTCTAAGTCTATAACCCATTGAGAAGTTTCTAAAAAGTGAGTAAGACTTTCATTGGCTTGGAAATTGATGCTTTCTGGCATGTGGAAGTCGGCAACCCGTTCGTAGACACCCTGGGTGTTTCGGCTCCACAGGATGCATCCTGGGCTTTTAGTTATGGTGGCGAAAGCGATACAAATTCGTTCAGGAGTGTCGTTGGTATTATCGGAGAGTAGGGCAGTGAATTTTAGCCACTCATCCCTGTAGTCGTATTTATACGAAAAAAAGTGTTTATTGAGTTGTACTCTAATATTTGAGCGAATTTTATCTGAAAATAGCAGAGTGAAAAGGAGGAGGGCAGCACCTATGATAAAAACGGTTTGTATGACGCTGCCCCAATTTCCACCGTAAAATTTGATGAAATATCCAGCTGCAGCCATAGTTATAAGGTAGATGCCAGCCCCAGACAACGTGGCAGTATGAAATACTAGGCGTCGTGAAATTTGTAATTTGAGTGTCCAGCTGGGCATTCTGGCGATTGAAAGTGCGATTAGAGGAATGGCGATAGCGTTAATAGCACCTCTTGCATCCCATAAATTATTATCTAGTTGCTTAAATAAAGCGGCGTCGGCGAACAAATAGAAGTCATATGCGTGGATTAAACCAGCTCCTAAGCATAAGTGTTTGACGGCCCAGCGTCGGACACGGTCCGAGTTTCGGTATATCTGCTCGATAAGAAGTAGCGAAACGACAGACATAATTATGCGTAAGATAACAGGTAATTCTAACAGCTGTGGATAGGATGCTAATGTTGTTTCGGGGATAAAAAGAGGACCCAATGAGAGCAGAGTTAAGGTCGCTATAATCAGGGTTATATTTTTTTTGGACTGAGTGATAGCGCTAAACAGTTGAGGCGGATGCGTATTTTCTGGAGCGGCTAGAGCAAGGAGAAAAACTACCCACGTTACGCTTCTTAGTAATTCAGTCGTGTGAATAATGAGTAAAGAGGCGTAGTTGAATAAATACGCACTCGTAATTGAAGCAGCCCAAATAGAGCAGGTGATAAGCAGTACTTTTAGTCGAGTTTGGCTGTTGACGTTTTTGGCAGAAATGAAGCAGGTGAGCGCTAACAGCGAAAACAGCAAAAAAGAAAGGGCGTAGCCAGCAAGGCCGATACTGCTTGTAATATCCATTTAGCGCGATTTATTCCCTGAAAATGTCTAATAAAGCACCTTTGCTTTAAATTTCATGTGAAATTGTAATGAATAGGCATTAATATTGTAAACGAGTTCGAGGAGTAAAGTGCAGTCTGCACTTATCAAGGATCAGATAAAAGGTTGTCTCATGTCTGCAATTGACAGGGTTCGTGATCAATTAAGTTCTTGCCAATACACTTGGTTAGTTACCGGTGTTGCTGGTTTTATCGGTTCCCATTTACTAGAAGAATTACTAACGCTGAACCAGAAGGTGGTAGGCATTGATAATTTTTCTACGGGTCGTCAGTCAAATTTAGATGAAGTCGAAGAGATTGTAGGTCCATCCCTATGGTCAAACTTCAGTTTTTACCAACGTGATATCCGCAGTTTAAGCGATTGTCAGGATTCCGTTGATGGGGTTGATTTTGTGTTGCATCAAGCGGCGTTAGGTAGTGTACCTCGCTCCATTGAAACCCCGATCCTTACCCACGAATCAAACGTCAACGGCTTCTTGAATATGCTAGAAGCTTCTCGGCTGTCCGGTATTAAACGCTTTGTGTATGCGGCTTCCTCATCGACCTATGGTGACCATCCAGGACTGCCTAAACAAGAAGATACCATTGGTCGCCCGTTGTCTCCTTATGCAGTTACAAAATTTGTTAATGAACTCTATGCCGACGTCTATAGCCGTGTTTATCAGCTACCCACTATGGGGCTTCGGTATTTTAATGTATTTGGACCGCGACAAGACCCCAATGGCGCTTATGCCGCCGTCATTCCGCGTTGGTGTCAGACGTTAAAAGATCATGAAACCTGTCGGATTAACGGAGATGGTGAAACGTCTCGTGATTTCTGTTTTGTAAAAAATGCCGTGCAAATGAATTTGCTTGCAGCACTTTCGGATGATCCAGCCGCGATAAATCAAGTGTATAATGTTGCTGTCGGTGATCGCACAACCTTAAATGAGTTGTTCGCTCAACTAAAGCGCTTGCTTTCAGAGATTGATCCTAAAATCAGCCAAGCTTCTGCTAATTATGCTGATTTTCGCTCGGGTGATGTTAGGCATTCGCAAGCGGATATAACTAAGGCTATAACGCTTCTTGGTTACAAACCAACCCATCGAATAAATGATGGTTTATCAGAAACGGTGAAATGGTTTTCGAGTAACTAGTGTTAGCGTGTGGTAGTGTATTTTTTACAGAGCTCTAATTAAGGCTCTTGGATATTTGGAATGGAAGCGGAATAAACCATGGAAAAAATTGCTGTAGTTGGTTTAGGTTATGTTGGTTTGCCACTGGCGGTGGCTTTCGGTAAAAAGATATCGACAATCGGTTTCGACCTCGATGAGAAAAAGCTTAACTATTATCGTCAAGGGCTTGATCCAAGTGGTGAAGTCGAAGACGGCGGCTTAGCGTTAGCTACAAAGCTAGAGTACACCAGTGATCCTTCGCGACTGTCTGAAGCAGATATTATCGTTGTTGCTGTACCAACCCCTATAGATAAAGCGCGTAGGCCTGATCTCTCGCCTCTGGAAGGTGCCTGCCGAACTGTAGGCTCTCACTTAAAGCCTGGCGCAATTGTTGTATTTGAGTCAACTGTCTACCCAGGCTGCTCTGAAGAGGTTTGTATTCCCATACTGGAACAAGAGTCTGGTTTTACATGGGGGGGCTCTGCAGAGCCTTTAAAAGATAAAGATCAGTTTTTCATTGGGTATTCGCCAGAGCGAATTAACCCAGGTGATAAAGTTAACCGTCTAGAAACGATTGTTAAAATAGTGTCAGGTGACACGGCTGAAACGCTTGAAAAGGTCGCTACATTATATGAGTTAGTTGTCGATGCGGGTGTTCATCGTGCGGCCAGTGTTAAAGTGGCTGAAGCGGCTAAAGTAATTGAGAATACTCAGCGTGATTTGAATATAGCTTTGATGAACGAGCTCTCATTAATCTTCCATAAATTAGATATTGATACGCTTGATGTACTTGAAGCGGCTGGGACTAAATGGAATTTTCTGCCGTTTCGTCCAGGATTAGTTGGCGGCCATTGCATTGGAGTGGATCCTTATTATCTGACTTTCAAGGCAGAAGAGGCAGGGCATCATCCACAGGTGATCTTGGCAGGTCGTCAAACAAATGACGGCATGGGTAAGTATATCGCGGAGCAAACAGTTAAGCGTCTGATTAAACTCGGTAAACCAGTGAATGGTGCAAAAATCACCATACTGGGCTTAACCTTTAAAGAAGATTGCCCCGACTTACGCAACTCGCGGGTAGAGGATATCATTAATGAACTGTCTGATTATTGTTGTCAGGTTTCTGTACACGATCCGATAGCGGATAAAGAAGAGGCGGTTCATGAATATGGGGTTTCGCTTTCAGAGTGGGATGATTTACCTAAAGCTGATGCCATCATTTTAGCCGTCGCACATTCTGATTATAAGCGTCTAACGGCCAATGATTTAGTCTCATTGGCTGAACAAAATGCCGTTGTCGTTGATGTTAAGTGTCTAATGAGCAGGGAAAATTTTGCTGATAAAACACTTGAGCTATGGCGCCTCTAGTCGCAGTTAGTTACATAGAGCAAAGGTATTGCCTTAGGTTTAGTGTAATATGAGGCTGGTTTTGTCAGCCTTTTTTACATGTTTAGTGTTTGAGATGTTGCCGGTTTGATTTTTAAACATATAACACACTGTTTAATATGAGTTTTTGTGTTATTTGGTGTGTTTTTTGCTTTAAAAGTTAAGTATATATCTGAGTCCGGGGCAGTAAATTTCAGATATACATATTATCTTAAGTGGGATAACAGGATTAACAAATGATGGATCATAAAGAGACGAGTAATAATGAGGTAGATTCTACCCCTTTGACTCATTCAAAAAATGTTAACCGTGGCCGCCGTAAATTGTTCGGAGCTGGTTTAGCTGCGCCCGTTATCTTCACCATGTCTAGCCGAACTGCATGGGGTGGTGCTTTATGTGCGCCGTCTGCATTTAATTCGGCTACTTTTGCATCTCATCACCCAAGTGAATCCGTTGCTTGTCAGGAAGCGGCAGGGCGAAGTGCAACCTACTGGCGCGATAACGCTATGTTGTGGCCTGCCGAGTACCTAGCCGATTATGAAACAAGCTTGGCAAGTTCTGCTGAAGAAGATGATATTATTTTAGAATGCTCGGCTTCGGTATCAACATGGGGTGAAGATAACGGTTATTACGTTGATGCAGATACAGACCTTGTATTCTGTCGCAGCCCAGCCAGCTTTAATCAGATTTTTAACGTTTCAATTTTTGACGATAAAGTTACTTTATTAGAAGTTTTACGTAATAAAACGGGTGTAAACAGCCCGCTTGGTAATGATATTGAAGCCAGTGCTGTTGCTGCTCTTTTAAATGCTGCTGATGGTCAAATCACATTAGGTGAGCCAACTACGAGCTATGCTGTGGATAAAGTGTTGGCTATATTTACGGCATTGCTAAACGGTAATGGTTACACAATGAGCACTGGTCAGGTTGTCTATTGGGCTAACGATCCAAACGGTGTGGGCTTTACCTTGTACGATTACTTTGACGGTTCATACGTTTAATACGCTACGTAGTAATGAAGCATTATCAAACAGCAATCAAACTCGATGACTTTTTAGTTGCCGAGTTTGATTACTCTGTTATCCTCCATCACGTCTTCAGTGATAAAGTCCTTTTGGTTTCCTCAAGTGTGCTTAATGCGTTACAAAAACTTGAGCAGAACGTTCTGTATAGTGTAGATCAATTAACTTCCTTGCTTAATGACAGCTCAGACGGTCAAGTTGACGCTGTGATAAAAACAATGATTAGTGAGGGTTTGCTTAAATAGATTATGCTTGTCTCAGATTGTAGTCGTGATGATCTAACTCGTTATCTTAAAACGACAGGTGTCGGAATAGAAATCGGTGGTTATTGGTTTCAGATAACATCTTCCATTGATGATGTCAGTGATCATATTATCGATCTTTATTCTGAAGCTCCATGTCAATTACGCCGCACATTTATCGATTTTCCCATTGAGGTGCGTCCTGTATCAGGTTTGAGGCGTTGGTTTAAGCCGCTTGCCGAGTTTGTATTTAACGCCAGTGTGCCGTTTACCCCTTTACCCATTGGTCAGTCCCCTGCTTTACTAGAATGGGGTATAAATTGGTGTATTTCTGCACATGTGCAAACGCATTTAGTATTACATTCTGCGGTTGTCGAGAAAGGAGGGAAGGCACTGATCTTACCTGCGCCTTCTGGATCTGGAAAGAGCACGTTGTGCACTGCACTCGTTGCTCGCGGATGGCGACTTTTGTCAGATGAGCTAACCTTGCTTGATGTCAGTACAGGCCTGGTGAGGCCTTTTACTAAACCTATCAGCTTGAAAAATGAATCTATAGAGGTCATTGAGTCCTTTTGGCCTGATGCGGTGCGGGGCAAACTTTGTACAGATACGCTTAAAGGGTGTGTAACCCATTTTAGACCTCCGGTTGAAAGCATGAGTGAGTCACGCACGTGCGCACAACCGGCTATGGTTATATTTCCACGGTACGATGCGGGGTCTCATGTCTTGATCGAACCTGTGGATAAAGGGGCAGCTTTTATTGATTTGGTTAACAACGCGTTTAACTATCATGTATTAGGTGAGCAAGGATTCCACACTTTACATCGCTTGCTTAAAAACTCAGATGTTTACGATGTCCAATATAGCTCGCTCGATGCAGTTATTGTTGAGATTGAGAGGTGCCTCTTTGATCCCTCATGATTGCGTTAACTTGTGTCAGCTGCTTAATGGCCGAGCTGCTGGGTATCAACTGTCACTTGCTGAGTGGAATACGGTAATTCAGTTAGCGCGCAGTGCTAATGTACTTGGTATTTTGTTTCATCGCTTAGACGCTAGGGATGAGCTATCGAAGATCCCTAGCGTTGTTCAATGGCATTTGTCATCGGCAGCCGTTATCGCTGAAAAATATAGGCGAGATGCCGTCCAAGAAGTTGAACGTCTATGGCCTATTCTTCATGCTTGCGACCAACCCTTGATTTTACTAAAAGGGGCTGCCTATGTGTTAGGTGAGCGAGCGTTTGCTAAAGGACGCACTTTCTCTGATATCGATATACTCGTCCCTAAAGCTAATTTGAGCTATGTAGAATCACAGTTACAGTGGCTTGGGTGGGGGAGTAGTCATCATTCTGACTATGATCAGCGTTATTACCGAGAGTGGATGCATGAACTCCCGCCATTGGTGCATGCCAAGCGGGGCACGGTTTTAGATTTACACCATACTATTTTGCCGCTAACGGCCAGTTTGAAACCTGATGCGGATAAGTTATTGAAAGAATCACAAGCTTTTTCCGAGCATGTCAGTACACTTTCGTCTATTGATCAAGTGTTACATACAGCTACTCATCTGTTTATGGATTCTGAGTTTGATCATGCTTTTCGCGATCTATTAGATTTTGATGGTTTGATGCGGGAGCTAAAGCCTGATGATGACCTTCTAGATCAGATCATTGGGCGTGCGGTCAGCTTGGATTTGTTGCCCCCTTTGTATTATGCAATGCGTTACAGCCGACTACTGTTTGAAACCCCGATACCTGATTCAGCAATGCTTAGGGTTAGTGAGGCTTGGACACCGAAGTTAGGTACCACGATAATGGATTGGTTGTTTATTCCAGTATTATTGCCGCCTCATACAATGTACCAATCAAGCCTGCGAGCTTATTGTGCTAACAAACTATTATTCATACGTGGTCATGCCTTGCGCATGCCGGCGCATTTATTAATCAGACATTTGTCATTTAAAGCATTTGTTGCTCCGTTTATTAAAGAGAAAAAGCCATCAAGCTGACTTGTGCTCGGATGGATCGTTGCCAATTTCTCCGTTGAGTAGTCCAATCATCTCTGTTGCAGCAGTAATGATGTGATCAGAGCCAATCCCCATTTGTTTTAATTCATGATAAAAGCCTTTTGCTAATATTTTCACGACCTTTTCAGGGTTGCCTGTAAAGTCTTTCACAGGAGAAGTGCTGTTCGCTTGTTCTCTCTCTAAGGCGGCCATAGCAAAGCGCGAATGAAAAATGGCTTCTAAATGAAGGAGCTGAATAGACTTTGCTAGATACAAACTAAGAATCGTTGCGGTCTGTAGGTCGTTATCGGAAAAGGTTCGTTGGTCAATCGGTTTGCTAATGTTGATGACCCCCATAACTTTGTCATCAAAACGAATAGGCAGTGTAATAAAACCGCCTTTATGTGTTGCGCCTTCGGCAAAACTGCTTTTAAGAATATCGGCTACCAGCAGGGCTTTACCTGTTCTAATGACATGTTCAGCTATCCCCGTTGCTGATTTGGGGCTGGTAAATGCACTTTCTGGTATATCACCAGAGTGGGCGTGAAGTCTAAGAGGCAGTTTGCCTGTCGATGGGTCTGCATTGTCTTTTAAGAACATCAAAGAACAGTTAGATACGTGAAGCGTTGAAGCAACTAATAACGCGAGTTCATGTAAGGAGTTATCGATGCTTTGGTTGTGGTCAATAAAGCGGGTTAAGCTGTTGATATGTTCTTCGAAGTTAGTCAAATGGGTGGTCATACAAGCCCCTCTTTGTGATAGGGAGGGCTTGTTCCTAGCTTTTGATTTGGGGAAGCAGCCCTTCGTTTTTTAGTTCATGAATAACTTTGTGAAAATCAATAAAAGCCAGTTCATGTTTTTTTTCTTGAGTGCCTAATAACAATAGTCGATAAATGATGAGATTGATAATTCTTGGAACGCCACCGCTAAATCGGAATAGGTAGTCATCGGCTTTTTGAGATGGAAGTGTGGGCGGGTTTCCTCCTGCTAAGGCTAAGCGATGGTCAATATAAGCCTGCACCTCTTGACGCTTAAGAGGGCCGAGCGATATTCGGTGTAGGATTTTATCTTTAACAATTTGTAAAGATTCCTCAGATAGGCTGTCGTTGATTTGGGGAGTGCCTGACAAAATAAGCTGAAACAAAGGTGACTTTGATAAATTTATACTCATTAATGAGCCAAGCTCTTTTAGTGTTTCGCTAGGAAGAGAGTTAACTTCATCTAGGATAAGAATAGGATGAAACCCTTGTTTTCTAAGCCTTTTACAATATAGGCTAATTAGCATTAAATTTTTTGATTTTGTTTTTTCGGGTTTTAAATGTAAGGCGAAAACTATCGTCTCAAATAACTCATCAGAAGATAAATTAAAGCACTGAATAAAAAAGGCTTTTATCTTAGTAAGTGGCAGCTCAGAAAAGTGCTGCAGTAAGATTGTTTTACCTAAGCCAGGCTGAGCATCAATTAATAAGATGCCATCATCGGTGGTGATAAACTGCTGCAGCGTACGTTTGGCATGAATAAAGCTTTGAGTCTGATAGATATAGTGAGGATCAGGAGTTAACCTGAAGGGTGGGGATGAGAACTGATAAAATTCTTCAATTGAAGTTAATGCTGGCGCTGTCATAACTGCGATGAAACCCTAACCTATCCATGGTATAAGTGTTGCTAAACTAAAACATATTTATACTAGTCAGCGTAAGATTGAACTGATAACGTACAATATGTCTAATATTTCGAGATTACTGTATCCCTTGTGTTGATACAAGTTTCTTGGGTATTCGACAATCTTCATGTCGAGTCAGTGGTTGAATGTGGTAAAGTTGATTTGATAAGAGATCAGGTGTTTTGCTAATACGGGCAAGGCACATAATGGACCTTTTCCCGATAGTTTAGGCGAATTAGTCGTTGATGGAATGACGGATGTACGAAGCTTTTTATGGGCTCAACGAAGAGCCGTTTAGATTAAGTTCAGATTATCGTTTTTGTTACGGACATAAAAGCTATTCCCGTGCAAAGGCTTATATGCAATACGCCTTTGAACGGGCAGAAGGCTTTGTCATGATTACCGGACAACCAGGGACCGGTAAAACGACTCTTGTAAATGAACTCACTCACACGCTGGATTCTGAAGAACCAGTCAAAATTGCAATGCTAGTGACCACACAAATGGATTCTAGTGATTTGCTCAGAATGGTGGCTTACCATTTTGGTTTAACGGATTTAGGTCAGAGTAAATCAGAGGTCCTTCAGCAGTTAACTAACATGCTCACTCAAAACCACCGTTCTGGAGGCCGAGCACTGCTCATTATTGATGAGGCGCAAGGGTTAACCATCAACTCATTGGAAGAGCTGCGTTTACTGACCAATCTGCAGGTGGACAACACGCCACTTATTCAAATTTTCTTGTTAGGTCAAGAGGCCTTAAAAAAGCTGATACATCGTCCTGAAATGGAGCAAGTGCATCAACGCTTGGTTGCTACATGCTTTTTAAAGCCTTTGGAACTCGACGAAACCAAAGCATTTGTGCAACATCGTCTTAGAGTAGCGGGTTGGTCAAACCGTCCGGTTATTAGCGAGGCTGTTTACCCTGTTATCCATAAATTTAGCCAAGGTATTCCGCGACGAATTAATCTGATTTGCAGCCGTTTGTTTTTATACGGCAGCATAGAAGAGCTAGAAACTATTCGTTTGGCGGATTCTGAGGTAGTCATCGGGGAGTTGTTGAGTGAGCAGCTCTTAGCTGATGGGCTGGTTATCGGCGATGAGTTTAACGCTGTTGATGCATACGAGCCCAAGCCTAATGATGTATCAGAAACAGAAGATGACTTGGCGGAAGTTGATGCGTATCAACCGCCTGTAGAGATGTCGGGTAGCGAAGATTTCGAACTCATCGAAGAATCTTTTCCAGAAAAAAACGCTGCTCAGACACCAGTTAGCGAGCCAGCACCGGACGAGTCGTTTGAAGTAGCAAGTAACCCGTCGTTACCGGAAAGCGAGGTGCCTACATTATCTAAGCCGTTGCCTATCAGCGCGCTAAATAATGAGCTTAAAGAGGCTCCTTCGCAGAACCAGGAAGTAGGGGCAGCTAGTCCAGAGATAAGAACGGCGAAACACTCTGATGCTTTTCGTAGCCGTGAGGCTTCAGAGCACCTATTGACAGATAGCCTGCATTATTCTGAAGAGTATAAAGACAAAGATTATAGTCTTGGTTTAATTTTGTTATCCGTTGTCGCCGTTCTGCTCATTGTTACTATGGTTTTATTTTTGATTAGTCCTGAAGGTTTTGTGGAGCAGGTGTATCGGCTCAAGGGGCTGATTGATGCGCTTCTGGCTTAGATTATCTTGTTGTATTTAGCCTACAAAAGCCCGAGTAGAATGAGTGTAAGACGTAAAAGGATCTAATGATGTCTCGATGGATTGGGGTTTTTTCTTTTTTAGCTGGGATGGCGTCTTTGTGGCTCACCACGAATGCGCATGCTATTACACCCTATATAATAATCGATGCTGATAGCGGGGCTGTGATGCAGGAGTCGAAGGCGGATGTGCCGTGGTATCCTGCTTCGCTCACTAAATTAATGACGCTGTATGTGACTTTTGAGCAATTAAGTAAAAAAAAACTTTCCCTTGCGTCAGAAATGACTGCATCGCTTAAAGCCTCCCAGCAACCTAATAAAAAGTTAGGGCTTGAAAAGGGAGAGGTCATATCAGTTGAAAAAGCAATCTATGCGCTGTCTACTATTTCGGCTAATGATGCCGCTGTTGCATTGGCCGAGCATATAGCAGGCTCAGAAAAAAAGTTTGCACGTCTTATGAATAAGACCGCTAAAGCTGTCGGAATGCAGGATACGGTGTTTCGTAACGCAAGTGGCCTGCCAGACGCTAAACAACAAACGACCGCACGAGATATGGCTATATTAGCGCAAGCTATTATTAAGAATTATCCTCAGTATTATCATGTATTTGCTAATCGCGCGTTAACTCATAAAGGTGAAGAGTTGCTCTCGCATAATGCTTTTCTATACCAATACCAAGGCGCTGAAGGATTTAAAACAGGGTATACCTGCGGTTCGGGGTATAATCTTGTTGCATCAGCAAAACAAGGGGATGTCCGTTTAATTTCAGTGGTGCTGGGTGCTGAAACCCCCCAAAAACGTTTACAGCTAACTACGCAATTATTGAATGAAGGGTTTGAGCTAACACCCGATGCTCCTGGGCTTATGTTAGTGGCTTTTAGAAGAAGCGTACCATTGTCAGCCGAACCTGAGTATGTCATTGAGCGACCAGGCTGCGCGCAATTTTAAGGTGAAGAGAAGGTGACTTCCACCGTATATTGTCCCTTTTGTTTTTGGGTATCGTAGGGCCAACCAAACTTGTGTGTTAAGCGTTGTGTGAGTTGTAACCCTAAGCCAAAACCTAAGTCATCACCTTGATCTTCGGTTGTTAAATTATTTGAAATAATCAGTGTGTGTCCTGATTGTATAATGTGAATATCCCCATCCCATGTATGCTGAAAAGCGTTACGAATTAAATTGCCAATCACAATGCGAGTAGCAATTTCTGGTAGATGAGCGGTGGTGCCGTCTGTATAGAGTGAAATGCTGACGGGTTTGTTTTTAAGTAAGTATTCCATATCCTGCGCAAACGAGTTGACGGCGTCGCCCAAGCGAAAGGAGTTAGCAGGAATTTCGCTCAAGTCGTCCTTGTTCAACCAGAGTAGGGTTTCCGTTAAATGTTTCATGGTTAGGCTTGCGCGATCGATTCGGTCGACCATTGGCAAATAGGGACGAGTATTGTCGGAAGACATCGATTCCAATTTTCTAAACAGCTCGATATTGCTACGAATAACACTAATTGGTGTTCTGAGTTCGTGGCTGGTATGTCGTAAGAACTGATGTTCTCGCTCTACCGCATTATGAACGGTTTGTATGCTCTCTTTAATTAAATAAGCCATCTTATTAAGCTCCGGATATTTAAATTCGGGAATGGCTGTATTTAGGTTTTTTGTTTCTTTCATGGATTGAGCCCACACCCACAGAGAATTGATTGGGCGAGTTACTTGGCGGTTGAGCAGCCAAATAATTAAGCCAATTAGGACTAAAGCGGTGATGCTAAAGATGAATAATATCTGTTTTGCTTGGCCTGCATTATGTTTCACTAAGGATGATATTTCTGATTTTTCTAGGATATAGACTATCCAAATGGGGTCTTGTTGTTGGTTATAATGCATAGCAAAAATAATATTTTTTGGTGCTACAAACCAGTTCCCATCGTCAAATTTCTCTAGCGTATTCCACGTTTGTGGTGGAGAGTGTTGGGTAATATTTAGTGGGAAATCTTCCCAGTTTCGTGCAATTAGAAAATCGTTTGACGTGATGTGCCCATGTTCAGGAATCACTAATTGATTTTCATGCAGTTTAATAAGCTCCTTCTCCATATAGGCGCTGGTTAATGTATCAAGGCCACGTATAAAGAAATGAGCACTGAGAATTGAATAGGCTAGTGCCAAGGTAGCAACCAATAACATAACCGAAAGAGTGAGGAGTAGTTTTAGGCTAAGCTTTTTTTTCATTGGCCGGTACTTTTATGGCGAACCCTTGCCCTTGAATGGTATGTATTAATGGCTGGTTAAAAGGCGTATCAACTGCTTTTCTAAGGTTGAAAAGGTGAACTTTTAAGCTGTTACTATCAGGTGTTTCATCGCCCCAAATGTTGCTTTCCAGCATATCACGGCTGACCGTATTGGGTGATGCTCTCATGAGGTGTTCTAGAATTTTCCAGCCTATCGGCGATAGTCTAAGCGCTTGTCCGGAACGAGTAGCTGTTTTTTCATTTAAATTAAGGATTAGGTCTGCGCAACTTAATTTCTGGACTTGTCCGCTTCGACGGCGTGAAAGCGCTTCTATTCGGACAACCAGCTCTTCCATTTCGAACGGTTTTACCAAGTAATCGTCTGTACCTGCGTCAAACCCCGCTAGTTTATCGCTCAGCTGGTCTCGTGCGGTTAGCATTAATATGGGAGTGTCATTGCCGTCTTTGCGTAGGGCGCTACACACACTAAGCCCATCCATGCGCGGCAGATTAAGATCTAAAAGCACGACATCAAAATGATGGTTGTTCAGTAAGTGTAAGCCGGCAACGCCATTGCTGGCGTGGTCGCACTGTATTTGTTCAAGGGCTAAATACTGAACAACCGTTTCTGCTAAATCCAAATCATCTTCTATTAGTAATGTGTTTAGCATTATGGCTCCGCATCTAGGTATAAACTTCTGCTGTAAGCATAGCCAAAATTCAGTTAAGAGGCGGTTAATGGCTCTTTTGTACCGCGTTGCAGTAGTGTGCAAAGCGTCATGCCCGTGAGAGCGCAACCTAAAAGTACGACCGCCATAGGTAATGGGGTTCCATCGCCAAAAATACCTACTAATGAACCGGTAACAGCACCGGTGGTAAATCCACAGGCTCCTGATAAGGCCGTGGCAGTTGCGCTATTGGTAGGGAAAAACTCAATCATACTAGACATGCCGTTGCTCATTATAAAGCCGTGGCAGCTAAATATAAGCATCATAAGCGCTGCGAAAATATATGACGATAATTCATTAAATAGGATGACATATAAGAACAATATAGCAGTCGCTGCGCACTGGGCGAGTTGTCCGAATGTTAGTAAGGAATGCGGTGATGTCTTACGCAAAAGCCTATTATTGATACGATTAGCGGTAATAAGAGCCAGTATGTTAACGCCAAAATATATGGGGTAAATTGTCTCAGGTAGCTTAAAAAACTCCATATACACTGACGGGGAGCCGGTGATAAAGGCAAATAAAGCGCCTTGTGCCGACGCTAAGCTGAAGATATAGGCGAGTGCTTGACGGTGGCTAATAACCATCCAATAGCGTTTGATAATGCTAATTTTTTGGCTGTGTCTAACGCGTGTCTCAGGCATTTTAAAATAGAATAAAGTGATTAAAAGCAGAGCATAAGCCAACAGAAAAACAAAAATAGCTCGCCAGCCACTGAACTTTAGAATTAAGGTTCCGATAACGGGAGCAAGCAAAGGGGCTAGCATTAAAATGAGCGCCATATTTGATAGGTTGCGAGCGCTTTCCCTCCCGCTGCTCATGTCTCTGATAATGGCGTTGGAGTTAACGACCGCAATACCTCCGCCAATAGCTTGAACAAATCGAGCAAGCCAAAGCATTTCTACTGATTGAATAAAGCAAATACCCAGCGAGCCTATAAAAAAAATACTTAGGCCGGTGAAAGTTGCTTTTCGCCGCCCGAAGTGGTCAGAAAAAGGCCCGCCAATTAGTTGGCCTAAACCAAAGCCACCGAGAAATATACTAATTGATAACTCAACGGCATGGATGTTCGAGCCAATTGAGTTGGCAATAGTTGGAATGGCTGGTAAATAAGCATCAATCGCTAGCGGGGCCATGCCTGTTAAGCTAGCCAAAATAAAAATAAGCCCGGGAATATGAGATTGAGTGGTGTGCATAAAACCTCGGTTTGGGTGTAAATAATAAAAGCGTGAAACTGAATATAAACAGTAAGGCTAGGCGTTATTTGGTATTGGGGTTAACGGTTTTAACATCATAGTGTAATGTACATTACATTTTGGCTGATATCTATCGTAAACAATCAACAGATTGTTGTTAAAGAGAGTGTACAATTATTGTTGAAGGAATTTTTCGATAAGCTAACAACAATAATCAATGATGAATAATATTCGAATGAGAGATGATAGTACCGTTGCAATAGGTCTAACGCCTAAAGGGCAAGAGCGTCAACGTAAAATACTAGAAGCGGCTAGAGATGTATTTTTGGAACAGGGATTCGAGCGCGCGAGTATTCACGAGATCATGCAGCGTGCTGGTGGGTCGATTAGTACTTTATATCGGTTATATGGCAACAAGCTAGGCTTGTTTGAAGCAATGATAATGCAGTCGACCAGTGACTTATTTCCTATCACAGATGAGTCGGATATTTGGACCGATAATGTTGAGGAATCCTTGCTGCAGTTTGGGCAGGTGTTGCTTGAGGTGCTAGGCCAGACAGAAGCTCGCTCTATTCGTCGTATTGCTTTATCGGTGAGTAGTGCCGATAGCGAAGCTATACGTAAAGTATTTTATGAACAAGGACCTCGACGTGTTCAGCGTCTGCTTGTCGCTTATTTAACTCGTCAAAAGTTGTTGGGTAAGGTAAATGTCGTGGATGTGGATATTGCTTCGGCTCAGTTTATTGAAATGGTCAAGTCGCCTTGGTACCACAAAGCGGAGTTTGGGTTTCCAATTGAGTCGGGGGAGCCTGAGCAATCTTTGCAGCAAGCTGTGGTTATGTTTATGCAAGGAGCGGTCGTTAATTAATAAATAAAGCCATATGCACTTGCGTGCCATATGGCTTTATCAGGTGGGCAGCGTGTTGCCATTGGACGGGCTATTGTTCGCCATCCCAAAGAGTTTTTTTTTGGTGAGCCTTTATCAAATTTAGATGCGTCACTGCGAATGGATATGCGAATGGAAATAGCAAAACTCCATAAGCAGTTGGGTGCCACTATGATCTATGTGTCTCATTGAGTAGCCGTAGCAGAAAAAGGAACATCGGATGGCAGATTTGAAATACCGCATAATGTTAGACTAGGGATTAAACTTTTTGACTGCCTGAGTTGCCCTTTGAATGTTGTTGCTGATTGATAATTTTGATTCGTTTACTTACAACGTCGCGCATTATTTAACTGAGCTAGGCGCTGAGGTAGTGGTCAAACGTAATAATGAACTAACGTTGTCCATTATAGAGTCGTTATCTCCCTCTCATCTAGTTATTTCCCCTGGCCCTTGTACCCCTGACGACGCAGGTATTTCTCTTGCAGCTATCGAATATTTTGCCGGCAAAATTCCGATTTTAGGTGTCTGTTTAGGTCATCAGAGCATTGGACAAGTATTTGGTGGTAAGATAATTCGCGCACGCCAAGTTATGCATGGGAAAAACTCACCCATCTTTCATCGAAATTCGGGAGTGTTTGCGGGGTTGCCAAACCCAGTGGATGTTACGCGTTATCATTCGCTGGTGGTTGATAAAACCTGTTTGCCTGACTGTCTAGAAATAACGGCTTGGACTCAAAAGGATAATGGCGAGCTGGATGAAATCATGGGGTTTCGTCATCGCACGCTTGATGTAGAAGGCGTGCAGTTTCACCCCGAGGCCGTCTTAACGCAAGAAGGCCATGCTGTTTTTAAAAATTTTTTAACGCGCTGATGTTAGACGGAGCGACAATGGATATAAAACAGGCTTTAGCTCACGTAGCTGAGCGTGAACATTTAACAACAGAACAAATGGCTTCTGTTATGCGTCAGATTATGTCTGGGCAAGCGACGGATGCGCAGATAGGCGCACTATTAATGGGCCTTCGTATGAAGGGTGAGACGGTTGATGAAATTACAGCCGCTGCCAGCGTGATGCGAGAGCTTGCTTTACCGGTGGAGATTACGGCTAAAGATGCGGTCGATATAGTGGGCACTGGCGGTGACGGCGCAAACTTGTTCAACGTCTCGTCGGCTTGCTCGTTTGTAGTGGCGGCAGCGGGAGGCACTGTAGCTAAACATGGGAACCGTTCAGTCTCATCTAGCTCTGGGTCGGCTGATTTATTAGAAGCCAGTGGTGTTAACCTGTCACTGCAAGCCTCGCAAATAGCGGAGTGTATTAATCAGGTAGGCGTTGGTTTTATGTTTGCACCGCAGCACCACAGTGCCATGAAATACGCGATAGGCCCACGTAAAGAAATGGCCATGCGCACTCTCTTTAATGTGTTGGGGCCGCTTACCAATCCCGCCGGTGTTCGACATTATCTGCTGGGTGTTTTTGATAGATCTTTATGTAAACCATTGGCTGAGGCGCTCAAAAACCTGGGAGCTGTTCATGCAATGGTGGTGCATGCGGCTGAAGGTCTTGATGAAATTTCGTTAGCCGGAAATACCTATGTAGCTGAATTAAAAGATAATGAAGTTACTGAGTATACTTTAACGCCTGAAATGGCCGGGTTATCGGCGCAAAGTTTGGACGGTCTACAGGTGGGTAGTACAGAAGAAAGCCTTTCGTTAATTAATGCCGCTTTTTCTGGGCAACATGAAAAAGCCATGTCAATGATAGCGTTGAATGCAGGCGCTGCCTTGTATGTAGCTGATAAAGTCGATTCAATTAAAGCCGGTGTCGCTCTGGCACTTGATACAATGAAGCAAGGCAGTGCTGCGAAAAAAATGGCAGAGCTAGCTGAGTTTAGCCAAGGTTTAAACGAGTAAACTATGTCTGAAGTTCCAACGATTTTAAAAACGATTATTAAACGCAAGTATGAAGAAGTTGAAGAACGCAGTGCCAACGTTACTTTAGGTGCGTTAGAACAACGTATAAAACAACAAATGGGGACAGATTTTGATCCCCGAGGCTTTACCGAAAGTATCGCCTTTTCGATTGTTGGTCGCCATTGCGCCGTGATAGCAGAGGTAAAAAAAGCCAGCCCCTCAAAAGGTATTCTACGCGAGCATTTTGAGCCTGCAGCCATCGCTAAGTCATATCAGCGTGGTGGTGCTAGTTGCCTGTCAGTATTAACGGATGCTGACTTCTTTCAAGGGCATGAAGATTATTTGATGCAAGCACGAGCTGCCTGTTCAATGCCTATCATTCGTAAAGATTTTATAGTCGATCCCTATCAAGTTTTTGAAGCACGTGCGATAGGGGCAGATTGTATTTTGCTCATAGCAGCCTCTCTTGAAGATGCTCAAATGGCGGAGCTGAATCAGGTTGCTAAAAAGCTGGGTATGGACGTGTTAGTAGAGGTGCATAATGGCGAAGAGTTAGAGCGTGCTTTGCATCTTGATAACCGTCTAATTGGTATCAACAACCGTGATTTGCACACATTTGATGTGAGTTTGAACACGACTATTGAGCTGTTAAAGGATATCCCTGAAAGTCGGATAGTCGTGACGGAAAGCGGCATTATTACCCGTGAAGATGTGCAGTTAATGCATGAGCATAATGTCCACACCTTCCTGGTCGGCGAGACGTTTATGCGAGCTGATGACCCAGGTGAAAAATTAAAAGCGCTATTTGATTGAGGTAGTTATTGTGACAATGACAACAAAAGTAGAGTGGGATGGCGATGTGCGCTTTAATGCCACTACGGGTACAGGTTTTAATATTACAGTTGACGGTGATCAAAAAGCAGGGCCGCGCCCTATGGAATTGCTGTTGGCGGGCCTTGGTGGCTGCACCAGCTATGACGTGGTTAGTATCCTTAAAAAGTCACGTCAGGATGTTGAAAGCTGCGTAGCTGAAATATCGGCTGAACGTTCCGACGCCGTACCCGCTGTATTTACGGATATTCATGTTAAGTTTGTCGTTACAGGCCGTAACTTAAAAGAAAAAATGGTTGAGCGAGCGGTAAAGCTATCAGCTGAAGAGTATTGCTCTGCCTCTATTATGTTAGAAAAGGGTGGAGTTAATATTACCCACAGCTTTGAAATTATCGCTATTGACTAAATGGTCGACGATTTTACGTTAAAAAGCCCTGTTTTCAGGGCTTTTTTGATGGATCGTCGTTTGGCTTCTTGCGAGCAGTTGGGGGTTGTGGGTTGAGCTTCGTCCCCTTGTTCATGGCAGATGCCTGTTGTTGCCCAGTCTCATTAATAATTTCACCACTGCGAGGCGGTGGGGTTTCCACGGCAGCAGGTTTCGGTGGCGTTGCTACTTTATATTCTGAGCGCTTAGCGTTGGGGCCGCAGGGAAGGCCGCTGAAGGATTTGCTCCCGTCGGCATTAGTGCAGGTATAGACTATGTCGTGTTTGACTGTATCCGCAACGCTCGTGTTGGTCGTGCCAAAAGCGAATACGACGAGTGCACATAATAGGGGGAATTGCATTCAATGTGGCTCCTTCATCAAAGATTCCTCTAAGAGTAGAACAAGGTGTCGATTGGTGAAAGAGTTGATTGCAAACAATTATAGTAATCTGTAAAATGCCGCACTCTTTTGAGAAATACTATTAACCTCCTTGCTTTCGCTCCCTTATTATTTAGCGGTTCGAAGGCTACAACCCGTAAGGAGCTAAAATGCGTCATTACGAAATCGTATTCATGGTTCATCCGAACCAAAGTGAACAGGTACCAGCAATGGTTGAGCGTTACACCAGCGTTATCGAAGGTGCTAACGGTACAATCCACCGTCTAGAAGACTGGGGTCGTCGTCAACTTGCTTACCCTATTAACAACGCCCACAAAGCACACTACATTCTTATGAACATCGAATGTTCACAAGAAACGTTGGATGAGCTAGAAAACATGTTCCGCTACAACGATGCTGTATTGCGTAACATGATGATCCGTCGTAAAGAAGCGATCACTGAAGTATCTCCAATCAAAGCGTCTGAAGCCCGTGAAGAGCGTAAGCCTCGTCGTGAAGATTCTCCTCGTCAGGAAGAAAAAACTGAAGAAGAGAAGCCAGAAGCTGCTGCTACTGAAGCTGCTGAATAATTTAAATAGGAGATATAAAGATGGCTCGTTTTTTCCGTCGTCGCAAGTTTTGTCGTTTCACAGCTGAAAACGTAGTAGAGATTGATTACAAAGATCTTGAAGTACTAAAAGGCTATGTAAGCGAAACTGGTAAGATCGTACCAAGCCGTATCACTGGTACAAAAGCTCGTTACCAGCGTCAATTGGCAACAGCTATCAAGCGTGCACGTTTTATTGCATTGCTGCCTTACACTGACAGCCACCTGTAAGTGTAAAGTGCCTGTTCCGACAGGCTGATGAGTGAATACGGGGTTAGTAAGCAGACTTTATACATCTGTTTATTAGCCAAGATTTATTACTGCAGTTGAGCTGCAGACCCAAAGAGGTTTACGAGATGGAAGTTATCCTGCTCGAGAAAATTGGTAAACTGGGTTCATTAGGCGATCAAGTGTCTGTGAAAGCTGGTTTTGGTCGTAACTACCTGATCCCAACAGGTAAAGCTGTTCCTGCAACAGCTGATAACGTCACTAAATTCGAAGCACGTCGTGCTGAATTAGAAAAAGCGGCTGCTGAAGCACTAACAGCTGCTCAAGCACGTGCTGAAGCACTGAATGGCTTCAACGTTACTATCGCTTCTAAAGCGGGTGACGAAGGTAAGTTGTTCGGTTCTATCGGTACTCGCGATATTGCTGACGCTATCGTTGCTGCGGGTCAAGACGTTGCTAAAAGCGAAGTTCGTTTACCAGAAGGCGCTTTGCGTCATACTGGCGAATTCGAAGTTGCTCTTCAGTTACACGCTGAAGTTACAACGACTATCACTGTGACAGTTGTTTCAGAAAGCTAATTTCTGAGTAACGTTTCAGTACTAAAAAGCACGCCGTAGAAAACTACGCCGTGCTTTTTTGCGTTTACAGCCCATGATTTTATTCTGGGTATTTGGTTATCTGGTGTACAGTTTGTACAGTGTTAATCGCATAGTTAGCGGATGGTATCGAGCCGTTGCGTGTTGCTCGTATAACGTGTGATAGCTGTGTGAGTAGTATCGGTCATAAATTGAGTTGAAGAGGTTGGTATCACCATGGATTACGCTGATATGCAAGATGATGAGGTAGCGCAGATAAAGATAGCGCCTCACTCAATAGAGGCAGAGCAATCAGTCCTGGGTGGTTTGATGCTGGATAACAATACGTGGGATACAGCATCCGAAATTTTGATGGAAGATCATTTCTATCGCCATGATCATCGAATGATCTTTCGGGTCATGCAAAAGCTGGTTAACAATCAACAGCCGATCGATGTGGTTACGCTATCTGAAGAGCTGGATCGAACCGGCGAGTTAGATAAAGCGGGCGGCTTAGATTACCTCGTTGATTTGGCTAAAAATACGCCTAGTGCTTCTAATATCCGTGCGTACTCTGAAATTGTGCGTGACCGCGCATTGCTTCGCCAAATGATTAGTGTTTCGCAAGAAATTTCCGACAGTGCTTTTTTTACAGAAGGGCGAGCCTCGGAAGAAATCTTAAACGATGCGGAACAAAAGATCTTTCAGATAGCCGAAAGCCGGCCCAATCAAGGTGGCCCTGAGCCCATCAATCCATTGCTTAAAAAAGCGGTGGATCGCATCGACTTCTTATTTAACAACAGTGATGAGCTTACCGGTGTAACAACCGGTTTTGATAATCTAAACGACAGAACGGCGGGGCTTCAGCCTTCGGATCTTATTATAGTGGCCGCTCGTCCATCCATGGGTAAGACGACTTTTGCTATGAACTTGGTTGAAAATGCCTTGATGGGCACTAATAAACCGGTCGTGGTATTCAGTTTGGAAATGCCGGCCGATCAATTGATTACACGTATGTTGTCATCTATGGGTCGTATTGACCAAACAAAGATCCGAACTGGTCAGCTAGATGAAGATGATTGGCCAAAGTTAACCACGGCCGTCAACATGCTGCGTGATAAGCCGTTGTTCATTGATGATACTTCGGGTATCAGCCCGAATGAAATGCGGACTCGAGTAAGGCGTATAGTGCGTGAACATGGGGCCGTTTCCATGATCATGATCGATTACCTGCAATTGATGCAAATTAAAACGGGTAAGGCAAATGCGAGTCGAGCAGAAGAGATTTCTGAAATTTCACGATCATTAAAAGCACTAGCTAAAGAGATGGAATGCCCTGTAGTTGCGCTTTCGCAGCTTAACCGTAGTTTGGAGAACCGGCCTAATAAGCGCCCGGTTAACTCAGACTTGCGGGAATCTGGTGCGATAGAGCAGGATGCCGACGTCATTATGTTTATCTACCGAGATGAAGTTTATAACGAAGACTCAGAGGATAAAGGTATAGCAGAAATTATTATTGGTAAGCAGCGTAACGGCCCCATTGGTACGTCAAAACTAGCCTTCATTGGTAAGTATTCCCGTTTTGAAAATTTAGCGCCGGGCACCTATACCGACTACGATGAGTAGCTGCGGAGCCAGTGATTAACAGTCGATAGTTACAGTTTTTGGTTGTTTGCGCACTGGCTGCCTTTCTTCGAAAAACTACATTGTATGAGCGCTTGTTAGGTATCTTTTTGCATGGAGGCTCTAAAGCCATCAGGCATGGGGACTACTTTTCTGGCTTCGTAATCAAAAAATACGACGCCGGTTTTGGCAATAGCCAGCTCTTCAGCGGTTTTCTTATTGGACAACAAATAAAAAATATCGCAGCCGTATTTATTAAAGTCACCTACTGCTACATCTATCTGTATAAGATCACCATAAAAGCCTTCAGAGCGATAAACGATGGCTGAGTCTGTCATTATTAGCCCGCGTCCGTCGATGTTTTGCTCGGTATAGTGATAGTTGTTCAGAAAGCGAACGCGCGCTTCATGAATCATCGATAAGACAGCGTCGTTACCTAAATGGCCGCCATAGTTAATGTCACTGATGCGAATGGGAAGCACCGTTGAAAAAATAAAGTGTTCTGGCATTTCAAGTTTTATACGCGCCATAGTGAACTCCTTTTAAGCAAAATCGACAATCAATTACAGTAGTCAGTTGATCACGATATCCAATTTTGGTTCGGATGCTGTGACTTAAAGACTAGCCTATTCTAATCCGTCTCGTATTGATCTAAGTACTGCTTAACCACTCGAACAAGCCCAAGCGTCAGTGCATCGAGTGAATCATTATCTATCACATAAGGCGGCATTATATACACGAGCTTACCAAACGGGCGTACCCAGATCCCTTCATCTACCAGCATTTTTTGAATCCGCTGGGCATTAACGGGTTCAGTTAGCTCGATGACACCTATTGCGCCTAAACAACGAACATCAGCCACACCTTTTATCGATTTTGCCGGTGCTAAATTTTGAGTTAATTGCGTCTCTATGCGCTTAATATTGGACTTCCAGTCACTGTTTAGCAGTAATTCAAGACTTTTATTGGCAATGGAGCAGGCGAGAGGGTTACCCATAAAGGTGGGGCCATGCATAAAGCAGCCAGCTCCGCCAGAAGAGATCATTTCTGCAATGGCTGATGTGGTAAGGGTGGCCGCTAGTGTCATGTAGCCGCCTGTAATAGCTTTACCTAAACAAAGAATATCCGGTGTGATTCCCGCATGGTCGCAGGCAAAGAGCTCACCTGTGCGACCAAAACCGGTAGCAATCTCATCGGCGATTAACAAGAGTCCGTATTGATCACATAGTGCGCGTGCTCGCTTGAGGTATTCAGGGGAGTAGAAGCGCATTCCGCCTGCGCCTTGCACGATGGGTTCTAGTATAAGTGCTGCTATGTGGTCATGGTGTGTTTCGATGAGCGCCTGTAAAGATAGGATGTCCTGATTATTCCAAGGCTCCGAAAAGCCAATTTCTGGACGGTCAGCGAAATAATGCTGTGGTAGGGTTTGGGTAAAAATTTCGTGCATACCGTTCACAGGATCACAAACGGCCATCGCGCCAAAGGTGTCTCCATGATAACCGTTACGTATTGTGATTAATTGGCTTTTCTGAGGCTTTCCTGCAGCGTGCCAGTATTGGATTGCCATCTTGATAGCAACTTCCACAGCAACAGATCCCGAGTCCGCTAAAAATACCTTCTGTAGAGGCTCGGCAGTCATTTCAACTAAGGTGCGGCATAGTTCAATGGCAGGTTCGTGTGTTAAGCCACCAAACATGACGTGCGCCATGGTATCGATTTGTTCATGAGCCGCGGCATTAAGTTCGGGATGCTGGTAACCGTGAATAACTGACCACCACGAAGCCATGCCATCTATTAGTTCGCGGCCGTCCGATAGCGTTAAGCGAACGCCTTTAGCTGATACAACGGGGTAGGCTGGTGGCGGGTTAATCATCGACGAGTAGGGATGCCAGATATGTTCTTGATCGTACCGGATTTGCTCGTCGGTGATCGTATCTTTTACAAAACTGCTCATTCGATGTCCTCAGGTATTTCGTGTGGCGTAACGTAAATAGTGCGTATTAGTTTATGCGCAGTGGTCGATGGTATGTACATAGATTCCCGTGATGTCATCGATAAACCAGCGGATATTGTAATCATGTAATCGTATCCCGTAACAACGGTTTGGATCTCGCTGATAGGCTGGGCGAGGATCGCATCGTAAAATTTCAGTGATTTGTGCTTTCAGAGGGAGTGCTTGAGTACGCTCTATCTCATTCAGCTGTTGTTGTGCTTCGGGCGAGAAACTGACTGCTAAAGAGAGTGGCTGATAATTTTCAGCCAGTGCAAAGTGCGCTTCTGGCAAACAATCGGAATAAGGGACATAGGGCTTTATATCAACAATGGGAGTGCCGTCCATTAAGTCAGCACCACTGATAATGAGGCTAACCTGCTGACCGATTATTTCAATACTATCGAGCGTGACTGCTGATAAACCAATAGGGTTTGGGCGAAAAGGGGAACGCGTTGCAAAAACTCCTCGGCGTTCATTGCCGCCTAATCGAGGCGGGCGTACGGTTGGTTTCCAGCCTTTATCTACGCATTCACTGAATATAAAAACCAACCATACATGACTGCAGCCTTCGAGTCCGCGTACAGCGTCAGGTGACGAATAGGCGGCTTCCAGCACAATACGTGACTGCATGGTGTTAACCAGTCCGGGCTGGCGAGGGATGCCGAACTTTTCTTTAAATCCAGACTGTACGAAGGCAATCGGTTGAATATTCATCACTGGCCTTAAGTAAACGCGTCATAAAGAAGTTTGATACCCATTAAGAGCAGAAAACTATAGCAAACCTTATAGAACCAAACGTCGTCAATTCGTTTGTGGATAGCCACGCCCATTAGCACACCAATGGGAGCAAGCACGGCTAACGCTAAAGATGTCGTTAATGTTTCAGCAGTAAATTGCCCGAGCATGGTATACGGCACAAGCTTAGTAAAATTGATGGCCGTAAAAAAGATAATAGTTGTGCCAGCATACTCAGCGCGAGGTAAGCGTAAAGGTAGTAAATAGGCATTCAGCGGCGCACCACCGGCATGGATACCAAAACTGGTAAAGCCTGCTAACGCCCCCCATAACGAACCGGCAACTTTGTTTGGTTTTTTAGCTGGGCGGTTTTGGGGCTTAAACCAAAAATTCAGTGCAAATAGTAGAGAGATGCCGCCTACAATAATGCGTATATGATCTGCTGTTAGATACTTGAAGGTCAGTGCTCCCAACACAATACCAATACCGGCGGCGGGTAGTAGTTGTAATAGAAGGCTTCTATTAACCGAGCCTTTAAATTTCCAAATACCTACGATATCCATTAAACACAGTATGGGAAGTTGTATGGCTGCTGCTTGTTGAGGTGCGATAACTAAGGCCATCATAGGGACCGCTATTAGCCCAAGGCCTCCGCCAAATCCGCCTTTTGATATTGCCGTAATTAGTACCGCTGGAATAGCAACCGCATAAAAAAACGGATCCGTAATCATGACTCATCCTTTATAGGTTCTTATGTCGGGGCATTGTAGCAGTGCGGCTGCTTTGCTGGCAGCCATTATACGCAAAGGAGTGTTGTTATATCCGTCTGTTTTTAAAGGCTTCCTGGATCTTCTAATAGGTCCGCCTATCATATTCTTTAATCGAGAAAGTCAGGCTCAGGTGTGCGAGCTAAAACCCAGATATCGACTTGCTGTACTCCTGCTAAAAGGAGAGTCTTGGCAATGGCGGCCGCTGTAGTACCTGTCGTCATTACATCATCTATCACGGCCACATGGGAATAAGCAGGGCCTTGATAACGGAAATGCGCTTTCAGGTTACGGCGTCGGTTAAAGCTGTCTAGCTGTGCCTGTGCTTTTGAGGCTTTTACTTTGGTAAGTGATACATAGTCTGTCGGGATGTGTAGAGATTGACTCAAGTGCCGGCATATCCATTCTGATTGATTAAAACCTCGTGTAACGCGTCTCGTAATATGAATAGGGACAGGGATCAAAATCTCCGGTAATGCTTGATGTCGATTGTTAATTTGTCGGATGAGACAGTCGGTCATCCAGTGGTGATGATGCAAGCCTCGACTGCTTTTTAAGCGAGGTAGTAACGCATTGATGGGAAATAAATATAAAAAGGCTGCTGTCGTATTTGTATAGGGAGGAGGGTGCTGCAAACATTGCCCACATAAATACCCTGAGCGCTGTGCATTCAATGGCAAACCACATTGGAAGCAAGTAAGGTTTGCCCAAGGCAGGTCCTCTAGGCATGGCCTACACAGCTCGCTATCTTCAGAGTGGGGCAAGGAGCATAGCAGACATTTTTGTTTGTTTTTTATACAGATGTTTTTAAATATGGATAACATTGGTTGACAGTTCCTTCTGTCGAATTATGATGGGTCTATATATGCACGACCTAAAATAGAGTGTGCTTGGCTTAGCAGCATTTTAATCAGCCTAAGGTTTTCTATAGTGCTCAAGCCAAGCTGAACACCAACGGAGCAAGACAATGAACAACGCCGCACCAATTCGTAATGACTGGACAGTTGCAGAGGTTCAAGCCCTGTTTGATCAGCCGTTTAATGATCTATTATTTCAAGCACAGACTGTTCATCGTCAGCACTTTAACCCCAATGAAGTGCAAGTGAGCACATTGCTCTCTATCAAGACTGGTGCTTGCCCTGAAGATTGTAAATATTGCCCACAAAGTGGACATTACAATACGGGTTTAGAAAAAGAGCGTTTGCTTCAAGTTGAAAAAGTCATCGAGAAAGCCAAGCAAGCGAAAGCGTCAGGCTCCACCCGTTTTTGTATGGGGGCCGCTTGGAAGCACCCTGCAGACAAAGATATGCCCTATGTGGTTGAGATGGTTAAGCAAGTCAAGGCATTAGGTTTAGAAACCTGCATGACGTTGGGAATGCTGACCGAAGATAAGGCTGAGCAATTAGCTGATGCTGGTCTAGATTATTACAACCACAACCTTGATACCTCTCCTGAATTTTACGACAAAATCATCACCACTCGTTCATTTCAAGACCGCCTTGATACCTTAAGTAATGTACGTAATTCGGGTATGAAAATCTGCAGCGGCGGTATTCTGGGAATGGGCGAGACCGCGACCGACCGTATAGGTTTATTGCGCCAGCTAGCGAATATGGATGTTCAGCCAGAGTCTGTTCCTATCAATATGTTAGTGAAAGTAAAAGGTACTCCGCTAGAAAATGTGGATGACTTGGACCCGCTGGATTTTATCCGCACAATCGCTGTAGCACGAATTATGATGCCAGCTTCCCATGTGCGTTTGTCCGCAGGTCGGGAGAAAATGTCTGATGAAATGCAGTCGATGGCCTTTTTTGCCGGTGCTAATTCTATTTTCTACGGCGAGTGCTTATTAACGACACCAAATCCAGAAACACACCGTGATTTGCAACTGTTCAAACGCTTGGGCATTAACCCTGAGCAGCGGATAGAAGAAGATGATCAAGCGCAAGAAGCAGCGATTATCAATACGTTACAAAAACAGCAAGACAGCTCGCATTTTTACGAAGCTTAATGCCATCATCTACAGCCACGGGGGTGTTTGCTGTGCCGTTGGATAGCTAATACCCCTGTCGGTTTCTTTTTAGGTTATGTTCGATGTCATTCGATCAGTTACAAGCCTCACTTGATCAGCGTCGTAGCGATGCTCTGTATCGCCAACGCGCATTGCTACAAAGTCCTCAGCAGCCAGAAGCGGTTATTGATGGCCAATCCTATTTAGCCTTTAGTTCTAATGATTATCTTGGCTTAGCGATTCATCCTGAGTTAATCCGAGCGTTCCAGCAAGCAGCCAATGAATATGGAGTGGGTGGCGGATCATCGCATTTAGTGAGTGGGCATAGCGTGCATCATCATGCGCTGGAAGAAGAGTTGGCTGCTTTTACTGGGCGAAAACGAGCCTTGCTCTTTTCGAACGGCTATATGGCCAATATTGGTGTGATCAATGCGTTATTAGATAAGCAAGATGCTGTTCTTCATGATCGGCTTAATCATGCCTCACTACTGGACGCCGGTTTGTTATGTGGCGCTCGCTTTCAACGGTATTTACATAATGATATTGGCAGCTTAAAGCAGCGCTTAAGCCGCTGCGAAACGGCACGTCGTACTCTAGTTGTCACTGATGGCGTATTTAGCATGGATGGCGATGTGGCGGATTTACCCGCGATATGTGAAACGGCTAAAGCAGCTAAAGCGTGGGTGATGGTTGATGATGCGCATGGATTTGGAACATTAGGCCCAACCGGAGGAGGGTGTGCTGAGCACTTTGGGTTGGATACTGATCATCTCCCAGTATTAATGGGAACACTCGGCAAAGCTTTTGGTACTTATGGCGCTTTTGTCGCAGGCGATGAGGCGCTTATAGAAACATTAATTCAACACGCTCGCAGTTATATCTACACCACCAGTATGCCACCTGCAGTAGCGGCTGCAACGCGGGTCAGTTTGCAGTTAGTTATCAAAGAACAATGGCGGCGAGAGCATCTCGCGTTATTAATTGATCAGTTTCGTAAAGGTTGCCAGCAACTTGGCTTAGAGCTAATGGATTCCCCAACGCCAATCCAGCCGATCTTGATAGGCGATTCAGAAAAAGCACTACAGGTTAGCGCCGCGTTGAAAGCAAAAGGGATTTGGTTAACGGCAATTCGCCCTCCGACGGTTCCACAAGGGGGTGCACGGTTACGGGTGACGTTAACGGCGGCGCACACTGAGGCACAGGTTACGCAATTACTTGAGGCTTTATCAGAGGTTGCTGTATGAAGGTGCTTGTAGAGGGCGGTGTTCATATCAGAGTGGCAGGTGATGTGCAGCATCCACTGTTAGTTTTACTTCACGGTTGGGGAATGACGGGGGAAATCTTCGACCCTATCGTGAGTCAGCTGAGAGAGCACTTTCGGGTGGTCATACCTGATTTACCCGGGCTTGGACAATCTGAACCCGCCCTCGCATCAAATGGTTTGACGTTGGCTGGTTTGTCGCGCCAACTTTTTGAAGCTTTAACCCCCGTTTTGACTGATAAAGCCATGATTGTGGGCTGGTCGTTAGGAGGTAATGTGGCAGTACAGCTAGCTGCTGATTACCCAGAGAATATTACGGGGGCGATATTAGTGGCCTCGAATCCTTGTTTTGTAGAACGACCAGACTGGCCGACGGCTATGCCAAAATCGACTTATCAGTCATTTTCCGAGGCACTCCAAGAAAATCCAGATAAAGTGTTGCAGCGCTTTGCGTTATTGCAAGTTAAAGGTGACCCCAATGCACGCGTTCTGCTAACGAGGATCAAAAAGTTGTTATCGGAAGCGGCACCAGCGCAACTGAGTGAAACCTTAAGGTTGCTGGCCTGCGACAACCGCCCAGTTTTACATCAACTTCAGCAGCCTATTTTGCATGTGTTAGGTACAGAAGATACGTTGGTTCCTATCGCGCTAAGGGAAGCTTTGGCAGAAAGCTATCCTCATCATCAAATACGAATGGTTGATCAGTCAGCGCACCTGCCGTTTTTGAGTAATCCTGATCAGTTTGTGCAATATGTTTGGCAGTTTGCGGCTCAATGCCAGTGTAAGAGCGTGTTGTAATGGATAATCAGTCGCAAGTTATCAACAAGCAGCGTATTGCTGAATCGTTTAGTAAGGCCGCTAGCACCTATGACAGCGTAGCGGCTTTACAGCGTGATATAGGTCATCAATTGTTAACGCAATTGCCTGCTGTCTTTCCGGCAGGCGCGAACGTGTGCGATTTAGGCTGTGGTACGGGGTATTTTACCGAATACTTAGTCAATAGATGCGCTGCTCCGGTTAAATTGGGCGCTGTTACTGCCGTTGATTTAGCTCATGGAATGCTAACCTACGCCCGCAATATGCGTGCGCTCGCGCCGGTTAATTGGGTATGTGGTGATGCGGAACAATTGCCACTTGCCAGTGATGCAGTTCATTATTTGTTTTCCAGCTTAGCCATTCAGTGGTGTCAAAATTACCCAGCGCTGTTTCAGGAAATAGAACGCGTTTTAGTGTCGGGTGGGGAAGCGCACATCGCAACGCTTGGGCCTCATACACTGTATGAGTTGCGTGAAGCATGGGCCTGTGTTGATTCATTTACCCACGTCAACCAGTTTACGGATCTTCCGGAATTGATTAATGCAATGGCTGCTGCATCCTCGCTTACCTGTGAAGTAAAGGTAGCGAACACTGTGCTTCAGTATGCGGAGCTAAAGCAGTTAACGCATGAGCTCAAGGCATTGGGAGCGCACAATATGAATGCCGGGCAATCTAAAGGCTTAACGGCTCCTCAGCGGCTTAAAGCGTTTAAGCATGCGTACGAACAGCAGCGTAATGAGCACGGTTTTTTACCGGCAACCTATGAAGTTTATTATCTAACCTTAAGGAAGCCGTGATGGCAAAACGACATTTTTTTGTGACAGGAACCGATACAGATGCCGGTAAAACCTGTGTATCCACGGGGCTATTAGTTAAAGCGAATCAACAAGGCTTACGCACGATAGGTCTCAAGCCCGTATCGGCGGGATGTGAAGATACAGAACAAGGCTTAGCTAATGATGACGCACTCAAATTACAAGCGGCGGCGACTCAGGTATTAAGTTATCCAGAAATAAACCCTTTCGCTTTCGAGCCGCCTATCGCCCCGCATATAGCAGCCGAACAAGCAGGGCGAAAGCTCAGTGCAGATCGGATAGCGGCCATGTGCCGTGGTTCTATGATGCAACCGTGTGATTTTTTACTCGTAGAAGGTGCTGGTGGTTGGCGAGTCCCACTGAATGCGCGCGAAACGTTTGCCGATATACCTCGGTTATTAAATATGCCAGTCATTTTAGTCGTAGGCATGAAGCTTGGGTGTATTAATCATGCACTCTTAACGGCAGAGGCCATTGTGCGGGATGGTTGCCAACTGGTGGGGTGGGTTGCTAATACGATTGACCCACATATGAGCTGCTTTGATGAAAACCTAGCAACATTAACGGCTAAATTTAATGCTCCTTTATTAGGTGTGGTTCCTCATTTGAGTGATGTAACTCCAGAAGGCGTGGCTGAGCATTTAGATATCAAAGCGCTGCTAGACTGATGAGTTAATACTATAAGTTGTATGTTTATTGATCAGAACTTGAAAAGATTGCATGTTCAGCGGCTAGTAAACTGGCGTATGTTGCCTACACTTATTTTGGTAGGCGTGTTTAGAGTTAGTCTCTAAAGCGCATTGATGATTTCTAACATTGATAACTTCTAAATAGTAGCAAGGAGCGGCAGATGAATATCTCAAATGCTCTACAAACGGGTCTGATCGGCTTAAATCGTAATCTCGATAACAACCTTAAAGCCTCGGGTGATCAACAAGGTACAGGTCAAGTGGCCGTTGCAGAAATGGCATCTGGGCGTGATGTTGATAATGCTGTTCAACAAACCACAGTGACCCCAACTACAGAAGCGGCAACCACCAAGGTGGTAACAGATGCTTCTGAAGTTTTGGGTACCAATATCGATGTGCGCGCGTAACCGCCTAAGTGTCATAAAAACGGTTCAGCGGGTGGCATTATGATGATCACACAGGTGTCGTCTTCCATCACCTTATCCTCTTCGGCGACAAAGCGCCCAGACGCTGATTCGGTGTCGAGTTCGCTCAGCAGCCAGAAAAACCAAGCGTTGGACAAACCTGTAACTCCTCATTCCATTTCAGGTGCTCCTGAATCGGGGGCGAGTGAGTCTTCAACTGCCGCTTCTGGTGCGGAATCCGTTAATCAAGTTCAAGGTAGCGCTGCGGTCACTAATGAAAGTACCGAGGCGGATCTGCAAATCGAAGCCGAGATAAAAGCACTTGCAGAGCGTGATCGCGAAGTCCGAACGCATGAGCAAATACATGCATCGATTGGGGGGAAGCATGCATCATCCCCTTCGTATAGCTATGAACGAGGTCCAGATGGGCAACAATATGCGGTTGAAGGTGAAGTGCGGATCGATACTTCCCCCGTGGCTGATGATCCGCAAGCAACATTAGAAAAAGCCGAGGTTATTATGCGTGCGGCACTGTCGGTAGCGGAGCCATCTACGGCTGATCGACAAGTGGCAGCCGACGCAAGGGCCATGGCGGCAGAAGCTCGTGCTGAGATACTCCGAATAGAATCTAACGAACAAGGGGCTGAAGCTGCAAAAGAGCCAGACGATGAAGCTGTTTCAGAAGTGGAGCAAGAAAAAGCACAACAAGATGAAGACATGGCTGATGCACTAAACGAAGCTCAGCAACAACAAAACGAAGTGCAAACCAGTGTTGCTGAGCAGTTCCAAGCTTTTAACGAGCGACTCAACGACATTAATATGGCGATGCGACGAATGAACTCAGTGTTAGTAGAAACGGGCGCTTTTTCTAAATTGTTCCCCGAAGGCTCCGTAATCGACAAGTCGGTCTGAGTACCGTGCTTGTTTTATTGCTTACTTAAAAAGCTCATTACCATCCGTGAAAATGCCACGGCTTTTTCTGCATGAGGCCAGTGGCCTGCTCCTTGGATGATTTTGAAGCTCGCCTTTGGAAAAAAGCCCATAATAGCCGCTTGGTACTCGGCAATGAGGTAGTCTGAATTAGCCCCTTTGATGAATAGCGTGTCCTTTGTAAACTGGGCGCCAGCTAATGCTGTAGGGGCTTTGCTTATTTCATCATACTGTTGAGTTAACACGGGTAGGTTCATACGCCAAGCAAACTGTTTCTCACTATTTCGGTATAGATTCTTTAGTAAGAAAGCGCGAACACCTATATCACTAATAAAGTGAGCTAATGAGGCGTCGGCATCTGAACGAGATTTTATGTTAGGCAAGTCTAGGGTGTTTAAACCTTTAAGCACATCATCATGATGGCGTTCGTAATGTACAGGTGCGATATCAACAATGATTAGCTGCTGAATGCGTTCAGCGTGGTTTAATGCCATTTGCATAGCAACTTTACCGCCCATTGAGTGGCCCATCAATTTAGCAGTCTTTAAGCCAAGATCATCCATTAGCTCAATAACATCGTCTGCCATGACGGAGTAGTTCATCTCATCACTGTGAGGGCTACGACCATGGTTACGAAGATCCACAGCAATAACGTTAAACGATTCACTAAGCGTCTTGATCTGGCTCCCCCAATTTTCTAACGTCCCAAATAAGCCATGTAAGATAATGAGTGGTTGGCCGTTACCGAGAGTTTGATAGTGTAGTTTCATCGATAAAATCCTTCATGGCGAGCAAGGTTGGGAGGCTAAGATAAGCGCGAGATAGATTGCAGAACTGATTGGAAGAACCTAACCCAGATTTTTAACGCCTAGGTTAGGTTGTGGCACGGCTTACAGAATGTCGAGTAACTCAACATCAAAAACCAAAGTAGCGTATGGAGGAATGCCACCTGGTGAGCCTTGAGCGCCATAAGCTAAATCAAAAGGAATGGTTAAGCGCCACTTAGCACCTACATTCATCAATTGAAGTGCTTCTGTCCAGCCTGCAATAACACCGCCTACTGGGAACTCAGCAGGTTGGCCGCGATCAACAGAACTATCGAAAATTTTGCCATCGGTAAAGGTGCCGTGGTAATGCACACGTACTTTAGAATCGGCTGTTGGTTTTGCTGATGTCGCATCGCCAGCTTCTACCACTTCGTATTGTAAACCTGACTCGGTAACAGTAACGCCTTCACGCTTAGCGTTGTCAGCTAGGAATGCGGCGCCGGCTGCGCTCGCTTCTTTGGCTTGTGCTTCACGTTCCGCTTGAATGCGTTTATTTAGCTCATCAAACGCGGCTTGGATATCAGCCACTTCAACTGCCAATGCTTCGCCGTTGTAAGCATCTTTAATACCAGCAGCAACGGCATTAAGATCGATACCTTCAAAACCGTTTTGAGCGAGCTGATCGCCCATTTGGCGACCAATGCCATAGCTGGCGTGCTGCTCCATTGTTTCAAACTTTAATTCAGACATTAAATAACTCTTAACACTAGTAAATGAGCGGGAAATCGTACCACAGGATATGGCTTAATGCTCCTTGACGAAGAGTAAAGGATCGACACGTGTATTGTTTAAGCTAACACTCCAATGCAAGTGCGGACCCGTAACCCGCCCTGTTTTACCGATCAAGCCAAGGTTGTCGAGCGTATTAACCTTATCGCCGACCTTGACGTTGATTTTGCTCATGTGGCAATACATAGTCGTGAGGCCGTTTCCGTGATCTAAAATAACGGTATTGCCATTAAAGAAATAGTTCCCGACCGCCGTAACTACTCCAGGCGCCGGTGCCCAAATCGGGTCGCCCTGAGGCGCAGCAATATCTAAACCGCTATGTGGGTTGCGGGCTTGATTGTTGTAAAAACGCTTTAAACCAAAGGGGCTGCTAAACCGGCCTTTTGCAGGCAAAATAAATTCGGTAATGGGGTTAGCGTCACGCCATGCTGTAAATGCGGCTGTCATTTCCGCTTTTTCTACCTTCCAGCGCTCCACTTGAGCTGGGTCTGGATTAACGTGCTTTTTGTTCTTAATCGTCAGATATTGTGCTTTGTATTCTTTAGGCTCCACTGAAAAATAATAGTCTTTGCCGTTTGCTACCATGTGTTGGGAGTCAGCTGGTTTTATGTTGAGTGGTAGCCCTATAACGGCTGCCCAAGGTCCTTTGTTCTGCAAATACGTGCCTTGGGTTGGTGTAACCATCACCCGGTGGCTTCGGTACCAGGCATTCGGTCGTTTATTCATGTCGGTGCCTTCTAGTGGAATAATCGCAATTCCACCTGGGGTGCGTGACTCTTCAGGCAAACTGGCTGCTGAGGCTGTAGCAATAAGAGTGGCAGCACTTAACAGCCAAACTTTGACTGGAAAACGTAATCCTGAAAGCAGGGTGATCATGATGGCTCCTTATCGTTGCGTACTGTGTTTGCAGGTGAATTCAGATTGTTTGAAGTTGTTATTGCTTCATCACTCTTTATCGATTCTTGAGAGTTAATTGTTTCAACACGGCAAATAAGGTTGCCATGGCGTAAGCGGTTAATCACTTGATCGCCAATTTTAACGTCATTAGCATGGGTGATGACTGGCCCGTTCGCTACACCGGAGGGTGAACGCTTGTCGACGTCTACCGCTTGCACAATGGCATAGCCACGCTCCAAAGTAGCTAAAGGATTTACCGCATTTAGCCGGGTGAGTAAATTTCCCAGTTGATAGCGCTGACGATCCGTTTGGTTAACCATAGCTCGACGGAGTTTTTCGTCAGCTCGGTTTAAACGTTCACGCATGTGTTCTATTTGACGCGCTGGATGATGACGCTCGAGTTGACGGGCCGCTATGTCTGTTTGGTATCGTGCTTTGGTGAGCTGCTTTTGTATCAGCGCATGGAGACGCTTTTCGGCAAAATCGAGTCGACTGCGCTGCTCCCTTAAACGTTCACCAGGGTGACGCAAGCGTTTTTTCAGAGCGTTAAGTTGATCTTGGCGTTGATTGAGCGATATACGTAGTTGCCTTTCGAGGCGCGCACTGAGTCTGTCTATTTGGATGCGCAACGCATCTTGATCCGGGCTGATCAGCTCGGCAGCCGCTGAGGGGGTAGGAGCGCGTAGATCCGCTACTAAATCAGAAATCGAAAAGTCCACTTCATGCCCGACAGCACTAATGATAGGAATAGGGCAATCGAAGATGGCACGGGCGAGCGCTTCGTCATTGAAAGGCCATAAGTCTTCAAGAGAGCCTCCACCGCGGCCAATAATAATTAAGTCAGCCGTTTGGTGATGAATAGCAGCCTGAAGTGCTTGGATTAATTGTTGAGGGGCTTCACTACCTTGCACTACAGATGGATAAATAGTGACGGGTAAACTAGGGAAGCGTCGTTTTAATACGCTTAATATATCGTGTACGGCTGCACCGGTTGGAGAGGTGATCACCGCCAAATGGTTTGGGTGCGCGGGGATACTTTTTTTGTGAGCCGAGCTAAAAAGCCCCTCCGAAGATAACTTGGCTTTTAAGGCCTCAAAGGCTTGCTGTAGTTTTCCTTCGCCGTCGGATTCCATTGAATCAACAATGAGCTGGAAGTCTCCACGGCCTTCGTACAGGCTAACTTTACCCGTGATGATGACTTGATCGCCTTCCTTAGGCGAAAAACGCACACTCATATTGCGATTACGAAACATGGCGCAGCGAACCTGTGCGCGGTCATCTTTGAGTGTGAAATACCAATGGCCAGATGCAGGGCGGGAAAAGCTAGATAGCTCGCCAAGCACTCTGATCTGGAAAAAGGATGATTCTAACAATGACTTAGCTTCACGGTTGAGCTGCGAGACAGTCAGTGCAGTTTTTTGACGATTAATTGTACTTTGCATGAAGCTATCTTAAACCAAGCATACAAACGGAGCTATGAGATTAGTAGCCAAATGGTAGACGTTAAGTAGAGAAACCTTGTCTATTCAATACTTGTCGATCATGTGAAGGGTGTTAATCTGGCGGGGTAAATAGGAGACCTCAATGTGAATTACAAACGTTTAGAAACTTTTATTCGGGTTGCTAAGTTAGGTAACTTTCGCAAAGCGGCGGAGTTGATGCATACAACGCAACCAGCAATCTCCGCTCGCATCTCAGCACTTGAATCAGAGCTTGGCGTTAAGCTTTTTACACGAGAAGGAGGTTCTAGTCCGATAGCGCTCACGCCAAAAGGAAAAGAGTTACTGCCTTATATCGAAAAGATTCTGTATCAATCTGAGCAGCTGCGCCGTCGGGCAGAGGTTTCAACAGCCTATTCAGGGCTATTACGTTTGGGAGTATCAGAAACAATCGTCAATACGTGGCTTCCCGCTTTTTTGGCAAAAATACACACCGATATGCCCAAGCTTGATGTAGAGCTAACCGTTGATGTAACCAGTTCGATTGCTGCGGGAATTAAGGATCATTCGATTGATTTAGGCTTATTAATGGGGCCTATATCTGAACCCAATATTGTTAATTTAGACTTGTGTACGTATACCTTGTCTTGGGTGGCAAGCCCGCAATTAAAACTACCTCGTCGTCTGCTTTATTTGGAAGAGTTAGCTCAGTGGCCCATTATTACGTATGCTCGAAACACCAAGCCCTACGCAGAAATTAATCAAAGGTTTCGTAGTTTAGAGGGGCCATCAGCCCGCTTTTTTGCTTCGGCATCACTCGCAGCATGTCGAAGCTTAACCATTGATGCCGTAGGTGTTGCTACCCTCCCAGATATTTTAATTACCAAAGAGCTGGCCGCCGGAGAACTCCATAAAATTCGTTCTATTTGGCTGCCTAGCGCCTTGAAATTTACCGCGTCTTACTCGGATGATGTGTTTAACCCAGTGGCTGAAAAAGCAGCAGAAATAGCGGTCGAGATAGCGGAGCTTTATAAAGAAGCCTAATATTCGATAAAAAAAATTGATCAAATAACCCAAAAAAACACGATTAGACTTTTTATAGCGTCAACTCTTAATCTCTATAAGCAAGGAAGCGAACACATTATTTAGGAAGCCTATATGTCTCAGTCGGTCACACCATTATTGCAACAAACTGCTGATTTGCGATTGTCCATTCGTCAAGGGGAGCACCGAGGGCCAACCAGCGGTTTAGCAACCGGCGCTATGCAAGGCAATATAGTTATCCTTCCTGCTGATTACGCCAATGAATTTTTACTTTATTGCCAATCTAATCCTGTTTCCTGCCCTCTGATTGGCGTTTCCGAAATGGGGAACTATGCACTCCCTTCGTTGGGGGCTGATATCGATATGCGCTTTGACCTTCCCGAGTATTATATCTATCGAGATGGTGAAAAAGTTGAGAGTCGTGAAAGCATAGAAGACCTCTGGCAAGACAACTTTATTGTTTTTGTTTTGGGGTGCTCTTTTTCATTTGAACATGCGTTGACTCAAGCGGGTTTGACACCGCGCAACATTGAGCAAGGTGTGAACGTTTCAATGTATGAAACTAGTATCCCTACGGTCCCAGCAGGCCGCTTTTTCGGCAATACAGTGGTCACAATGCGACCTTATGTGCCTAAAGATGCCATTCGTGCTATCCAAATTACCACCCGATTTCCCAAGGCACATGGTGCGCCCTTACATTTCGGGGATCCAACCCTTATCGGTATCAACAATTTAGCCGCCCCAGACTTTGGTGACCCTGTAGCGCTACGCGAGGGAGAGACGCCAGTTTTTTGGGCTTGCGGTGTAACGCCTCAGCTGGCTATCCGAAACGCCAAACCCCCACTGTGTATTACGCATGCTCCCGGAAAAATGCTGGTGACGGATATTCTCGATACTGATTTGGCGGTGTTTTAAGTTTCTGCTTTACCATGCCTAAGCCTTGGTGAGGGTGTGGTGTATCTCAATAACCAACAATAAGACAACCACTCCACAGGAATAGGACAGGAACAATGAAAAAACTCACTTCGGCTCTTGTGTTTAGTAGCTTGCTTTCCACCTCCGCTTTCGCTGATAAATGGCACATGCCAACGCCTTATGGGGATGGGAATTTACCCACTCAAATAGCGTATAGTTTTGCTGCAGAGATAAAAGAAAAAACCGGTGGAGATCTGGACATTACTGTCCACTCTGGAGGTTCGTTAGTTAAACATACTGAAATTCCCAAAGCTGTGAAGTCTGGCCAAGTACAGATGGGGGAAGTGTTTATGGGGATTTTAGGTAATGAAGACCCTATTTTTAAACATGACAATATCCCTTTTTTAGCAACATCATACGATGAGGCCAAGCAGCTGTGGGAGGCGGCAAAACCGGCGGTAGAAAAGCAATTAGATAAGAGTGGTATGAAGTTGCTTTATACAGTGGCTTGGCCAGCTCAAAGTTTGTACACCGAAATGCCAGTAGAGCAACTGAGTGATTTATCTGGCGCTAAAATGCGTGCGTACAGCCCATCTACGTCTCGGTTAGCGGATTTAATGGGAACAACTCCCACCACAATTCAGGTGCCTGATATCCCGCAAGCATTTAGTACCGGAATTATCCAAGCAATGATTACCTCCCCATCGACAGGTGTAGATAGCCAAGCATGGGATTACGTTAACTACTACACCGACGTGAAAGCATGGATTCCAAAAAATATTGTGGTCGTGAATAAGCGGGCTTTTGGTCGGTTGGATAAAGAAACTAAACGTATTGTTTTAGAAGCGGCTAAGCATGCCCAAGAGCAGAGCTGGAGCAAAGTCGCTGAGCGTGCAGATAAGGATACAGCCTTATTGGTTGAAAACGGCATGAGCGTTAGTGAGCCTTCTGAAAAATTAATCAGTGAACTGCAAACCATTGGCGAAACGATGATCTCTGAGTGGAAAGCCGAAGACCCTAAAGAGGTGGGTGCTATTTTAGATCGCTATAACCCGTAAACAGTCTGCCTCCTCTTTGAGGAGGCGGCTTCCCGCCAAGAGTACACGCTATGAAAAATTTTAAAAACATTGGTTATCAATTGTGTGGCTGGCTGTCAGGGCTGTGTATTGTCATCATTACTTTATTACTACTGGCTCAAATAGTAGGACGCTTGTTTGGTTTTATCGTGCCGTCTGCTGAAGATTTTTCCGGTTTTGCTCTCGCATCATCTACTTTTTTAGGGCTTGCATATACTTTTCGAGAAGGAGGGCACATTCGCGTTACCTTGGTTATACAACGCTTTGCCGTTGGCCCTCGTAAAGTTCAAGAAGCTATTATTTTGACTCTCAGTTTAGTGTTATCCATTTTTGTAGCGTACGCCTGCTGCTATATGGTCTACGAGTCATATATTTACGATGAAGTCTCATACGGATATGTTCCCGTTGCTTTATGGATTCCTCAGCTGTCAGTTGCTATTGGCGCTATCGCTCTGGCACTCGCTGTTTTTGATGCTTGGTTAAGCGCCATTCGTGGTCGCACTCCAGAATATATAACCCACGAAAACGAACTTTCGTTAGAGGAGTGACATCATGGATTTAACCGTTATTTCAATTATTTTGGCAGTGACCATGCTGGTGATGCTTGCTTTTGGCGTCTGGGTTTCGTTTACCTTAATCATTGTGGGTGGTATTGGCTTAGTTCTATCCGAAAACTATCAAGTAGGGTTGTTGTTTTCGACGTCAGCTTGGGGAGCAAGCACAGCATGGTCTTTAACGGCCTTGCCACTCTTTATATGGATGGGCGAAGTACTCTTTCGGACTCGGCTTTCGGAAGACTTATTCAAGGGCTTATCTCCGTGGTTATCCTCAGTGCCGGGCAGATTGTTACATGTCAATATTTTGAGCTGCGGTATTTTTGCCGCCGTTTCAGGCTCTTCAGCGGCAACCGCCGCGACGATCGGGCGAATGACACTGCCTGAATTAAAAAAACAAGGCTACAGCGAACGGATGGCTATCGGAACGCTTGCTGGCTCAGGTACGTTGGGTTTGTTGATACCTCCTTCAATTATATTGATTGTTTATGGTGTTGCTGCTGATGTTTCAATTGCTCGTTTGTTTATTGCAGGAGCGTTACCAGGGTTATTACTTGTCTCCCTTTTTATGGGTTTTACCATGATTTGGGGCATGATGCATAAAGATGAGTTGCCGCAAACGACTCGCGAATCGGCCAGTTTGCGTGTGCGTATTAAAGCGCTAAAGCAACTGCTTCCGGTAATGGGGTTGATTGGCTTTGTTCTAGGCTCAATTTATGGTGGTTTAACCACACCCACTGAAGCGGCTGCGATAGGTGTTACGGGAGCGTTGGTGATCGCCGCTTTGACGGGTTCTTTGAATATGGCCAGCTTCATGGATAGTCTGCTAGGAGCCGTTAAAAGCTCATGCATGATTACCTTTATTCTTATTGGCGCGCATTTTCTGACACTGGCTATGGGGTTCTTAGGTATACCAAAAGAGCTGGCTGCTTGGATTGGTAGCTATGATTTAACGGCAACCGAGCTAATTCTTTATTTGACGGTTTTATTTGTTGTTTTAGGGTGTTTTCTGGATGGTATTTCCGTTGTTGTTCTGACAGTTGCCGTTGTACTGCCCATCGTCCAAGCGGCTGGGATCGATCTGCTATGGTTTGGGATATTCATTGTCTTGGTCGTAGAAATGTCGCAAATTACGCCGCCAGTTGGCTTTAATTTATTTGTGATTCAAGGACTGACCGGCAAAAATATTCTCTACGTAGCGCGTGCTGCCTTGCCTTTCTTTTTGCTAATCGCATTAGCCATCGTGTTGGTTACTTTGTTTCCTGGGATCGTAACGTATCTCCCAACCACAATGTCTCAATAATCAGAGGAGTTTAAGATGAAGTTAAATTGTGACATGGGTGAGGCTTTTGGTAATTGGACAATGGGGTTGGATGAGCAAATTATGCCCTTTGTTGATCAAGCCAACATAGCGTGCGGATTTCATGCTTCGGACCCTTTAACCATGAGCAAAACAGTCGCCTTGGCTAAGCAACACAATGTAACCATAGGTGCACACCCAGCCTACCCAGACTTAGTTGGGTTTGGGCGTCGAAACATGGATATCGCACCAGAGGAGCTCAAGGCGATTATTCAGTACCAAGTAGCTGCTCTGCAGGGTATCTGCGCCGCTCAAGGAGTAAAAGTAACCTATGTTAAGCCTCATGGGGCTCTATATAACACCATGATGAAAGACTTCGGTGTTTTAGAGACGGTTATGCAATCGGTGAGTGAATTAGATAGCTCTTTAGTGCTCATGGTGATGGCAGTTCCCGAAGCTGATGAAGTTAAAATGTTGGCTCAAAAGTATCAACTGACCTTATGGTTCGAGGCCTTTTCAGACCGTTTGTATACTGATGAAGGACGATTAACACCACGAAAGCAGCCCAATGCTGTGCATCAAAGCTTTGATCGCATCGAGCAACAAGTGATCGAGTTAAGTGAGCAAGGAACCCTAACAACAGAAACGGGCAAACACCTGGCGGTGCATGCCGATACTATTTGTGTGCATGGTGATGGCGCTCATGCTTTAGAAGCCGTTAAGCGGATCCGTACCGTAGTGAATGATGTAGCTGGTAGGTTGCGTAACTAATGAGCGAGCTCTTTTATAACCGTCCTCAGGTAGACTTAGTGAGTGAGAGTGCTTGCTTGTTGAGGTTTTCTGATGCCGTCAATAATGAAACAGCTGACCGAATTAGCATTGTGGCAAAAGCCTTACGAGAACTGCCGGGTATCGTTGATCTGATACCGTCATACACCACATTGTTAACTGTTTTTGATGCCGATCATTATGATCGTTTTGCTATCGTAGCGCGGATCAGACAACTGATTGAGCAGCTTGATTATGATGAAAAACAGTTGTCCGCTGTGCGTGAAGTCGTTATTCCTGTTTACTATGGGCCTGAAGTGGGGCCCGATTTAGACGAAGTAGCTCAGCACTGTCGGTTATCTGTAAATGAGATTATATCTTTGCACAGTGACACGTCTTATCGAGCTTACGCTATCGGGTTTACCCCCGGCTTTGCTTTTTTGGGCAACACCCCCGAAGTACTGCATGTGCCGCGCAAAAATACTCCGCGTTTAAAAGTGCCGTTAGGCAGTGTAGCGATTGCAGAGCGACAAACTGCCGTCTATCCCAGTGTAACACCGGGCGGTTGGCAAATAATTGGCAGAACGCCCGTTACCTTGGTTGATTGGAGCAGTGAAAGCTTAGCGTTAATACAAGGGGGTGATACTGTTCGGTTTACCCCTATATCTCGCGCTGAATTCATTGCTATGGGGGGGACGTTAGATGGCTTTTAATGTGATTAAGCCTGGGATATTAGCGTTGGTTCAAGATCTAGGCCGTCATGGTTATCAACATCTTGGTGTAACCACGGGAGGGCCAATGGATGAGTTGGCATTTCGGTGGGCGAATGCGCTGCTTGATAATAACGAAAACGCGGCTCAAATTGAGATCACATTTGGCATGTTAACGCTTGAAGCGCAGGCGGCAACCAGTATAGCGCTCACCGGCGCTGATCTTGGAGCAACCTTAAATGGCTGCACTATATACCCGTGGCAAACGTACGCAGTAAAAAAGGGAGATGTACTCTCTTTTAAACAGGCTAATTATGGCTTGCGAGCGTATCTTGCTGTGAAAGGTGGTTTACAAGTAGCGCCCGTGTTAGGGAGCTGTGCAACCGTATTGAGGGAGAAGTTAGGGGGCGTTCGCGGAAACGGAGAAAAGCTTCAACAGGGTGACATCATTCCGTATCAGGCTACACATACCCACCGTTCACGCAGTGTGCCTCGTTTGGCAATACCTGATTACACGAGCTTAGATATCCCATTAGTGATGGGCTATCAATCTAACTACTTTTCAGGGTTGGATAGAGCCAACTTCTTCGGCAGCGAATTTAAAATTACACCGCAAAGTGACCGTATGGGATATCGCCTCAATGGTCGGCCGATTTTGAGTAATCAACAAGGAATTGTTTCGGAAGGTATAGCATACGGTGCTGTCCAAATCCCTAATGATGGGCAGCCCATTGTATTGTTGCGAGACCGTCAAACTATTGGAGGCTATCCCAAAATGGGCTGTGTGACTGGCTTTGGAGGGGGATTGTTGGCTCAAAAAAAGCCGGGCGATTCATTGAGATTTCAGAGCGTGTCTATTGACCAGGCCGAGCAAAAGCGCCATTTGGATTTGGCGCGCATTGCCCAATGGCGTTAACGGTATTGTTAAAACGCCTAGCGGCTTTAGCTTGCTGCTAGGTGTTTTTTTGACGTCTGCTACCCTTCCAATCTAATGATTTATTAGCCATTTGCCTGCTTGCAATCCCAGACTTAAGCCGTGTGTTTAGTATGAATTTACCGGCTTAGCATAGTGACTGATCTATACTCTCCCTCGAACATAATAATTTTAACGATCATTTTAGTTTCAGATTGTTTGGAGGGCGTGAAATCTGTATAATTCGGGGTTTAAATTTTCCAAGTTACAGGCTGTTAAATCATGTTACGAATCGTTGAAGAAGCACTCACGTTTGATGATGTATTGCTGATGCCGGGTTACTCGGAAGTGCTGCCTAAAGATGTTTCTTTGGCGACGCGTCTTACTAAAAAGATTTCCCTTAATATCCCGTTAGTGTCAGCAGCGATGGATACCGTGACAGAGTCCCGCTTGGCGATTGCAATGGCACAAGAAGGCGGTATTGGCATTATCCACAAAAACTTGAAAGTGGATGAGCAAGCGACTGAAGTTCGTAAAGTTAAAAAATACGAAGCTGGCGTTGTCAGTGATCCAATTACTTGCAGCCCAGAAATGACGGTTGGCGAGCTTCGTCAGATGGCATCGCGTTTAGGCTTTTCTGGTTTTCCTGTTATCGATAGCAATAACGAGCTAGTCGGTATAGTGACGAGTCGCGACATGCGCTTCGAAAACTACCTAGACGCTAAAGTAGAATCGATTATGACGCCTAAAGACCGCCTAGTGACGGTTGAAGAAGGCGTTGATAAAGATAAAGTACGTAATTTGTTACGTAAGCATCGCATCGAAAAAATCTTGGTCGTCGATGATAGCTTCAGCCTTAAAGGCATGATGACGGTTAAAGATATGTACAAAGCAGAGGCTTTTCCCAATGCGGCAAAAGACTCTAAAGGCCGTTTGATTGTTGGCGCCGCTGTAGGTACGGGTCCAGAAACGCCAGAGCGTGTTGATGCGTTAGTCAAAGCAGGGGTCGATGTCATTATTGTTGATACGGCACATGGACACTCTAAAGGTGTTATCGACCGCGTACGTTGGGTCAAAGAAACCTACCCAGACGTTCAAGTCATTGGCGGTAATATAGCCACGGCTGAAGCGGCTATCGCCTTAGCTGATGCTGGCGCTGATGGAGTTAAAGTCGGCATCGGTCCTGGTTCAATTTGTACTACACGGATTGTGTCTGGTATTGGTGTGCCACAAATTTCCGCCGTTGCGAACGTAGCAGAAGCGCTTAAAGATCGTGGAGTGCCTCTGATTGCAGATGGCGGTATCCGCTTCTCAGGTGATATCGCTAAAGCGCTTGCAGCGGGTGCTCATGCTATCATGGTTGGTTCTATGCTAGCGGGTACGGACGAAGCACCGGGTGAGGTGGAGTTATTCCAAGGTCGTGCTTACAAATCATACCGAGGTATGGGATCTATCGGCGCGATGGCTCAAAGCAGCGGTTCATCTGACCGTTACTTCCAAGATGCCAATGAAGGTGCAGAGAAACTGGTGCCAGAAGGCATTGAAGGTCGTGTTGCTTGTAAAGGACCAATGGCCGGTGTTATCCATCAGCAAATGGGTGGTGTACGCGCGTCAATGGGTTATACAGGTAGTGCGACTATTGATGAAATGCGTACTAAGCCTCAGTTCGTTCGTATTACTAATGCCGGCATGAACGAAAGCCATGTCCACGACGTTAGCATTACTAAGGAAGCGCCTAACTACCGCGTTGGCTAATATAAGTTTTAGCTAACGTTTTACTTAATAAATGGGGTGCTGCCATAGTGCCCCATTTTCGTTTATAGGCTGTCAACAGCCATTCGGTGGAGCCACTGAACATGACAACAGATATTCATGCACAACGTATTCTTATTTTGGACTTCGGTTCTCAATATACGCAATTGATCGCACGTCGCGTGCGCGAGATCGGTGTTTTTAGCGAAATTCGCGCATGGGACATGACTGAAGAAGAGATTCGCGAATTTAATCCCAAAGGGATTATCTTAGCCGGCGGCCCTGAGTCTGTTACCGAGCTAGACTCACCGCGTGCCCCGCAAATCGTTTTTGATCTAGGCGTACCTGTGTTGGGTATCTGCTATGGCATGCAGACCATGGCTGAACAGCTTGGTGGCAAGGTATCAGGCTCTGAGCACCGTGAATTTGGTTATGCGCGTGTACGCTTAGCGGATAGCCCAAGCCGTTTGCTTGAAGGGATCGATGATCATATTGCTAACAACGGTTCACTGTCTTTGGATGTGTGGATGAGTCACGGCGATAAGGTCACAGAGCTGCCGGAAGGTTTCTCTGTTATCGCATCAACCGAATCCGCACCCATCGCTGCAATGTGCCACCCGGCTAAGCAATTGTTTGGTGTTCAGTTCCACCCTGAAGTGACGCACACTAAGCAAGGCGGTCGAATTTTAGAGCGATTCATCCGCGAAATCTGTGGTACGGATGCGTTGTGGACAGCGGCTAATATCATTAGTGACCAAATCGAAAAAGTTCGTGAGCAAGTCGGTAATCAGAAAGTTTTATTAGGCTTATCCGGCGGCGTTGACTCTTCGGTTGTTGCTGCGTTATTGCACAAGGCTATTGGCGATCAGTTAACCTGTGTTTTTGTAGATAATGGCCTGCTGCGTAAAAAAGAAGGCGATCAGGTCATGGACATGTTCGCTAAGAACATGGGTGTTAAAGTGATCCGTGCAGACGCTGAAGACATGTTCTTATCGCGTTTGTTAGGTGAAAGTGACCCTGAAACAAAACGTAAGATTATTGGTAACACGTTTATCGAAGTATTCGATGAAGAAGCGACCAAGCTCAAAGACGTTAACTTCCTAGCACAAGGAACAATTTACCCAGACGTTATTGAGTCAGCCGCCGCTAAAACAGGTAAAGCGCATGTGATCAAATCACATCATAACGTCGGTGGATTACCTGACGATATGAAAATGGACCTTGTTGAGCCGCTACGCGAATTGTTTAAAGACGAAGTCCGTAAGATCGGTTTAGAGCTAGGCTTGCCATACGATATGGTTTACCGTCACCCATTCCCAGGGCCTGGTCTTGGGGTGCGTATCTTAGGTGAAGTGAAAAAAGAATACGCTGACATCTTGCGTGAAGCGGATGCTATCTTCATCGAAGAACTGCACAAAGCGGACTGGTATCATAAAACCAGCCAAGCGTTTGCTGTCTTCTTACCGGTAAAATCAGTAGGTGTTGTTGGTGACGGGCGTCGCTACGAATACGTGATTGCTCTGCGTGCCGTAGAAACGATCGACTTCATGACAGCACGCTGGGCTCACCTGCCTTACGAGTTGTTAGAAACGGTCTCAGGGCGAATAATTAATGAAATCGCCCAGGTTTCCCGCGTGACTTACGACGTGTCAAGTAAGCCACCGGCGACTATTGAGTGGGAATAATTAATCGTTAAGTAACAACTTGCACAGATTAGCAAAAAATGACCTGAAGCCCGCATGATAGCGGGCTTTTTTGTGTTTGGAGGTTAACTTATCTAGCACGTTCTAGCAGCTACAAGCACGATTTGACCGGGGTATAAGCGTGGGTATTATTTCTGCAAACACCATGCTTTACGACGGTGCCATATAGGTAAATTTAATAATCTTATGGTATTAAGTTTTTATAAGTTTCTGAATATTAAAGAAATAGTGTGATTTTAACACGGTTTTTTAAGCATGGTATTCAACTCTAATTAAGGAAATGCCAATGCTAACCGATACCAAAATCCGAAACCTCAAGCCAAAAGAAAAGCTCTACAAGATTAATGATCGAGATGGCCTTTATGTGGCTGTGACTACTACTGGCACAAAATCCTTTCGATATAACTACTCCATTAATGGACGCCAAGAAACGATTACCTTTGGCCGGTATGGCAAAGCTGGGATCAGCCTTGCAGAGGCAAGGGAGCAGCTTGGAGAGGCTAAAAAGCTTATCAGTAATGGTAAGTCTCCCGCTAAAGAGAAAGCGCGTAGTAAAGCTAGAGTGAAAGATGCAGCAAATTTTGGGGCTTGGGCTGAGAAGTGGCTGTGTGGCTTTCAGATGGCAGACTCTACAAGAGATCTACGCCGCTCGGTTTATGAAAGAGAGCTGAAAGATAAGTTTGGGAACCAAAAATTAGCTGAGATAACGCATGAAGATCTAAGAATGCTGACAAACAGCATAGTAGACCGAGGTGCTCCTGCTACGGCAGTACACGCTCGTGAGGTTGTGATGCAAGTATTTAGGTGGGCAATAGAGCGTGGCCAAGACGTCGTAAACCCAGCTGATAATGTTCGAGCAAGCTCGATTGCAAGGTTCCAACCCCGAGATCGATCACTTTCACCTGAAGAAATTGGCTTGATGTACAAATATCTTGAAAAAGTAGGGACAAGCCCGGTGAATCGTGCTGCTGCAAAGCTGCTACTGCTAACGATGGTGCGTAAAAGTGAACTGAGTCAGGCAAAGTGGAGCGAGATTAATTTCAGCGAAGCTCTCTGGAGTATCCCCAAAGAACGTATGAAGCGCCGTAAGCCCCATTTGGTCTTCCTTTCAAGCCAAGCAGTGGATCTATTGATAGCACTGAAAACCTTTGCTGGCGGATCTGAATACGTATTACCTGCTCGATACGACAGTGATGGTCCTATAAGTAATGCAACAATCAACCGGGTGCTTGATTACACCTATAAAGCTGCACAAAAAGATGGATACCCATTAGAGAAGTTTGGCCCACATGACCTTAGACGCACAGCAAGCACACTCCTTCACGAGGCTGGATATAACAGTGATTGGATCGAGAAGTGTTTAGCCCATGAACAAAAGGGTGTTCGAGCCATCTACAACAAAGCCGAGTACCGAGAACAGCGCGCGGCCATGTTGCAGGATTGGGCAGATATGGTTGATGAGTGGGTTCTAAAGAGTAGTTAAATTAATCTGAGCACCAGACTTGAAGGTCAGCCAAAGTAGTTTTTTTTACGAAAAGCTCTGTCGTTCCAAGTAGCTTGAGCATCTCATTAGTTGCTTTTGATTTGCTCATTCCGGGCTGGACAATAACAACTTGAAATTCAACTGGAGTTGTTCTAGATCGATTTTTTAGGCTTTCGAGTTCGGTAATATTTCCTTTTAAGAAGCGAGTACTTCCATATGACTTCCATTGTGATTCCCTAAGTTTCACGTGCCTATACACATAAGGAAGGCCAACATGTTTCCAACGTACAGATCGCTGTGCTTGTCCACAAACTTCATACAAATCACTTAATCTCGCGCCCGGTTTATCACCGTGAGAATATTTGCAATGATATAGACTTAGAATAATTTTCTCAGGTAATGACTTAAGAGCTATTAAATCGGCAGCTTCGCCGCTATCATCATCATTAATTATCACATCGAATTCAGATTTTATAAGCTGCCAAGTATGGTACTGTATGCAATCTTTATTCATTGCTTTACCCATAGATTCTTTTCTAATATCTATTGGCCAAATAATTTCTTGACAGTTATCTTTTTCAAATACGCCAATATTAGATTTAGTTTCAATCCAATAACAGTTGTACGAGAAGGATCCATCTAAATAATAAATGTAAATAGGATCTCTGATCATTAAGTCGATGAGTGCTTCAGGATCTGATTTTCCAGTCTGAACAGTTATCTCGTCACCTAAAGGTTTATAGTTATAGCCTCTATGCAGATCTTTATCTATCTCTAATTCGTACTTAGAGATTAGTGCTCCAGATTGAAATGTTATGACAGGATTTAGGTTTTTATCATTCCAGTCAATTTTTAAATCAACTTCATAAATATTTTTTTTATTGTCTCCAAAGTATAAAGCAACATTATCTTCATAGCGTTGCTGCAATTGCTCACCCCACTGAACAGAAACTGGTTTGCTTTTATGCGGTTGAAGTATTTTTACAGGTCTTAAAAAGTCCCTTGTAATATTAGTATTATCTGAATCCCCGCTTACGATTTTGTCCCAAGCTGATATTGCCCAGCTAAGCCAATCTGTTACTGAACCTGCTTTGGGCGACCATACTTTCCCTTTTCGCTCAGAGCATCCCCACAAGACTTTATCTCCATCCTCAAAGCCTAAAGCAGCAATATTACTAAGAATAGAATCAGAGCGTTCTACGGAGCTCAATCCCTCTGTAACGTTAGAGCCAAAAAACTGAGTAAAGCTAATTGCTCCATTTTGAGCGGATCCTAAGTTGGTAACTAGTGGGTATTCAATACCGTTAAGGACATTAAAAACTTGCTTTCCTGACATGACAGTAGTCGATTCACCACATATAATCTCGGATAGCTGCTCAACCTTGAAACCTTTGTAGTCATTTGAATTAACAAACAAAGCTCCTCTCTCTTCATTCCAGTGAGCTATTAATATTTTATAGTTGATATCTTTAATGTCTTTGAATTTTCCCCATTTCACAGAAGTGCTATTTAAAGCTAAGATAACTAGAAGACTTTCATCTTCCGAGATAGCATGCCACCAATTTTCATATGAATACGAGAGGTCCTGAAACCTTTCAGGCTTCCACTTTGGGCAATTGGTCTTGAATAGCATAGTAGAGAAGGATGGGTTTAGGTTCCACAGAGATAATTGTTTATGTAAATCTCCACTACATTTCAATGAGTCAATAACTTGCTGTAGGCGAATTTCTCTTTCAATTTTATTAGCTGAAAGGCGTCTTAAAACAGAATCCCAGTCAGCATCAATTGCATATAATTTTTGAAGAGCGCCCTCAATTCCCGGATCAGCTATGTTAACTACTGCTTTTGCATCCCCTAGTTTATCTTTATGAGATGTCCTAGTGAAGCGCCCAATGAACTGCAAGGTAACAGCTAGACTTTTATGATGATCATGAATCGCTGCAATTTTAAGATTCGGAAGGTCATATCCCTCCCCTAGCATATCGACACAAACAACTATCTTAGATTTTTTATCTTTTAAAAGGTTAAGCCTTCTTTCTTGTTCTGTCTTTGGTAAACTAGAGTGCACAAGAATAGGGAGAAATTCGGGCGCTAAATTTCGATATATTTTGAATATGCTCTCTGCTCTTTCCTTTGTTCTTGTTCTAGCCATTAATAAATGGTCTAGCTCTGATTCCCTATCATTTCTAAGAATGCTTAATGCTTTAACGGCTATAGAGTTATCCATTTCATTTTGAAAGTACTCTTCCACAGGCTCTAATTTAACGCTAGTAAAGTAGCCTGATTTCTGAGCTTCACTCATTGTATAGTTATATATTATCCGAGCTCCTAAACTCTGGGTGTCATTTCTAAATGGTGTGGCTGTAAATTGGATGATTCTTTTTCCTTTGAATTTATCTCTTATTAAGTACCAGTTTTTTGCAGAGATATGATGGGCTTCGTCAATAAAAAGGTGAGAGCATGAACTGCAAATTGATTCAAGAATTTCGTTTGATGTCGATTTTGAATTTAGTATTTGTGGAGTAGCAATTAGGATGTTTGATTTCTTTAAAAGTTCATTCGCGTCTTCTATACTTTTAATCCCCTTTTTTATTTTACTTACAAATGGGAATAAGATGTCACTATTTACTACTCCAAGTTCAGGAAGATATCCTAAAGTTTTGAACTTGTCGCCAACCTGATCACGCAGGGAGTTTGATGGAACTAGAACTAGAACCTTATTACAACGATTATATACCGTTGCAGAAAGCATCGTTTCGGTTTTACCAGTACCAGTAGGTAGGACTACGGTGCATGGCTCGATATTTAAGCTTCTTGAGAACTCAGAAGATATTGCATGCAGAGCACCAATCTGAGGAGTCCGTAGACCTTGTATTTTCTTTTCTTCATCCTCTGGCTTGAAGTGAAACTTTCCATACCAGCTATCTGATATTTGTTCTGGAGTTAGGTTTTCCTGGATTTCTTTTGGAGAATAAAGCCAATTTAGTTTTGTATTCTCATTGAAAATTTCTGTATCGGGCGGAAAGCTGTATTGTAAAACAGCTAGATTTTCCTTGTTCTCGAATTTTTTTGATTTTTTTTTTGTTATATAGAACGCGTCTAAAGGAGGAAGGAGGTTCGTTTTAACTAAAAGTAAGTTTTTTGTACTTGTATTTTCTATCGTGGCCTGCGTGAGTACTTCTTTATGTATCAGTCGATCTATATGATTTCCTTCTATTTTTATCCTCGGAAAGCAATATTCAGGTATGGTGAGGTAGGTTTGGTAAGCTTCAATCATTTTTAATTCCATCTAATTTAAATTGATTAAAATTAATTTCTATTCTCAGAGTGAATGATTTTCCGGGATAAAATTACTTTCTACTGATTTTATTGCCTTAGATATTGCTTGGGATGATATTTTCTTCCCCTCAAGCTCCGTTAACCTTTCGGAAATTTGAGTTTGATTGAGTCCTTGCTTAAGCACGAGTATTTGTTTCTTACGATCAGTAACCCTTGAGTCAACCATATGGCGAGCGATATCCCGCAGTTTTCCAACATCATCGGCACCTAGTAATGTTCCCGCCCCTGTTAAGCGCACAGCGGCTTCATCAATGAGCCTCCTGGTTTCTCCTTCAAGTCCTATTGGGAACTTAAAGTTATCTTTTACGTAATCGAAGTAAGCATTAGCTTGTTCTTGCGTGACTGTTTTACCTTCTAAAAAGAGATAGAAATAGCGATCAATAAGCTCTTCTGCTGATAAGGACTTTAGCTCTTTGTCATCTAGCACCGGCTTATACTCCACTGCACCGGCAACATGAAGTTGTAAACGCCGAAACTCCTTTTCAAATTGCTCTTTTGATTGTAGAGCACTCTTGTAAGCAGGATTCCAAGTACGGCTATCTTTTTTTCTTGGTCGATGCTGAGCGCAATATCTATGGCTAAGTTGCAGTTTTGTATTATGCCCATCATCAGCTTCTTGCAGGTCGTTAGGGGCTAGCAGGTTGTTATCTAGTCGATAGAAGTACTCGGCCAGTTCATTTCTTTGGCCGCATAGCTCGCAATAGGTTTGCTTTCGCCTTGCATTTAGCTTTATGTCAGCACTATGGTGCTTAAAGCGCGTTGGTGTCAGGTGAAGTAACCATAGCAGTTCGAGCAGGTTGTCCATGGTCGCTTGGAACCGAAAATCTATTGGACGACATTGATGCTCAGAGTTCATAAAGTGTCTCAGTTGCTGCTTGATCGAGTCATGAGTATTTTTGAAGCCCATTATCATGATCAAGTTGGTCAATGGCGTTTCTGTTTTGAATTTGGCCCCGTACTTCACAGATACGTTACGGTAGAATTTTTCTGTTAGAGGAAACTCAGATTTTGAACCTTGAAAAGGTGAGTGACTAATATTCCAATAAGGATTCGGGAAGAAGTGAAAATGAGTTTCTGGCAGAGAATTCAGAAACGCTGACACCTTAGGATCAAGAACTTCTAAGATAAGCTCGCTAATCGGGCGTTTATCCGTTTCTTTTTTGATGTCTGCATGCGCATCTTTTAGATGGTTTCTAGGGTCTTTTCTATATGAGTGTACGGAGTAGTTCGCCCAACGATCTCTAAACTCTCGTATGCCTTCGGCGACAAGAGCGTCACAGTCTTCCCAGATAGAGATAAAGTGTCTGTCTAGGCGATCACTAGCTTCCTTTTCTATTTCCGCACATTCCATTGCGATACCTTCTAACAACCCATAGCAAAGCATCATGTTACTACCGGTCAAATATTGAGTCTATTAGCAACTAATCGCAACGTTTAGCAGCCATTTTTACGTTGTTCTGTTAATAGCCTAAAAAATAAATGCAGGGAACAACCTAATCTTCCAAAACGTTCAATTCAGCGTTACAAAAATATTGGCATAGTCAGGTCTCAGCAAGTAAGAGGAGGCCAAGACATGCAGGAGCTGGCACATAAAACGCTAATCAACCGAAAAACACTTTTACGTATGGTGCCGTTATCAGATCGGACCATTTACAACTTAGAGCAACAGGGGGAGTTCCCACGTCGGATTGTAATTTCCGCACGGAGTGTGGCTTGGGACCTTGCTGAGGTTGAAGAATGGATTGAAGAACGTCGCAACAGCGCGCTAAAGGTGGCCCGGCCAGGGCATGTTTGGTGAGGTTATATATGGCTTTAGATATTTATAAGGCTCTTACTGAGGAACCGCCTGGCCTTGATTTTGTATTACCTAGTTTACTGTGTGGTTCTGTTGGAGCATTAATATCTCCTGGCGGTGTAGGTAAATCAATGTGGGCTTTACAGCTAGCTGTCCAAATCTCTGGAGGTGCGGATCTACTGGGCTTTGGGGGTATTAAAACTGGTTCTGTAGTGTACCTGCCTGCTGAAGACCCAGACGAAATATTACTTCACAGGCTTCATAGCATCAGTGGTTACTTGACGGAGCAACAGATACAGCTTGTTAGTGATAATTTATGTATTCAATCGTTGGTCGGACACTCACCAAACATCTTAGACTCTCGGTGGCAAGAGGCTCTGGAGTCGATCGCTTGTGGAAGTCGTTTACTTATCATCGACACTTTAAGGCGTTTCCATTTAGAAGATGAGAATTCAAGTAGCGCTATGGCTAGGGTGCTAGCGGGGCTTGAAAACATAGCGCATCGAACTAAATGCACTATCGTATTTGTTCATCACACCAACAAGTTAGTTTCATCTTTAGATAGCTCAATGCCGCAGCAATCGAGTCGTGGTTCTTCAGTTCTTGTTGATAACATTCGCTGGCAAGCTTACTTGTCAATCATGAGTGAGAAGGAAGCTAAACGTCTACAAATCCACGAGTCTCAGCGAGAGCTGTTTATTAAATGCGGACTTAACAAAGCCAATTACGGGCCTGGTTTTAGTGAAAAATGGTTAGTCAAAAAAAAGGGGGGCTTCCTAGAGCTGGCCACTTTTGGTTCTTCTTCAAAAGTAACAGGTATTCGTCGTGAAAAAGCTTAATGGGCCAATTCAGTTTTTGAGGCATTCACCTTCTCACTGTTTGGCGCCGGGTTTGTTCAGAGCATTGCAAAAGGGTGAACGACGCCAAGCTAAGCTTGAAGTAGCTTACGATTACGGTAAGGGCAGGTCGATAGAATTTAGTGGGCCAGAGCCATTAGGCGCTGATGATCTACGTGTACTTCAAGGGCTCATAGCTATGGCAGGCCCGAGCGGCTTATTGTTGGAGCCGGAACCTTCAACTGAATGTGGGCATCAGTTAAGACTGTTTTTAGAGCCTAAATGGGAAGCGGTAGGTCTAGATGCAATTGTAGTAAAGGGCAGCTACCGCTACTTAGCTAGAGTGATTGGTTACGCCAATATTGATAACTGCACGACCATTAAAACTTGCATTGAGCGGATGTGGAAAGTGTCGATTATTGTACAACAAGGTAGTAAGCGGAAGGGCTTTCGTTTGCTAGCAGAGTATGAAAGCGATGATACCGCAGGGCAGTTATATGTTGCATTAAATCCTATGATCGCTGAAGCCGTTCTTCCTGGCGGGCGACATGTTCGTATCGATATGGACGAGGTTAGGGCTTTACGCACTGCTAACGCACGATTAATTCATCAGCGGCTATGTGCATGGATTAATCCAGGTAAACGGGAAAAGATAGCTTTAGATACTCTATGTGGTTATCTGCATCAAAGTGCAGTGTCAGGAAATGCATTACGAAAGCGTCATGAACGCTTAAGAAATACGTTAAGTGAGCTACAAAACATAGGGTGGCTAGTTACCGAGTACCGTAAGGGAATGTTTGAAATTCAGAGACCATAGAAGCGAAGACCCCACATTAACGGTCACAAACTCCCACATTATCAGTCACATTTACCCCCATTAACGGTCACGTTTTTGGAAAGGAAAAAACGCTGTAAGTACAGCTGCCAAAGGGCTTTAGCCGTTGAAGTAAAAAACGGTCTAAGATCTTTCTAAGATCTATCTACAAGGCGCAGTCTTTTGCGCCCTAGGAGGGCTGAGACTTCGCGGTGAAGAAATATCCTCATGGAGTAAAACCGTTTTTATTGACACATGAGGGGCAAAGCATAAAACAAGACGTTTTATTGACACTTGAGGGGCACTGTTCAAAACCGGCTAATTGGTCTTGGTTAGCGAGGAAAGTTGTAGGAAAGCTGTGTTTTTCGGTGTTGTGATAGTGAGTAAAGCTATCGCACTGAAATCGCTGTAAGACCCCTACTTTAGCGCTATTAAGTCGCTAAAAGAGTGTTGTAACTATCGGCTTTTCATACAAATAGAGTGGTGAGCAGGCAAAAATAGGTAAATACACAGAAATGCAGACTTCTATTCAGAGGTTACCTTGCTAAAACCAATGCTGATATGCGGGCAGGATGTGTGAAGTAGGCCCACCATGCAAGCATGGCGAAGCCTCTTCACTTATGTGACTTATTCGCACCTTCGGCGCTCAACGTTGATCCTGCCCTGCGGGGCGAAAGAGAGGATACACAGATGGAGAACAACACAAATCAGACGACGAGAAAGAACAGCCCACCGATTAAGGTGTATTGCCTACCTGAAGAGCGTGCGCTGATCGAATCCATGTCAGCACAGGCAGGGCTTAGTGCTTCGACCTATTTGCGCGAAGTCGGCCAGGGCTATCGTATCCAGGGAATTACCGATGCAGAGCAAGTACGTGAGTTAGTTCGGGTTAATGGTGACTTAGGACGTCTGGGTGGGTTGCTGAAGTTATGGCTTAGCAATGATGCCAAGGTGGCACATGTTGGAGCCAATACGATCTTGGCAGTGCTTAATCGTATCGAGGCGACGCAAGATCAAATGAGCTCACTTATGGAGTCCATTCTTCGTCCGAGGGCGGACCAATGATTGCCAAGCATGTACCGATGCGTTCACAGGGGAAATCTGACTTTGCAGGCCTGGTGAATTACATCACCGATCACCAGAGCAAAGAACATCGGCTTGGTAGTGTTTGTTTAAATAACTGTGAAGCGGAAACCGTGCGCGATGCGATCAGTGAGGTGTTGGCGACTCAGTTTGCGAACACCCGAGCGAAGAGTGATAAAACCTATCACTTGATAGTGAGCTTCCCAAGTGGTGAACAGTTAGAAGCAAATACCTTGGCCGCGATTGAAGAGCGCATTTGTCAGGGGTTGGGTTATGGCGAGCATCAGCGTGTTAGTGCTGTACACAACGATACGGACAATCAACATATCCATATCGCCATCAATAAGATTCACCCTGCGCGCAACACAATCCATGAGCCGTATTATCCGCATAAGAAGCTAGCGGAAATGTGCGAGGCCATCGAGCAAGACTTTGGTTTACAGCCGGATAATCATATACCGCGCAAGCGCGGAGCGGAATCACGTGCGATGGATATGGAGCGGCATTCGGGTATCGAAAGCTTAGTTGGGTGGATGAAGCGCGAATGTATGGACGAGATTAAATCAGCCAATAGCTGGCAGGCGTTGCATCAGGTCATGCAGGACAACGGTTTACAGTTAAGAACCAGAGGTAATGGTCTAGTGATCGTTGCCGATGGTGAAGCGATCATAAAAGCGAGCACCTTGGGGCGTGAGTTTTCTAAACCCAAACTCGAAGCGCGCCTTGGTCCCTTTGAAGCGGCAGCGACGGATTCAGTTAAGCCGAGCCGTCAATATACACATCGACCGGTTCGCTTGAAGGTGAATACCTCTGAGCTATATGCCCGTTATCAAGCAGAGCAGAAACGTGCCGCAGCGAGTAAGGCGCAAGCCCTTGAACAGGCTCGCCGTGATAAAGATCGACAGGTTGAAAACGCCAAGAGAAAAGGGCGGGGCCGTCGTGCTGCGATTAAATTAACCGGCAGCAATAAGCTTACTAAGAAGCTTTTGTACAAACAGGCCAGTGATGCATTGAAAAGCGATCTTGAACGCATCCATAAACGTTACCAAGAGCAACGGCAAACGATATATCAAAGCAATAAACGCCAAGCCTGGGCGGATTGGTTAAAAAGCCAAGCATTGCAGGGGGATAGCGAAGCCCTCAAAGCGCTACGCAGTCGAGAGGCCGCACAAAATCTTAAAGGGAACACACTTAAAGGAGGTACAGTTCAGGCCGAACTCAAAGCAACGGTCGATACGATTACGAAAAAAGGTACCATTATTTATCGAGCAGGTAACAGCGCCGTGCGTGATGATGGTGAGCGTCTACAAGTGGCGACGGCTTCCAACCAAACCAGTGTCTTAGCTGCGCTAAAGGTAGCAATGGAGCGTTATGGTAATCGCATTACCGTGAATGGCTCGCCTGAGTTCAAGGCGCGAGTAATCAAGGCGGCAGTCGATGGCAACCTGTCTATAAAGTTTGCCGACCAAGGGCTAGAACGCCGCCGTCAGGCATTAATGGCTCAGAATAAAAGGGCCAAGCGGTCTGATAAGCCTGGCGTGTTACCGATTGGCAAAGTGCCACCTTCACGCCGTGGCCGGTTGCATAATCTATCTCAGTTAGAGGTTTTAGCTATTAAGTCAGGTCCTGTACCTGAAAAAGCGGCGGTCATGCCAGCACTAGAGCAGCGTAAAGCTAAGCTCCAAGCTGAGCAGGCAGCTAAAAAGGCGAAACGACAACATAAGAGCCGATCACGTTGATGTGATGGCAAAGGAATCGACGGAAGCCCTAACCGCTTCGGTTGGTAATAACACCGATGTTTAACCCTATTTGGCCGCGCGCTTTACGGTGTCGCGCAGGTCGGGCGCCGGGATAGTAAGTGGCGAGCTATCTCTGAAAAGGCCCACATTCACCGCTGGCAACGGCAGGAGTAGGTTACGAGCCTACAGGTTGGTGAATGCAGCTTTTAGTCATAACAGCTAAGAGTAATTAACCATGCTCAAACGAAAAATTTTAGCGGCTAAAATTCCCGTGCTTGCCATCTCCTTGACGTTAAACCTTCCTAGTCCTGTATATGCGGGGATTCCGGTTGCTGATGGTACGAATCTTGTTCAGAACATCATGTCGGCAATGGAAGCTGTTACACAGACTGCTAAACAAATTCAGCAGTATCAAACCCAGTTGCAGCAGTACGAAAATATGCTGCAAAACTCGATGGCCCCGGCTTCTTATATTTGGGACCAGGCACAGCACACCATCAACGATCTAAACCAGGCGACCAACACACTCGCCTATTACCAAAACCAGCTTGGTAGCCTCGATGCGTACCTGGGCAAGTTTCAGGACGTGGCCTATTACCGTGGCTCGCCTTGTTTCTCGTCTACAGGGTGCAGCGATGCCGAGCGGGCTGCGATGGAAGAAAACCGCCGTCTGGCGTCCGAATCCCAGAAGCGGGCCAACGACGCGCTATTTAAGGGCTTGGAGCAGCAGCAAGACAACCTGGAAGCTGATGCCCGTCAGCTTACCCGCCTGCAATCCGCCGCCCAGGGTGCAGACGGACAATTGGCCGCCATTGGTTACGCCAACCAGCTCGCTAGCAACCAAGCCAATCAGCTCCTGCAAATCCGTAGCTTGCTGATTGCTCAGCAAAACGCCGTTGGCACGCAGATGCAGGCCGACGCCGATCGCGAAGCTCAATATCAGGCTTCACGCGATAAGCTCTATGAGGGGCTGGCCGAGCCGGTAAACCGTTCTCAAAGCAAGGAGTACTAAGTATGAAAGACATGATTCAAATGCTGGCACTTCTGCTTTCTTTGTCCCTCATGGCGGGATGTAGTGAGAAAGAAGAAAACTGCGAAAAAACAAACCAACAGCAAGAGCAGTGCGAAAAACAGGACGGGACTATCTACGATAGCCTGAAAGAACCGGTGGATCGCTCTAAGAGCAAGGGATTCTGATATGAAAACAGTACTTCTTCGCTTTGGGTTCGTGCTGCCCTTTGCTTCCATTTCACCAGCCGCCTTTGCCGAAATAGATAAAGGCGGTGTGTTGAATGAAGTTTCGGACCGTTTTTTAACCGAAAGTTCAAACTGGGCGACAACAATTACTGATCATGCGTCCTGGTTGTTCTGGACACTGGTTATTATCTCAATGGTCTGGACGTTCGGCATGATGGCATTGCGTAAAGCCGACATTGGCGAGTTCTTCGCCGAGTTTACTCGCTTCACCATTACTACCGGGTTCTTTTGGTGGCTGTTGATCAATGGGCCTGGCTTTGCAATGGATATTATCAACTCGTTGAGAAATATCGCGGCAGAAGCATCCGGTCTGCCAAGGGGGTTGAATCCGTCCACGCCGATAGATATTGCGTTTGATATTATCGCTAAGGCAGCGAGCAGCTACAGCATCACTAGCCCTATGGACAACTTGTCCATCTTCCTGACCACGCTTGCCATATTGGCATGCATGGCTATTGTCGCGGCCAACGTTCTTCTTGCCCTAGTTACGGCATGGATTATTGCTTACGCGGGAATCTTTGTCTTGGGCTTCGGTGGCTCTCGCTGGACCTCTGACATTGCCGTCAACTATTTCCGGAGTGTGGCCGGTATAGCACTAAAAATCATGACAATGACACTGCTGGTTGGGATCGCTGTTTCTATTATCGATGGTTATCACTCCGACCTTTCAGAAGGTGCGCCAATGGACGAGTTGTTGGTCATTTTCGTTGTGTCCCTAGTCATGGTTATTCTCGTTAACTCCGTACCAAACGTGGTCGCAGGTTTGATCCCTGGCGGTGGTGCTGCTGCGAGCGCTGGTAGTTCATTCAGTGCAGGGGCCTTGATCGGTGGGGCAGTGGGAGCAGGTGCAGCGGTTATGTCCGGCGGTGCAGCACTTGGCGGAGCAGCTATGTCTGGAGCGACCAATATGGCCGGTGGAGCCAGTGCTGTGAAGGCTGCCTTTGAGAAAGCTCAAATGAGTATGTCTGAAGGCCCGATGCCCGAGTTTGGTGGTTCTAGCTCAAGTGATTCAAATGGTGATACTGGCAGCAGTGATACAGGTGAAACGCCTTTTGCTCAAGCAGCTGGCTTCTCTGGCGGCGAGTCTCACGCTCCTAGTGAAGAATCTGTGCCTGAGAGTAATAGCGAAACCTCTTCCAGCGAGCAGGCCCAAACATCAAGTGGCTTTATGACTGGTGCGGCTAACGCTAGCCGTGTAGCTGCCGGTACCGCATCGGCCCTTGCCAAAGGTATGGGCTCTAAAGCAATGGGTGGCTTCCAAAACAAAGTTAGCCAAACCGCTGGTGGCCGTTTGGCTTCATCTATCCGCGAAAGCATGGACACAGGCAATGATTCGATGGGACACCAAGAAGGGGATGGCTCCAGCGGTGAACAAACACCATCTTTCGGTAGTGACTCCCTCGGCGGCCAAGAAGGATGGATAAACCAAAGTGGCGGCTTTAATGAGCTATCTGAGTCAGACCAGGAAGAAGCCCGCCAGGCCCACGCCGACTGGCAAGAACGCGATCCCGAGAAACACACGTTCGATGTAGAGGATTACGTCGAATACGCCCAAGAGAAGCAAAGGGAACGGAACGAAGAGATAGCGAGTTTTGTGGGGAGGTAGTTTGTCTAACTAGAGCCGATTTATAGCGATAAAGAACATAACATCCAGTTCTATGGCTATTTTGCAGCTTATCTATATGAGATTATATCGCAAATTTTTTTAGGAAAGAGAAATGTATTCAGAGCTATATAATCGATTGGTTGATCTGTCTCGGAACAGCTCTAACGAAGAAGAGCTTCGCTCAGCATGGATTAGAGCTTTTGATTCTGAAGGTATTAACTTTCAGGCTGAACGTGATAGAAATGATTTACTGCACAATCAAGTGATAATCGAGCTCAAGAGTAAGGGGTTGTTCGGTGGCAAAACTGACTCTCCAGCATTTAAGAATGCTCTTAATGAAAGGCTAGAAGTTTATATTCCCCGTAGGGCTGAGCAAGAAGGTATTCCTCAAGAGGAGTACACAGGTATAGCTACAGATGGTGAGCATATAGCATTTTGCTACATGAAGAATGGGGAAATTACCCATCAAGGGCTTATGCCTCTTTCTGAAGTGTCGGTGACTAAAGCCTTGAGGGCGCTGCAAAGCAGCCAGCGTCGCGCATTAACGAGAGATAACCTCATTGATGATTTTGGGCATACATCCACGGTTGGAAGACGCCTAATGAGCTCACTTGCTAGAGAACTTACTTGGCATTTCAATAGCCAAGAAAATAATAAGATTAAGATGCTTTTTAAAGAGTGGCAAACACTCTTCGGACAGGTATCAGGGCTTGCCCAAGATAAGATTAGGAAAATCTCGAAGCAGATAGGCTTTGAGATCCCCGATATGCAGGAAGAGAGTATCTCCGGGGCTCTGTTTGTTATTCATACTTATAACGCTCTTGTAATGAAGCTCCTTGGGGCTGAACTTGTATCCTATTTAGATCTTACACAGTACAGAGACTTCTGCGGAAACTTGGCTTCATTAGATGGTAACCAGTTTCTAGAAACGATTGGCAGGGATATAGAAAGAAGTCAATTCTTTGAAACTGTTGGTATTAAAGGGTTTGTAGAGGAAGCCATCTTTTCATGGTATCTCGATGCGGCGGAAGATACTGAGCGACTAGAAATCATCGACTCATTGAAGGAAACGTTACTACAGATTTCATTGTACAGGTTCGATGACCTTACCTCTGCACGCTCTCGAGATGTCCTTAAAGGCTTCTATCAATCTTTAGTGCCAGAGGTTTTGAGGAAAAGTTTAGGTGAGTTCTATACCCCAGACTGGTTGGTCGTAGAGACATTAGCAAGGGCTTGCGACAGTGACTGGCTAAACAAACGAGTGCTGGACCCAACTTGTGGGTCAGGGTCATTTTTACTTCGTACTATTGCTCTGAAACGAAAAGAAGCTGAAGCACTAGGTCTGTCACCTGAAGAGACAGTTGATAAGGTTTTGGAAACGGTATGGGGCTTTGACTTAAACCCTCTCGCTGTACAGGCCGCACGAGTTAACTTTTTGATCGCTATCTCCGATTTAGTTGTGCAGTGTCAATCCATGGAGATCGAGTTACCAATTCTACTAGCAGACTCCGTTTACTCACCTGCTCAGAATAAATCTGGAACTAGCAACATAGTGGAATATCGCATAGGCAGTATTACCGCTGATCTTCTTATTAAGGTCCCTTCTGAGCTTGCTTTTGATCGATTAAAGTTGGATAAGCTTTTTTCAATCATGGGAGACTGTGTTGACGGTGATAAAGAGTTTGATGATGTCGCTCATGTGTTCTTACGCCGTCGAGCTTTAACTCAAGAGGAGTTAGATGAATGGAGCACTCCATTACGTGAAACATATAATCGAGTTTTAGGGCTACATCGCAAGAACTGGAACGGTATTTGGTTTCGGATTATTCGAAATTTCTTCTGGTCGGCAGCTGCAGAGCCATTTGATCTGGTTGTTGGTAATCCTCCATGGGTCCGTTGGTCCGCGTTACCTGAAGATTACCGTTCTAAGGTTAAGCCAACATGTGAGGACTACGAAATCTTTTCAGAAAGCAAGTATCATGGTGGGAATGAACTTGATATCTCTGGGATGATCACATATACGGCCTCAGATAAGTGGTTAAAGCAAGGTGGTAGGCTTGTATTTGTTATTACTCAAACGCATTTTCAGTCGCCTTCTTCTCAGGGGTTTAGAAGTTTTAAAATCAAAGACGGTGCTTATTTAAAACCGATGTTTGTTGAGGACCTGAAAAGTTTAAAGCCATTTCCTGATGCAGCTAATAAAACGGTGATTGTCGGCTTTGAGAAGTGCAGTGATGAAGTGTACCCATACCCAGTTCCATATAATGTTTGGCAGTCTAAAAAAGGTAGTAAGAAGGCCCTACCTGAGTCCCATACTATTGATCAAATAATGAAGGGCATTGATCGGATACCTATGGAGGCAAACCCTGTTGGTGATGTAAGGTCCCCATGGGCTGTTATGCCCGTTGGCGACTTTGAAAGAACCAAGTGCATTCGTGGCAAGTCAGAATGGATTAGCGGGCGAAAAGGTGTAACAGCAGACCTAAACGGTATTTACATGGTTGAGGTTCTTGATGTTGATGAAAAACGAGGTCTAGTTCAAATACAGACACGTCCTAGCGCTGGTAAAAAAGATATTGGGGTAGCAAAAAAATTCTGGATAGAACCTGATTTGCTTTATCCTATGGTTAAGGGGGCTGCTGACTTTTCTGCTTATCGTTTTGCTCCTAGCCATAGCTTATTTCACTTGGTTCCAAACCAAGCGATTACCAAAAATACACTACTGGACTCGGAAGATGTGCTAGAAAATGATCTGCCCAAAACGTTTTCATATTTAAAATCCTATGAAGTTCAGCTACTTGATAGATCGACCTATAAAGCCAGGCTAAGTAAATATGCGTTCTATCATATATATAACGTCGGAAGTTACTCATTTGCTCCTTACAAGGTAGTATGGGCAGAACAAAGTGGTACTTTCAAGGCAGCTGTATGTTCTTCAAGCAATGTCCCTCTCGTTGGTGAAAGACCATTTGTTCCTGATCATAAGGTTTACTTTGTTGAGTGTTCTTCGGAAGATACTGCTCACTACATATGTGGTCTCTTAAACAGTAGTTTGGTAAAGAACTATATAGAAAGCCACACAATCAGTATTCAAGTGAGTAACATTTTTAAGCACCTTGAGCTCCCTAGATTTGATCCCACAAGCAAGGCTTGTACTGATTTGGCAACTCTGTCTCAGCAGTTGCACAAAACAGAAGATGAGGCTCAGTTCACCGCATTACTGGAAAAAGCGAATGAGTTGGCTTCGAAAATATTAGAAGAGTTGTGCGATGTTCAGGGTACTTAGTGCAAAAGAGCGTGAAGACCTCCGCCGCGACATGACCGAGTCTTCTGCTTGGGCGCGTGCCGAGCTGAAGCGACGCCGGGAAGAAAAGGCGAAACAAAACGCTGAACATGGTACTAATAATGGTACTAGGGCAGAGCCAGGCCCCAAACAGCCGTAGTTAAAGGGCTTGCGGCTCTCGTTAACGATTGAGTGGGAATAATTAATCGTTAAGTAACAACTTGCACAGATTGGCAAAAAATGATCTAAAGCCCGCATGGTAGCGGGCTTTTTTGTGTTTAAAAGGCTTCATTAATGATAAAAGGTCCCCGGTGATATGCCTATATCACGACAAACCATCTTTTAATTCTTGATGCTCGGATTAATACCTAATTAAAAACCCGCCTCTCGGTAGATGAGTGCTAATGCTGATCGCCAGTATTTATCCATCCATGATTTTTCTTCACCATAAATGACTAGCTGGCCACGCAGTGTCGGTATGTGGTTGTTAGCGAACAGGGTTCTATCGGAGCTGCTGAGTTTAAGTAGGACACGGTAGATAGCGACTTCAGGGACGAGTTGCTCGCCTTGCTCCCTGACTAGGATGGTACCGCCGCGATTAGAGGCCAGTATACCTTCCTTAAGAACGCGCGTGGCGTCAGAGTCAATGCGGGTTACGTGGACTTTAAGCGGGGCTAATCGGTCTGATTCAGGATAAAAACGTGCGGAATTACCTGTGGTAACGCGATCTAACTCGTACTCGGTCAAATAAGTGAGTACTTGCCACGAGTCCATTTGTATCACCGAACCGAGTGTCTCATTTTTTGCGATCCATTGCCCTGTGCTTAAATCCGGGTTTTCCCAGATGAGCGTACCATCGTTTGGGGCGGAGAGTGAATACTGAGCAAGCAGTGCTTTAATGCCTTCCAATTCCGCTGCTACTTTATTCTGCTCTGCGATAATGATTTGGCGTTGCTCGCGCAGGTCTTGAGTAATGCCTGAACCGCTACTTTGCCATTGGAGGGCTTGTGCGCGGCTTTGTGCGGCGAGTTGTTTAAATTCAAGGTCTTGTGAGCGTAGCAGTAGTAGCGGTTTATCGGCAGTAACTGGGCTGTTTGTATCCACTAGCCGACTTTCCACTAAGGCGCGACCGGGTGCGACGAGAGGGGTGATAGTGGCAGGTTGCAGTAGTGCTTGAGCGCGTACACGTTTGTCCCAAGGCACAACGAATGTAGCGATCATTAAAGTGACAAGAGAGAGAGTAAGTAAGATACGGGTATGGCTCATAATCTCTTTTCCTAATGTTAACCAAGTACGTACTTCATTCCAGATAGGGCGAATAATAAACCACGTTATTTCAAGCAGGGCCAGTAAGGGCCCTAATGGTTTTGGTATGGAAAGGTAGACGAGTACGGCGATTCCTATAAAAACGATAAGCCGATATATCCACGTTCCCCAAGCAAAAGCGATTAAGCCTATATGCCTGCGTGGCGTGAAGTATTCAGGTAATGGGTGTTTGAGCGCAAAAAGCCATTCTCTTAACTTCCAGCGAGCAAGGGCAAATGAGCGCTGGTGGAGGTTAGGTAGCTCTAAACTGTCCATGAGTAAAAAGTAGCCATCGAACCGTAAAAAGGGTGATGCGTTGATGATTAATGTGGATACCCAAGTGGTGGTGGCGAGTAAAAAGGTCGCATTGCGTAAGGCGCCATCAGGCAGAAACGCCCAGGCTAATGTCGCCCATACCGCAATCACGAGTTCGGTTACTATGCCAGCAGCGCCGACGGCTAAGCGGTCTTTTTGGCGTTGTAATTTCCAAGCGTCATTTACGTCTGTATAGGCCATCGGAAAGAGTACAAGAAACGCGATGCCCATGGTTGGCACTTTACAGCCGAGTGTCTTCGCTGTGTAGGCATGGCCTAGTTCGTGTAGGAGTTTCACCCCGATTAAGGTTGTGCCAGCAGCGACTAACCCTGTGAGGCTAAACATATCAACTAAGGTGTTAGTAAAAACATCCCACTGTTTAGACGCCTCTAATAAGCCAAAGCACAAGGCTATGAAGGTGATAATGGCAAAGGAGGGGCTAGCAAGCCAGCGTACATGGGGATACGTGCGGGTGAGCCAGCGATCGGGTTTTAGTAGCGGCAATCTAAAAAACAAATAGTGATGTAGTAGCCATGTTAACGCGGACGTGTGGCGTCGGTTGTCTTCTTGCGTGTAAGCATCTGACTGGTTAAGAGCATTACGTTTGATCAGGTCACGGTTAGCGAGGAATTCGTGAACGGACTGAAGTGATTGCTCATTAACATGGAGGGTTGTTTCTTGTATTAACTCTTCTAGAATTTTGCTGTTATCGGCGATACTCCAGCGGCTCAGTATTTCAAATGTCATCCAGTCAATACGAAAATATAAATTACGCACAGGGTCATGTAATGACCACGTGGGTGCGCCGTGACGAGTGGTCGGTCCAGGGTAAAGGGTGAGTTCGTCGCGCAGCTGAGGCCAAGGCGTATTCATGGCTATATGCCTATCCAGCCTCTTAGGGCTGCCCAAGGCCTGCGGAATATCCAATAGGCTATGCTAACTTCATCACCAAATAGTTTGGCGGTTCCTTTTAGTCCAACGCGGGGGCGCTCATTGTGCGTGTCGGTGAGTTGTGCTCGAAGGCGATACGCATAGTTGCCTTCAGGTCTAAGCTCCGGTTGGTGTGCAATGTAACTGACGGTGGCTGAAATAGGGTTAATAGGATCTGCGGCTAGGTAGAAGGTTACCTTAGTTTGTTTGGGGAATTGGATCATATCGGATGGTGATAACCACGCCTCGATTTGCGTTTTATTTTCGTCTGCCACTACCATAATCCGCTCGCCTGTCATGACGGGGCGGCCAACAAAAGCGCTAGGATCGTCCAGAATGACTAGACCCGCACGAGGAGAAACCACGCCGCTGCGAGTATTCAAGGTGCGTAAATAATTGACTTCCACACGTTGTTCCTCTATTTGGCTTTGCATGACTGATAGTTTGGATTTACTGTCGGGATCATAGAGGGCGCGTTGGGCGCTTTGACGGTACTCGGTTTGAGCCGTATTTAGTGATCGTTCGGCAACTTCTAAACGGCTTGCCAAGCTCACTGTATCGAATGCGAAAAGGGGGGTGCCTACATTAATGCGTTGGTTCGGCTCTACTAAAATGCGGTCAATAATACCGTCCATGGGTGCGCGAATAATAGCAGGCTCCAGCGGAACCAATTCCGCCGGTGCGAGCACCGTCAAACGCACAGGAAGTAAGGCAATGATGGTAAGCCCTGCAAATAGGCATAAACGAATAGGCCATTTGAGCGACTGCTTGAACGTTCGGGTTACGCCCAGCCGTGAACTAAGCCGTTTAGGTGTATGAGTAGCATACTGATCAGACCAGGCATCAACCCACTCGCTGACTAATCCCATTTCGGCTTTAGAGAAAGGCTGCTCACGTGCCAGTAGAAGACGGCCTCCATCAAAGTTTTTAAGCGCAGGGATATCAATAGTGATTAGGTATGGCGGCAGCCACTCTGCCCATTCATCGCGTTGATTAGCCGCCAGTGAATTAAGGTCGCTATTCAGTACCGTTACTTTGGTCGCCACGTGTTTGGCTTTAAACCAGCGGTTAAGCCACTGGATATAAGGGGCTTGCTGTTCCGGCGAAGTAACACCTGATAGTGCTTCGACTCCGTTAGCGCAACTCCAAAAAGCGGCTTGCCGATAAGGTACGAGTGCGTGTGACTCATTCACCAAAATAAAACGTAGCTCGTTTGCTTTACAGGCTTGTCTAGCGCGTCGTATTAAATGAACTAAGGTGGCCAGAGCTGCTTCTGCAGACTCTGGCGCTCGTGTAGAGGCGTTCATTTATGTGCGTTCAGCCGAGGTGACTGTTGTTGCTTCACGCGCTTGCGCAATTAAGCGATCACGTTCTGCTTTCCATGCAAATTGGCTTTGTGTCGCGATTTGATCTGTTAATGAAGACTTTCCTTCAATTTTTGTTGAATCGCTTCCACCAACTACTCCTCCCTTAACCCGAATGGAAACTTGGGTTTCAACCTGTTGGCCGTTCTCATCACGCGCAATGACGCGAATGGTGAGTATGCCGTCAAAATTGGCGGGTGCTATACCACGGAACTCGCCTTTTTCGGGATCAAACACCAGCCATGGCGGAAGCTGATTACCATCAGCCATAATGGCGCTTAGCGTAATTTCTGTATCAGGCGACGTATGGCCAAAAGTATCCGTTGGAATACTAAAGCTGATAACAGTCACTCCATTTTTAGGTAAGAAACGTTGTTCAGGGATATCCCGTTGCAGTACGAGTTCTCCTGAAGGCGGTTGAAAAGTGTCGAGTTCTGATTCGGTCTGTTCAAAAACAAATATCTCTTCACTCGGTTGAGCAACGAAAGAAGGAGCGCCGACAGCTGCAACTGGTGCCGAGGTCGATGGTGGTGCCGATGGTGCTGGCGAGTCATCATCAGGGATACTAGTAGTTGGATTGCCTGCTGTGTCGTAATTCACACCAGTGCCATCATCCGTGATAATAGCACTGTAGCTTGCACTGCTGCCGCCAACTTGGTTATCGAATGTTGCGGTAAGAGTAAGGGTCTCGCTACCTTCTAATTCTGTGTCATTAATCGATGTGACTCGAACAAAGAGCGATGTCACCCCAGCCGGGAGTATTATGTTGCCATCGGCATCGAAACTTAGTTCGATAGATTGGTTATTTTCAACGTAATACACAGAGCTTAACGTAAACTCACTCGTGTCTGATTCCGTTTGAGCTAACGCTAGATTGATAGGGGTATTGGTGTTTATCGGGTTGCTTAAGTCAAGGGTGAAGATGACATTACTGCCTTCAGAAACCGCATCATCTGGTCCTGTTATCGTCAAGCGTGGTTGGTCGTTTACGCTATCGGATGCCGGAGCCGGAGTTACAGCGTTTTCATTGATTAGCTGAGAAGTTAACCCTGTTCCGTCATCAACAATAGTGGTCACAAAGGATGTTTCGGTGGCCAGCCCTTCATTGATCACGAGTGTAAATTGTTCTGCGCCCTCAAAGGTATCATCTTGCTCGGCGGTAATATCGACGGCCACAACGAGAGCCGTCGTGGTTGCAATAAAGTTACCGGAGTAGAGCGACCAAGTGGCTCCATCATCCTGAGAATAGAAGATAGGAGAGCCCGCAAGACCGGTTGTTGGGGTGTTAGTCGAGCTAGCGAAATCCTGCAGGGCGAAAGTAACTGTCTGACCAATACTGGTATCCACCTCAAATATAGCCCGAGGTGACGATTCATTGTAAGGATCAGCACTAATTACAAATGGATTGTCGTTTGGATCATCGGTGACGGTTATGGTGACAAGTTGCTCGCGCGCGTTACCGGTGGCGTCGCTGGCTAATATACTAAAGCTGTATGTGTCTTTTGATTCAAAGTCTAAGGTGCCGTTTTGTAAAGTGACGACGCCTGTGGTTGGGTCAATGTTGACTAGTGCCGCATCGCCAACGGTAGGGTTTTGAAGTGAATAAGTGATGACTTGATCTGTGAAGTCGATGTTATCTTCTGCTTGTGCTACATATAGCTGAGATTGATTTTCTATGACACTATCGGATGCCGAAGAGGCAAAGTTTGGTGCTTGTTCATCGCTATTTATAACATTGACCGCTAGCGTTTGAGTACTGAGGTTACCTAGATTATCGGTTGCTTGGATTTGAACCTCATAGACATTATTACCGTCGGTATCTGTTGGGACATCAAAATCAGGCGCCTCATTAAATACTAACTCGCCTGTTGAACTGTCAATGCTAAACAATCCTTGATCAGCGCCGCCAATAATTGCCCAAGTCACCAGTTCATCAGCCGAAAGTGTCGTTACCGGTACGGTATTTTCTGGTACTGCTATTGTGTTTGATGTCTCTCCAGGGTTACCTGACGGCCCAGTAATCACGGGTGGGATTTCATCAAGGTCGTTAACCGTGACCGTCACGGGTTGTTCGCTGGCATTGCCGGTGTCATCAGTGGCGATAACAGTAAAGACGTAGCTTGATTTTGATTCAAAATCGAGATTGCCCGAGGTGAGAGTAACGGCACCCGTTGTGCCATCAATCGACAACAGTGCGGCATCAGCCACGCCCGGATCTTTTAGCGAGTAGGTGACATCTTGATCGGTAAAGTCGACGGTATCAGTAGCGGCCGCTGTGTATAGTAAAGGTTGGTTTTCATCTGCATTAGCGGTAGCGCCAGAGCTAAACGCGGGTGCTATATCATCGAGGTTAGTAACCGTTGCCGTCACGGTTTGTGTACTGAGATTGCCTGCAGTATCAGTGGCTTGAACTTGAACCACGTAGTCATTGTTTGTATCGGCATCGCCGGGCGCTTCAAAGTCAGGGGCACTAATAAAGGTGAGCGCTCCGGTTGCACTATCAATAGCAAAGAGGGCTTGATCGGCTCCCCCAACGACGGACCAGGTAACGGCTTCATCGGCGGTGAGTGTGGCGACAGCCGTAGAGTTTTCGGCTAAGGCAGTGGTGCTGGTCGCATCACCCGCTGCGCCGGATGGGCCAGTAATCACGGGTGGGATTTCATCAAGGTCGTTAACCGTGACCGTCACGGGTTGTTCGCTGGCATTGCCGGTGTCATCAGTGGCGATAACAGTAAAGACGTAGCTTGATTTTGATTCAAAATCGAGATTGCCCGAGGTGAGAGTAACGGCACCCGTTGTACCATCAATCGACAACAGTGCGGCATCAGCCACGCCCGGATCTTTTAGCGAGTAGGTGACATCTTGATCGGTAAAGTCGACGGTATCAGTAGCGGCCGCTGTGTATAGTAAAGGTTGGTTTTCATCCGCATTAGCGGTAGCGCCAGAGCTAAACGCGGGTGCCACTTCATCTACGTTTGTGACGGTGGTTGTCACAGTTTGCGTGCTGGTATTTCCGTTAGCATCCAGGGCTTGAACTTGAACCACGTAGTCATTGTTTGTATCGGCATCGCCCGGCGCTTCAAAGTCAGGGGCACTAATAAAGGTGAGCGCTCCGGTTGCACTATCAATAGCAAAGAGGGCTTGATCGGCTCC
>Ga0209503_10000012_pt1 | contig 164072 bp, 151 predicted proteins | sample SouAtlMetagenome_2_FD_187448 | JGI IMG/M metagenome (GOLD analysis project Ga0209503, IMG submission 187448) | Marine eukaryotic phytoplankton communities from Atlantic Ocean - South Atlantic ANT15 Metagenome (SPAdes) (version 2) | ecosystem: Environmental > Aquatic > Marine > Oceanic...
TACCCGCCTATGGCGGGTATTTTATTTAATCACTTACAAGCCAGTTTGATGGATGATTAATCGTAATTCGATGTATAGTTGAGCAACTGTGTTCTAAAAATTTCATGACACGAAACTATTGACAAAAATACCCGCTTGATCGTTTTGCCTCGAACTTTTATCCCCAAAGAGCAAAATTGCCTGATCCTGCACAGCTTTACGATCAAAAAAGATTAAGATCGAGCACAGTTGCTCTACAGCGCTTGATTTAACTGACATTTCGTGATCCGACCAGAAAGTGATGAAAAGATCGTGATCTGTTGTTCTATATGGCTATTAACAGATTTACCAACAAGGTTTTCCACTACTTATCCACAACGAGTAAGGTTTCTATTACTGAGTGAATCTTGCTAAAAACTGCTTGTACTCTTGTATGGCATAGTCACTTTTTAGCGTTGCGTTGTGCGTCGCACCAGGAATGACCGAAATATACTTTTCGCTACTTGATGCATCTTCTAATAGCTGCTGACTAATCGGGTAAGGCGTTATTTTGTCTTCCTCACCCACCACCAGCCATAGCGGTCCCTCATAGTGACGCAAGATTGGGGCTATTTGCATACTATGAACTTCATCGTGAAGCTTCATGTTTGTGAATGAATTAGAGAAGCCTGGCACCATGTTGGCAATTAAATCAGAGATATTATTGAAAGCGCCGTCTAATACTAAAGCGTCTATCTTTCTATTTGCAGCAACATAGCTTGCGAAATAGCTGCCTATACCTCGGCCGTGAACGATAGTGGGAATTGAGGCGTCAAACGCACTTGCTACATAGTCAAACTGGGTTAACGCATCTTGTTTAATAGCGTTAATACTTAAGTCCTTCGCTTTATCACTGGCTCCTACTCCCTGATAATCGAGCCACAATATATTAGCGGGCAACTTACCCAGTCTATGAATAACGCTGTTGTTTTCGCTTACAGGCATACGATTGTCTGCAAAGAAAACAATGTTAACAATAGGGTCAGGGTAAGAAACAGCAACACCTCTCAAAGTTAACCCAGCGTCATTTTTAACTTCAACACGGGTTATGCCCGCTGAGGTTTTGTCTTTTTGAATTGCCGCGTGTAGCTTCGTAGTATCAAGGGGCTTTTGCTGAGTGTCTTGATAAAAGAAGGCCGAAGGGGACACGTTAATTGCGCACCCAATAAGTGACACACTTGCAACTACACTAATTACCGCGTTTTTTAAGCTCATCATTAAAGAACTGTCCGTGTTGAATGGTTATGGCGAAATTTTTATTCAGGTTACATAGGTGTAATGGTTGTGTCGCTGATCAAAAACTCGCTCAGCAAAATCAACAGTCCCACACCTATGCTAAACAAGCTGTAACAGTTTGCAACAGTTGTTCTGTTTCTTAGCGATACAAACTTTCTTATACTAAAGACAATATTACTTGCATAATTTATCTGCATAAAACAAAAATAATTTAATGAAAAGTAGAACATTTTCCATGTCTTACGCTACATCACCAGCTCGACTTATTGTTGCCTGTTGTGCCCTACCCTTACTTATTGCCTGCGAGTCTACGCCACCCGAGCTTGACTCATCATTAATTCCTGCGTCGCAGAGAAAAGACTATCAGCTAACCATGTCTAAAGCGAAAGCTTGTCCAATCAACTTGGCAGAACTAATCGACATACGGTCGAGTAAAGACTTGCTCGTTGGAAGCAGTAATGTAACAGAAGACACGCTCTATTCACTGTTACAGCAAAGCTTAGAAGCGATGAATGTCAGCCCAGATATTGAAGCAGCCAACAGCGTGAAAGTAGTACTAAACCGCGCGTTTATAAAAACCTTAGGCAGTAATATGGTTGCCACCGTGGTGCTTAATGTTAAGTACAAACCTGACTATGCCGAAGAGTATTCACCCGCCACCACCTTCAGAGGGCAAAGCATGAATGTGAACGCCAGTGTCAGTGAAAAAGAGAGCAATCAGATTGCTATCGATGCAATGAAAACCGCCATTGATGATGCCACCAAACGTATAAAGTCTTCACTGTTACACAACTGCGGAAATGCGCTAAGCGAACTAGAGGCGGTATAAGCCTAAGAAACTATAAAGTGAACGCGATTGAGTGAGCGTAAGCCCTAAGCTCGAACTTTCAATCAGGGTAAGATTCAGTAGATAAGCCGCGTATTGTCGACCATAAAGCACGCCATGCCACCGTCAACCGCCGCTTTTCGTCCCATGTCGGTATCTTCAAACACCACACAATGCTGTGGTGCTACACCCATTAATTCTGCCGCACGCACAAAGGTTTCAGGGTGAGGTTTACCTTGAGTGACGTCATCGGCTGTAACCAGCGCAGATAATTGGGCTAGCAGGCCGTGTTCATTTAACACCATTTGCGCGTGCTGCCTATCTGAACCTGTCCCCACTGCAATGGGCATGCTTCCCTTATAATGGTTAAACACGTCCAGGGTATCTTGGATAAGCCTTGGGACATGGTCTAGCCCTTCAAACGCCTGTTTTTTATATAGAGCAACCTCTGCTGGATCGTGGCTTTTTCCATACTTTGCATTCATAAGATGTACGGTTTCAAAGGTAGGAACACCACCTAAACTGTATTGGTAGTCTCGGTCGAAGGGATAACCAAACGCATCGCACGTAAGCTGCCACGCATCAATATGCGCCCCCATTGAATCGACCAAGGTGCCATCCATATCAAAAATAATGGCTTTGTAGCTGCTTAGGTCAATCATGGTCTTCGCTTCCTTTTCAAAAATAGTGTGATGCTAACCTTTCATGGTTGCAATGAGATAAGCAACTATGCAGACAACACGTCTCGCGCTTTTACCGCATCAAAATCACGATCAACTTTCAGGTATACCGCGTTATTTTGACTGTTTAATGTCACTTCCAATACACCAGGCACTAACAGCAGCTCGGCTTCAATGCTGGAAACATTTGAACTATCAAAATCTCCATTCATCATCACACGCTTAACCCGGCTCACTTCTTTAACACCAAGAATAATAAAAAGCCAAAGCAGAGTGCTAGCGGCACCAATGCCATAAGCTAACTCTTGCGACCAAATATCGGTGACGAAACCAGAAATTACACCGCCCAAAAACGCACCGAAAAATTGAAAACTGGCGTAGAGGCCCATGGCCGTTCCTTTTTGTCCCGCAGGCGCAATGCTCGACACCAATGCAGGGAAATTCGCTTCCAAATAATTAAAGCCAGTAAAGAAAAGCACCACGGCAGCGGTAACCCACCACCAGCTATGGTCCTCTAAACTCAGCGCCAAAAACGCGCCGCCCATTAATACAACGCCGGTTACAAGGAGCGATTTAGGCGTACGGCCTCTTGCTACTCCCATCATTATAATTAGGCCTACAATTGACGCGCCTAAAACGGGTAAGTAAACCGTCCAGTGACTGTCTAGCGTCATATCAAAGTTCAGTAGCGTTACGGGCAGTTGAACAAACAACAGCGTTATCATCATGTGTAGAATCATCACGCTGATATTTAAACGCCATAACTGAGAAGAAAAAATTAAGCGCTTTAGCTGGTCTTTTTGTGGGAGTGTATCGCCACTGCTCAGCTGCACACCGTTTGGCACTACCCATTTAACCAGCGGCATGCAAAGAATGGCCAGAATACCAGTAATACCAAACACACCTGCAAGCCCGTAGCTGTTCGCAATGAGAGGTCCTAAAATAACGGCTAAATAGAATGAGAAGCCAATGGCTATGCCTATAATAGCTAACACTTTGGCTCGCTGACTTTCCCGGCTTACATCGGTAGCTAGCGCCATTATCGCACCTGCAATAGCCCCAGCGCCTTGAAGAATACGCCCAACAATCATCATGGCCATACTGTCGGCGTTTGCTGCTACAAAGCTTCCTAATGCAAATACAGCAAGCCCTAGCAAAATAACGGGTTTACGCCCCCATTTGTCAGACATCATACCCATAGGAATTTGCAGCGCAGCTTGGGTTAGGCCATATCCACCCACGGCAAGTCCTACCAACAGCGGCGAGTAATCTGGGTAGTCCATTGCGGCTACAGCCAACACGGGCATAACCATGAACAGCCCCATCATGCGTAATACGTAAACGGAGGCGAGTGCAAGCGCAGCGCGTAATTCCAAAGCGTTCAAAGCGTCTGTTTCCCTCAATATATAAAATCAAAAAAACATAAAAGCGCGCAGAGAACACCTGTTTCTGCTGCATTAAGAATAAGGTCGCGAAGTGTAGCATAATACAATTGGTATTTTCTTCTGCTCGCGAGGTAGATTTAGCCCACTCGCACTACCCTTTTTCTTACTAGGGGTTTAAAAGTGGGGATAAAATCACCATTTTGCAATGTCGATAAGCGAGAACTAATCGTAAGCTTATGTCCGTGAGGTGATCTGCTTACTCCGCTTACAGTATAACTTGAATGTCATATCACTTTACTTGACACCTATGGCATACTGATTCTTTTTCTCTCATTTAGGCTTCAATGGATAAAATCGAAATTCGCGGTGCTCGCACCCACAACTTGAAAAACATCGATTTAACACTGCCACGAGACAAACTGGTGGTGATAACCGGCCTTTCTGGCTCGGGTAAATCGTCTCTTGCATTCGACACGCTTTATGCAGAAGGCCAGCGTCGTTACGTTGAGTCTTTGTCTGCCTATGCTCGTCAGTTTCTATCTATGATGGAAAAACCAGATGTTGATCATATTGAGGGTTTATCACCAGCAATATCCATTGAGCAGAAATCAACATCGCATAACCCCCGTTCAACGGTGGGTACCATCACTGAAATATACGACTATCTGCGTTTAATGTTCGCGCGAGTGGGTACGCCACGCTGTCCTGACCACGATGTGCCGCTAGATGCACAAACGGTCAGCCAAATGGTCGATAAAGTGTTAGCGATGCCTGAGGGCAGTAAGTTAATGCTGCTAGCGCCTATTGTTAAAGAGCGTAAAGGCGAGCACGTTAAGACGCTGCAAAACCTGTCTGCTCAGGGCTTTATTCGCGCGCGTATCGACGGTGAAGTGTGTGATCTATCCGATCCGCCGCCTCTCGATTTGCACAAGAAACACACCATCGAAGTTGTGGTCGACCGCTTTAAAGTGCGCGACGATATGGCGCTGCGTTTAGCGGAATCGTTCGAGACGGCGCTGAGCCTTGCTGGCGGTAACGCGGTTGTGGCTGATATGGACGATAAAGACGCAGAAGAAATTGTGTTTTCTGCTAATTTCGCCTGCCCACACTGTGGTTACAGCATCAGTGAATTAGAGCCGCGCCTGTTTTCATTTAACAACCCAGCGGGCGCCTGCCCTACCTGTGACGGCTTAGGCACAAGACAGTTCTTTGACCCCGCACGCGTAGTCGGCAATACCGAATTGAGTCTGTCTGGCGGCGCTATTCGCGGATGGGACAAGCGCAGCTATTACTATTTTCAAATGCTACAGGCAGTAGCAGACCATTATAAATTTAGCCTTACCGCGCCATTTGAAGAGCTCGATAAAAAGCACCAAGACATTGTGCTTTACGGGTCTAAAGGCAAGTCGCTGTCGTTTAAGTACATAAACGAGCGCGGCGACGTAATGGAACGCAAGCATCCATTTGAGGGCATTATCCCTAATATGGAACGTCGCTATCGCGAGACCGAGTCGAATTCGGTGCGTGAAGAGCTAGCAAAATATTTAAGCCAGCAGCACTGCAGTAGCTGTAACGGCACCCGTCTGCGTGTTGAAGCACGTAATGTATTTATACAAGACACCAACCTGCCAGCCATTGCTGACATGTCGATTGCCGATGCGTACGGCTTCTTCGAGACACTCAACCTTGAAGGTCAACGTGCTCAGATAGCCGAGAAGATTTTGAAAGAAATCATGGACCGCTTGCGCTTCTTGGTAAACGTAGGTCTTAACTATCTTTCTATGTCGCGCAGCGCCGATACCCTATCGGGCGGTGAAGCTCAGCGCATTCGACTGGCAAGTCAAATTGGCGCAGGCTTAGTGGGCGTTATGTACGTGCTGGATGAGCCCTCTATCGGTCTTCATCAACGGGATAACGAACGCTTACTTGGCACGCTTACGCACTTGCGCGACCTGGGTAACACCGTACTAGTTGTAGAGCACGACGAAGATGCCATTCGCGAAGCCGATTACATTGTAGATATCGGCCCGGGGGCGGGTGTACATGGCGGTGAGATAATTGCCGAAGGTTCGCTTGAAGATATCAAAAACAGTGAACACTCACTTACTGGAAAATACTTATCTGGTAGAGAGAAGATTGATATTCCTGCAACTCGCACACCGGTTAAAGACGACAAGTGGCTAGAGCTTTTAGGCGCTACCGGCAACAACTTGAAGTCTGTTGATTTACGTATACCTACCGGTGTAATGACCTGTGTGACGGGTGTATCGGGCTCGGGTAAATCAACGCTGATTAATGACACCTTCTACAAAATTGCGCAACGCGAGCTGAACAAGGCGACCACGTCTGAACCGGCACCACATAAGTCGATGACAGGATTAGAACTGCTCGACAAAGTGGTTGATATTGACCAAAGCCCTATCGGCAGAACGCCGCGCTCTAATCCGGCGACTTACGCTGGTATTTTCACTCCAATTCGTGAAATGTTCGCTGGCACACAAGAGTCGCGTTCACGGGGTTACAAGCCTGGCCGCTTTAGCTTTAACGTAAAAGGCGGTCGCTGTGAGGCGTGTCAGGGTGACGGCGTAATTAAAGTGGAAATGCACTTTTTGCCAGACGTGTATGTGCCTTGTGACGTGTGTCAGGGCAAACGCTATAACCGTGAAACTCTTGAGATAAAGTACAAAGATAAGAACATTCACGAAGTGTTGGAAATGACGGTGGAAGATGCCCGTCAGTTCTTCGATGCTATTCCGGCTATTTCACGTAAATTGCAGACCCTCATGGACGTAGGCTTGTCATACATTCGACTAGGCCAAGCAGCCACTACGTTATCAGGTGGTGAAGCGCAGCGCGTGAAATTGGCGAAAGAGTTGTCAAAAAGAGACACTGGGCAAACACTCTATATCTTGGATGAGCCAACCACGGGGTTGCATTTCCACGATATTAAACAGTTATTAGCCGTCCTTCACAGACTACGCGATCACGGTAATACCGTTGTGGTTATTGAGCATAACCTAGATGTGATTAAAACCGCAGACTGGATTGTTGACCTTGGACCCGAAGGTGGATCCGGAGGTGGCCAGATTATTGCAGAGGGAACACCTGAGCATGTGGCACAACAAGAAGTTTCACATACAGGTCGATTCCTGAAACCCATGCTCACACAAGCTTGAGCCGGTAACGAGGTAAATCCGTTAGCGTAAAGCGCACTCGTTTTCTATTTTGTTGCTGTGTAATTTACACAGCAGCTTGTAAGAAGTGCGCGATGACGTTTATTTACACGATTTTCCATGCTGGTCAGAGCTTGTATTGGCAAATCATACGTTACGATGATTTTTGTGTATTTTTGCAGTAAGAATTGCTGGAGCGACAACTAATGAACCAAACGCCGCCATTAGCCTTAGTGAAAACATGGTATCACCTACTGTCATCATCAGAAGACAATGATGTGAAAGCACGCGCACAAGAAATGCTGTTAAAAGCCTTCGAGTCGCCTGAGGCCATCGCGATTTATCTAAAAGAACACAATATCCTTAAGCACTGATCAAAAAAGCCTTAGCGTAGTAAAGGCTACTACGCTAAGGCTTAGTGTTTTTCATATCGAAAAAAGAATAGAAAAGGTTAAGCGTGCTTCGCCGCTTGAATAGCTAATCCTTCGCACACCGAGTTGAAAGCGTCATTCTCTAATCGAGGTAAACCGGTAAGTAGGTTTTCATATAGCGCATCAACGACGATTGGCGATAAACTCATACCTCCTGTGATCATCACCACTTCTGGCTTTTCACTGCTGTTTTCCAAGCATTCCACCACTAGCGCTTTCACTTTATCAAGCCAAGGTTTTAATGCCTTTTTGAGCGAGTCTTGCGAAATCTCCACGTCAAAATCATCTTCGATATAGTGCAGCGGCAAGGTAATGTTCTGCTTACTCGACAGTAGTTCCTTGGCTAATCGAGCCGAGTTCACCACACGGGCAGACAACTTGTTCTCCTGAACAATAAGCAAGCGTTCTAGTTGGGCTGGCTCTTTAATCACAGACATGGTTTGAGAAATATCTAACCCGTAATCGTCAGAGAAAAAGCGAGTAAGAGCAGGAATGTTATCAACCGCACACATGTCAGAGAAGTACGTGGGAGGAACAGGAAGCCCGTTAATCATCTTAAGGCCCATTCCCATTTCTGGGGCAATAGCCTTAAGCACCAAGCTTTTATCGCAATCCATACCGCCTAATCGTCTGCCTGTTACCGACAGAACATCATCTTTGCGATCAAGCTGATTTGAACGCTCTGGGGAAAGCTTAATACAGCAAATATCCGTGGTCCCCCCACCAATATCGACAATCAGCGTAGTGGTATCCCTTGGTAGGGTTTGCTCAATTTTATACGCCGCTGCGATAGGTTCATCTAGGAAATTAACCCCTGTAAACCCGGCTTTCGTCGCCGCTTCAGTCATAATTTGAATGGCTTGCGCGTTCCCCTCTTCACCGCGGGTGCCGTGAAACTTAACAGGACGGCCAATAACTGCATTATTAACAGCCTTGCCTAGCTGTTGCTCTGCACACTGTTTAAAATAGGCCAGCTGCTTAGCAATAATACCGATGAATGCTTGTTTTTGGTCACCGTCTAGCGAGGCGCCTAGAAAGTTCTTAGGTGAATAAATTAGACGGCCTTTATCAGGCATTTTAAGAAAGCGTCTAAACCCTTCTTCACCAAACGCAAACTTACCGTGCTCTACCAACCGCAGCAAAGGGATTTCGTCTAGCGACATGGCATGCATCAATTGCGCAATAGCTTTACGCTGTAATGCAGGCTTGTTGTGCAAATCACCGCGCAGCGAGTCGATACGGTCGCTATACATCGCCTGTTCTTTTGGATCTTTTGCCGAATAATAGCCGTCCTTCGCCTTATCTATTTGCTCACTGATAACGCGCTGTAACTGCGCCACTTTCGCTTCAACCATGGCATCAGGAGGCGGCGGCAGTTCATCTTCAAAATAGATGAACACCGAAGAACGGATTTTATTGCCCTTCTTATCTAACGGGTCGAGTTTGATGTGCTGATGGGCCGTTCCATCAAAATACACAACCTCAGAATTTGATGTACCGTAGTCAATCCCAATCGCAGTCATAGTATGTTCGCTCAAAAAGTTAGAAGCGGATTGTAAGTAAATACGAAAGTGCTTTCTAGCTTTGTATGTAATTGAGCTATATTGCTTTTAACAGAGCTATTGCAGCATTTAATTCTGAGTCACTGGCTGTATGCCCGTCCCAAGATACTGCCTGGGGCACAAAGTCCTCTCGATATGAGCCGTTCACATGGTAAAGACGTTCAAAACCCAGCTCTAAAGTTATGGTCGATTCAGGTAGTTGAAATTGATTTATCCCGCCAAGTAAATCAGCCATGGGTGTGCCGATTACCGCCTTTGCACCAATGGCATCAAAGCCAATAGCCATACCTTCTCCCATACTGCCGGTCCAATGACCAACGAGTACCACTACTGGCTTACTGTAATAAGGTAATGAAGGGGTAACATAGGCCAAGTGTAGCTCTGCTTCTTGGTAGGGTTTTCCCGCATTTTGAATTTTGTAACCTTGATATGCGGTTTTGGCATTTACAAAGTGCCCCAAGATAGGCTCAGCTACACCAGTGTTTCCCCCGCTCGGCGTATTACGCAGGTCAATCACTAACCCCTGTGTTGATTCAAGTGACTCAAGAGCTTCTTTGAACGCACGAACGGTTTCAGAATTACCTAGATTATTATTAAAGCGGATGTACCCGATTCCCTCTTTCTGCTTAACTATCAGAGGGGCTTTTGTTCGAAGTAGATTAATAGCGTCGTAGCTAGCTGCTAATAGCACGCGTTTGGCATCATCAAAATCAGACGCCACTTCAATGTGCCTCTCTTGATTGCGACGCCCACCTAAAGCCACATTAACCGCCCACGTTTTATGTGCGTCAGTAAGCGGTAGCAATGTGTTTCCAAAAACGCGATGTATTGCGGCTTCAGTAGACTCGCCGTCAATACCCACAATCACGTCACCTAAGGCTAACTGGCTATTGGCAGCAGCACTGCCCGCTTTAATACGTGTTATAACAAAGTCATCGCCTTGCTTTTCCACCCAAATATCAGACCCCGTTGGCGTGACGCTGTAGTCCGCTTCGTTTAGCGGTGATACGTTAAAATGCGGGTCGATAAAAAACTGCTTCACCACCTGCAATACGTCGACAAACTCCTCTTGCGTTGTCGCGTTTATTGCGAGGGGTTGGTAGTACGCTTTTAAAGCTTCCCAGTCGGTAGGTGCCGTATCTAAGTAGGCGTAGTTATCTTCAACAGTTTGAACAAAGGCTTGCCAGCTTTCTTTCGTATTGAAACCCTGGCTTTGTGCGCAGCTGCTTAGTGGAAGAAGTAGCGACAACAATAAAATAATTCGATAAATCATAATGTTCCCTATTATGAATTGGAGTGATGGGGAAATTGTTCAGTTAAGCGCGTAAGAAGTGATTGTTTTTTTAGCGCCTGTTCCATAGTTTTAAGTGATGCCTCAAGATTTACCTCTATTTCTTCCCAGAGCGCATCATATACGTCTTCAAATTCTTGCATTATCGTCACTATCTGCGCCGCCTCGGCCTTTGCTTTAGGCGCAATATCGTACACGCGCTTTCGCGAGTCTCGTTCATCGGGCACAGAAACAAAAAAGCCGTCTGCAACACTTTGCTTCAACCGACTTTCAATAAGTTGACGTGAAAGACCAATGTGACTTGCTAGCTCAGTTGACGAAAGAGGCCCTTGAGTATGAATCGCCAGTACCAGAGAAATACGATTTGCAGGCAAACTAATATTAAGTGCTTCAAATACCTCTTGGCCTTGAGTTGCAATAAGCTCGCTAGCACGCAACAGTATCGCGCCAAACTGAGGACTTCTGATCATAAATAGGCACCTTGTGATTTTTCTTCAAACTCATTTATGCAAATATTTGCGCAAAATTTTGCACAAATCAACTTATTTTTGAATGTGTATGTTTTGGTTAGGTGTTAAAAATGTTTTCCAACCGGATCAATTACTGTTTGATAAATGACTGAAATAGCTGCGGCATAATGCTAGAGTGAAAGCTAAATAAACAACGAACCCTACTAAAAAATATGAGCCATTCAGTACCATTAGTTACGTCATTCGACGTACGTTTTTGTGAAACAGATGCCTTACAGCATGTAAGTAACACAGCATTAGTCGCTTGGTTTGAAGCAGCCAGAGAGCCTATTTTCAGAATGTTTACCCCTGAACTAGACTTACAAAATTGGCCGCTAATTTTAGCCAGCTACAAAGTCGATTTTTTAGCTCAAATTTTTTATGGCAAACCTGTGACGGTTAAAACCTACATTAGCCGGCTAGGCAACAGTGCGTTCGACGTGTTTCAAGAGTTATGGCAAGACGATAAGCTGTGCTCAACAGGCATTACCACCATGGTGCATTTTGACTATAAAACACAGCGCTCTGCGCCTATACCGGATGAAGTGAAATCAGAACTACAGTCTCACTTTAAAGAAGTACCAACTCAGTAATAAAGCGCAGTACGAGGTCTCCATGAGCGATTTAATTGAAGTTATTGATGATGTGTTACCACCAGAGCTGTGCAAACAACTCATGGAACGCTTTGAAAGCAGCCCTAATTTATCTCAAGGCCGCACCGGTGGTGGCGTCGACTTAGATAAAAAGCGCAGCATGGATGTATCGATAAGTCGCAACCCGGAATTTAAAGACTTATTTCAACAAGTGATGCAGCACACTGGGCAGCAGCTGGTCTCCTACATTGAAAAGTACTACTTTGCGCTTGTTGGGCCCATTGGCTTAACCGTACGCCATCCCAAAACTGGCGAACCGGTGAAAGTAACAGGTGAAAATTTTGATGAAGTGGGTAAACCCAATTTGGCTAATTTGGTGAATTACCTGTTTCGGGTTGGCGATGTAAATGCACAGCGCTACACCGCGGGCAATGGTGGCTACCCATACTGGCATTCAGAAGTCTATCCACAGCTTCAACATAACGATGCGCTGCACCGCGTGTTGCTGTTTATGTACTACTTAAACGATGTGGAAGAAGGCGGCGAGACGGAATTTTATTATCAAAACCGCGCGGTTAAGCCTAAAGCAGGCCGAATGGTGATTGCGCCAGCCTACTTTACTCACACGCATCGCGGCCAAATTCCAAAAAGTAACGACAAGTACATTTTAACGTCTTGGCTTCTGTTTAACCGCGCTGAACAGATTTATACGCAGGGCTAGCTTAACGATAACTTCGTGATGATGTGCTCTAGCTCGCTGTACTTATTTTTGTCGATAGGTAAGAAGGGTGCAGGTAAGCTAGGCGTTTCACAATAGCCCAAAATTTCTGCCGCGGCTGCAACCACACGCAAGCCGCCGCCATTGCGCGCAAACATGCTCCATATTCCGCTTAACGCTTGTGACTGAGCCTGTGCATCAACAGCATTACCAGACTGAGCGGCGTCGATTATGCGCATTACAGTTCGCGGGAATATCCCCCCTATAACAGAAAGCCAAAGGTCACAACCTTCACTCATTCCTGCTGCGCCAAAACTATCACCACTCACGCCTATAGCAATGTGTGCAGGCATTATCTCTCGTAATGATGCGAATCGACGAGCGCCTTCGCTACTGCTTACTTCAGAGGGTGGGATATCCTTGCTCGAACTATTATCCATTGAGCTCTTGGCAAACGGAGTACCGGGTATTTTAATCGCCCCGATATTCGGCAATTTGCCTATGCGGCGGTATAAATCTTCGCTGAAGGTAAAATTAGTCACACGAGGATTTTCGTAAACGCAGATAGGCACAGATACCTCGTGACTCACTGCCTCATAGAGGCCATACACTTCTTCTTCGTTAAGCACTTGATAGGAAACGGGTGCTAACAGCACAGCATTAACACCTGCTTGCTGCACAGCTTCAACGTTTTTTAGCACGTCATAGGTTCTCAGCGCCCCAACGCCTGCCATAACAGGAATGCCATTTGCGTGGTCGACGGCGAGCTTGGCTACGTCGTACTTTTCCCCTCGCGTTAGATAAGGATACAGTCCAGTAGAGCCTATCGCGCAAATTGAATCTACATTCGCCGAAGCCAAATTATCAACAAGCCCTTTAAATGCTTTGTAATCAATAGCTTCTTGTTTGAATGGAGTAATGGGAAACGCTGATAATCCTGTAAACACCTGATATCCTTTTTAAACGTTTTATGCTTAAAACCCTTCTACGGCTTCGCCTTTCAAACGGTAACCTACAGACGCAATGTCGCCTTTCCAACCGTCAGTCGACAGTTCGCCGGTTACCCAAATTGCATCGTAAATATTATCTATGCGCACACCTTCTTCAAATTTTACGTAAACAATTTGATTAGACGGCGGCGGTGGTACGTGAATACAGGCTCCGAAATATGGAACAAGTAAGAACTCAGTGGTTAGCTCTGCCGTACCTTCTAGCGGCACAACAAAACCCGGGATTTTCACCCGTTTACCATCAAAGGTATCGACAACGGGTGCGTCAGGCTGAAGCTGACTCATCTCGCCATTATGTTGAACTGAAGGTGGCGCGAGCTCATTAAAGCCCTCAGGCACTAGGTCTTCCCAGTATACTTCAGTAGGAGTTTCATCTGCCAAAGAGTTGAAAGTTACAACCATCATTATTACAGCAAACAATGAAGTCATGGATAATTTATGGTGGATCATACTGCTCTCTATCGTTGAGTATTTTGTTCGCTTTTTTGTATCGGCTTTTGCTTGTCGTTTTCAATCTTCACTTTTTAGCCACATACAAAAAGGGCTGGTATTACACCAGCCCTTTGTATCATCAATTTAAAGCAGCGTGAATTATTCTGCTTCGAAACGCGCGATGCTTGCGGTAATTTCTTCTTTTGCAGCGGCAGCGTCTGCCCAACCGTCAATCTTCACCCATTTGCCTTCTTCAAGATCTTTATAGTGCTCGAAGAAGTGCTCAATTTGCTTAAGAAGAAGCGGAGGTACGTCTGCAATTTCTTTAACGTCACGATAGATAGTAGAAAGCTTGTCTACTGGTACCGCTAGTACTTTTGCGTCTTTACCAGACTCGTCAGTCATGTTTAGTACGCCAACTGGACGACACTTGATAACAGAACCTGCAAGTAGTGGGAACGGAGTCATTACTAGAACGTCAACTGGGTCGCCATCTTCAGACAACGTGTTGTTCACGTAACCGTAGTTAGTTGGGTAGTGCATGCAAGTTGCCATGAAACGGTCAACAAATAGTGCACCTGTGTCTTTGTCTACTTCGTACTTCACCGGGTCAGCGTGTGCTGGAATTTCGATGATCACATTTACTTCGTCTGGTACGTTTTTACCAGCAGAAATAGCACTCAAGCTCATTCTTTGGTCCTTTCAATGATGTATAAGAAATTTTGGGTTAAGTATACGGTGACAGCAGCAAAATAAAAACGCTTTACGACCCATGTCGTACTAATCTCTTTATTTTTCGTTAAATTTTGCTGCTTTTTCGCTATTTCGCGTTGTCGTTGTAGCTCAAGCACATCTCAACTTCTTCTTTAGAGCCGATAATGCACGGTACACGTTGATGAATTTCTTCAGGCATAACTTCCAGAATTCGGCCAGTGCCTGTTTCTGCTTTTCCACCTGCTTGCTCCATTAAGAATGCCATCGGGTTAGCTTCGTAAAGCAAGCGTAATTTACCTGGCTTAGACGGGTCCCTGTTATCGAATGGATACATAAAGATGCCACCGCGACAAAGCAAACGATGAATATCACCCACCATTGCCGCTACCCAGCGCATATTAAAGTTTTTGCCTCTAGGGCCATCTTTACCTGCTAGAAGGTCGGCAATGTATGCCTGCATTGCAGGTTCCCAATGACGCTGGTTCGACGCATTAATCGAAAACTCTGACGTTTGCTCAGGTACTTGAATATTAGGGTGAGTAAGCAGGAAACCACCGTGGGTTTTATCAAGCGTATAAATGTGCGTGCCGCGACCCGTCGTCAACGCCAGCATAGTAGACGGGCCATACAGCACATAGCCTGCAGCTACCATCTGCGTTCCAGGCTGTAAGAAAGCAGACGGATCATCTGGTTTCATCCACTGAGGCGCATGGGTAATAGAGAAAATAGTACCGATTAGGCTGTTAATTTCAGTGTTTGACGACCCATCTAGCGGGTCGAAGCTTACTAAGTAATTACCGTCTGGATTACACGGCACAACGTCATCTTCTTCTTCAGACGAAATGGCTTTTACGTAGCCAGATTCCCTTAGCGTGTCTTTTAAAATGTGGTTAGAGATAACGTCGAGCTTTTTCTGTGTTTCGCCCTGTACGTTTTCTGAAAGGGTTGAACCGAGCACGCCAGCAAGTGCGCCTTGACTCACGCGGAAAGAAATTTCTTTACAGCCCGCTAGCAGTGTACGAATGAGTAAAATTAACTCAAGCGGTGCACCGTCTTGTTGCAATTGGGAATTTAAACGTTTCATTGAATGTAAGCCTTTTTTTCGTGTGTAGGGTGTTGTGCTACCAGTCGCTCAGCTTTCCTTACCGGCGTTTGTCTGAAGCACACACAGGTTTTAAACCTGTGGTTAGATTGTAACCGTGTTCTTGGGTAAGTGGAACACGCCCGTAAAATGTCATACACACACCATACCAGTTTGCACATCATAGATTCATAGGTGTTTAGCGTATTACAACGGCTTAAGGCATTTATTGAATGATTAAAATTGAATTATCTTTAGGCCACGGGGTTCTGATACAGTACCCCAATAACATGATAATTCATTGAGAATGCGCTATGCATGTACATATTTTAGGCATTTGTGGAAGTTTTATGGGCGGCATCGCCGCTATTGCTAAATCACTCGGCCACAAAGTAACAGGGTCTGATAAAAACGTTTATCCGCCCATGAGCACCCAGCTTGAAGCATTAGGCATTGAGTTGACCGAAGGTTATTGCGAAAGCCAGTTTGATCCAGCGCCAGATATGGTAGTGATTGGTAACGCGATGTCGCGTGGTAACCCCGCCGTCGAATACGTGTTAAATAGAAATCTTCCTTATACCAGTGGCCCACAATGGTTGCTTGATAACTTACTAAAAGATCGTTGGGTAATTGGGTTATCAGGTACCCACGGTAAAACAACCACCAGCAGTATGGTCGCGTGGATTTTAGAACACGCTGGTCTTAACCCTGGTTATTTAATTGGCGGCGTTCCAGAGAACTTTGGCGTATCGGCTCGCGTGGGTGAAAGCCCCTTTTTTGTCATTGAAGCTGACGAATACGACAGCGCATTTTTCGATAAGCGTTCTAAGTTCGTACACTATCGCCCAAAAACCTTGGTAATTAACAACCTTGAGTTTGACCATGCAGATATTTTTGCTGACCTTGGGGCTATTCAAACCCAGTTCCACCATTTGGTTCGCATGGTGCCAGAAAACGGGCTTATTCTTACACCTAACAATACGCCCGCAATTGAGGATATGCTCAAGAGAGGTTGCTGGTCTTCTCGCCAATCGTTGGGCAAAGAGTGGCATGCGGAACTGTTAAAGAAAGACGGCAGTGAATTCAATGTATTACATAACGGCGTTATAGCTGGAACGGTAACCTGGGCTTTGGTTGGTCAACACAATGTGGACAATGCTTTAATGGCCATAGCTGCCGCCCACCATGCAGGTGTTACCTTACCTGATGCTATAGACGCCTTATCATTTTTTAAGAACGTTAAGCGTCGCATGGAAGTAAAGGGTGAAGTAAACAACATCACCCTTTATGACGACTTTGCACACCACCCTACTGCAATTGCGACTACACTTGATGGATTGCGCAAAAAAGTGGGTAATGCCCGTATTCTGGCTGTGCTAGAGCCGCGCTCTAACACGATGAAAATGGGCGTGCACAAAGATACGCTGGCAAACTCATGGCAGAAAGCCGATGAGGTTTACCTTTATGAACCTGAAGGCATGGACTGGTCGTTAGTCGATTCGGTAGCGCACAGCAACGCGCCTACGCACTGCTTCAGAGATGTAGAGAAGATCGTTCAAGGTGTTTGCAACGTAGCACAACCGGGCGATCATATTCTTGTAATGAGTAACGGCGGTTTTGAAGGCATTCATGGCCGAATACTCGACGCCCTAAAAATGAAGTCCAAATTGTAAATAGACAGAATAAAACGAAGTGTTACCCGATAGACAAGCGCATTACGCTTGTCATCTACAGAGGCTATCCAATGAAACATGACAAGCAAGTCACGCTTGCTATCACAGGCGCATCTGGCGCGCCTTATGCGCTTACACTATTGAAATCGCTAGTTAACGCCGATTACCAAGTGTATGTATTAATCTCTTCCGCTGCCAAAGTGGTGTTTGCCACCGAAGAGAACGTCAAGATACCCGGGCGACCAGAAGACGCTGCCGCGTTTTTTACCGAGCATTGCGATGCAAAGCCAGACCAAATCAAGGTTTTCGGCAAAGAAGAGTGGTTTTCACCGGTAGCTTCAGGCTCAGCGGCCCCCGCAAAAATGGTGGTTTGCCCGTGTTCAACAGGCACCCTCTCGGCCATTAGTATTGGCGCAAGCGACAACCTTATTGAGCGCGCGGCTGATGTCGTTCTAAAAGAGCGTGGACAACTTATTTTGGTGCCTCGTGAAATGCCACTTTCTTCTATTCATCTAGAAAATATGCTCAAGCTTTCGCAAATGGGTGCTACTATTATGCCTGCAGCGCCTGGCTTTTATCACAATCCTAAAACTATCGATGACTTGGTAGATTTTGTGGTGGCGCGCATACTAGACCACCTAGGTATTGAGCAGTCTCTTGTCGCAAGATGGGGCTACCAGTCTTCCAAACATTCTGAGGATTAACCATGTTCGCGTTTGCAAACAGGATTTGCGCAGTTGCGCTGAGCACGCTATTTACATTGTGTATTTCATCACCCGCTTTCGGATGGGGGCAAACCGGTCACCGAGTGACTGGCGCTATTGCCGAGCAATATCTTAGCCCTCTTTCACAAGCTGCACTAATGGAGTTATTACCACACGGTTCGTTGGCTGAAGCCTCAACTCACGCTGACGAAATGCGTTCTGACCCCAGCGAATTTTGGCAGAAAACCGCAAGCCCTTGGCACTATGTATCTGTACCTGAAGGAAAGACCTACAAAGAAGTTGGCGCACCAAAGCAAGGTGATGCGGTTACCGCGTTAAAGCAGTTTACTGAAACGTTAAAAAGCGACACCGCCACCATTGAAGAAAAGCGTCTGGCCCTTCAGTTCATTGTGCATATTATTGGCGACCTTCATCAGCCGCTTCATGCCGGAAACGGAACTGATCGTGGCGGTAACGATGTAAAAGTGCGCTTCTTCTGGCAAGACTCTAACCTACACCGCGTGTGGGACTCGCAAATGCTAGATCAGCGCGATCTGTCGTACTCAGAGTGGACGTCTTGGTTAACAAAAGCTATTACGGCTAAGGATATTCGCAGTTGGGCCACCACCGACCCTATGGTGTGGATTGAAGAAAGCACCGCTATTCGCGATACCATTTATCCTGATGACGCAAACAATATGAGCTATGACTATTTATACAACCACCTGCCTACTGCAAAAAAGCGTTTGCAGATGGCCGGAATTCGAATTGCCATGTATTTGAACAGCGTGTTTGACGAAGCAGAGCACTAGTCAAAAGTTAAGCTCGATTAGCATCTCGCAGTTAATCGAGCTGATACACTTCCAACCTTAGCGCTTCAAGAGCCTCTGTCGTACTACCTACATCTGCTGATTTCATAAAGTCTCTCAACAGTGTCATGGCAGGTTCTGCGAATTCGTGAGGCACGACCCTATCGAAATATGGACTTGTGCTTTCTGCCGTATTTAACTGCTTAGCGCCCATATCATTAAAGTAATTCGGAAAATGCTCACTTCCCGCCAAAGGAGAAAATCCCCCTGCGTGAAGATTAAATCGCGACTGGGCCTTGTGTGTCGCCATGAACGACAAAAATTGTCGCGCCGCTTTTTGCTTCGAAGAGCTAGCCCGAACAAAAAACACATCCAAAGGAGCTAGCTCAATGGTTTCTTGACCAGGACTGAGCTCTGGGAAAGAAAATATCCTAATTTTTGACTCTGCACTTTCAGGAATACGAGAGCTTAGAAAATGTCCAATTAACGTAACGCCTGCCAAGCCTCGGTATAGATAAGGCATGGGATCATACCAGTCCATGTTCTCTCCCGTATCCATGAAATAGCCCTTATCAATGAGTACTTTCCACAGAAGAAAAACCTGTACGACTCGCTCATCTTTATATGAGACACGGCCTGATAACAGTTCGTGGTGAAAGGACTCTCCATAAAGCCGTAAACTAATGAATTCAAACCAGCTTGTTAATACCCACGGCGCATCATACCCAATGGCTATGGGCGTAATACCTTTCTCTTTTAAAGCCTGACAGAGGTGAAGAAATTCGTCCCACGTACTTGGCTCTGCGAGTCCCATAGAATCAAAAAGCTCAGCATTATAAAAAAATGACCACGGATAATGGGATACCGGAATAGCGTAGAAGCGGCCATTAAGGCTAACTTGAGAGGAAACCGACACTCTAAACGCATCTGTTAGTCGCTGTGCTTGCCAAACGTCACTTATGTCGCTCACCCATCCACTGCGAACAAGGTCGAGCAGCCGCTCGTCGCCATACCAATAAAGTACGTCTGGCCCTTCACCCGTTTTGAGCCATTTGAGAACTTGCTGCTTATACTTATCGGTATGTACGCCCACCGCATTGAGCGTAATATCAGGCGCTATTTTGGCAAATTCTTGCTCAATGTCAGAGATTAAGTAACGTTCGTTAACGTTATCATTCAGCCATCCGACAGTAAGCGTCTCTGCCTTTGAGGGCAAGGCCAACATAGCCCAAAAAACGATAAGATAAAAAGGATATAACCCGTAAATTACTCGCACCAAAAGCCCCTGCTTAAACTGAGTTTGCAGAACTTATCGGTTAATAAACGCTAGGTGCGCCCCTAAAATTACGCGCTATTTATGGCACTCAGTCCAGATCGAGAGGTTCAGGAGAGAGAATAACGCCCGTGCTATCAGCATACAAATGATCTTCTGGTAAAAACGTAACGCCACCAAAGTTAACGGGCACGTCTACCTCACCAATACTTTCACACTCAGCATTTACTGGAATGGCGGCTACCGCCAAAACACCGATATCTAATTCGGCAAGGCTATCAACTTCTCGCACGCTGCCGTATATCACAACCCCTTCCCAATCGTTGTCGATTGCAACTTGAGCAGAGGATGCATCGAACAGTGCACGACGGCTAGAACCACCGCCGTCAATAAGCAGTACTTTTCCAGCGCCGGGCTGAGCAAGTACTCGGTCGATAAGGCCTCTGTCTTCAAAGCATTTAATTGTGGTAATTTCACCACCGAAAGAATACCGGCCACCAAAGCTCGCGAAAATTGGATCTACCACGTCTACGCTATCAGCAAACAAATCGCATAATTCAGATGTGTTGTATTCCATCGTTCTGCCTTACTAAAATTGAGAAGACTAAAATTAAGTGAAAACAAAGCGCTGCTTACGCTTCTAAAACTAGCATAGCATTAAATGTGGCAATGCAAACGTTTGATTTCACGCCTTTCGTCGAATTTTCTACTTTTTTTAAAACTCATCAAAACTTGCTCCCCTCTCCCCCAAATGAGCACATATTTTGCTTAGCTTTTGTCTTTTACAGCCATTCCCAATATCTGTTCGCCAGGACAAAAGTAAAAGCGAAGCTCGCTGTCAAAAAAGTTTCTTTTTTTCGTCACCCACTGGTCACAGATGAACTTTAGCCTGTGCAGTAATTAACCGATAGGGGACAAGGCGATGTTGATTAAATCCTTGACCAAATACGATACTGACTTGTTTTATCGCCTGTACAAACTGACGCAAAAAAGAGACTGCAGAAGTATTATTTGGCTGTCGAAAACCGGCGATGGTTACCTGTACCTTGTTATCGGTGCGCTGCTTTGGGCATTTGAGCCTGAACACGGTGAGCTTTTCCTCTACACAGCGCTGATGGCTTATGCGCTGGAATTACCCATTTATGTGCTGCTTAAGAAAATGTTCAAGCGCCCTCGCCCTTGCGATTTTCTAATGAATTTAACAGCACATGTCACGCCTTCTGATAAATTTTCTCTTCCTTCAGGCCACACGGCAGCAGCCACATTGATGGCGAGCATAGTGGCTCATTATTATCCATCGTTTGCGGTATTGGCTTACAGCTGGGCCGCGTTAATTGGTCTTTCACGTGTTTTACTGGGTGTTCATTACCCATCAGACGTGATCGCAGGGACGCTTCTAGGCGTTACAATAGCAACGTTGAGCATTTCTATTCTGGGGTAGCATGAGATTATTGTATGGTGTGCAAGGCACCGGTAACGGACACATCGCCCGTGCGCGAATAATGGCTGCAGCTCTGGCACAGCGCGATGACATTAACGTTGACTTTGTGTTTACTGGTCGCCCCCCTGAGAAGTATTTCGACATGGAAATATTCGGAGAATACCGAACCTTTACTGGCCTGAGCTTTATCACCAAAGGAGGTCGGGTTGATAAATGGGCGACCGTTAAAGATGCAAATGTAAGCCAGTTTATTAAAGACGTGAAAGCCTTTGATACCAGCAACTACGATTTGCTGGTCAATGACTTTGAGCCCGTTACGGCGTGGGCAGCTAAACAGCAAGGTCTACCTTCTATTTCGATTAGCCATCAGGCTGCATTTGCCTACGACGTCCCTAAAAGTGGCAACACGATTTTCGACTCCTTGCTAATGAAAGTGTTTGCACCAACAGAGATTCAACTAGGTGTACACTGGTATCACTTCAACCAACCAATTATTCCGCCATTCGTTGCAGAAAAGCCGATTGTGTCTTCGGGAAATGGTCACGTTCTGGTTTACTTACCTTTTGAAGATATTGAAGATGTTCAACAAATGTTGGAACCGCTAAGCGATCAGGTTTTCGAATGCTTCCACCCGAACATCGATGAAGCGAAAGAAGTGGGACATATTCATTGGCACCCAACGTCTAAGAAGCACTTTCAAAAAGCCCTACAGCACGCCAGCGGCGTAATTGCCAATGGGGGGTTTGAGCTATCGAGTGAGGCACTTCAACTGGGCAAGAAGCTGCTTATAAAACCTTTACACGGCCAATTTGAGCAACTATCGAATGTGCTTACGTTAAATAAATTGGATTTATGCCAAACCCTGTTTCAACTTGATACCGACATTGTTGAAGAGTGGCTAGAAGCTCCTGACAACGAAGCAATTGCCTTTCCAGACAACCCCAACATTCTTATCGATTGGCTTAAAAACAAAGACTTTTCTGATACGCAAAGCCTGTGCGATGCGCTTTGGAAAAACGTTCGATATGGGGATAAAACACAAGAACGATTATTGGCTCTTGCAATTTAACGCCGCAATGCGATGATAGCGGCATTTGTCGTATTCTTCGCGGGATTTTTCGTGCTTAAAAAGTCAGTTGTTTTCTTGCTAACGCTCACAGCATTATGTGGCTGTGGTTACAAAGGGGCGCTCTACATTCCTGAGGCGCCTGCACAAAACACGTCTGCTGAACCAGCGTCCTCTGAAAATGCAGAAACCGGCGCCGACTCTGACACCAATAACACTTCACCCGCAACTACTTCTGGAGAGCTGAACTAGTGGATTATTTCGCCTACAGCCAAGGTCAGCTTCATGCTGAACAAGTGGCTGTTTCTGATATTGCAGCCCAGCATGGAACGCCGGTTTACATCTATTCACGTGCAACGTTAGAGCGTCACTGGCACGCATTTAATGATGCCATTGGTGAGCATCCTCACCTTGTGTGTTACGCGGTAAAAGCGAATTCGAACATCGGTGTATTAAGCGCTCTAGCCAAATTAGGTTCAGGCTTTGATATCGTTTCAGCCGGCGAATTAGCTCGCGTAATCGAAGCCGGTGGCGATACAAGTAAGGTTGTATTTTCAGGCGTAGGTAAAAAACACGACGAAATCCGTTTCGCCTTAGAACAAGGCATTATGTGTTTCAATGTAGAATCGGAGCCTGAACTTCACCGCATTAACCAGGTTGCGGGCGAAATGGGCGTAAAAGCCCCTATTTCACTTCGCATAAACCCGGATGTAGATGCAAAAACTCACCCTTATATTTCTACGGGTTTGAAGGCGAACAAATTCGGTATTGCCCGTGAACGTGCACTGGCCACCTATGAATTGGCCGCATCGCTACCTCATTTAAATGTAGTTGGTATGGACTGCCATATCGGCTCACAGCTCACAGAAATTGGCCCATTTGTAGATGCGCTTGAGCGCCTGCTTCTGCTTATTGATGAATTAGCCGAGCGCAACATTATCATTGAGCATTTAGATGTGGGCGGTGGTCTTGGCGTTACTTATAACAACGAGCAACCACCTCATCCTAAAGCCTATGCACAAGCCATGGCTGAAAAAATGGTAGGCCGTGAAAACCTAAAGCTTATTCTTGAGCCAGGCCGCGCTATTGCTGCAAACGCCGGTATTTTAGTTACTGAAGTTGAATTCATTAAAGAAGGTGAAGAAAAAAGCTTCGCCATTGTCGACGCTGCAATGAACGATTTATTACGCCCTGCACTTTACTCAGCTTGGCAAAAAATTATTCCTGTAAAAGAAGAAACTACGGCAACACCACGTATTTACGATGTAGTAGGCCCAGTGTGTGAAACTGGTGACTTTATAGGAAAAGATCGTGAATTAGCCATTGAACCAACAGACTTACTTGCCGTTCGCAGCGCCGGTGCCTATGGTTTTGTTATGGCGTCAAACTACAACAGCCGCTGTCGTCCAGCCGAGATTATGGTAGACGGTGACAAAGCAATTGTGGTTCGCGAAAGAGAAAAACAAAAAGATCTCTGGCAAGGTGAGTACAAACTTCCGTAAACTAGAGACAAACTAACAAGATAGATGCGCGTTTAATGCAGGTTCAATTTTCTAAAATGCACGGTTTGGGTAACGATTTCATGGTTATTGATAACGTTACTCAGAACGTCTTTTTCTCTAAAGAAAAAATTCAGCAACTGGCTAACCGAAACTTCGGCATTGGCTTCGACCAGCTGTTGATGGTGGAACCGCCTTACGATCCTGAGCAAGACTTCCACTATCGTATCTTCAATGCGGATGGTTCGGAAGTAGAACAGTGTGGCAATGGCGCGCGCTGCTTCGCACGCTTTGTTAAGCAAAAAGGTCTCATTAATCGCAACAAAATTGTCGTAAGCACCAAAGCTGGAAAAATGGTGCTGTATCTTGAGAAAGACGGTCAGGTTACTGTGAACATGGGTAAACCTGAATTCGAACCTGCGAATATTCCACTTAAAGCCAATAAGCAAGAAAACACCTACATATTGCGAGTCGGCGAAAGCACGCTATTCATTGGATCGGCATCGATGGGTAACCCACATTGCGTAATGGAAGTCGACGACGTTGATACTGCTAATGTGGCCGAGATTGGTCCGCTTGTTGAAAAGCACGAACGCTTCCCTGAAGGCGTAAACGTTGGCTTTATGCAAATAATCAATGAGTCACACATTAAACTTCGCGTATTTGAACGAGGTTCAGGTGAGACCTTGGCCTGTGGTAGCGGCGCTTGTGCAGCGGTTGCAATTGGCCAGATTCAGGGTAAATTAGGAAAAGATGTGCGGGTAGACTTACCCGGAGGCAGTTTACGTATACGCTGGCCTGGCCCAGATAACGTGTTAAAAATGACAGGGCCTGCTGAGCACGTGTACGACGGACATATAAATCTATGAGCGAATTATCAGGGCAGTCTAACGCTACGCAATTGATTGAGCCATTTAACGACACAACGGAATTGTCGAGTGCCGATGTGCGCGCGTTCTTGTTGCAAAACCCTGAGTTCTTTGCCGAGCACCCCGACCTTCTTGAAAAAATTAAGCTTCCCCACGAGCAGAAAGGCAGTGTTTCACTGGTAGAAATTCAAAGCGATCAGCTTCGAAAGAAAGTTAGGCAGCTTAATTTTAAACTCAATCAGCTGGTGAGCATCGCTAAACAAAACGAAAAAATATATCGCGTTTACACCGATTTAAACGTGCAGCTTCTGCGCTGTGAAAGTGTTGCCGAAGTTCAGTTTACTTTGGAAGATGTGCTTCAAGAGCGTTTACAATTGTCGTCGGCGGTCATTAAGAGCTTTAAAGGTCCGCACGCGATCCCCGAACTACAGCAACGCTTATTTACTGAAAAACGTTTTAAAAATACCAACTTTTTCTTTGGTCGATTATCTCAGCACGAACGCCAGCTTCTTTTCGGAGAAAGCCCTGCGGAGTCTGTAGCGCTAATGCTGCTTGGTGACAACCGTGAACTCGGTATTTTAGGTATAAGCAGCAGTGATGCCAGCCACTTTACCCCAGATATGGACACCTTGTTACTTCAGCAGCTTCAGCAAGTGCTTAATATCATATTGCCTGAAATGATGGGATATTAGGTGTAGTGTCTACGGACGCATTAATAAGCGAGCCTTGCCAGCAATGGCTAGATAAGTTTCTGCTACATCTACAGGTAGAACGCGGCTTATCAATTCACACTATTAAAAATTATCAGCGCCAGCTCACAGAAGTTGCAAAGCTACTTGGGCTTTACGAGTGGTCGGGGCTGACGCCGAGCGACATAAAGCGGGTAATGGCTGATGCAAAGATGTCAGGGCACAGCCCACGCAGTATAGCATTGCGCCTATCGGCACTTAGAACCTTCTGCCAATATCTTATCGATCATCAGCAACTATTCAGCAACCCTGTAGAAGGTATTCAAGCTCCGAAACAAGGGAAGCCATTGCCTAAGCAACTAAGCGTAGATGAAATGCAGCAGCTTCTTAATGCCTCCCCCAAAAGCAGTGACGACGATGAGGGTATGCAATTACGTGATGTGGCTATGTTTGAGCTACTTTATGGCTGTGGACTGCGCTTGAGCGAACTGACTGGTCTTAATTTGGCCGACTGTCTAAAGGACGGTACGGTGAAGGTCATGGGTAAAGGAAGTAAACAGCGAATACTTCCGTTAGGCCGACACGCACAAAAAGCACTTAACGCGTGGTTAAAGGTACGCTCTGCCTACGCATCACCTTACGAAAGTGCGGTCTTTGTGAGTAAGCGCAAAACCCGCATATCCAATCGACAAGTCGCTAATCGCCTCGATAAAATGGCAAGCGAACAGTCGTTGTCACAAAAAGTAAGCCCTCACAAACTGCGCCATTCCTTTGCTACCCACGTATTAGAATCCAGCGGAGATTTGCGTGCGGTTCAAGAGCTATTAGGTCATGCTAACTTGTCAACGACACAAGTTTATACCCATCTGGATTTTCAGCATCTCGCTAAGGTTTATGACGCGGCTCACCCTCGCGCACACAAGAAATAACGCTACTAGAAGGTTTCCCCATGCAGTTTTTCAGGTCTATCAATAACGTCGAGGCTATGACCTTCGACCTTGATGACACCCTTTACAATAATGAACCTATTATTCGACGCGCAGAGCAAGCCCTTCAAGCGCATATTGCTGAACATCACCACCAGGCAGCTAAGCTAACATCACTTGATTGGCTACAGCTTAAACGTGCGGCTATCGCCAAAGACGCGCGGTTGGCTTCTGATATGGGGCAGCTTCGTCGCGTTGTTTTAAGCGCTGCACTATCTGGCACGCCAGCAAACCAGTTATCAATAGTCCCTACAGAAGATACTGCATTACGTGCTGCTGTAGACAGCTGCTTTAATTGTTTTTATGACGCAAGAAGCGATTTTGCATTAGCCAGTAATGTGCACCAGACCCTCGATAAACTTAGCCAGCATTTACCGCTCGTTGGTATTACTAACGGCAATGTAAACGCGCAAAAAGTAGGATTAGACCGTTACTTCACGGCGATCTTACACGCCAGTGTGGAACGGCCTATGAAGCCTGCTAAAGACATGTTTGATGAAGCGGCCTCACTGATAAAGGTAACGCCGTCGCACATTTTACATGTGGGCGATAATATTATTAAAGACGTGTTCGGTGCCATTAATGCCGGCTATCAGTCGGCTTGGTTTGCATGTAATCGTCCAATGCAGTTGAAATTTGAACCCATTTCAGTACTTCCACACGTTCAGCTTGATTCATTAGAAGAGCTTATTCAATTTGTCTAGGCGCTATTTATCTCGAAAATACAGACCTTTACTACGCTTTCGTTTTGCGGGATGTGAACCTTTGAGTAAGCCGCATTCTTAAAGGTCTAGAGAGCCGCACTTAGGGCGTATAGATTTTAACGCTCACTCGTTATACACTGAAAACTGAAGTCGTAGTTTTTGTGTCCTCATGGAAAAACCTGCTATCTCGAAGTCAAGGTCGCAACAAGCGTCCAAGGTAGATAAGCCAACCTCGAATGTTCATGAACATGCCGAGACAGGTCGTTCTTTTTGGCCGTTTAAGCCACTGTCTGGCTTGTATCAAGATGTATTTATTATCTTGTCTTGGATTGCCATATGGCAAATTGGACGCATTGTTGAATACACTGAACACGCCAGTGTTTGGTTTCCTGCGGCAGGCTACACCCTCGCATGCTTCTTAGTTTTAGGTTGGCGCGCGGTAGTGTCTATTATGGTGGCCGCCATTGCGATTACCGTCTGGAATGGTCATAACTACTCGCTGCCATTAAGTAACGTAGAAATGATGTGGGGCGGCGTGTTATTCGGCGTTGCACATATGCTCCCTTACTATGCAGGAGCCAGTGTTCTCGGCCATCTATTGAGAAAACCTGACGTCACCATCCCCCAATTAATCGTCTCGTTCTTAATCATCGGCTGTATTTCGTCGTTAGTTGCTACGCAACTAGTCATTGGTTCACTTGTTCTCACTAATCAGATGTCAGCGGCGGATATTAAAGAGGCAATGCTGCCCTTTTGGATAGGGGATATGGCTGGTGTTGTAGTGCTTGCACCTCTTTTTGCTGGCTTGTTAGTAAAGATATGTGCGGCTTCTAAAATAGACCTCTTAGCATTTTCGAACTGCGCTTCATCCGATTTACACAGCTACTTTAAAAAAGTGGCAATCAATTTGGCCCTCATACTATTCGTCATGTTATTGGCAAAACTTACCCAGTCTCGTGACAGTGCATTTGCTATCTTTTTTCTCGCCATTACCCACATGTGGATAGCGTGTACCGAAAGTACAAAGCGCAATGTTATAAGCCTTGCAATAAGCAGCCTATGTATTGTTTTGCTAGTGCATATATTCGCCTTAATGGATTACGTCAAGGTGTATCAGTTTGCACTCAACGTTATTGCAGCCAACGCTTTATTTGGTATAGCCATTCCTCAGTTACAAGCAGACAATGCTCTGCTCAAAGACCGTGTTTTTGTGGATACCTTAACCCAAGCTTATACGCGGGAGTATTTGGCCCAGCGCAGCGCACTTGAAATGGCTCAGAGCCGTGAATCGGGAAGCTCGCTTTATTTTGTTATGTTTGATTTAGATAAGTTTAAACGTATTAATGACGAATTAGGCCATGTAGACGGCGACAACGCATTGCGCAGACTAAGTCAGGTGACGAAGGATATTGTGCGTAAAGCGGATGTTTTTGCCCGTTTCGGCGGCGACGAATTTGTACTGCTTCTGCCTAATATCAGCGAGCAAAACGCCATGAATTTGGTGGAAAAGGTACGTGAAGGTATAAACGCAATCGTTATTTCAGAAGTGTCATTATCATCGAGCTTCGGCGTCACTCTTATGCAGCAAAGCGATACACTCGAGACACTTATTCAGCGCGCCGATCGCGCGCTCTACGCATCAAAAGAAAAAGGCGGCAACACAATAACCCTCAAATAATGGGGTCAGAGTACATTTAATCGCTCAAAAAACCCTGAAGACGAAAATGTACTCTGACCCCATTATTACGAAAGCAGAAATGTACTCTGACCCCAATTTTATACGTGGGAGTTATCTTCTAGTACGTTTTGGCGCATGGATTCACATGGGCTTTGACAAACCGGTCTCCCAACCACTTTAGCTGGAACACCCACCACAGTAACGTGAGCTGGAACACTATTAAGTACAACGCTACCTGCGCCTACTTTTGAGCCTTCTCCTATCTCAATATTTCCAAGGATCTTGGCGCCAGCGCCAATTAACACGCCTTGGCGAATTTTAGGGTGACGGTCGCCCGACTCATTACCGGTACCACCTAATGTAACGCTCTGCAAAATAGATACGTTGTCTTCAACCACTGCAGTTTCGCCCACTACAATGCCAGTTGCGTGGTCAAACATGACGCCTTTACCAATACGCGCAGCAGGGTGGATATCTACACCAAAGCTTGCCGAGTTGCGGCTTTGTAAGAATAAAGCAAGCTGATGACGCCCATGAACCCAAAGGTAATGCGCCATGCGGTGTACTTGCACAGCATGAAAACCTTTAAAGTGAAGTAAGGGAGTGAGGTAATCGTTGACCGCCGCATCCCGCGCCTTAATCGCTAGAATGTCAGCAATAGCCGCTTCGCTGATGCCAGGTTCAAGTAAGTAAGCTTCATCGAAAACTTCACGAATGGCGAGCGCAGGCATAACGTCGTCTGCCATTTTGTTCGACAGAATAAAGCTTAGCGACGATTCAAAGTTGTGATGTGCAAGAACACTGGCATGCACATAGCTAGACAGCAAAGGCTCTTTTTCAGCAACAACTTGCGCTTCTTGTTTCAGCGTAGACCAAAAATCGATGGGCGTAGTAAGTGCGGTCATGAGCATGTCCCGTTATATAAAAATGCTGTGTTCTATTAGAAAATTGGGTAAGCAATCTAAACTTGTTCCTTGCTGTGCATAACTATGCTGACAAAAGGGAACGCGTAAAAGTTTACCTGAGTTTGATGTGATGCAATACCGATGTGATACCGACCAAGCGCATAATTCGATCAATTTATCGAATTAATTCGTTATAGCTAATAACCGTATCGTACATGTATACATCGTTAAAGCACTCTGCTCTCTCGCTGCATCTAACTGAGTGCTTCCATTAATTTAATAGAACGTTCAGAGCGCTCGTATCTTTCATTAAATAATACTTAAAATCATGATTGCGCACGAACGTATAATGCCGTTGAAGTTTATCTTCACTGGGAAAAACTGGACTGTATAAATTAACAGGCAGGTGGCATAATAGCGCGCTGCTGAATGTATAACACTATCAACTAACAGGTACCACACTATGGATGTATCTCGACTGCTAGACGAGCTAAACGACAAACAGCGTGAAGCAGTAGCAGCCCCACTATCTAACGCCCTAGTTTTGGCTGGCGCGGGCAGTGGTAAAACCCGCGTATTAGTGCATCGCATTGCGTGGTTAATGGAAGTCGAAAACATCGCCCCTTTTTCTATTCTGGCAGTGACCTTTACCAATAAAGCTGCCAAAGAAATGCGCGGCCGAATAGAGTCGTTGATGGGTCGCAGTCTGCACAATATGTGGATTGGTACCTTCCACGGGCTTGCACACCGCCTGTTACGCGCGCACCATGCAGAAGCCAACTTGCCTGAGAATTTTCAGATAATTGATTCGGATGATCAGTATCGACTTATTCGCCGCATTCTGAAGGCCATGAACCTAGACGAAAAGCATTGGGCACCTCGTCAAATTCAGTGGTACATAAATGGCAACAAAGACGAAGGCTTGCGCCCTCAGCACATTGAAACCCACGGCGATCATATTCAAAAGACCATGCGCGAAGTCTATGCGGCATATCAAGACGCTTGCGACCGTTCAGGCTTGGTAGATTTTGCTGAACTGTTGCTACGCGCACATGAATTATGGGCTAAAAACCCAGAAGTATTAGCCCACTATCAACGTCGTTTCCGTGCAGTGTTGGTTGACGAGTTCCAAGATACCAACAATATCCAATATGCATGGCTTCGTATGCTGTGTAGTGGTGGTAATAATAACATTATGATTGTTGGCGACGACGATCAGTCTATTTACGGCTGGCGCGGCGCGAACGTAGATAATATTCAGCACTTCCTGAAAGACTTCAACGAGCCTACTACGATTCGCCTTGAGCAGAATTACCGCTCTACAGGAAACATTCTTAAAGCGGCGAACACGGTTATCGACAACAATACGGGCCGTTTAGGGAAAGAACTTTGGACGGAAGACGCGCAAGGCGAGCTGATTTCTGTATATGCGGGTTTCAACGAGCTAGATGAAGCGCGCTTTATTGTTTCGAAAATCAAAGATTGGCTTAATCAAGGCAACGCCCTTACTGATACCGCCATTCTTTATCGAAACAACGCCCAGTCTCGAGTACTGGAAGAAGCCTTGCTCCACGAAGGGCTGGCGTATCGCATTTACGGCGGTCTGCGCTTCTTCGAACGCCAAGAAATTAAAGACGCCCTTGGCTATATGCGTATGATGAGCCACCCGCACGACGATGCGGCTTTCGAGCGTGTAGTAAACACCCCAAGTCGCGGTATTGGTGAGAAAACCTTATCGCAAGTGCGCGACACCGCGCGAATGCACAACTGTTCAATGTGGCAGGCGTGTCAGTTGCTCATTAATGAAGGTGGCTTTAAAGGCCGCGCGCTAAACGCTATGCAAAGCTTTGTGTTACTAATTACTGAGCTAGAGCAATCCACGTTAGATGAGCCCCTTGACCAACAAGCCGATAAAGCTATTCGCCAGTCTGGTCTGTACGCCATGTACCAAGCAGAGCGCGGAGAAAAGGCCCAAGCACGTCTAGAAAACTTAGAAGAATTGGTTACTGCATGTAAAACCTTTATCGTGCCTGAAGAAGCCGAAGAAATGTCGCCTCTGGCAGCCTTTCTAGCTCATGCGTCGCTGGAAGCAGGTGAAACCCAGGCGGATAAAGACCAGGATGCCGTACAGATGATGACCATTCACACCGCTAAAGGCCTTGAATTTCCACTGGTATTCTTAGCAGGTGTAGAAGAAGGCATGTTCCCTAGCCAAATGACTAACGACGAGCCAGGTCGAATGGAAGAGGAACGCAGACTTTGCTATGTTGGTATGACCAGAGCAATGCAAAAGTTGTATATTACTTATGCAGAAAGTCGTCGACTCTATGGCCAAGATAAGTATCATACTGCTTCTCGATTTATTCGCGAAATGCCAGCAGACTGCGTTGAAGAGGTTAGGCTGAAATCGACTATTTCGCGGCCCGTGCACAACCGCTTTAGCCAAGCGACGTCGCACGCCAGTTTTGAAGAAACGGGCTTTAGTTTAGGTGAGCGAGTTGTACACCGTAAATTTGGCGAAGGGATCGTACTTAACTACGAAGGGAGTGGTGAGCACGGTCGAGTTCAAGTAAACTTCGACGAATTTGGCAGCAAATGGCTGGTACTTGCTTACGCAAAGCTGGAGAAAGCGTAACATTATTAATAGGCAAGGTAGCCTAAACCTAAGTTGAAATGTATGCAGCAACACGTGCTGATCATCGAAAATGGTGAAGGCAACCTTGAACTTATAGCGAAATTAGTACGCCGGGCAGGTCTTACCCCCGTTGGCGCAACGTCGCTGACAGAAGGCAAAGCACGGTTTTCGCAAAATATGCCGGAAACCTTTCTGTGTGCTATTGTTGCATACTCGCTTCCCGATGCACCAAAAGGCGAAGCCATCGACTTTACGGTTGAGTCTTTCATTCCCACCATTGCTACAACAGAAAGTTTAGATAGCGCCATTCGCGATAAAGTCCTAGAACGTGACGTTGTCGATTACATTCCCAAAGAAAATTCGCAGAACTACGACTACCTCAATCGTCTTATTAGCCGATTAGAAAAAAACAAGTCTACTGGCGTCGTCGTGGTAAGCACTAATCGGGTGCTGCGCTCAAAAACCGTTTCATTACTTCAGCGCCATAATTTTATTGCGTTTGAATGCCTAACGGCTACAGACGCTATGCAATGCTTGTCTGAACACAAAAACGTACGTCTTGTTATCACTGACAACACGTTGCCTGATATGACAGGCACGCACTTTGTCGCCAGTTTAAGAAAAGCCTTCTCGAAAGAGCAGCTGGCAATTATGGGCGTTGCTGGAGGCAAAGGCATGTTAATGTCTGCGCACTTTATTAAAAGTGGTGCAAATGACTTCTTGCGAGTGCCCTACTGTCATGAAGAATTCTTGTGTCGCGTGATGCAGAACGTGGAATATATTGAGAGCGTTGAAGAAATTCGCCGTGTAGCCAACACCGACTATTTAACAGGTTTGCCTAACAGGCGCCACTTCTTCTACATGGTTACTGTGCAACATCAAAACCTGTCTGAGGATCACGCTCTCGCCCTTATTGACCTAGACTTTTTCAAATCGATAAACGATACCCATGGCCATGACGCCGGTGACATTGTGCTAAAAGCCATGGCGGCCCTTATTGAGTTTTATTTTCCAGACGAAATTATCTCCCGCTTTGGTGGCGAAGAGTTTTGTATATACATGCCGTCAACACCACTGAAAGAAGCCTGTGAGCGTTTAGACGACTTCAGAAAAGTGGTGGAAGCGGAAATTATTCAGCTGCCTAAAAGCGACATTAAAGTGACCTGCAGTATTGGGGTAAGTGGCGCCCACACTCAGCGCGTAGATAAGCTACTAAGCCTTGCCGACAAGCAGCTTTACGCCGCTAAAAATAGTGGGCGTAACCAAGTGAAGTGCGAACCACCAGATGTTCCCCAGCAAGAGCAAGCTTCACTGCTTTAGCTTTTCACTCAATCAACCGCCGCTTAGCTGTCCGACGTTTAAATAAAGACTTGTGCGCAAAAGCCCCTACTCCACCGCTAGCTTTCGCGCTTTACGCTGACTGCGGTAATTAACTAGCGAGTCGGCACTAAACAAGATAAGCGCAAACCACACAAAGCCGAAGGTCACCAAGCGCGACTCTTCAAGCGGTTCGCCGTACAGGTAAACCGCCAGAATGAACATAAGCGTTGGGCCAATGTACTGAAAAAAGCCCAGCGTTGAATACATAATGCGCCTTGCTGCAGCGGTAAAACAAAGTAGTGGCGCGGTAGTTACAATGCCAGCCGCTAAAATAAGGGTATTTAGCGTGGCATCGTTATTAAATAAGTTACTGTACTCAGAGCCAAAGAAGACCCAGTAAATAATAGCGAATGGCGAGAGCATTAAGGTTTCAATGAATAGGCCGGGTAGCGAGTCTACCGCCACTTGCTTGCGCAATAAGCCATACACGCTAAAACTTCCCGCAAGTACCAGGGCAATCCACGGCACGTGGCCGTAAGAGAAAATAAGAATAGCCACGCCTATAACGGCAAGCCCAACGGCTACACGCTGTAAGTTACGCAACCTTTCACCTAAGAAAAGTCGCCCTAAAAATACGTTGATAAGAGGGTTGATGTAATAGCCAAGGCTTGCATCAAGAATATGGTCGTTATTAATTGCCCAAATAAACAAGAGCCAATTCGCCCCGAGTAACAAGCCAGCAACGAATAAAATCTGCATGACGCGCTTATTGCGAAGGGCGGCGCCCACTTTGGGCCACTGCTTTAGCGCGGCAATAAGCCCAACCAAAAGCACCACAGACCAAATTACCCTGTGCATCAGGATTTCAGCAGCCGGCAAAACCATCAACTGTTTGAAATAAACAGGTGCAACACCCCACATACTATATGCGGCAATTGCACAAATAACGCCGACTTGAGCGGCACTGGCTTGCTTAGACAAGACTGACTCCAACGAAATTCGGGGGAAGAAGGCGCGTATTGTTTATCAGGTTAGGTGAATACACAACCCTTAACGCGTTCCAATGCGGCAAAGGACGTGTAACAAGCGGCATAATTAATGAAACGTAATTAACAAAAAAAAGCCCCACTAAATGTGCTCATTCAATGGGGCTTAAGATGCGTTCGTCATGCAAAAACAGGACAAGGTTTATCGCGGGAATGGTGCTACAGCAGAAACAGTGTGCCCAAACCTAAGAATGCTACAAAGCCTACTATGTCGGTTACGGTAGTCAAAATGACCGACCCCGACAGTGCAGGGTCTATTTTCAGCTTGTCTAATATTACAGGCACAAACACGCCTGCGAGTGCGGCGGCTACAATGTTGAACAGTATGGCCAAACAAATAACCAACCCTAACATGGCATCGGTAAACCAGAAATAAGCAACAACGCCAATTACCAAGGCCCAAATCACGCCATTAACGCCGCCTACTTTAAGCTCTTTCACCATCAGCGCCCGTAAGTTGGCAGGCGTGACCTGCCCCAACGCCAAGCCGCGTACAATCAGGGTTAGCGTTTGACTACCTGCAATACCTCCCATACTTGCCACTACCGGCATCAATACCGCAAGGGCAACCACTTGTTGAAGGGTGCCTTCGAACAATCCAATAAACCACGAGGCTAAAAATGCGGTAAGCAAGTTAATGCCAAGCCAAAGGGCACGATTTTTCGCACTTTTCGCCACAGGCGAGAATAAATCTTCATCCTCATCCATACCGGCCGAAGCCATCACTTGGCGTTCGTAAAACTCGTTGACCAACTCACTTGCAGAGGTCACATCTAATCGGCCGAGAAGCTTGTTGTTTTCGTCAACTACTGGCAGCGACGCAAGCCCAGAACGTTGAACAAGTAGCGACGCATTCATAGTGTCGTCAGCCCCTTGAATGGTCGTCACACTTTCTTCCGACAAGTCGAATAGCGACACGTGATCTTGCGCATTGAAGAGGTGGCTAATTTTAACCAGCGCGGAAAATTGACCTGAGCGGTTCACCAAAAAAATGCTGTCACAATGCTGAGGTATGTCACGTCTTAGCAAGCGCAATCCTTCTCGCACTTTCGCGTTCGAAGGTAGCACTAACTGCTCGTGGTTAACCCAGTGCCCTATTTGGTTATCGGGGAATTGTGTCGCTTCTCTGAAGTACTTACGCTCTTTAGAATCAAGTGATTCATAGGCCATATCGACAAGCCGTTTTGGCAATGAATCGAGTAGCTCCAGTAAGTCTTCTGCGTCAATATCAGCAAAAATAGACGCCCATTCATCGTGCGGCGTATTGTCGATAAGAATTTCACGGGGGTCGCTACGCATCTCAACCAATACGTCGAGCTTACGGTCGCGAGGAATGCCTTCCCATACGGCCAAACGTTTTTCTACGGGCAACGATTCTAACAGTGATGCGATGTATACCTCGTCTTGCCCCGCAAGGGTGGCTAACAAGGTCGCCGGATCGTCACCCATACTTTCGGTAACAATCTCTTCAATTAAATCTGGTAATGGCTCTGCCACGCTACACCTCCCGTTAATACCGCTCACTTCCTTTACACAACTTAACAACAGGCATTGTGGGATGATGCAAACCTATTAAGACACTGCTATCCCAGCATATATGTACCCGTGCCAAAGGCTATATGATCGCCTTTTTCATTGTGCAATTCCATTCTACAAACCACTAATTTACTGCCCTTGCGTATAATCATGGCTGTCGCAACAAAGCGCTCGCCTCTTCCCGGCCTTAAGTAGTCAACGCGCATATCGACCGTGCCCATGGTGGGCAATCTAACTTGAAGGTCCGCAAGGTGTTCACGTGCGGTTTGTTTGATGGTTTCTACAATTGAAACTAAACCACCGATGGTGTCTAGCATAGTCGCTGTTACACCGCCGTGTAGGATTTTTTGCATTGGATTGCCGGTTAGCGCTGGTTGCCAATCAAGGTGCAGGGAGATCTGTGTATCCAGCCCCTCTCCTTCGGTAACAAATTCCAAGCCCAGCAACTGGTTAAACGGCATAGTATCACGAAAAAGCGCAATTACATGTTTAATCATTAGTTCATGGTTTAGTGTTTCGCTGCCCTTAGCTTCGTCTTTATTAGTCGTTTTATTATCCACTCGCTTTCCTTGATGAATTGATATTTGTAATGTGCTTATAAGCAACATTACTACCGAACGTAAGTTTGACGGAAATTCATCCAACCAATGATGTTGAATCAAAATAAATTATAAGAGCTGCTGCCCCTCTGATCAGGACTATCGCTGAATTTTAGTCTAGTTTTTTAAATTGCCCCGTGAAGACGTCGCCAAAAACGCGTAAAATCCAGCGCCATGACAACTGCAATAGCTCCATCAGAATTAGCGCCAGAAACGCAACGTGTAAAAACACCAGAAACCGTCTTAAAAGATGTATTTGGTTACGATGCTTTTCGCGACGGTCAAGGCGAAGTCATTCACCAAGTATGTGAAGGTAAAGACGCACTTGTTTTGCTTCCAACAGGTGGTGGCAAGTCGCTGTGCTATCAAATTCCTGCGTTAGTGCGCCAAGGCACCGCTATTGTTGTGTCCCCGCTTATATCGCTTATGCAGGATCAAGTAGAACAGCTTAAAGCGCTGGGCGTAAAAGCTGCCTATCTTAATTCAACGCTAGAAGCAGACGAACAAGCACGCATAAATGACGCACTTCAAGCAGGAAAGCTCGACTTGCTCTATGTCTCGCCTGAGCGTTTAATGCAGTACTATTTTCAGCAGTCGCTTGCGCACGCCGACATTGCCTTATTTGCCATTGATGAAGCGCACTGCGTTTCCCATTGGGGGCACGATTTCAGGCAGGATTATCGCGCTCTGGGGCAAATAAAATCTCGCTTCCCCTCTATTCCTGTTATTGGACTCACAGCGACTGCAGATTCGGCCACCCAAGCAGACATACTGACGCAGCTAAACCTTAACGACCCGCTGGTTTATAAAGGCAGCTTCGACAGACCCAATATTCGCTACCGCGTAATGAGCAAGTACAAAGCCTTTGATCAAGTTGTTGCTTACGTAAAACAGCAAGAAGGTAGCGGCATTATTTACTGTAACAGTCGCGCGAAAGTCGACGACCTGCACGCTAAATTATTCAGACAAGGCTTTCGCTGTGCGGCCTATCACGCGGGTATGGATAACGACGAGCGAGAGCTGGTACAGCGCCAGTTTCTTAACGACAAAATTGATATTGTGGTGGCCACCGTTGCCTTTGGCATGGGTATCAACAAATCGAACGTGCGTTATGTGGTTCACCACGACGTTCCGCGCAGTGTTGAAAGCTATTATCAAGAGACCGGCCGAGCGGGGCGAGACGGCTTGGAGTCAGAAGCTTTATTGTTGTTTGATGAAAAAGATGCAGCCCGCGTAAAACAGTGGATAGAGCAAGGGGAAATAGCCGAGCGCAACCAAATAGAGTTACAAAAATTTGCGGCTATGGAAGCTTTTTCAGAAGCGCAAACCTGTCGTAGACAAGTACTCCTGAACTACTTTTCGCAGTTCAGTGACAGCGCCTGTGGTAACTGCGACATTTGCTTAGACCCACCTAAGATGATAGACGGTTTGGTGATTGCACAGAAAGTACTGTCGTGTGTACTTCGGCTCTCACAGCAAGCCTCTAGCCAGTATGTCATTGATGTTTTGCGAGGCAAGCAGCTTAGGCGCCTTCAGGAAGCAGGTCACCACCAGCTTTCCACGTACGGCATAGGTAAAGATAAGTCGGATAGCTACTGGCACAACATTATCAACCAGCTTGTTCATAAAGGCCTTATACGCGTTGATATTACCGCTCATGCCGCGTTGCGCTTAACCGAGGCCGCTCGGCCTGTGCTAAAAGGTGAAGTAGCGGTTCAGCTTGCCGTTCCGCGACTTGAATTTAAGCCCGACAAGAAAAAAGCAAAACAAGCGCCGGTCAATTACGATAGAACGTTGTTCACCCGTCTTAAGCACTTACGCAAAGTGTTGGCCGAAGAAAATGAAGTGCCGCCGTATGTGGTATTTAGCGACGCCACTTTGGTGGATATGGCGTGTAAGCTCCCTACTACGCGCAACACTCTATTAGATGTAAGTGGAGTGGGCCAAACCAAACTCGAACGCTATGGTGAGGCTTTTATCCAGCTTATTGATGATTACATAAATCGAGAGCACTGAGGGCTTGCAGGCCAACTAGATTCTGTTTTCCAGCTGGCCGCAGGGTTTGCACAAAGTAAAGGTGTACGCCTTGCAGACGGACACACTAGGCGTAAGCGTATTCTCCCCCTTTCTCAAGCGCAGCTTTGTAGGCTTCTCTGGCATGAACCCGTTTTACGTAACCTTGTATGGCAGTAAAGTCTTTCGCACGCCCGCTGGCTACCAACGACTCTAACGGAAATATCATTTGAACATCAGCGCCACTAGGCGCGTCACCCGCAAACCAAGTATTTTTCGATAAGTAAGATTCCACATAGCGTAAGCTCTGCGCTAAATTAGGGCCATAATAGGCATTTAAAATACCGTCTATCAGTTTGTTAGTAATTGGCTTAATAAAGAAAGGCTTCGAACCTTTTTGACGTGCTTTCTCCAGCACTAAGTTTGCCACTAGTGGTGGCATTAGCGAACCTTCAGCGAAATGCAGCCAAAACCAATACTGTTGAAGTGCCTCTGGGTCTTGAGGTACAGAAAATGCGTCTGTGGCGTGGTGGCGAACAAGGTATTCCACAATAGCACCAGACTCGGCAATAGCACCGTGCGGCGTAGTAAGCACCGGAGAGCGTCCCAGTGGATGAACAGCGCGCAATGAATCCGGCGCTAGGTTTGTTTTACTGTCTCGTTGATAGAATTCTATTTTGTACTCTACGCCTAGCTCTTCAAGAAGCCACAAAATTCGCTGCGAGCGAGAGTTATTTAAATGGTGAAGTGTTAGCATACCCCGTCCTTAATACGCTTAGATTAACGCTATTGTTTTTGTGTTGTACTATATACACTTTATAAAGCAAGCAGGTTTACAATAACCAGCGAATTGATAAGTTCTATGCAAAATCTCACCAAAGAAGACATTCAACAGCACGCCGTGTTTAACGAACAAAGCGTAGAAATCCGCGTTGCATTACCTTTAACGCCTCTTAAAACTCAGCAGTGGGCAGAGCAGTTTTGTGAAATTTTTCACTTTTCACTTTCCGACGCAGATTGGGGAGCCGATCGCTTTCAGGCGCTTGTTACCACTCAATCCAGCAATACAAATTTTCAATGCATACTTTGCATTGAGTGGCTTTGCGAGGCGATTTGGCTGGAACCGGTAGGCACTCAACAATCACCGAATGCGATCTACCAGTATCTTCAAAACACGTAAGTATTACCACACCTTTTTCTTTCTGTTTGGCTTTTAGGACAGACTAGTATTATTCTATAGAAAACACATAATTAGCGCTTCAAGGATCATGCTAGTGCCAATCTCCCAGCTAACAAAGTACGTTGCAGCTTTGCTCATTAGTTGGGTGGTTCTAAGTATAAACGCCTTTGCCAGCCCGCGGCTTGTTATCGATGAGTCTTTCGAAAGGGAAATCATCAACCATTATGCACGGGTATCAATTGCACCTAATAGCGCAACCTATTTTGATGTATTGACGGGAAGTTCCACAAAAACACCTACAGCAACGGCTTCTTCAACAGAACGTGTGTGGTATTCAACAGAGCTTGTCCACTCTGGCTATAGTGCCATTCCCTTAGTGCTTAATATCGACCGTCTAAACGTTGATGATTTGCAGATTTATCTTCTAGACAGCAGCCAGCGAATTATAAAATCGTACCGTTATCAAGCCGGTAAAGGTGACTATTCGTTAAGACAACCGCTTCCAAATATCAGGCTTGCTTTCACCCTTCAACCATACCAAGACGCTCGGTTACTAATCGCAGTGAAAGACGAAGGGCTAAAGTACTTTCCAATGTCACTATGGGAGCGAGACCTGCTTGCTCAACACGACACTAATATGCTGACTTTGCTTGGTGCTGTGTCGGGTGTGATGGCACTCATTGCTTTCTATTTTCTTTTTTCCTACTTATATCAGCGCATTCCTACCCGCTTCTGGCTAACCATGTCGTCATTGGTGCTTATTGCGTTGCTGTTCATTACAGAGGGTGGCCTCGCGTTTTGGCCTAGCCTGACCAACGCCAGCGAGCATTTTTACGCCGTATGCTTCGGCGTATTACTACTGTGTATTGGAAAAGTGACTCATCACCTGTTCTCTCGTGTGCCTTTCGTTTTAAGACTGCTTAATTATGTCCTACCTATTGCTGCTACCATTTACTGTTTTACCGTAAATGCTTATATGGTCACAATCACGCTGCTTATACTCACAGCGGCTATGGGTTTGTATCACGTTACCCTTGCTCTTATCTTTAAAGACAAAGGCAGTAGTGTTGTCAGCACCACTTATATTCTGGCCTGGCTATCTTTCTTTGCGTTTTACGCTTTGGTGACCCAAAACCTTTTCAGCGACCTTATTTATACTGTCGATGTCGCGATGGGAATGCTGTTTTTCTTAACCTTGGGTTTCCTGTGTTTTGGATTTGCGGTCATCACAAAAGAGCAGGTACTCAATCAACATAAGCTCTCCTCTCAAGCTGAAATAATTTCTAGCCTAAATCACTTTTATGACTTGTTCCGAAACTCCGCTGAAGGACACTACACATCAACCTGGGACGGTAAGCTAATTTCAGTTAACCCTGCAATGTGCACGGTGTTTGGGTATGAGAATGAGGAAGAAATGCTTAGCGAGGGGGCAAGCACAAAAGCCTTTTACGCATCACCAGAAGACAGACATGTATTGTTAGGTGAGATATCACAGCAAGGCCACGTCACCAGAAAAGAGATACGGGGAAAACGTCGGGACGGCACAGAGTTCTGGTTTTCATTGTCTTGCCAGATCCGCGAGAACGATGAAGGAACTTACCTGTACGGCTCAATTATTGATATCACGGAAAAAAAGCAATCCGATTTAAGCCTTCAGTATTTGGCCACTCACGACTCACTAACCGGCGTATACAACAGGCGGCAATTTGAATCTGTCTTCAAGGAAAAAGTACATAACCACAGCGCGTTACCTGTGTGCCTACTCTTTTTAGATTTAGACCGATTTAAAGTTGTTAACGACACCTGCGGTCACAAAGCGGGAGATGTACTCATAAAAGACGTCGCCCGCCTGATTGAAAATACGCTGCTACCCAACGCGCAGCTAGCAAGACTCGGGGGTGATGAGTTTGGCGTTATCTATTCAGATTTAGATGCTGATGCGGTTTATCTCAATGCAGTGAAAATACTCAATGCAGTACAGGCCTATCGGTTCATGTGGGATAACCGCATATTCAATCTGGGCGTAAGTATTGGCATGGTCGTATGCGATGATAGTAACGTTAGCTCAGGGCAGTATTTAAGTATGGCTGACGCCGCCTGTTATTTTGCCAAAGAGCAAGGCAGAAATCAGGTGCATAAATATAATAAAGATGATGAGAGCATGCAGCGCTATCAGCGTGAGTTGGACTGGGTCTCTTCTATAAACAACGCCTTGGAAGAAGGGCGCTTTGAACTTTATTACCAGTCTTTAAGACCTTTGAGCAAAGCCAGCGATGGTCACTATTATGAAGTGCTATTGCGCCTAAGAGAAAAAGACGGAAAAATTGTTGAGCCCGCTAATTTTTTACCCACGGCCGAGCGCTTTGAAATGAATGTAAATGTCGACAAATGGGTAGTCACAAATACGTTCAAATGGCTGTCTGAAAACCCTGAACATCTCGCTGAGTTAAGGCGATGCAGTATAAACCTCAACTGCCATTCATTAGCAGACAGAGATTTTACGTTATTCATTTTAAACGCTTTCGAAACCTTTAATATTCCTTACAACAAGATCTGTTTCGAGGTGATCGAGTCGGTAGCGATTATAAAAATGGAGGACACCCTTGCCTTTATGCGTACCTTTAATCGCCTTGGGTGCTCATTTGCTCTAGACGACTTCGGTAGCGGCTTCTCTTCGTACAGTTATCTTAAAAGCTTGCCGGTTAATCAGGTAAAGATTGACGGTATGTTTATCAAGGATATGCTGAACGACAGTGTAGACACGGCTATGGTTGCGTCAATCAATGATGTAGCGAAAGCCATGGGTATGCAAACCGTCGGGGAATTCGTTGAAAATGAAGGCACCATGGCACAACTTGGCAAAATGGGCGTTGATTTTGCCCAAGGCTATAGCGTTGCAAAGCCTGCCCCGCTGCGAGAGTTTACCCCACTTTAATAACTGCACTTAATATACGTCTTACGAAAAAAGTGATAGCACTAGCGTCAACTCGCGTATAATAAAATGGTAGACTTGCAAAAAAAGAAGTCATCCCCACTTATTGCCTACTGTCCAAAGTGTAGAAGTAACATGAGTAGCAAACAGCCTAAATACGAATATGTCAGTACCGCAAAATTACCCACTCGCATGGGTGATTTTAAAATACACGGCTTTGTTGAAGCCAGCGGCCAAGAGCACGTTGCCCTTTCTTATGGAGAGTGGAAAGAAGACGACGTAGTGCCAATTCGTATCCATTCAGAATGCTTAACAGGCGATTCTTTATTTAGCACTCGCTGTGACTGTGGCTTTCAATTAGAAAAAGCCATGCAAAATATCGTCGATAATGGTCACGGTGTGCTTTTATACCTTCGCCAAGAAGGTCGCGGTATTGGTCTTTTAAATAAAATTCGCGCCTACAACCTTCAAGATAGTGGCATGGACACGGTAGAAGCTAACGAACATCTTGGATTTGACGCCGATTTAAGAAGTTACGATATCTGCAAGCTGATGCTAGATACGCTGAATGTGAAGCATGTTGAGCTTATGACAAACAACCCGAAAAAGTTGGCAGCACTAAAAGCGCTTGGTATAGACGTGGTTGCACGTAAGCCTATTGACCACGGTATCACCAAAGACAACAAGCATTACTTAAAGACGAAAACAGAAAAGCTTGGGCACGCTTTCGACCCCCACGTTTTCAAATAGACGAGTTATTTAAAAACGCCCACACCAATGTGGGCGTTTTCTATTCAGCTTGGGTTAATCATAGACTGGTTATAACGTATACAGACTTACCATTTAGCGCGCGAAAAGCCGTTGCTCATGCGCTAAGGAGAATGTATGAAAAACATAACCTTATCTGTGATTGTCGCACTGTCTAGTGTTTCAGCGCTACCTGCCATCGCCCAGTCGAACGCCAACCTTGCACATGTTTCTGCGTCAACGCAGCAATATTCTGACGCTGAATTAGACAGTGTACTTGCGCCCATTGCGCTTTATCCTGATACCCTACTTACTCACATACTGATTGCGGCTACCTACCCGCTTGATGTAGTTGCAGCCGACCGCTGGCGCCAAAGCAACAAGCATTTAACCCCGGAACAGGTCGAAAATGTGCTGGCGAGTGTTAACTGGGATCCCAGCGTAAAAGCACTTGCTCCGTTCACCGACTTACTCAGCACCATGGCGAATGATCTTCAGTGGTTACAGCAACTTGGTGATAACGTATTGATTGATCAAAGCCGTGTACTAGACCGCGTGCAGGTGCTTCGACAACACGCCCTCAACACTGGCAATCTGGTGACCAATGACTACATTGAAGTTGAACGGGAACGTGAGCCTACTCGCGAAATAATTTACATTGAGCCCCGTCAGCGGGAAGTGGTGTATGTGCCTTATTACGACCCTCATGTTGTGTACGGTCACTGGTGGCACACAACTTCACCAGTTCGCTGGCGTCATCACGTAAGCTATCATCATCATAGCAATGTCTATTGGTCTCCAAGCATCCATCTTTCTACGTTCTTTTTCTTTGGTAGCGTGCACTGGCATAACCGCCATGTAGTTATTCACCGCGAGCCTGTACGCCGGTATTATCACGGTAGCCCAAGAAAACGCGTGATAAGCCGAGACTATCGTCGCTGGGAACACAACACGGTGCATCGTCGTGCGCGTTACTCTACTCGAGTAGTTCACAATGCGCCTTCGCGATATGAACATGCGGGTGTGTCGCGGGCAAAGCACTTGTCTAATAAACACGTTAGCACGGTAAATACATCGAAACGCCACAATGATAAAAATACCGTAAGACCCATTGCGCGCACGGAAAATACCAAGACCGTAAAACGCACTATTGAACCAAAACAGGTAACGCCACTTAGAGAAGCTCGTTTTCAGAACAAGCAAGACTCGGTAAGCCGCAAACAATCAATTGAGCACGCGCTAAAACGCAATCAAGCGGCGAGCAGAAGCGAGAAGCCGACTAGAGACCGGACGCTAAACCTGTTAAAGCGGGACAAACCCGCTCGGATATCAACGCCGTCAGAGTCGAAGCGATATGCTAATAGAGAAAACACGCTAAAGCGCCCAGCTAAACAAAACATAAATCGAGAGCGATTTGAAAGAACGAGTCCGCAAAACAAGCCGGTGGCTCGAGAGAGCAGTAAGCCAAGACGAATTGAGCGGGCGAGTACTTCTTCAGTTAGCCGTGCTCAAGTTAAGAATTCTGAATCAAGCAGAAACAGGACGATAAAGCAGGGACGAACTGAGAAGACGCTGCGTTAGCACTAAATTAGAGCGTTAGTTTCCTATCAGTAAGCCAGCAAACCTATAATTTGCTGGCTTCACTTTTCATTTATTCAACGCTTAGGCCCTATTCAAATGAAAGCTTATCAATGCGTCGACAAAGCGCAGGGGAGACTGTTCATCTAAATTGAAGTAAAGAGAGGGCTCAATAAGTTCAAGTTCCATTATCGCCCAGCCACTGCCCTGCCTGACTAAATCAACCCGTGCATAAAGTGCTTCGCAAGGCATTGCTGACAATGCTTTCTGGGCAATATCTAGTTGTTCTTCATCTACGGCAACGGGATGTAAGCTCCCCCCGTGTTCTTCTTGTACGCGAAAATCGCCTTTCTGCGGCACCTTTTTAATGGCATGGCTGTACTTCCCGCCAAAATAGAAAAGCGAGTACTCCCCTTCTTCAACCACGCTATTTAAGAAAGGTTGAATCATGAAATCACGTTGATTAAACGTATCAGAAAGCGCCTGTTGCTGTTCATGCCAATTTGAGACCGAGAGCTTAAACGTATCATCAGCATTAGCGCTAAGCGTAGGTTTAACCACCACAGTGTCGCAATTGAAATGGGAAAAGGCCTCATCAATAACACTGTTATTAAATGTATTACTCCACCGTGTACTTACAATAGGCACGCCCTTGCCCTGTAGGTCTTTTAAGTAGTGCTTTTCAATATTCCACTGCATAAGAGGCAATGGATTGAGCAAGGTTGCGCTCGACGCATCAATTTGAGTCAAACAAGCCAGAAAGGCCTCTGGATGCTGCTGATAATCCCATGTACTGCGCACAATCACGTAGTCAAACCTATCCCAGTTTTCTGACTGACTATGCCAAGATATGGTTTCTACAGACCAACCGTTATCATTGAAAAACGGGATCAAAAGCTCGTCGTACACAAAAAAGTCTTCAAGGTGGTCAGTAGAAAGAAAGGCGATGGCAGGCATGATTGTGTCCTTTAGCTTATTTAGGCATTCGAAGATTAAACTTTTTTAATAACAGTAACTTCTATACAAAAGTTAAATGGCGTAAAAACCGTGACTTACGTAAACTGTGGCGAAGTTAGCACACCCCTTATTTTTAACCTACACTTAATCCCAAATACTTGTCGGAGATTGGCATGCAGTATCCTTGGCTCCTAGAAGGTCACAAGATTTTTCGCGTTGTAATTGTTATCCAACTGCTAATTGCGATTGGCATCGGTTTTTATACTGGCGAGATTCTTCCTGCATTTGTTCTTGGTATTCCAATTGCTGCCGTACCACTTATCCTTAGTTTGCAAAATCCCTATTCAGCGATAAGTCGCCATGCGATGGCTATCGGTGTTCAACTGCTAACAGCCCTCCATATCCACCAGTCATTCGGGTTAATTGAAGTCCACTTTGAAATCTTTGTTCTTCTGGCATTCCTTTCCTACTTTAGAGACTGGAAAGTGGTTGCAACCGGCACTGCAGTCGTTGCTGTCCATCATATTTCGTTCTTCTTTTTGCAAGCGGGCGGCGCGCCGTTATTTATTTTTGAAGAAGGTCACGTAACCTTTCCTATCTTGCTGATGCACGCCGTGTTCGCGCTTTCTGAGGGCGGTGTTTTAATGTACATGGCTAAACAAAGTCATCAAGAAGGTGCCGGTGCGGCTGAACTGCGCTTAGCTATTGAGACCATGCAAAAGGGTGACGGTAGACTCGATTTATCTATTGAGCTTAACCGAGGCCACAAGATTGTTAGACCTTTCGCAGAGCTCATCGACCAAGTAAAAGCATTAATTGAGCTTGCTTCAAATTTAACAGACGAAGTTGTTAGAGGCTGTGACAAGATGGAGCTGGCGGCAAACAACATGTTTGAAATCAGCAGAAACACTGACCAAGAGATTGCCATGGTATCGGCATCGTCAGAAGAAATCGCACAAACGATGCAGCTGTCTACCGAACAAACAACCCTTGCCAGCGACAAAGCCTCTGCGGCACAAAGTTCTTCGCAGACTACGCGCGACTCTATTTCCAACACAAGCCGCACCATAGATTCGCTGCGCAACACATTAAATGCGGCAGCGCAGACAAACTCGGCGCTTAACGAGCAGTGCGCGCATATTTCTGACGCAATGCGCTCCATCACCGCCGTTGCCGAGCAAACTAACTTGCTTGCGTTGAACGCAGCAATCGAGTCAGCCCGCGCAGGGGAACACGGCAGAGGTTTTGCCGTTGTTGCCGATGAAGTACGCACTTTGGCTATTCGCTCAAAAGAAAGTGCAGACCAAATCACAAGTATTACTGAGCAGCTAGTTGCCCAAACCGCCAGTTCAGTCGAACAAATGCAAACCTGCATTCAGCTGGTTGATGAAGCCGTTGTATCGAGCGATAACGCCACTTCAGCCATGACCCAGATCATGCAGCAAATTCGCGAAGCGAGCGAAAGCATGACCGAAATAGCGACATCGGCGGTAGAGCAAGAAACCGCATCGTCTTCTATAGCGCAAAGTACGGCGCGATTAAGCGAATTCACTTCTGAGGAACTGGCTACCGCTGAATCGCTAGCAGGCGAAGTTGAGGTGTTGTCACAAATCTCTCAACGCATGCGCAGTGCTATCGAGCGATTTAAGCTTTAACCAAAGCGCTAGAAGCACGCTGTTGGCATTTGGGTTATGCATAAAAAAACAAGCTGGATACTTTTGTTGTTATGGGCGGTGAGTTTACTCACCGCCTTGTTGGTTTACGGTCAGCGCCAGCTTTCTTCCTTCGACCCAAATGGTGATTTACTTCACCGCACAACAGCGCCTAATTTTGACGCTTCACTTGTCGAACTACTAAACGAACAAAACATTGCCCCTGGTTCTGTTATTCATGTGGGAACGCAGTCTCGTTGCTACTGTGAAACGTTAACTACACCTCACCAGACTCAGCTATTAACAAAGCTAGGAAATGACTTTCATCAAGTCAGAGTGAATATAGAAGACGTACCAGAACTCGCCGCTATGCTTGATGCAGTGCCCGCGCTGATAGTTTTAGACATGCAAAATCAGCTTCGCTATTTAGGTCCATACGCAACGGGCTACGGATGCTTTACCGGAAAGAACCTTGTCGAACAGGTTGTAAGCTATACCACACAACTCCCCTACAACGGTGCGGTAATTAACACTGATGCAACTGGATGCTTCTGTTAAACCCTTGGCATGGATTATGTAACTTATCTTTGTATATCGTGATATCACTATAAACATGGCAGAAGGCGCGCATATTTTGCGCACTAGGTGCCGTTTCGTGAAAGGTTTACAAGGAGTCCACAATGTCAAAGCGCGCCGTTCTTTATCGCATGGTTACCCCTGATCACATTTGTCCCTTCGGACTTAAGTCGAAAGATTTGCTAGAAAGAAAGGGCTACGATGTTGAAGACCATCACTTGTCCAACCGAAGTGAAACTGACGCTTTTAAAGAGAAGCATAATGTGAAAACCACGCCGCAAACGTTTATCGATGATAAGCGAATTGGTGGCTATGATGACTTACGAGATTATTTCAATTTGAAGCAAGAAAGTGAGTTCGGTTCGCGCTACACACCTATCATTGTGATTTTTTCTTTAGCCGCCCTTGTGGTATTTGCGCTCATGCTAAAAGGTGGACTCCCGACAGGTATTGAACCTTTCATAATGAATTTCATTGGCATCACCATGGTGATCCTCGCATTACAAAAACTACAGGACATTGTAGCGTTCTCAAATCAATTCATTACTTATGACTTACTTGCAATGAAGCACGTAAGGTACGCGTATGTGTACCCTTTCGCAGAAGCGTTTGCTGGGCTTGGTATGCTAGCGGGGCTTCCCGCACTTTTAGTTTCACCTGTTTCTATTTTTATCGGTGCAATAGGTGCAGTTTCAGTTATTAAAGCGGTATATATCGATAAACGTGAACTTAAGTGCGCCTGTGTGGGCGGTAATTCCGACCTTCCTCTTGGGTTTATCTCGCTTACCGAAAACCTTGCCATGTTAGGTGCTGGCCTTTACATGCTTACACGATGGGTAGCCTAATTTAAATGAAGGCCGATGCACCGGTGTTGAGCAGGTATCTATAACCATGTTTACCCGTTGAATTAACAACACGATAATTCACTTGCTATGAGACCCTATTGAGTTTCTTCAATAGGGCGGCTCATACCTTTAAGGTGCGACACCACACTGCGGCCTAATGCACTTAAATCGTAGCCGCCTTCTAACATGCTGACTATGCGACCATGACAACACTCGTCAGCCACTGCGCGAAGTTGTTGGCTTATCCAGAAATAATCGTCTTCCACCAGTCGCAAATGCGCCATAGGATCTTCTGCGTGAGCATCAAAACCCGCTGAGATAAAAATCAGCTCAGGTTGAAAGTTGCGCAATGCGTTAAACCAGTGCTGCACTTTTTCTCTAAATACCTCACCTGTAGAGCCTGCTTCTAGTGGTACAGAAAGAATATTACTTGCCGACACCGGTGAACCACTATGTGGATAAAAAGGATGCTGGAAACTGCTGCAAAGCATGATGCGTTGATCGCCAGCGACAATTTGCTCGGTACCGTTTCCGTGGTGAACATCAAAATCGATTATGGCAACGCGCTTTAGTTCATAGTTTTGAAGGGCATAGCGCGCGGCTATAACAATGTTATTAAAAATACAGAAGCCCATAGCGCTGTCGTATGTAGCGTGGTGACCTGGCGGCCTTGTCGCGCAGAACGCCTGCCTGTCACTACCTTCCATAACCCAATCCACCGCGTTACATCCCGCACCAGCCGACTCAAGTGCTGCATTTAAGCTGTGTCGCATCAAGCCGGTATCTTCGTCTAACCATGCGACATTATCCTTGCGTTCGGAATAGAGCGTTTTTTCGTGGTCGCTTAATATGGACTGAGCCGCATGCTCAAACACACTTTTCACATAGTAAGGGTCATGGGCTAGCTTAAGATAAGCTTCAGCAATGGGCGTAGCATCAGCGTGCTCACACACCATATCGAGTCCAGAAGACAGTAATTGGTCGTCTATGGCGAACAGGCGATCCGGTGACTCAGGATGATCTTTCCCTAAGTCGTGTTTAGTGCCGTGTTTGCCGCGAAAAATTTTAATTGTCATGCGAGTGATGCCACATCTAGTACTAACTCTATGTCACTGGGGTCGCCAGTGAACTTCCGTTTAAATTGCGCTTGCTCGAAAATGGCAATCATCGGGCTGTTATCGCCACGCACGTAGGCCATCATCTTCGCAATGCCTCGTTTTTTCGCAACGTTGATCAATTCGTTTAGCAGCCTGCTTGCCATCCCCTTTCCTTGCTGGGTTTCACGGGTAACAAACGCTGCTTCACAGGTATTGTCATTTGGATTGAAGTAAAAACGCCCTACTGCGTGAATGGTAATACGGGAGCCTTCTTGCCTTACAATACATAACGCCGCATCTGAGCTTTGATCCACCGACACCAAATTACACGACTTTTCGCGCGACATTTGCTTCGGGTCGTAGTTGTAACGCAGCCTTAGTGTTTCTTTCGTATGGGAGTAAAAGAATTCCTGCAAACGCCTTTCATCGGCGGGGTTCAGCGGGCGCATGTAATAGGTTTCCCCCTGAATATTCAGTTTTTTAAGCTGAATAGCACCCAGTTCAGGAATATCGGTTGGGTACTTCTCCTGATAATGAGGCACCCAATAATGCTGTCTTACTTCTTCTAAGAGCGCTGCACGGAATTTGGGGTGTGCTACACGAATAAGTTCCAATGCACGCTCTCGAATGCTTTTGCCTTTAAGCGATGCTATGCCGTATTCAGTCACCACGTACTGAACATTCCCCCGCGAAGTAACAACACCCGCCCCTTCACTGATACGGGGTGTGATACGGGAAATGGTTTCATTCTTGGCAGTAGAAGGCAGCGCTATAATCGCTTTCCCACCTTTACTGATAGACGCGCCCGTTACGAAATCAACTTGCCCGCCTATGCCACTGTAAAAGTCGTAGCCCAATGAATCGGCGACGACCTGACCGGTTAAATCCACTTCAAGCGCACTGTTAATGGCAACCATATTATCGTTCTTGGCAATATTGGTGGGTTTGTTTACGTAGCTACTTGGATAAAATTCAATGTGAGGGTTGCTGTCGATTAAATCGTAAAGCTGGCGAGTACCAATAGCAAAGCTAGTAACAATTTTACCGGGATGAAAAGTCTTCTTCTTGTTGGTGATAGCACCCGACTCCAACAGTTCAATAATACTGTCGGTGAGCATTTCGCTGTGAATGCCTAGATCTTTATGGTTACACAGATATTTAAGGGTGGCACTCGGTATTTTCCCAATACCAAATTGCAACGTAGCACCGTCGTCCACCAGCATAGATACATACTGACCAATTCGCTCTGCCACCGAATCGATAGGCGGCGGCGTTACTTCAACAAGCGGCTCTTCGGCTTCAATGCAGGCCGTTATTTCGCTGATATGAATATAAGAGTGCCCGGCGGTTCTTGGCACCTGAGGATTAATTTGAGCGATGACCCTTTTGCTTTGTCTGATTGCTGACATAGCAATATCCACTGCAGGACCTAGTGAGCAATAGCCGAATTCATCGGGTAGGCTTACGTTAACCAGTGCAGCATCCAGTGCCAGCGTACCGTCGCTAAATAAGCTTGATATTTCAGACAGGAAAACGGGGGTATAGTCGGCGCGGCCCTCATCGACCGCCTTACGCATGGCTTCGCCACCAATGAAGAATGTATTCGCTTTAAAGAGGTTTTTATACTCTTCTTTCACCCATCGGGTGTCGCCTAAAGCCAGCATATGAACCAGCTCGATGTCGCTAAACCCTTCGCTGTTATCAATGAGATGCTGCACTAGTGCATGCGGCACCGAGGCATTTCCGCCAACAAAGACACGGCAACCAGACTTTATCAGCGACGACCATTGTGGCGCTTGAGGTAAACTAAATGTCATTTCCATCTGCCCTGTTTTAAGCAATAACTCATCATGCCATAAAAACAGGCGCTTTCCCGCATTTGCTTAAGCGTGAACTATAAGCGATTGGTCGTAGGCTTACCGATTCATCGTTAGTATCGAAATTTTTCCAACCAATTTCTGAAAAACGGAGAAATAACAGATTTGCTGTTCGCGAGGCGATGGCCGTCATTAAGTAACAAGAGCTGAGCTTTTTGATGGCGCGCGTACTTTAAGCTATTTTCGATAGGCACGATATCGTCATTCCAGCCGTGCACTAGGCTCACGTAGCCGTCGTAGGGGAACCGTTGAATTTCGTAGTTTGGCAAATACAGTGCAGGAGCCATAAGGAATACGCCTCGTGCCGAGATTTGGCTTGCTGCGGCAAGTGATACATAGCCGCCCATGCTTGAGCCAACCAGAACAACATCATTGCACTTTTCAGCAATAAACTCTTTAAGTCGCGCTAGGCGAGCTTCCGGGCAGTCGAGATCTTGATAATCAATACTCTCGACGCCAAAACCCATATCGCTCGCTACATTTGAAAGCGTTGTTATTTTACTGCCCCATGGACCGCTTTCTTTGCCGTGAGAAAAAACAACGGTGGTCATTACCGATATCCCTATTCAAAAATGAAAAGTTTTTCCCACTCTAGCGCACTTGCTTGTTACTTGTCTTCCCTGTGAAAGAGTTTTTCTACCAGCACATAGAACATGGGCACGAAGAAAATCGCCAAGAAGGTAGCGGCGAACATACCACCCATAACCGCAATACCTATTGCATTTTGGCTCGCTGCGCCTGCTCCGCTAGCTAGTGCTAACGGTGTTACTCCCAAAATAAACGCCATTGACGTCATTAGAATTGGGCGGAAACGCTGAGAGGCTGCATTTGAAACCGCAGTCATTAAATCTTCGCCGTTTTCGTACTGTTCTTTTGCAAATTCGACAATAAGAATAGCGTTTTTCGCCGCCAAACCTACGGTAGTCAAAAACGCTACTTGCAGGTACACATCGTTCGGCAAGTTGAAAATAAACGCAGCGGTTACAGAGCCGAGAATCCCCAAAGGTACCACTAACATAACGGCGAATGGCACAGACCAGCTTTCGTACAGGGCTGCTAAGCACAAGAAAACAATCAAGATTGATAGTGCGTAAAGCATAGGCGCTTGCGAGCCTGCTTCCTGCTCTTCATAAGATAGGCCTGACCATTCAATTGCGAAGCCTGGCGGTAACTGCTCAACCAATTTCTGCATTTCAGCCATTGCTTCACCCGAAGAGATACCTTCAGCAGCACTACCTTGAATATTGACAGACGACACGCCGTTAAAACGCTCTAACTTAGGTGAGCCATAAACCCATTCAGTGGTCGAGAACGTGTTAAACGCCACCATCTCGCCGTCGCTGTTGCGAACAAACCACTTATCCAAGTCTTCAGGGGTCATGCGATGAGGCAAATCTGCCTGCATGTAAACACGCTTAATTCGACCTTTATCAATGAAGTCATTTACGTAGCTGGACCCCCACGCTATTTGAAGCGCGTTATTGATCTCACTTAAATTCAATCCAAGTGCCGACGCTTTCTCGCTATCAATATTGATTTTAAATTGAGGTACATCGCTTAAACCATTGGGGCGAACACCCGCCAGCTTTGGATTCTGCGCTGCCATGCCCAACAGCTGATTACGCGCATTCATCAGCGCTTCGTGACCATTTCCACCACGGTCGACAAGCTGCATATCAAAGCCCGTTGCATTACCTAGTTCCATGATAGGCGGAGGCACTATGGGAAAGGCTGAGGCATCTTGAATTTGGCTAAACGCGCCAAAAGCTCGATTCATCACTGCAAACGCAGAATTGTTTTCGTCTCTTACGCTCCAGTCGTTGAAGTTTAAGAAAGCCATACCCGCGTTTTGCGCCTGACCCGCAAAGCTAAAGCCCACAACCGCGAACATGCCGTTAACCGCGTCTTGTTCTTGCTCAAGAATATAGTCTTCCACTTGCTTGATAGACTCGAGCGTACGGCCAGCTGTTGCACCAGGCGGTGTGCTTACCAACACCATCATACGCCCTTGGTCTTCATCTGGAAGAAACGCGCCAGGAAGCTGGCTGAAAATAAATGCCATACCACCTACAAGCAAACCATAAACAACGAAATAGCGCTTAAAGCGTTGCGCCATGTGAGTTGTTGTCTTTTGATAGCGATCGCGGCCTTTGTTAAACGTGCGGTTAAACCAGCCAAAGAAGCCTTTGTTCTTGTCATGGTTTTCCGGATGCTTTTTCAATAACGTGGCGCACAAAGACGGTGAAAGGACGATAGCGACCAATACCGAAAATGCCATAGCTGACACGATAGTAACCGAGAACTGACGATAAATAGCGCCTGCTGAGCCGCTGAAGAACGCCATTGGGATAAATACCGTTGAAAGCACGGCCGCAATACCAACAAGTGCACCTGTGATTTGAGTCATCGACTTTTTGGTGGCTTCGGCAGGTGAAAGGCCTTCCTCTTCCATAATACGTTCAACGTTTTCCACCACCACGATGGCATCATCTACGAGCAGGCCGATAGCAAGTACCATAGCAAACATGGTTAGCACGTTAATACTAAAGCCAAATGCCAGTAGCACAGCAAAGGTGCCGAGCAATACCACAGGTACCGCAATGGTAGGAATCAACGTTGCACGCCAATTTTGAAGGAACAGTAGCATCACCAAGAATACCAGTACTACCGCTTCAATAAGCGTATGTACTACCGACTCGATAGAAAGCTCGATAAAAGGAGAACTATCAACCGGGTAAACCACTTTAACTGTATCTGGCAAATTCGAGCGCAGTTCTTCAACTCGGGCTTTTACTGCCTTAATGGTATCTAGTGCGTTCGCGCCAGAGGCAAGGCTTATCGCCATACCTGATGCAGGCTTGCGATCGTACCGAACAATAACGTCGTAGCTTTGCGCACCCAGTTCAACACGCGCAACGTCACGCACGCGAACCTGTGAACCATCGGTATTTACGCGAAGTACGATGTTTTCAAAATCTTCAACGGTTTGAAGGCGACTCTGCGCTTGAATTGTCGCGTTAATTTGCTGATTTTCTATTGCAGGCATACCACCTAGTTGACCAGCAGACACATCTGTATTTTGTACCTGAACGGCGCCTTGAACGTCAGTAGGTGTAAGATTGTAGCTGTACAGTTTATCTGGATCTAACCATATACGCATTGAACGCTGCGCACCGAATACCCGTACATTTCCTACACCATTAACACGGGAAATCGGGTCGCGAAATTGAGAAACTAACAGGTCGCTCAGGTCATATTGCGTCATTGAGTCGTCTTCAGAATAGAAGCCAACTGCCAATGCAAATGCGCTATTTGCTTTAGTTACGGTTACCCCTTGTTGCTGTACCTGAGTAGGCAACAGCGGCAGTGCACCCTGTACCTTATTCTGAGTTTGTACTTGCGCAATATCAGGGTCAGCACCTGGCTCAAAAGTGAGCGTAATAGACATGCTGCTGTTCGAACTGCTTGCCGAGAAATAACGTAGGTTATCAATTCCCGTCAGGCTTTGTTCTATTACCTGAGTAACCGAGTTCTCTACGGTTTCTGCAGATGCTCCAGGATACGTTGCTGAGATAGTCACCGAGGGCGGTGCCACCTTGGGATATTGTTCAATGGGGAGTGAGGTAATTGCCAACACACCCGCCATCATTGTGATAATTGCCAGCACCCATGCAAACACGGGCCTGTCTATAAAGAAACGAGCCATATTACTTAAATCCCTTGTTTGCTATCGTGAGCCACGTGATGATGGTTGCCACTCTGACGGATTAACTTTCGCGCCAGGCTTCACCTTCTGATATCCAGTTACAATTACCTTTTCGCCTTCGCTCACACCGCTTAGGGCAACATATTGGTCTCGATAGATTTTGCCTATTTCCAAAGTACGGCCTTCAACTTCGTTGTTTTGGTTAACAACATAAACTGAAAGCGAACCGTCTGGTTGGCGTGTCGTTGCGCGTTGAGGAACAAGCAGCGCATTTTCGCGTCCAGTAATGACGTGGCCTTTCACAAACAAGCCAGGCAGCAATACGCCATCTGGATTTGGCATTTCAGCACGAAGTGTTACAGACCCTGTGGTCTCATCAACCGTTACCTCAGAAAATTTAACGCTGCCTGTTTGGTCGTAACGCTTGCCTGTTACTTCATCTACCGTTAATTCAACATCCATTGAACCTTGGTTTCTCATTGACTGACGAAGCGTAATAATTGACGCACCTGACTCCTGCATATCAATGAAAACTGGGTCAAGCTGTGTAATGGTTGCAAGTTGCTGAGATTGGTTCGTGGTAACTAGGGTACCTTCAGTAACAAAAGAGCGGCTAATACGTCCGCTGATTGGGGCGTACACTTTGGTATAACCCATGTTAACCTTCGCTACGTCAACAGCAGCCTCAGCTACGCTGATTGCCGCTTGCGCTTGATCTTTCTGAGCAATTACGTCGTCATATTCTTGTTTGCTTACCGCGTTTTGCGCAACAAGGTCGTCATAGCGTCGCGCCTTTGCTTCCAACGTTTTAAGGTTCGCTTGAACGCTTTTCAAATCGGCCTTTGCGCTATTTAACTGTGCTAGATAACGGGCTTCGTCAATTTGATAAAGCTGTTGTCCTTTTTCTACATGTGCGCCTTCTTCAAACAAGCGTTCCGTAATAACACCATCTACCTGAGGACGCACCTGAGATTGACGAGACGGGCTTACTCGGCCCGGTAACACCATTTCATGTACTACAGGTTCTTGTTTCAGTGTAACTACCGATACTGAGGGTGCAGGCATACCTTGCTGAGCACCTTGCTGTGCTTGCTCGCCTTCGTTCGAACACCCAATAACGCCGACAAGGGTTATTAATGCTGCAGTAACATAAAAAATGCGACTCATAAATTTTCTATTTCCCAATAACTTTTTGTACAGAACACGGCCTTTGCTCTGCATATCCAATTTTAAAATTAAAGCTTATTGCTTCCGGTGCACCGAATTATCTAGCGCATTTCAAAGCCTGAAACTGCGATAATTGGTTTTGAAGTGGCATAGTTAAGCGATCATTGATACGGATCTACGCTCTTATAGGTCATATTGTGCGCATTTACAGATGATAATAAAAGTCAATGAAGTTGAAATTACTGAAGTTGTCGGTCAAATACCTGAGCGTGTATACGTTATACGAATAAAGCGAAATCACAGCGCACTTAACGTTCTATTTTAACGAATAATACCCCAGCAATAACTGGTAGGCGTGAATGACGTCTTGGGCTTCCTGTTGCGTTCCTCCCTTATCAGGGTGAACCAACTGCAGGGCTTTTTTATATACTCGTTTTAGTACCGACAAAGAAACATGTTCATCTTGGGGTAGGCCCAGAAGCGCGTGGGCATCAACAATACCTTCCTGCTCAAAGGTGTGCGCGTTTCCTGAGGCCATGCGCTGCCAAAACGCATTAAGCAGTGCATCTACACTTTTTCTGTCGGCCTTCTCAAAATTGCCCCAGTCTAAGTAGTATTCAGCTAAGGCATCAGCTTCGGTTATTGCTCCAACCTTATCTTGGCTTTTTTTATCATTGTCGCTGCGAGCACTTTCTTGGTTTAGCTTAATATTAAGAGTATGAATGTCTAGCACGCCTTCGCCCTGTTCTATCCAACTATGTTTAAGTTGGTAAAGGGCGTGAAACACAATGAAATGGGTTTTAAAGAGCATTAAAGGCTCTCGTAACGAAGCGTCATCAAAAAAGTGATATGGCGCTTTTTTCAAAATCTCAATGAGCTCATACTCGCTCACACCACGTTGAAAAAGCGGCTTTTGTGTCGATAACGTATCAACAAGTAGTTCGGCTTGAAGCACGTAAGCTTCGCTGGCATCAGGCTGATTTTGCAAAACTAATTACCTTGCTTTAAATAGGGTTCATCCAGGGCCTGCTGGTCTTTAATGTACGTTAAAGACCAACAGCCCTAGTGTACAAACATGTTAAATATTGGCCTAGTACCGATTTTATTGCTAGAAAGTAATCCAAAACACAACGTTCACTGTTAAAGTAGCTTAGTAAAAATAAAATAATAACTTTGGAGTTCACTTGAAAGCACTCATTGCCCTTACCAGTATTGTCGGTTTCCTTATGGTGGTATTACCCGGCCCCCTTTATCAGTATGCCGGTGTGAGTTTAGGCACCGCATTTACTTCACTGCGATTTGGCGTGTATGTGGGCGGCGCAGCGTTGATACTCATTATTTTGCAGGTTTTGATTAACCGTAAAAACGTTAGCTGGGGTAGCACCTTTATCTGTGCCATTCTTGCCCTGGTTGCTGTGGGAATGCCGGTGAGCATGATGAGCAAAGCCAGCGCAGTTCCTCCGATCCATGACATTACTACCGATGTCACTAATCCGCCGGAGTTCGTTGCAATTGCTCCGCTACGCGAAGGTGCGCCTAACTCCATCGCTTACGAAGGCGGTGAAGTCACTAAGCAGCAACTAGAAGCTTACCCTGAAATTAAAACTCAATTGCTGCCGCAACCTGCAAATGAGGTCTTCATCGCTGCAGAAAAAGCCATAGAGGCGCTTGGATGGGAACGCGTTAATGAAGGCGCATTGCCGAACACCTTAGAAGCCACCGACACCACAGCGTGGTTTGGTTTTAAAGACGACGTAGTTATTCGTCTAACCGCTAAAAGCGACGACACACTGGTTGATATCCGCAGCAAATCACGAGTAGGGAAAAGTGATTTAGGCAAGAATGCTGAACGTATCGAAACCTTTATGGCAGAGCTTAGAAACCAACTTGGATATCACTAAAACCTGACCACCCGCTTAAAAAACAAAGCCCGTTCGCACTAAGCTAACGGGCTTTTTTGTAATTGGACCTAACTTTAGTGGGCCAACTTTAAGACAACGACTCCTGCAACAATAAGCGCTACGCCGAAATATCGTGCCAATGACGAGGGGTCGCCATAAAACATAACACCCACTAAAAATGTGCCCGCGGCGCCAATTCCTGTCCACACAGCGTACGCCGTACCAATTGGAATTTGTTTTTGCGCCATCCATAAACAAAAACCACTGGCAGCCATAAACCCAACCGCAAGTAAAATACCCATTACGCGGGTTTCCGCCTCTTGTGACATTTTTAGTCCAACAGGCCAACCAATTTCCAGAAGGCCCGCCACAATCAAATAAATCCAGCTCACCAGTCTACCCCTCTCTTCGCGCTCATCGTCAACTATCACAGATGCGTAGCGTACCGTCTTAAATCATAAAGCGTACTCGACGCGTCGTAATATTTTGCTATTTAGCGCTTTTGCCTTACAAACTCGCCAACTGAATACTTACCATACCTAATACCGCAGCATTAAGACGGTTAAACCAACGCCAGAAATTAGGGCGCTGCATATGGTGTGCAAAACGTGCGGTTAAGGTACTCAAACCTACGAACCAAACCACCGATGCACCAATAGCTCCACCCACAAACCACCATTTATTTTCTTGCCACTGACTCGCTAAGTTTCCCATCAATAATAAAGTGTCTAGGTAAAAGTGGGGGTTTAACCAAGTTACTGCCAACGCAATGAGCAATGCTTTTTTGAACGACAGTTGCTTTTTCGCCATTTCTAAAACAAGCGCGTCGTTGGCCAAAGATGATTTTATTTTGTTAAAAGCAATCCACAGTAAGAACGCAACACCAGCCCACTTGGTGATAGACACCAGCATTGGGTATTCCTGCAATAGCAAGCCAAAGCCCATCGCTCCTAAGCTTATTGAGATAGCATCGCTTAGGATAAACAGCAGGACAAATAAGGTTGTCCACTGTCGCTTCATCGATTGCTCAATCAAAAAACTGTTTTGTGCGCCTACTGCAATAATTAGGGTACCGCCCATCACGAAACCACTTGTTGCTGCCGCCAACATGATAAATGCCTCTTAGTGTAAATAAGTTCAAACGCCGTAGCTGTAACGCGGTTTAAGGTTACATGCTGAATAATTGGCTTGATTTTATACACCTTGAAAGACTAAATTAAATTAATGATATTTGTTTTGAATAAGCAAAATTAATACTTATAACCTTCTTTTCACAGGTAGTCATTAATGTTGGATTACGACGCGCTTCGATGCTTTCATGAAGTGTTACGCTACGGCGGATTTGAAAAAGGTGCACAGGCCCTAAACCTCACACAGTCGGCGGTATCGCAAAAAATAAAACGGCTAGAGCAGAGTGTCGGCGGCCCAGTGATGGTTCGCACCAAGCCGCTTCGCGCTACGCCACTGGGAAAAGAGCTGCTGGCGCATATTCAAAAAGTAAGCGTATTAGAAGAAGCGCTGAATATACAAAGTGGATTAGAAGCGTCGGCTGCACCTATAAGCGTTGCCGTGAATAACGATGTGCTTGCTACCTGGTTCTCGCAAGTAATGGCCGCGTTTAGTGATAAGCGTGCCAACCCGATTCATATTGTTAATGCGGATCAAACTCAAACTCGAGACATATTACAGCAAGGCCGTGTAATGGCTTGCATTAGCCAAACAGGTACACCCGTTACCGGTGGGCAATCTATAAGACTGGGAACCATGCGCTATCAACTTTATGCATCGCCTCGCTTCATTGAGCGATACCTGCATAAAGAAATATCCCCCCAGAGCGTGATGAGTACACCGGGTTTGCTGTACGACGAATACGATGTGACTTTGCTGACTGATTATCAACGAGAGTGTTTAAACATAGCCCCCTCTTTTACAACTTGTCATTGGTATCCATCGTCTCATGGCTTTGTCAAAATGGCGCTAGATGGCGTGGTGTGGGCTTTGCTACCCACGCTTCAAGTTGAACAAGAGGTTAACGAAGGCGATCTCGTTCCGTTATTTCCTCAAAAAGAGCTTGGTGTACCGTTATTTTGGCATTGGACAACCCTTGAATCGGCAGCGCTTGCCGACTTGACCAAAGCCGTAAAGAATATAGCGAAAGCGCAGCTTAAATGACCCTAATACACTGCGTGTGTGATACGTTGCTGGAAGGTTAATTAAGAAGACGCCAATTGAGCCGTCTTATGCTTCTCCTTAACACTGTACATCAGTTTATCTGCTTTATTTAACAGAGTGGTAAGATCTTTGCAGCGTTCATTTGTGATGTATGTGCCTACGCTTGCCGTAACAGAAATAACAACGTTATCGGTTCTAATATCCCTTTCCAGCAGACTGGCTTCTATGCGCGCAGCCAAGCGCTCAGATTGTCCTTCACTGTAACAGTGGCTTAGCACCACAAATTCATCGCCGCCAAGGCGCCCTACTGCATCTTGGTCTCGGCATCGGCTCAGCAGAATTTTAGCAATAACCTGCAGCACTTTATCGCCGCAATGGTGCCCGTAATGATCATTAATCTCTTTGAAGTTATCAACGTCGATAAATAGCAAGGTCAAATATCCTCCTTCCTTGTTGAAGTTAGTAAGCAGACTTTGTGCTATTCCTTCCCATCCACTGCGGTTTAGCACTTTACACAGGGAATCTGTAGACGCACGTTTGAATGCACTAAGCCTGTCGTCATCGAGCTTTTTTACTTTTCTCGACGTGGCAATAGCAAAAATAAACGCTTCAATAGTTATTCCCACAATAAGTCCGTAGCGGTACATAAACGCTGACACGTCTGAAAAAACCAATCGAAACATCATGGAAAACACCATGACAGCAATACCCATTAATACTAAGTTTGAACAATGTACTTTGCGGTAGGCGGCATAAACACAGCTTGATAGCGTACAGGTCATTGTTATCAGCGTGATAAGACTTAGCGTACTATTTACTCTCATCGCATCAGAAGTGGACAGAATGATCTGCACAAATGAAAGTGCCAGTGCCGAACACGCCATTCCCAGAATAAACTGGCGCTGCCATACTTTTAGCAGTGCTTTGAAATCGAGTAGTTGATCAAGAAACCTTACCGCAGCAAATACCGTGATCCCTGCGAATAACAGATGCAGTTTAAAGTTCGAGAAAAAGGCGACATGGGGAAACGCAATGTTCAGTAACCCTTCTTGAAGCAAAAAGAAAATTGCAGCACTGAGCACATAGAAACTGTAGGAGTAAAAGCCGTAGTTGCGCATACTCGTTCCCAGCATTCCTACGTACAAGGTTAACGCTAGGCAAAAGCCAATGAACAAGCTTAATGTGAAGGTATGTATTGACGCCAATGTCTGAAAATCATTTAACGTAGCGATATTTAGCCTAACAGGTCGCTCTACCTGAGAGTTAATATCCAAAAATAGACGCTTATGGGTATTATCTATTGCATAGGACTCAAATGCGCCGGTTAACTTGGGGACTTTTTGCATCTCGCTGTCATACAGCTGATTATAAGAAAGGTAGTTTCTTGGGAAATAGAGAACGTGAGTCGCGTTGACATCGCAGCTTAACGAAAGACGCAGTGCACCTTCTTTAAGTACGATAGACAGAGCACTATCGGTATCAGTATCAGAAGTACCATTTTCAGCATTAATGACGCACGCTGCATTGGCAAACGTGCCGAACGTCAGCAAAATCAACCCAAACAACAAGCGAACAAAATTACGAGACACTCCACATGCCATAGATTTGCTTCCTACTGGTACCGCAGCTAAATCCGTGTAGCAAAAATATCCCTGTACGGCTATTACACAAAGATGAGTTATGAGTATTTATATTCTGGTATAAAAACTCACACCCATTAAGCTTAGTTTAAAAATGTGAGAACGCTGAAAAATATCCTGCGGAATGACAAGAAATGTATACATTGCTTCTGAGCTAACGATTGGTCCCAATTAACGTCTTTCTATGGCTGGAATCTCAATATATGCATCGGGATCAGATTCTTTTAGGGCATTAAGTTTACGTTTTCTTGTCGCTCGCTCATCAATAGTTTCACCAAAAACCTGTACATGTAAGTCGGCAATCAGCGCCTTGCCCTGTTCATTCGTAATTATCCCTAGAAGCTCGCCAGCGTGCATAAATCCTTGTACCCGATATTTCTCAGCATCGACCTTTTTACCGTTTTTGCTGGCTGTATAAAGCGCGATAAGCTGTTCGGTACAAGCATCTAAAAAACGTACCTTCTGTTTCTCATCAATCATTATTTTATTCTTTCCTTCGGTGGCTTGTATTCAGACACCTTAGCGAGATTTTGATGTTATGGGTAGATGTAAGCTTAACTATGCGCCTAACGCCGACTAAGTTAGGCCTATCGATTACTTCAACTAAAGTTCATTGGTGAAATAGCCGTTTGATGCCTACGCTCTCATTAGTGCTAGAAAGAAACTTTCTAGGTAGTCACCGTTAAATTTATGTGAGCATCACTATGCGAGTTCAAATAGCGTTAGGCTTGGTTGCGGCCTTAGTATTTGCCCCCGTTGTTGTTGCAAAGGGAAATGCTCATCATTGGGAAACGTCACCCCATCATTTATCTGCATTGGTAGGTACCACTTACACAAAAGAGTGCGGAAACGCTTTTACACTAGGTATCGATTACGAATACCGTGTGAGCGACTTTTTAGGCGTAGGCTTTGTGGCTGAATACGCGTTTGAAGACTTAGACGCTTACACCTACCTGCTTGTTGCTGACCTGCACATTACCAATAATTTTATTGCACAAATAGGCCCCGGCGTTGAGTTCCACGGCAGCCATAAAATGGAGGTGGCCCGGTTAGGCTTTTTGTATGAGTTTGAAGTATCGGGGGTTACCATATCGCCGCAGCTTCATTACGACTATCATCGAAATCATAAAAGTGCAGTGGTTGCAGGTCTGGCAATTGGTATGTCGTTTTGATTACAGCGCAATACTGCGCGGTTTTTATCTTTTTATATAACGAAGGCTTTTAATCTAACGTTAATCTTCTAGAAAGTTCTTTTTAAGTAAGTCTGTTTAGTCTTATCTGTGTTCAATTATCAGACTGAGAGACTACGATGAAAAACTTAGCTTTAGCACTAACCGCCCTTCCCTTTATAGCTTCAGCATCCAGTGCAGTTGCATTTGAAAAAGGCGACATTCTCGTCCGAGGTGGCTTTGCCACGGTTGCACCTGATGAATCGTCTTCAAACATTAACGTGGGTGATGACTTGGGTTTTGGCCTGACCATTGATAACAACACGCAGTTGGGCCTCACCGCGGCCTATTTCATCACGGATAGGGTTAACGTAGAAGTATTAGCCGCAACGCCGTTTACACATGACGTTAATTTCGCTGTCGATAACCCATTAGGAACAGGTAACCAGCTAGGCGAAGTAACCCACCTTCCGCCCACAGTGACGGTTAACTATTACTTTAACGATCCATCAAGTGCTTTTCAGCCCTATGTGGGTGCGGGCCTAAACTATACGTTTATTTATGACGAGCAATTTACGGGAGCTAATGAAGAGGCAGGGCTTAGTGACTTATCTCTAGATAACTCGTTTGGCTTAGCCGCACAAGTGGGAATAGACTATCAGTTAAGCGAAAGATGGTTTTTGAATGCCGCAGTTCGTTGGATAGATATAGACACAGAAGCAAGCTTCAACCTAGGTGATACCCGGGGCTCTGTGAGCGCTATTGAAATAGACCCCTTTGTCTATGCTATTTCGCTAGGTTACCGGTTTTAGGTAACCGTTTAATGCGTAGGCAGTTATGAGTGGAAACCCAGTCTTGAGCTGAGAAGCCTAAAATAAACAAAAGCTAATCTACGACTTAAGTTTTTATTCATTGAGTTTATGGATAATGTACAAGACTCTGCTAACGCTAATTGTGACTTTTCAATAGTTATCGGCGTCTTGAGTGTTATGAATAACAAACTTGAGGCGTCTATGCATAATTTAGAGCCTATTTTTTTACTTGTTTTAATTGGCTTTTTTTCTATCGCGAGTCAGCTAATAGCCTATCGATTGCGCCTACCTGCGATTTTGTTCTTACTGCTTTCAGGCCTGTTTATGGGGCCAGTAAGCGGCATTTTTAACCCCGATGCGGTATTCGGCGATTTGCTGTTTCCGATTGTTTCTTTATCTGTTGCCATAATTTTATTTGAAGGTGCGTTAACCTTAAATCTTCAGGAACTTGGCAACCATAAGAAAACCGTTATGCGGTTATGCTCATCAGGAGCCATCCTTTCTTGGTTGATTGTAGCGCCTGCTGCATATTATCTAATGGGTTTAACGTGGGAATTAGCCTTTCTATTCAGTGCTATCGTGACGGTAACGGGCCCTACTGTGGTAATGCCCATGATACGCGCCGTTAGACCATCTAAGAATGTTGCTCAAATCTTAAAATGGGAAGGCATTGTTATCGACCCAATCGGTGCTATTTTGGCTGTACTGGTATTTGAATATATTGTGTCTCAGCAAAATGCGTTGAGCCACACGCTGCTTGTTTTCTTTAAAACTGTGGCGGTTGGTATTTTCTTCGGCTTGGCAAGTGGATATGTATTGTCCAAAGCAATCAAGCGAGGATACATTCCTGAATATTTGATCAATACATCTGTGTTGATTTCCGTGCTCATTAGTTTTGAAGCATCAAACTTGCTTGCGCACGAGAGTGGATTACTTGCTGTTACCGTAATGGGTATGTTTTTAGCCAACAAACGTGACATAAAAGTAGACGATATTGTAGAGTTCAAAGAGACCCTTTCCGTACTGCTTATTTCTGGGTTATTTGTCATCCTTGCCGCGCGAATCAAGCTAGAGGAATTATATGCGATTGCTCTTCCAGCAACGCTTTTACTTCTAGTGATGATTTTTATAGCAAGACCGCTCAACGTGTACTTTTCTACAAAGCGCTCGTCGTTAATATGGCAAGAGAAATGGCTGATATCTTGGATGGCACCGCGAGGCATTGTGGCTGCCGCAGTATCTGCGTTATTCGCTATTAAGCTCGACATGATTGGCTACGCAAACGCCGACATTCTTATTACTCTGGTCTTCTTTGTTATTGTGTTTACCGTTACGTTACAAAGCTTAACCTCTACGCACATAGCCAAAGCACTAGATCAAAGAGAAGAAGCTGCTAAGGGTTACCTTATCTTTGGCGGCGGTCACTTCGCGAGAATGCTGGGCAAAGAATTGATGTCGTTGGGCTACACAGTAAAGATTGCTGATACGAACTGGGAATCCATTTGCGCTGCAAGAATGGAGGGAATACCTACTTATTTTGGAAACCCAAGCTCTGCACACGCAATGAGGACAATGGATTTAACCGGCATTGGCAACGTACTGGTCATGTCTAGTTATAAACATTTAAACCCCATTGTTACTCAGCACTTCCAGTATATTTACGGTGATGAACACGTGATGGGCATTAGTCACAACGATCAAAAGGGATTTGAAGGCCATTCTTTGAGCGAACATTACCTGCAATCTTTGGGATTATTTGGAGACACAACTTACTCCAAACTGGCTAGCCAGACTTCCAAAGGCGCGGTGATAAAACGCACTGCATTAACGGCCTGCTTTACGTTTGATGACTACAAAGCCAAGTATATGAGTCAGTTTACCGCGCTTTTCTTTGTGGACTCAAAAGGCAAGCTTACTGCATTTAAGAGTAAAGAGAGTACACCTCCCGGTGAAGGTTGCCAGATTATTAGCCTAATTAGCCAGGTGGGTTAAAAGAAGAGCAAAAAAAGAGGGGGAATTGCTTCCCCCTACTTCATTTCATCGTAATGAATGGTTTCCTCAGGCATGAGGTTTTCCACCAGTTGGTCGAGGTTGTCGACCACATCCTCAGGCTCTTCAAACAACGCAACGTGGAACATTGCATCACCTTCTTGTACCAAAGGTATGTTTTGTTTACCAATGATGATACCTGAGCGCGGCGCGATGACATCGTGAACGTAAGTGCCTGTAGGACTACAGACCTGCGCTAAGACATCGCCTTTTTTTACGTGATCGCCCAGTTGCTTCACATCACGCACTATCCCGCTTTCAGGTGCACGTATCCAAGAACTTTTATTCGCAATAAAAGGTTCAATTAACGGCTTTTTACGGCGTCGCTTCGCTACCATGCCAAGGCTGGCTAGCACGTTGTAAATACCCTTTATTCCTGCTCTTATTGATAGCTCGTCAAATCTTAACGCTTCGCCCGCCTCGTAAAGCAAAATACGAGTACCAGACTCCGAGGCCGCCTGTCTCAATGAACCATCGCGCAAATTGGCGTTGAGTAACACCGGAACGCCAAATGCTTTGGCTAAGCTTAAGGTGTCTTCGTCAGCCAAATTCGCACGAACTTGTGGCAAATTGCTTCGGTGAATTGCGCCGGTATGCAGGTCAATACCGTAATCGCATTTGCTAACAATTTCAGTCAAAAACAAGTTAGCTAAACGCCCCGTTAATGAGCCTTTGCTAGACCCAGGAAAACTCCTGTTGAGGTCACGGCGATCTGGCATATAACGGCTTTGCGTTAACATGCCATACACATTCACCATAGGCACCGCTATCAAGGTTCCTCGAGTTAGCTTAAAGGTGTCCGACGCTAATAAACGCCGAACTATTTCAATACCGTTAAGCTCATCTCCGTGAATGGCCGCACTTATGAATATTGTCGGCCCCTGACGCTTTGCTCTTATGACTTCAACGGGAATAGACATTTCCGTGTCAGTGTAGAGCTTGGCAGAAGTAAGTGAAAGCTTAACCCTACTTCCCGCCTTTATCTCTGTATCGCCGATAAACAGTGATGGAATACGAGACATGTATTAGCCCTGCCCACGGGTTTTAGTGTTGTGCGGCTTAGCTTTAGTATTTTCGATAAATTCGATGATCATGTTTGCCACGTCTTTATTGGTAGCATTTTCGATACCTTCAAGACCTGGAGATGAGTTCACTTCCATTACCACTGGGCCATGACTTGAGCGCAATAAATCAACACCACAAACGTTAAGCCCCATTGCTTTAGCCGCTGCTACTGCAGTTGTACGCTCTACCGATGTAAGTCGAATTAGCGTTGCACTTCCGCCGCGATGAAGGTTAGAACGGAATTCACCTGGAGCGCCTTGACGCTTCATTGCCGCGACCACTTTCCCACCGACTACGAAACAGCGAATATCTGCTCCACCTGCTTCTTTAATAAATTCTTGAACCAGAATGTTCGCCTTAATACCCATAAATGCTTCAACAATACTCTCAGCAGCTTTGTTGGTATCGGCTAACACCACACCTATGCCCTGCGTACCTTCTAGAAGCTTGATTACAACAGGCGCTCCACCTACGTTCGCGATTAAGTCTTTAACGCTATCTGGGCTATGCGCGAATCCGGTTCTAGGTAGACCAATACCTTTGCGCGATAATAACTGCATTGAGCGCAATTTATCTCTAGAGCGACTAATCGCTACTGACTCGTTAACACTAAACGCCCCCATCATTTCAAACTGACGAACAACGGCCGTACCATAGAAGGTAATAGATGCGCCTATACGTGGAATAATGGCGTCGTATTTGGGTAGAGGCTGGCCTTTGAATCGAACCGAAGGCTTGTTACTGGTAATGTCCATGTAGCAATGCAATGTGTCGATAATATCAACTTCATGGCCACGCGCTTCAGCCGCTTCTTTAAGACGTTTGGTAGAGTAAAGACGTTTGTTTCTCGATAAGATAGCGATTTTCATAAATGCTCCTTTGTTTTTTTTGTAGACGATTACGCAAAAACAAAAGTCACAAACTTTTATAAAAAAAGGCGACATCTGAAATGAGTCCAACTTAATGGGGTCACTTCAGATGTCGCCTTTTCTTTATTTACTCTGAAATAGAAGGAGCTGTTTCCTTTTTCTCCGTTTGCGCGCTTACCACATTAGAGAGTAATGCCTCTGGCATGGCTGAGCTTATTCCCTTAAGCAACCTACCTAAGATATCGGCGCCCGTGATAATGCGGGGCTTTTCTCCCCACACAAGCACTACATCCACATCAATGGTGCCATCGTGATGGGCATCTAACGATTCCTGCGCTTTTAGATGCCAAATTACATCTCCCAGCGTTAAGTTCTCGTCGCGAACAATTAACGGCCTGTGACAATAATCGTAAATATCAAATGGCTTGTCGGTATCGAACAATGCTGCGCGAAGTGCACCATCCGCGTCTAAAATAAGGTGCGGCTGGTTGTTTTCATCCGCCAATACAACCCAGTTATGTCCGCTACGGTTAATTCTACGAAGTAATTCGTCAGAACTCTCACGCACAAAATCAGGCACTATTGGGAAGTCCACTTTTGTAGGTAACGAAATAATGGAATCAGGGTCTAGTAACTCACCTTCTTGAGACACGCGAATATCATCGATTGCCAGAAAGTTCAATGCTCCAATACCTTCAACGTGATCAACCTCTGCTTCTTCGGCTTCAACGTGCTGTTTTAACACGCGGCGAAGATCACGGTCTCGCATGTATTCCACACCCTCTTTGCCCAACCAGCCATCGAGAATAAGTGCAGAAGGCTTGGCTACAGGATATAAAACCAGCTGATAAAACCGCAGCGCAGGCGACAAGATTGACGCCATTTTCATCGCGTTTCTTGAAAAATAGGCCTGCGGCAAGATTTCACCAAAAATCGTGATAAAGCCGGTAGAGAAAATAAACGCACTGGCGCCAACAAGTACCGAGTCAGAAAGCAGCGTTAATAATACGTTTATCCCAACATTACCCCACAGAATGGTAGTAAGCAGAAAGTTCGAATCCTGTCTTAACTTAAGGATTTTCTGCGCGGATTTATGCCCATGAGACACTTCCATCTCTAGCTGCAATCTGTTGAGCGAGAAAAAGGCCAGGTTCAACCCGGAAAACATCGCTGATTGTGAAATACAAAACAATATGCCCAGCCAAATGTAGAGCTCTTGTTGAGTAAGAGAAAACTCCATAAAAACGTCCTAAACTTGTAGCGTTAAGTTAACTACATTAATAACAAAGTACCGAGACCTAGAAAGGCAACAAAGCCCACAATATCCGTCACGGTGGTGAGTATGACCGACCCCGATAACGCAGGGTCAATATTGAATTTTTCAAGTAATACAGGAACAAAAATACCTGCAATTGCAGCGGCAATGATATTAAAAAGGATCGCAAGTCCAATAACTAACCCTAGCCAAGTATTGCCAAACCAAAGCATAGCAACGGCACCAATAACAAACGCCCAAATAACGCCATTTAACCCACCTACTTTTAGCTCTTTAACAAGAAGTGCGCTTACGTTTGCTGAGTTCACCTGCTTCAGCGCTAACCCTCGGATGATTAACGTCAATGTTTGACTACCTGCAATACCTCCCATACTAGCGACAACAGGCATCAATACCGCCAAGGCAACCACTTCTTGCAAAGTAGCCTCAAATAAGCCGATAAATGCACTTGCCAGAAAAGCGGTGAGCAAGTTTATCCCCAACCATAACGCACGCCCCTGGGCACTTTTTCTAACCGATGAGAACAAATCTTCATCCTCATCCATACCCGCACCTGCCATCAGCTGGCGTTCATGCTCTTCAAACGAGAGTTCGGCTGCGGTAGTGACATCCAGCCTACCTATCAGCTTTTGATTTTCATCTACCACCGGCAGTGCACCGAATCCAGAAAGCTGCACGGTTTTCGCTGCCATTGCGCAGTCTTCGGTGTCCCTTATAGTGGTCACATCTTCCAACGCTACATCGACCAAAGGTAAATGCTCTGGCAGTCCGTGTATCTGCGATATCTCTACTGCCAAAGAAAATTGACCAGAGCGGTTCGTCAAAAACAAGAGGTCGCAGTGTTTAGGGGTTTCCCTTCTAATCAATCGAAGCGCGTCTCTTACTTTCGCGTTACTTGGCAACGATAAAAATGAGTGCGATGCCCAGTGACCAATTTCCTCTTCACTATATTCGTTAGCTTGGGTGAAATACGCTTTTTGAACTTTATCCATCGCCAAAAATGCTTGTTCCACAAGCGCTTTGGGTAAAGAGTCGGCCAACTCCAATAAGTCATCAGCCTCAATGTCAAAAAACAACGTCTGCCATAACGATGGGTCTGTTGAATTAATCAAAACCTCTCGTGGGTCGCTGCGCATTTCTATCAGTACATCTAGCTTTTTCGCGTCGGCAATGGTGTCCCATAATGACAAACGCTCATCAATGGGAAGGGATTCCAGTAAAAGCGCCAACTCTTTTTCATCAGCTTGTGCTATCACTGTGGCGCTACCAAGAAGTTCTTCATTTGCGGGCGAGTGTTGAATCACTTCTTCAACCAATGTAGGCAATATTTCAGACATGCCGCATTCCTTAATTCCAAAAACTACGGCTACTGACGAGCATTGATTCAATAAAGTCACATTTTTTTATTTTTTTGTGACTTTTCTTCATGTGCCCTCGTCTTTTTAACCAATAGTTAAACTAAAGGCTATCTAGTAGGAGACATCGCAGTCTGTACATAATGTAGTGTCACGACAGACGCATCATCCTAACGGCATATGGGGTTGAAACGTGGACTTAGATGAAGAAAAGCTCAGGCACTTATTAAATGAAGATGTAGACGGGGTTAATGAGAACCAGTCTCTGGAAAAAGTATTATCCGATGGCAAAAAGGTTGTTGCGGTTAAAGATGTGGCGAGCTTATTTGTTGGATGGGTTTGGGTAGTATTTCTAGGGTTTGGCGCCTCTCTCTACTCGGCAAAAAGGCAATACGAAAAGCACGTATCAGCCAAGAAAAAACCGTTAAGAATAAAAAGTGAAACAAATTTAGATAAGGAATATTAGCATGGACCTCAATATATGGGCGCAGTCCTTCAGCAATGCATTTAACCGGTTTTGGACCGAAGTAGCCGGCTTTTTACCTAATTTAATTGCAACCGTAATCGTTGTGCTTTTTGGCCTGTTCGTGTCGAAGGTATTGACTAAATGGGTAGCAAAGCTTCTTGAAAAATTAGGGTTTGACTCGCTCTGCGAAAAGCTGGGTATTCACCGATTAATAAATTCCATGGGATTTAAAACTCGCGGTTCTGAGTTAATTGGCAAATTGCTTCACCTGTTTTTCATTCTGATCATTTTAGTAGCAGCTGCAGAAACCTTAGGGCTCGAACGCTTCTCGGCAATCCTTGACGAATTCATTCTTTATCTGCCTAAGCTATTTGGCGCACTGCTAATTGCCTTAATCGGACTTTTCATTGCTAAGACAGGTAAGAGTCAACTTGAGACGTCTTTAGAGAACGTTGGTGTTGAATACGGCGCCGCGGCAGGACGAGTGTTGCAACTTCTTGTTCTGTTCATAACGTTCTCTCTCGTTATTGGTCAGCTAGAGTTAGAAACAGAATTGTTGAATACAATTTTTACTGTGTTAATTGCGAGTTTAGGCATTGCGCTGGCCTTGGCACTGGGACTTGGTACGCAAACAGTGGCAAATAGTATTGTGTCTGGCATATACGCCCGTGAGCAATTACTGCCAGGCGATGAAGTAGAGTTTGAAGGTTTCGTTGGCAACGTAGTGTCTGTAAGCACAGTAAATACGTTGTTGGAAAGCAAAGAGGGTAAACGTCTGAGCATTCCGAACCAAGACTTACTTTCAAGCAAGTTTGTAGTCACCAAGCTTGGAGCTACAAAGCGTACAGATAATAAAACGTGAGATAAGACATGAACGATCTAGAGAACGAAGTGATTCGTCTCTCTGATCGGCTGTCGCAACTCAGTGATGACGAATTAGTGCGTATTGCAAAATTGCAGCTTCCTTATGTGACTACAGCGTATGAAACTATATTTCACCGCTATCATAAAAAGTTACTGCAGATATGCTTCCGTTATTTGAAATCAGCCGAAGAAGCAGAAGAGACGGTAAATGATACGCTTCTGATTGTATTTAATAAAATCAACCAGTTCGAAGAGCGAGCAAAATTTCGAACTTGGGTGTACAAAATTGCACACAATCAAGCATTGACTCGCTTGAGAAAAAAACAAGCAGAGCATGTTGAGCTTAATGAAGCGTTACCAGAAATAGAAAAACACGAGGAGCAATCTCAGCAAGACCATACTAATGAGCAACAACAACTGAACAAACTCCTGGACTTACTCAGTCTTGAAGAGCGTTCTATTGTTGTTTTTCGCATGACGGGAAATCTAGAGTTCTCCGAAATATCACAAATACTTGATGTAAAACTCAGTGCAGTGAAAATGCGGTATAAACGAGCCCTAGAAAAAATGGCAGTGTCCGCCAAGAAAAGTCACGTTAGCGAATAAAGTTTTCGGAGTATCAGGTTTATCTTTGCTGCCCTTCCAGCAAGATACAATCCCTTTATCGGGATGATCTGATACTCCCTTTTGGAGACAGACAATGACAAAACTTACTATAAAAAAGTCTTGGGCTTTCATGGCGGTACTTTTGGTTGTAACTGCATTGGCGTTACATGCCTATCTGACCGAACGCAGCTCAACAGGGCTTCCTAATATCAACCCTGCTCCCGAAGTCACCTTGCGGTCGATGCCAAATTTCACTGCTATTCAAGATGTGAAAGAGAAAAAAGAACGTTTTTTTAATACGTTATATCCACTTATTGAAGAGGAAAATCGCCATTTGTTAAAAAAGCGTGCCGCGATAATAAAACTGCGCGAACAAGAGGTGTTAACCTCCCATCAATCGAAATGGCTTAATAAAATAATGTCACATTACGCCATTGACGAAACCCTGCCATTAGAGAATAAGTACGAGATTCTATTGCGCCGAGTAGACTATATTCCCCCTTCGCTTGTGTTAACCCAAGCGGCGATTGAGTCGGGCTGGGGAAGCTCTCGTTTTACACGCAAAGCGAATAACCTATTTGGACAGTGGTGTTTTGAAAAAGGATGTGGTGTGGTGCCGTCATCGCGAGATAAGGGCAAACAACACGAGTTGGCTAGCTTCAAATCTGTTAATGGTTCGATACGCGCTTACCTAAAGAACCTCAACACTCACTTTGCCTACATAGAGCTAAGAGAAACCCGGGCATATCTGAGAGAAGCTGATATTCCCCTAACGGGGCTCGCGCTCGCTAAAACCTTAACCCGTTACTCAGAGGAAGGCGATGCGTACGTTGACAAGGTATCAGCCTTCATAAAATTCAATAAACTATCCCGTTTTAATACCAGTTTTGAACAAAGTCTTGTAGCCTCAAACAATGAATAATTTTATTCCGCTGAGCTTGGTACAAAACTATAACGTTGAGGAGACTCGATGAACGATCTCATTGCTTTTGTAAACCGACCTGTCTTCGAGTTTATGTCTCGTGAATTCACGGTTGGCATGCTGATCCTAATCCCGTTAATGCTAATCGTGGCGGTATGGCTACTTAAATTCATTTCTAAAATTATTCCACGTTTGCTTATCAAAAATGGAGTAACACCCGACGCGGTGCACTTAATTAATCGCGTTGTGCAGATATTAGTGCTGATCATGTTAGTGATAACCACCCTCGATATCTTGAATGTCCCTTTAACTGCTTTCGCCTTTGTATCAGGTGCAGTAGCGATTGGTGTTGGTTTTGGTGCGCAAAATATAATAAACAACTTTATAAGTGGCTGGATCTTGATGTGGGAGCGGCCAATTCGCATTGGAGACACATTAGAAGTAGATGATACCCGAGGCCGAGTAGAAGCCATTAATACCCGCTCAACGCGTATTCGTCGAGTAGATGGGGTGCATATGCTAGTCCCTAACAGCAAGCTGTTGGAAAATACAGTTATTAACTGGAATCTGGTGAATACTGAAACGCGAACCTCGGTAAAGGTAGGGGTTGCGTACGGCTCTTCAGTAAGAGAAGTGGAACAACTCATCTACAGTGCCGTAGGCAAGCTTGACGGTGTTCTAAAAACCCCGGCGCCCGCGGTAATGTTTGACGACTTTGGCGACAATGCCCTTAACTTTGAGGTGTACTATTGGCTAAATGCGAGCTCAGAGATGGAGCGGCGTAAGTCTCGTAGTGACCTTCGCTTTCTTATCTGTGAAACCTTCGAAAAAGCGGGAATTGTGGTCGCCTTTCCGCAACGAGATGTTCATATTGATGGGGAACTAGTACTGACTAAAACAGAACAGAATCGGCGCCCTTAATGCTGATACAAGATTTCTGCTAGCTGAACAGCTGCGACGCATCAGTACATGCATCGCAGCCACGCCTTCGTTTTATTCGATTTCACCGATGATTGGTGCGTTTAACTTTATTCTCTGACTGTTGCGGATAAACTTACTTCCCTGTTCAATCAATTGCTGGCCTTCCTTAATACGCTCAAATGCTTCCACTTGACGATCTTTGGATTTTTCAATCAACGAATTACCCTTTCTAACTTCATTGATGGCATCTTCCCACCGCTCTCCTATTGAAGAGAGTGTGGTCGCTTCAAACGCAACTTCTTTTGGACTAGTGGAAGCGCCTAGCTGTAGTACAGCCAACTGGTAAGCTTGCTTTGCCGCGATGATTTTCTCAGTTCCGGATTGAATAGATCCTTCACCCTCTCTAAGCATGGCACGCGCCTTCTCTAAATCTTTTTCACCTCTTGTTAATAATTTTTCCCCTCTCTCAGAAAGCTTTTTACCTTCTTCCCACATTCTATCTGGGTCATTTGTATAGTTTTCCATGCTAGGTGTTGAAGTACACCCCAATAGGATTACTACACTTGCAAAAACTAAAACCAAATATTTCATTTAATTCTCCTTACTACTAATCGATTCTAACTTAATTAATCTATTAGCTTTCGCTTTTAAACACGTTGTACTTAGAGTTGGACATCAAGATACCCACCGTCATTCCTATTGCAAATGCAGCACAAATCACAGCCGCAACCGGAACAGACAAACCGTTAAAACTTGACGCTATATAAGTATCTTGTTTACTTAAAAGAACACTTGCCGCAAACAAAAAAAGCAGTAAAAGCGATACCGTAGTTGCAATTACTCTCATTCTTTACCTCGTTTTTCTGGGTCTTGTCGTAATAGATGCGCCCCCGCGATCAAAAGTCACAAAACACGAAAAAATAAAATTAAAATTTTTTATCAAAAGTTGTGACTTCGACGTAGTAAAAATCGTCAGTAAGGGAAAGAAGAGGAGATTATATGAAAACTAAAGTCGCAATTTATTTGTCATTAATTGCTTTACTAGGCGCTATACTTTTTCAAAATATTGATACAATCAGTCTTCAAATTTTGCTTTTTGAGTTTCAGATTCCGCTGGTTTTGTTAATGGTCGTTATGTTCGCGCTAGGAGCGTTAACCTACGGTTTGCTAGATTATTTTAGCGTAAAAAAGAAGAGGTAATGCGTCACTGACGCATTACCAACTCATGCTAATAACGAGTTGCAGGGTCTGAACTAAACCACCTGCCCTGCTGCCCAACCACTGCTCCACGCCCACTGGAAGTTAAAGCCACCGAGCCAACCAGTTACGTCAACCACTTCGCCAATGAAGTACAGGCCTTCGACATTTTTCGCCATCATGGTTTTTGATGATAGGTCATTGGTATCAACACCGCCTATAGTAACCTCGGCGGTGCGATACCCTTCTGTGCCGTTTGGCTTTATTTGCCAATTCTCTAGGGTGTCAGCAATGGCGTCGCACTCGCCGTGAGTCAGCTGTTTCACCGGCACGTTGCGCCAACTATGATACTCAATAAGGCTCTGTACCATACGCTTTGGAAATACTTTATTTAAACAGGTAGCAAGCAATGCGTCTGGCGTCTCTGTGCGTGCAGTTTGTAGAAGCGCCGTAGCATCGTCGTTAGGTAGCATGTTGATACTTAAGCTGTCACCCGCTTCCCAATAGCTGGAAATTTGTAGCATGGCAGGGCCGCTCAACCCTCGGTGGGTAAACAACATTGCCTCTTTAAACGTAGTGTCGTTGCAGCTGGCATATACATCAACTGCGATACCGCTAAGCTCTGCCAGTGTGTCTTTATCTTTATCGTGCAAGGTAAAGGGAACAAGTGCTGCACGAGTAGGTAATACGTTAAGACCAAATTGCTGCGCTATTTTGTAGCCGAATGGCGTGGCACCTAGCTTGGGCATGCTTAAACCGCCGGTAGCAATTACAAGGGATTCACATTCATACTTACCATTTGAGGTTGTAAGTGAGTACTCACTTTCATTCTTTTCAACACTTAGAATCTCGCAACGAGTAGTAATTGTCACATCCGCTTTGTTGCACTCATTAAGCAGTAAATCGACGATCTCTTTGGCGCTATCATCACAAAACAGTTGGCCCAAGGTTTTTTCATGGTAGGCAATGCCATACTCGGCAACCAAGCCAATAAAGTCCCATTGGGTATAGCGACTTAGTGCCGACTTACAAAAGTGAGGGTTTTGCGAAAGAAAGTTTTCAGGGCCTGCATACATGTTAGTGAAGTTACAGCGGCCACCGCCTGACATCAGGATTTTTCGGCCCACTTTTTTAGCGTGATCGAGCACTTCTACGCTGCGTCCGCGCGCGCCGGCCTGCGCCGCACAAAAAAGCCCTGCAGCTCCTGCACCAATAACAATTACATCGCGCTTGATCACAATTAACCTCTAGGAAAAACGGCCAATGGATGTGTGGTTATTAGCTGTACGAAGGCGCGAGTACCGGGCTTTATAGCATTTTCGTGGCTTACTCGTACTTTAAGCTCGTCGCCGCAATCTAAGACAACCGCGTAAAGCCGACTTTCGCCTTCGTAGCGTACCCATTCAACCGTACAGTTAGTTTCACTTAGTGTAGCATCTAAGCTTAAATCGTCAGGGCGTACCAACAAGTCTACGTTGCCGCTTGCACCTTGAAGCGGTGTGCCCGGCACATTACCAATATCGGTAACCACTGTTTTGTCTGTATTTGCTGCGCTGCTATCGAACGTCGCACTTAAGAAGCTCGCCTCGCCCATAAAACGCGCCACAAAACGGCTGGCAGGAGAAGAGTAACAGGCTTCAGGTGTGTCTAATTGCTCAAGCACACCTTTATTAAGTATACCCACTCTATCGCCAACGCTTAGCGCCTCTTCTTGATCGTGCGTTACCCAAATAGCAGGCACACCTGCTTTTTTTAAGGCATCGCGAATTTCCCACCGCAAGCTGTCTTTTAGCGCAGCATCAAGGTTTGAAAGGGGTTCGTCTAGCAATACAAAGGAAGGCTCGTGAGCTAGCGTTCTTGCTAGCGCAACGCGCTGCTTTTGACCGCCAGAAAGACGTGCAGGTTTTGCATCGCGGAAGTTATCTAGGCCTAATAATTGAAGCCAATGATCGGCCAGCTTAGTGTCTTTTAAACGAAAGCAAACGTTCTGCTGAACGGTAAGATGAGGAAACAACGCAAAGTCTTGAAACACCATACCCACGTTACGCTTTTCAGGCGGAACATGTTTGTTTGCTGTACTTTCCCATTCACCTAGGCTCATAGCACCTTCTGAAATAGGAATAAGCCCAGCCAACGCTTGCAAAATGGTGGTTTTACCGCAGCCGGTTGGCCCCACCAGCATCAGGATTTCGTCTTGTCCAAGCTCAAGATTTAACTTGTCGACAACGCGGGTAGACCCATAATTCACAGACAAATTATTTACACTAAGCATTACGAACGATCATCCTCGGTAACGGTAAACTGGGCTTTTCTTTCGCCCGACAGCATGAGAATTAACCCCACACCTGATAATAAAACAAGTAAAAGCCCTGGCACGGCTGCGCGGCCAAAGTAACCCGCTTCGTAAACTCGCCACATATAGGTAGCTAAGGTTTCAAATCCTGTAGGTCCTAACATAAGCGTTGCAGGTAGTTCGCGCATGGCTTCTAAGAACACAAGCGCTGCACCCGCAATCATACCACGAAGGGTTAACGGCAGCGTAATTCGCATAAATGCCTCACGCGGGCTAGCGCCCAGCACGCGAGCAGCTTTTACCAGACCTGAATCAATATTCTCAGCCGTACTTCTTACACTTCCCACAGCAAGTGGGATAAAGCGCAGTACATAAGCCATCACAAGCAGACTTAACGTTTGATAGAGCGCGGGCAACTGCAGGCCAACATAAACAAGGGCTGTCCCCATTACGATACCCGGAACCCCAAAGCCAAAATAAGTAATGCGCTCCATAAAACGTCCAGCTTTTCCGGCAATAGCGGCGTGAGCCACCGGAATGGCTAGCAATACAGCAACAATCGCTGCAATAAATGACGCATGAGCTGAGTTCCACGCATAGCTAAATTCAAAACCGCCGGCGCCTTCTCGCACTAACCACAGCGTAAAAATAGCAAGGGGAAGCACAATAGCCATAAATACCACCGGCATAGTAGCCAGCAACATTAGGTTTCGCTGCCAGCGAGCAGGAAACAACGATAAATGCTTACCTGGGCGCTCTTGAGCGCCACTAATACGACTTTCTATAAATAGAATAAGCCCAACAATAACCATTAGCTGAAGGCTCAGCATGGCGGCTTGACTAAGACCGAAGGCGTTATACTCAACAAAAATAACACGGGTGAAAGTGTCAAAGCCCATTATTGCAGGCGTACCAAAATCGGATAACGCATAAAGTGCAGCAAGGAGTGCCCCTGCGGCAACGCTATTCACAACACGCGGTAAAACCACTCGCCATAAGCTTGCGCCTAAGGTTAACCCTAACGTACGCGCCGCGTTAACTAAGCTTGCATCTAAACTCAGTAAGCTTGAACGGGTTGTCATCATGACAAATGGATAAGTATAAAGGCTCATGACCAGCGCAGAGCCCCAAAGGCCGCTGATAGGTGGAGTGCTAATTCCCAGTACGTTTTCAATTTCGCCACCTGTGCCAAATGAAAAGTACATCGCAAATGCGCCAATGTAGCTTGGTAGTGCTAATGGCGCGGCAAGCAAAATGAGCCAAAACCGCTTAAATGGCATCTGCACATAAGCGGTTAAAAAGGCAAGCGGTACTCCGATAAGTACAGAGCCAATAATGGTAAGCACCACCAATGACACCGTGTTCGCTAGTACCCTTAAGTTATGGGTATCAAAAAGTTGCGCACTATCTTGAGCTAGAGAAAACAAAACGCCGACGGGCAATAAAGCCATCAGCGCGATAAGAAGTGCCAGTGGATACGACTTTGGCCAATTTGTCACAGTACGCCAACTTCCCTCATAAGATTAAGTGTAGGGCGTAAGTCAGCCAGTTTACGAAGGTCCATTTCAGGCGGTGACAGCGTGCTTAGGTCAGCTAAGCCTTGCGGCTGTTCAACCCCTTGAACCAGAGGTATTTCGTAGGCTTCGCGAGCAAGATAAGACTGAACTTCGTGCGAAAGCAGGTAACGAATAAAGTTAACCGGCAAGTCACCGTCGCTCAATGCCACAATACCAGACGCATTTACTAGGCAACCTGCGTCGCTTTTACTGTACGCAAGCGCTACGTTTGCATTCGGCTTACCTGATTTAAGGCGAAGGGTGTAGTAGTGATTCGCAAAGCCAATATCGACTTCACCACGTTCAACGCCCATCACTACACCGAGTTCGCCAGCGTACTTTTTTGCGTGCTTGTTAATGCCTTTAAGCCACGCTTTGGTCGCTTTATCGCCTTCCAAAATACGCATAGCGGTAACAAAAGACTGGAACGACGAATAAGCCGGCGCCCAGCCAATTTTCAAATCGCTGTCGGCTAATGCCATCACGCTTTCAGGGATTTGCTCAGGTTTAACACGCTCAGTGTTATAAGGCAGTGTACGCACACGACCTGTTACCGGTGACCAGCTCGGGTACTGAAAATCTTCACGCAGCTGCGCAGTAAGGTCGTCTGGCAACGGCTTAGCCGCGCCAGCATCAGTAACCATGCCAATAGAGCCCGTGTCTACGGCCCAGAAAAGGTCGGCGCGTTTAACGCCTGCCTTAGTCTCAGCTACGATGGTGTTGGCTAATGCCGCAGAGCCGCCGCGTCTTATTTTAAGATTAAGCTTTGGGTTGCGCTTTTCGATGGCCTTAAGAACATTCTCGTACAAGCCGCCTTCACCACGACCTAAGTAAAGTGTGAGATCACCTTCTAATTTAGGCAGTGACTCAACTGACACACTGCCTGTTTGTGTCATAGCGTGAGCAAAACTAAACGGCAAACCAGATAATGCACCGGCCGCTGCTAAGCCTTGTAAGAATGTTCTACGTTGCATACACCTTCCTTAAAATACGTCTTTACGACTTTGTTCTACTTCAACCAAAAGTGCGCGAGCGCGGTCAAGTTTGGCCTGCATAGACTCTACGACCTTACGAACTGAATCAACGCCAGTGTCTTTTGAGATAGCTTGTGGAAGCGTTACGTTAAAGTCTTTCTCCAAGTCTTCAACCAAAGCTGCGTTTTTCGCAATCAAATCACCTTCCACACCTTCAAATCGTTGAAGGTAAGTATCGTGAACGAGTGTAGTTGCTACTTCGTGAAGCTGTTCCGCGTACTTAGCAACAACACGATCAAGACGTGTTTTAATATCGTCGATAACTTCAGGGCCTGTGGTAGGTTCTTTTTCGGTGGTCTGAACCTTGTTCACTAAGCCTTTCTTTTGATACTGGGACGCAAGTTTAACTGCGCCTAACGCCTGCCACAAGGCATGATTTAGCTTCTCTTGCTCTACGCGCACGTCTGCAACAGGCTTGCCTTCATCAATGGCGACTTTCACACCATAAATACCTTGCCAAATAGAGGCGTAAATAGGCACATACTGGGTTTCAATAGCAGAGTGAAAATCCACCTCTTCCCAATACTCAATCAGTGCATCGGTCTTAAGCGATTTATCTTTTGCTTCATACGCATCAACAACACTGCCAAACTTGCTTTCTAACCAATGTACCTCTTCCGTATATTCGCCGATGTGCGCGTGAAGATTGTTCACGTGATCGCCAATGGCACCGTTAGCAAGCGCCTGAGAAGATAGCATCGAGAAAGTGACCGCAGAAGCCAGTACCAAAGCACTCATTTTTTTCAGTGTTGTTGTCATAATTATTCCTAAAACGTTTGTCTTTTCACGCAAATGATACTTATTATCATTAAGCAAGTAAAGGTAACTGAACGAGCCCACATGCTAAGTAACGTAGTGTGTTAGCCCTTATTTTCTCTGCACTTTCGACACAGAATACTACATGTTAGTTCATTAACCTTCACTGAACGTACTGATATTCAACGCTATTTACAGAGCGCCAGATCATACATAGGTTACATTTTAATGAAAATGGCGACCAAGTATACGCTTAACTAAAGAATACCAAGCTGCATAGATAGTTGCCCACTCAGGAGCTTGTCAGACCTTCTCGAAGGGCGAGTAATTAACTATGCGAACTGGTATGAACGAACCTTCACAAACATCTAAACGAAAAAAGCCCGCAACCTTAGTTGCGGGCTCTTGAGATTATTAACGCCGTATTTTCGGTGTTACAGACTATCTAACATGGTTTGCGCATCGCTAACGTCGAAACGACCTGGGTCTTCAACGTTTAGCTTTTTCACTTCGCCATCTTCCACAAGCATGGAATAGCGTAACGAACGCAAGCCGCCGAAATTGCCCGTGCTCATGTCTAAGCCAATTTGCTTGGTAAAGAAACCATTGCCGTCTGCCAGCATTATGATCTCTTCAGCATTGCTTGCTTTGCCCCATGCATCCATAACAAATGCATCGTTCACGCTTAAGCAAATAATACTATCAATACCTTTGGCTTTAAGCTTATCAGCAAGCGCTACATAGCCCGGTAAGTGGGCTTGAGAACAGGTCGGTGTAAATGCACCGGGTACCGCAAACAATACAACACGTTTATCCGAAAACAGTTCGTTCGTTCCTGGGTTGGTTATTTCGCCGTTTTCTAAAAGGCTAAAATCTACTTCAGGCAAAGTGCCCCCAACTTGTATCATGCTACTCTCCTAGATTTTTTTGACACAAATACACATCAAATCTGTGCTTTTTGCTTTCAATAGCCATTGATGCTTTTATTCCTGCCAGCACGTCTGCACTGTTTGGGCGTTTCACCACTACCCGGTGCGTGGCTAGCTCTAGTGCTGGCGGTAACAGCGCATCTGCGTCTGGGTCATGACCAAGCAGTTGCTGAAACAGCCGCATTTCCTTTTTCACCAAGGCTGACTTCTTTTTGTGTGGGAACATGGGGTCTAAGTAAATAGCGTTCACATTCTCACCAGTGAAGTATTGCATTACCTCAGCACTATTTCCATGTTGAAGCGACATTTTAGCTGCAAGTTCCGGAAAACTAAGCGCTAATCTGCGAATACCATCTTCAAGCAAGGCGGCAACCACGGGCGATCGCTCTATCATAGTGACCTTGCAGCCAACGCTTACCAATACAAAGGCATCACGACCTAGCCCAGGCGTTGCATCCACTACGTGCCATGCTTCATTGCCTTTAAGACCAATGGCCTTAACAATGGGCTCTTTGCGCCCACCGCCGTGCTGCTTGCGATACAAACTTGCCGGCGAAGCAAAATCAACTTCTACCGGATTCACTTTTTTCTCACCTGCGTCGGCAAGTCCAAGCACGCCGTTTTGTACCTGCAAATACAGGCCTTCGCTAGGCTTTTCACTGCTGCTAACAACAGGAAAACCCCACTTTTCGCTGATTGCACTAATTAATGCAGCGTCATCCCTATTGGCGTCATCATAAATAATTAAAGGCACATGATTAAGCATGACCGTACTGTTCCTTATGCCCTATCCATCTATTAATGATGGCTTGAGCGTGAGAGGGGTATTTGTCCCAAAGGGTATAGGCAATTTCCTGAACCTTAGGGATAAGAGCGGCGTCGCGTACTAGGTCTGCTATTTTAAGCTCGGCCATTCCCGTTTGCTTAGTACCCATAAATTCACCCGGGCCACGAATTTCCAAATCGCGCTGGGCAATATAAAACCCGTCGTTAGATTCGCGCAATACGCCAAGACGCTGAGTAGCGGTTTTCGATAGTGGGCTCTGGTACATAAGTACACACTGACTTTCTACTGCACCACGCCCCACTCGGCCTCTAAGCTGGTGAAGCTGCGCTAAACCCAATCGTTCAGGGTTTTCAATGATCATGATGCTGGCATTAGGCACATCTACGCCTACTTCAATAACGGTAGTCGCTACCAATAAATCCAGCTTTCCGTCTTTAAAGTCGGCCATAACCTGCGCTTTTTCTGCAGGCTTTAAACGCCCGTGTACCAAACCAACGTGTAAGTCTGGCAGCGCAGTACGAAGGGTAACCGCAGCGTCTTCTGCTGCCTGACACTCCAACACTTCCGACTCATCAATTAGCGTACACACCCAGTAGGCTTGGCGGCCGTTTTCTTTACAAGCCTGACGTACGCGCTCTATCACATCGGCGCGGCGTGTATCGGGTAATACCACGGTTTGCACCGGTGTTCTGCCCGGTGGCAACTCATCAATAACCGAGGTGTCTAAATCGGCATAGGCTGTCATGGCCAACGTTCTTGGAATAGGCGTCGCCGTCATAATTAGCTGATGAGGGTAGCGACCTTGCTGCTCGCCTTTATCGCGCAGAGCCAAACGTTGATGCACACCAAAGCGGTGTTGTTCATCCACAATAACTAGCGCTAGCTGCTGGTAATTTACGCTTTCCTGGAAGATGGCGTGAGTACCCACCAACATTTGAATATCGCCAGCTTCTAAGCGGGCTAATACTTCATTGCGGGCTTTGCCTTTCAGCTTGCCGGCAAGCCAACCTACTTCAATACCTAAAGGTTCTAGCCAGCCACGAAAGTTATTGGCATGCTGTTCTGCCAACAGCTCAGTAGGTGCCATTAACGCTACCTGGTGCCCTGCACCAATGGCTGATAGCGCGGCCAGTGCCGCAACTAAGGTTTTGCCCGACCCTACATCGCCTTGTACAAGGCGCATCATAGGCCGCGCATGCTGCATATCTTTTTGAATATCTTCCACTACCCGAGCCTGTGCCCCCGTTGGTGAGAATGGCAGTTGAGCGAGCATTTTATCGATAAGCGGCTGATTCACCTTGATAGGGATACCGGGCTGGGCGTCAGATAGCTTGCGTACTTTCAACACACTTAGGTGGTGTGACAATAACTCTTCCAAAATTAACCGATACTGAGCAGGATGCAGCCCCTCTTCCATTTCGTGTACGTCTACATCTGGTGGCGGGCGATGCACCAAATGAAGCGCCTCATTAAGGCTAATTTGGTCATCGTAAATGCCGTCGGGCAGTAGGTCGGCCAGCGCGCCTTTATCTAGAAGTTTTAAGGCCTGGTCGGTTAAATTACGAAGGGTTAACTGTTTAACACCGTCTGTGGTGGGGTAAACTGGCGTTAGTGATTCTTCTGATGGTGGCGCGTCTTCATCCACTAATTTAAATTCGGGGTGCATCATTTCAATGCCCCACTTGCCAGTACGCACTTCTCCAAAACAGCGCACCGTGTTTCCCGGCGTCATAATAGACCGCTGCACGGCACCAAAGTGGAAAAAACGTAAGGTTATGGTACCCGTACCGTCGCTAAGCTTAACCACTAGCATGCGCTTCTTTCCGTACTGAATGTCGGCGCTCATTACCTCGCCCTGCACGCTTACATGGGTAAACGGGCGGCACTCTGCCACGCTATAAATACGGGTTCTGTCTTCGTAGCGGTGAGGAAGATGAAACAGAATATCTTGAAGGGTAAACAAACCTATTTTGTTAAGCTTTTCTGCCACCTTTGCGCCTACGCCTTTAAGCGCAGTAATGGGTGTAGTGGCCAGTGCTTGCATCAAGCGATATCCTTCTTTTGGAACATTAACTATTTAACCTTTGAATTGGCACAAGCTGGTGTTATTCAACGTGTTATAGGAAAAGAAGTGTAAAGGATTGTTGAGGGGTTGGCGAGTACGCTTTAGGCCAGTTTTTTACGCTGGCCCCTATACAAGTACGAGCAAAACTAAAAGTGCTACCAATAGGTTAGGCCCTAGTCGGCCTCTAGCGCGTTTGCTTCTGCTTTTGTGATCTGCATTTCTTTCCACCAGCTATCGTCGGCATCCACTTCACCAATGGCGTTAATAGCAGGCAAAGGCAAACCTTTGCGTTGGCAAAGTTTATACAAACGCGGGTAACCATTTTGAAAGGCCAATGCTTGGCACTCTTCTTCTGGTAACTGCTGGGTGTTATACATACCTGCAATTGTACGTTGGCGCTGGGCTTCGTAAAGTACTAGCGCTGCGGCTACCGATACGTTCAACGACTGCACCATGCCCATCATAGGAATAACAATGTCGTGATCGGCAACGGCTTTCGCCTCATCAGAGGCACCGTATTTCTCTTGACCAAACAAAATAGCCGTTGGCTTGGTGTAATCAATATCACGAAAATCGACAGCGGTATCAGATAAGTGGGTTACCAACACCTGCATGCCTTGGCCTTTTAGTTCAGCCATCGCGTCGTTGATATTATCGTGATTGGTTTGACGCACCCATTGTTGGCTGCCCATAGCGGTGCCGCGACGAAACTGGTATTTCTTTTCCCACACGGTGTGAACGCGATGAATACCCACTGCATCACAGGTTCTCACTACTGCAGATACGTTATGCGGCTTGTGTACATTTTCAAGGCAAACCGTAAGATCTGTTTGCCTTCTTTCCAGCACTTGTCTTATGCGCTGGTAACGCTCAGGTGACATGGCTTACTCCGGCAGTTCCATTACACCATCAATTTCAATTTGTGCACCTTTAGGCAATGCCGACACCTGAACGGCTGCGCGTGCTGGGTAAGGCTTGGTGAAGTAACGGCTCATAATTTCATTAACCGTTGCAAAGTGACCTAGGTCGATAAGGAAGATGTTCACCTTCACTAAGTCATTTGTAGTGCCGCCCGCAGCGTCACACACCGCTTTAATGTTCTCAAAAACTTGTACAGCTTGCGCTTCAAAGTCGTCAGAAACCATTTCCATAGTTTCAGCAACAAGAGGAATTTGACCTGAAAGATAAACGGTAGTGCCTGCTTTAACCGCTTGGCTGTAAGTACCAATAGCAGCAGGTGCCTTATCGGTCTGAATAATAGACTTAGACATAGTAGTTCCTAAATAGTGTAGTAATTAGTGTCGTGATTGACTATGACGAGACACTCTTTGAACTTCCGGCATGGTACGTATTTTCTTCATTACGCGAGCCAAGTGCACACGGTTGTGCGTGGTAAGTTCAAGGTCAATAAAGTAGATATTACTCTCTTTCTCTTCAGTTTGCAGACCAATGATATTGGAATCGCACCCTGAAATGGTGTTCGTTAAAGTTGCCAGTGTGCCCTGATGATTAAACAACTCTATACGCAGTGACGCTTTAAATTCGCCTTGCGGGTTGTCGTCCCACTGCATGGGCAGCACGCGCTGAGGTTCTTCTCGCGTTAGCTTGCGAATATTGTTACACCCAATTTGGTGAATAGTCATGCCGCGACCTGGGCTTAAAACCGCAACAATTTCATCGTCTGGAATAGGATGGCAACAACGAGAATAATGAACAAGCAGGCCTTCTGTGCCGCGAATAGCCACATTACCTTTCTTATCTGATAAATCTGTTGTGCTTTCACCCAATAAACGGCGCGCTACAATTGCGCTTAGCTCGTTACCAAGCCCGATATCTACTAGCAAATCGTCAAAATTAGCATGCTTAGTTTCGGCCACCACACGTTCGATATCTTCGTTTGGAATATCGTCTAATTTCACGCTGCCTAACGCATGGCGAAGTAGACGGTTACCCATGTTCACCGCTTCTTGAGAATGCTGTTTACGCAGATACTGACGAATACGCGTTCGCGCGCGAGCGCTCACCACAAAGTTTAGCCAATTTGCATTAGGCTTCGCTTTCGGCGAGGTAATAATTTCCACGGTTTGACCGTTTTCAAGCGGCTTACTTAAGCTGAAGTTTCTGCGCTCTACGCGCACACCTACGCAGGTATTACCTACATCAGAATGCACGGCATAAGCGAAGTCAACGGCGGTTGCGCCCATTGGCAACTCGATAATACGTCCGTCTGGTGTAAATACGTAAATTTCATCAGGGAACAGATCGGTTTTTACCGATTCGATGAATTCAAAGGATGAGCTGGCCGATTGCTGAAGCTCAAGTAAGCTTTGCATCCACTTGCGCGCTCTAAGCTGTGCAGTGGTGCCATTATCGCCAGGCTCTTTGTATAGCCAGTGCGCCGCCACCCCTTTGTCTGCCATTTGGTCCATTTCCTGGGTTCGAATTTGAATTTCCACAGGAATGCCGTGCGGGCCAATTAATGACGTATGCAACGACTGATAGCCGTTGGTTCGAGGGATAGCGATATAATCTTTAAAACGGTTTTCAATAGGCTTGTACAGCCCATGCATAGCACCAAGGGCGCGATAACAGTTATCTACCGATTGAACAACGATACGAAACGCATAAATATCCATTACCTCATTGAACATCAGTTCTTTGTTTTTCATTTTACGGTAAATGGAATACAAGTGTTTTTCGCGACCCAATACATTCGACTCAATTTGGTAGGCGTCTAAACGAGTGTTCAGCTCTTCGCGAATATTTTCGATAATCTCTTTACGATTACCGCGGGCCTGGCGCACAGCAGACTTTAGTGCGCGATGACGCATAGGGTACATGGCCTGAAAACCCAAATCTTCAAGCTCATTTTTAATGTCGTGAATACCCAAGCGGTGGGCGATTGGCGCGTAGATTTCTAGCGTTTCTAGCGCAATGCGGCGGCGCTTGTCTGGTCGTAATGACCCGAGCGTGCGCATGTTGTGCGTGCGATCAGCAAGCTTGATAAGAATAACCCTGATGTCTTGCACCATGGCCATCATCATTTTACGGAAGTTCTCCGCCTGCGCTTCCTGTTTAGTGCTAAACGCGAGTTTATCTAGCTTACTAACACCTTCTACCAGTTCAGCAACGGTATCGCCAAAAGCTTCGGCTAAGTCTTCTTTGCTGTAATGGGTATCTTCAATAACGTCGTGAAGGAGTGCCGCCATGATCGTTTCGTGATCAAGGTGCATGTCAGCCAAAATACCGGCAACTGCAACTGGGTGAGTAATGTACGGATCGCCGCTTGAACGCATTTGTCCGTCATGCGCTTCTTGCGCAAGCACAAAAGATTCTTGTACCAACTGAACGCGGTCGGCTGGTAAGTACTCTAAAACTTTCTGCTTTAAACCTTCAAACAAATACACAGTGAAGCGTGACCCTTATCTAACGTTACAACCCTAAGAATACGTTTAATTGTGCAAGAAGCCAATACGCCAAAAGTAAAGCGCCAGTGCTTTTTTCAAAGCACTGGCGCTAAAATACCGATAAAACCGTTAAAAAGAGGTTTTATTGATCAGATAGGATGTTTGCTACTGATGCAAATTCAGCATGTTCTTGCTGCTCTTGAGCTTGAAGTTCTGCTTGTTCAAGCGTAGCAGCCGTTACCAAACCTTCTTCAATTTCACGAAGTGCTGTAACAGTTGGCTTATCGTTTTGAACGTCAACCATAGGATCTTTGCCTTCAGTGGCAATTTGACGTGCACGGCGTGCAGCAACAAGCACTAGGTCAAAGCGGTTACCAATTTTATCTACGGCATCTTCTACAGTTACACGAGCCATGTATTTCTCCGAAAATTAGGTTGAGCAAGTTATTCAAAAAACGGCCGCGTAGTATACACAGATACGTGGCGCGATCCTAGCGTTTTGTTTGAATTTGAAGCAGTCAGATCATGCAATTTATGCAGCGATCGTTCGATGCTAAAACAAAACACGTATTGTTAAGTTAAGCTTACGCGCTACCGAGCAGTTCGTCCAATAGCACTTGGTGTCGCATTTGTTGTTTTACCGTGCGCAGACGCTGTGCAGTAACGATAGCTTCAAGATCGTTCAGCGCTGTCGCAAAGTCATCATTCACAATCACACTGTCAAATTCATTGAAATGAGACATTTCAGCCACGGCTTGCGCCATACGCCCTGCAATGACTTCTTCACTGTCTTGACCGCGATTATTTAAACGCTGCTCTAGCACGTCGAGTGAAGGCGGAAGAATGAAAATACCGCATGTGTCTGGCATAAGCTTTTTGACTTGGCGCGCGCCCTGCCAATCGATATCTAAAAATACGTCAATACCACGGTGCAAAGTTTGTTCAATCGTCACGCGGGATGTGCCGTAATAATTGCCAAATACTTCTGCGTATTCAAAAAACACACCCTGTTCAATCAGCGCTTCAAACTGCTCTCGACTCACAAAATGGTAGTGCACACCGTCGACTTCACCCGGACGAGGTTGACGTGTTGTATGAGATACAGACACCTGCATTGGCGTAGCTGTATTGCTTTCATACTTTTCCATTAGCGCCTTTATAAGGCTTGATTTTCCTGCTCCAGAAGGAGCTGCAAGAATGAATAAGTTGCCGAGTAGTGAAGCCATAGGGTATTAAAATTCTTTCAAAATGTGGTGATTTCAAGTGGCAATGATAGCATATTAAGCGGTTGTGCCGTACCTTTCATTGCATAGTGAAAACTTGGTTCATTCTATCAAGCTTATGCCGATGGGTTACCACAGCAAAAATTAATGGGGTCAGAGTACTTTTCTGGCCCTAAATGTACTCTGACCCCAAAACTAGGAAATAAAGCATGACTCAGCAACTTCTGCCGTGCGTAGAGATAAACCCATCCACTACGCCTGATGCCTGCGTTATCTGGCTTCACGGTCTTGGCGATTCAGGCCATGGTTTTGCGCCTATTGTGCCCGAGCTAAAATTACCCGAATCAATGGCGGTTAAATTTCTCTTTCCTCACGCTCCAGAACGCCCTGTGACTATCAATGGCGGCATGAGAATGCGCGCTTGGTACGATATTAAATCGTTAGATTTTGAAAGCCGTGCGGACTTAGAAGGTGTAAAAGAGTCGGCTGCTCAGGTAGAAGCGCTTATCGAAGCACAAATTGAAAGTGGCATTCCTAGTGAACGTATTGTACTTGCAGGATTTTCTCAGGGCGGTGTTATTGCTCTGCACTTAGCACCTAGATATGCCAATAAATTTGCAGGTGTTATCGCTCTATCTACCTACATGTGCGAGCCATCACTTCTTGGAAGCGAAGCAAAAGACACAAACCGCGAAACGCCAATTATGATGGCACATGGTGAGCAAGACGAAGTGGTGCCGGTATTCATGGGCAATGCTGCGTTCAAAACGCTGAGCGAAAGTGGCTTTAATGCCACGTGGCAGACTTACACCATGCAGCACAATGTTTGTATGCAAGAGCTTAACGACATAAGTGCTTGGCTTCAAAAAGTTCTAGGGTAATGCCTTAAGAGCCTGTTGGCCCTTGCTGCAAATTACGTTCATATAATAAAGATCAACAGCCTCTGGTATTTAAACAAAAGAAAAAGCTGGTGCAGCAACAAAAGCCAGCTTTATTCTTAGCGTGAGTGGGTACACGTCTGTCGATTAAAAAGTCGCGCCTTCCGTCTCTTCTTTATTTCACGTTTATTCCAAAACTATTCGACGACTCTGTTGCGCCCCGCATTTTTAGCTTTGTAAAGGTTGTCATCGGCCTGCTTCAAACAAGCGTGCAAGTTTGTATCAGTAAGCGCTGTGGCTACACCAAAGCTTGCGGTTATCGAGTGATTAACATCACCTTCTACAAACGGGTTAGCTTCAACCACCTTCCTCATTTTTTCTGCTAATTTTACCGCTTGGCTCAACGTCGCATGAGGGAATAAGACCAAAAACTCTTCACCACCGGTTCTTGCCACCACGTCAGTAGTTCTTACTGCTTCTTTCATTAGGCGAGTGATATGTATAAGCACTTCGTCACCAATATCGTGGCCATAGGTATCGTTGATAAATGGTCAATATCTACCACCACCGCACTTAAAGGGAAATGAGCACCGGGATCTTGCATTGCGCGTTCAAAAAAAACAGCCTCAAGGAATCGCCGGTTAGGAAGTTTTGTAAGCGGATCGGTATTAGCCTGACGCATGCGCTCTAAATTTTCACGCAGCATTTCTTTTCTGCTTTGATGCCAGAAATTTTCACCTATAAAGGCGACGCAAATAAAACAGAACGTAGCGATTAAGAAGCGGGAAACATGTTCTGCTGGGTACTCAGCCACTATTTTTTCTTGATTGTAGAGCATAAAAATAGCGATACCCATGGTTACTGCTACGTAAACCATGGCGGGCTTGAAACGCACAACAACTATCTGAATAAAAAGCAGGGGAAAAATAAAATAAAGCCCAGTGTTATTGAGCCCGCCGGTATAAACCAAGCCGTTTATGGTAAATGCTACCACTAAGCCTGCTAGATAATAGAAGACATCGACGCGAGGAAACATATGGGATAACGCCACATTGGCGTACACAAAAGCGGCTGACCCCGCCAGCGTTCCAACGAGCAATGGGTTGTTTGTACCCATGTTGATCCACGCCATAAACGCCATAATGGTGCCACCAACATAAGATATGAAATATAGCGTTAAGCGCCTTCGTTTTGCTTCCGCTTCATCTTGCTGAGCACTTCTAAGTAATTGACGCAACGACGAACTGTCCATAAAAAGACTTATCTCCGCATTTAAAACTAAATAACCATTATTCCTTTCAGCATAGACTGAATGTCTAATAATAACCAAGGAGAAAACTGCGCCTAATTTCAAACATTAATACAGAAAATGCGTATACTACGGGGTATATCGTATGACGTTATGTGATACATCGTTTTAGTTTCTTTTTATATTAGTTTGGAATAGCCATGAGTCACCTCAACACTACCCGCACCGTTCGAATTGCTACTAGAAAAAGTGCTTTAGCGCTTTGGCAAGCAGAGTATGTGAAGGCAAAATTGTTGGAGCATTATCCGTCAATGACCGTTGAGCTTGTGCCTATGAGCACGCAGGGCGACAAAATTTTGGATACACCTCTGGCGAAAATTGGTGGTAAAGGACTTTTCATAAAAGAGCTTGAAATTGCCATGCTTGAAGGCCGTGCCGATATTGCCGTGCACTCTATGAAAGACGTACCGGTTGAATTTCCTGAAGGTTTTGGCCTTCACGCTATTTGTGAGCGAGAAAACCCGTTCGACGCTTTTGTTTCAAATAACCACGACAGTTTAGATGCCCTACCCCAAGGCGCAGTAGTAGGTACGTCTAGCCTTCGCAGACAGTGCCAAATTCGCAAGTATCGCCCTGACCTTATCATCAAGGACCTGCGCGGAAACGTGAATACTCGTCTAGCCAAGCTAGACGCAGGTGAGTACGACGCTATTATCTTAGCTTCTGCTGGCCTTATTCGCCTTGAAATGGAATCTCGTATTCGCATGCCGTTACCCGCTGATATTTCACTACCCGCCGTTGGACAAGGTGCCGTAGGTATTGAGTGCCGTAACGACGATGAAGAGCTAATTAAGTTGCTACAGGCGCTGAACCATACGGACACCAATACACGCGTTACTGCGGAACGCGCCATGAACGAGAGATTGGAAGGCGGCTGCCAAGTACCTATTGGTAGCTTTGCCACGCTTGATGGCGATGTGCTGACACTAACCGGTATGGTTGGTAAGCCAGATGGTTCAGAACTGCTCTTTGCTTCTGCTACAGCGTCGCGAGAAAAAGCCGCAGATATTGGTGTTGAAGTAGCGGAATCCCTTCTTGAGCAAGGTGCCGGTGAAATCTTAAAGGCGCTTTATAACTAAGTTATAGTTTGTCGAATGCGTGCAGGTTTACGCAGTAAAATAAAAGGATGAAAATTCGATAGTATGTTGCTGTTTACACGCCCACTGCCAAAGTTAAAAGCAAGCGCTTCTGCCTTTGAAAAAGCCGGAATTGACGCGGTAGGCGTTGCCACGTCTAACATCATTGATATTTCGTCTGAAAGAAAAGCTGCTGCAGAATTTTTAGCGTCAAATGCAGTAAACGCAATTGTTGTTACCAGCGTATATGCTGTAGACACCGTTATTGAAGGCTTACGCGAAACGGCTAACGAATTACCATTGATCATAGCTGTGGGCGATGCCACTGCACGAAAATTACAAGCGGGACTTCAGGCGTTTTCATCGACGCAGGTTGCTATTCCCGAAGCCCATACATCCGAAGGTATACTGGCAATGCACCAACTTAATGAGGCAAACTGTCAGCATGTCGTTATCATTAAGGGTGAAGGTGGGCGCGACGCCATAGCCACAGGATTAGACGAAAAAGGTATTTTAGTTAATAGCTTTTGCGTTTATAAGAGAGAGCAACTTACAAGCCCAATTTACACAAAACGGTGGAAAATGGGCGAAGTTAGCGGCATTATCGCTACAAGCGAAGCAATGGCACTGCAACTAATTGCGCAATTTGGCCAAGCACTTAAATCTATTAAATGGTTAACAGTGAGCGATCGAATTGCCAAAACCCTCACTAGCCAAGGCATTAAAGAGGTAGCGGTTTGTCAGCGAGCCACCGATCAGGCACTCATCGCCTGGGTAAAGGATAACTGGGAGTATTGAATGGCCAACAACAATGAAAGTAGCCCACAAAAAGAGGAACTCGTGAAAGTGGAAGCTGAAAAAGACGTTATCGAATCTTCTGCCACGCACAGTGAATCAACACCATCGGGTGCTGCTAAAAAGAAATCGTCGGGAAATGGTCTACTGTGGTTTGTTGTAATCATCCTTTTCCTTATTGTGCTTGGTATGGCTGGCGCAGGTTACTGGTATTACATGCAGCAACAGTCGGCAAGCAAGGACTCTGAATCTGCACTTCAAACGACGACCTCTCAGCTAAACACTATTGAGCGTGAGCGCGCTGGTCTTGTTGCCTCTATCGACAAAGTAGCTCGCACCAACCAGACGTTAGAAAGCACGGTAGCCGAGTTAAAAGCGCAAAACGAAAAGCTGACGCTGCAAGCTGAATCGACGCTTGAACAACTAAATAATATGGAAGGTCGCCGCCCGGCAGACTGGCTCATTGCTGAAGCTGATTACTTAGTCCGCATGGCAGGCAGAAAGCTTTGGTTAGAAAACGACGTACGCACAGCAATTTTGCTGCTAGTTAACGCAGATAAACGCTTAAAGTCGTTGGCCGACCCATCGGTACTTCCGGTTCGCGCAAACCTTGCTGAAGATATTCAAACCTTACAACAGCTTAACCCTGTATCACAAAGTTCCATCGCCCTCGCGCTTACGGGTATGATTGCCCAAATTGACAAATTGCCACTTGATACCTTCGAAAAACCAGAAGACGCCAATGCAGAAGACACGACCTTATCGGAGTCAGCTGACGACTGGCAGGAGAACCTTGCGAAGGTGTGGCGTTCACTGGTGAACGATTTTCTTACGGTGAAAACTATTGAAGGCCCGGTTGAGCCAGTGCTTTCACTAGAAGCCCAGTTCCTAGCAAAAGAGCAGCTTCGTCTGCAGCTTATGCACGCGCAAACCGCCGCGCTTCAGGGCGATGCAGGGCTTTACAGCCAGTCGCTTCAATACGCTCAAACGTTAATTATTGAAAAGTTCGACACCGAAAAAAGCCAAGTAACGGGCTTTGTAGATGCACTACAAAACCTCATTGCTACCGATGTATCGCGCCCAATACCTACAGAGCTAGCGTCACAAAAACCGCTAGAGCGTCTATTGGATAGCCGCGTTAAGCAAGTGTTCGGACAAGGAGCAAGTGCACTATGAAATGGTTAGCTATTGCCCTTGCGGTATTAGCCGCATTCGTTGTTGCACTAATTGTTGGTCCGATGTTGTTAGGCGATAAGGGCTACGTACTAATATCACTGGGTAACACCGCTGTTGAAATGACGGTGATTAGCTTTTGTATTTTAGTGATAGGTGCCGTCATTGCCTGGTACGTACTATCTCGATTGGTATTGTGGGCGTTAAGCCTGATCACAGGTTCACATAAATGGTTCGGCACTTTGGGTGAGCGCAAACGTAAGCGTGCGTTTTACGACGGCTTACACGCAATGGCTGCAGGTGATTTTGATACGGCTCAAAAGGCGCTAAGCAAAACCACCAACGGCGATTTCGAAGGCGTTAACTATTTGGCGTCAGCGCAAATTGCTTTTGCCAATAACGATTTAGCCAAAGCCCGTTATTTCCTTGTTCAGGCAACTGACTTTCCAAAAGCGAAAGTAGCCGCAACGGTCATGCACGCGCGTATTGATATGGCTGAAGAAAAATACGATGCGGCACTAGAGAAACTTAACGAACTTGACGAGCAAGAGCGCGAGAACAAGCAGGTTGTGCAGTTAAAAGCGCAAATTCTTGCCAAGCTAGGTAAATGGCAAGTACTTCAAGAGAATTTGTCAGGCTGGCGTAAAGTATTGCCCAAAGCAGACTACACTGCGTGGAGCCAGCGCATCGCCAAAGGTAAGTTTGCCGAAATTGCCAGCAAACAAGGCGCTGTCGAGCTTAAATCGTATTGGGAAACCCTACCTCGTAAGCTTCGTCACGACGATGCTTACCGCGCGGCCTACATTCAACAGTTACTTGACCAAGGTATGCATGCCGACGCACAGAATTTGCTAGTTGAATGGCAAAAACGTGGCCCGAATAGCGCCCTGTTTCCGCTGTTCACGCAGCTTAATATTCCTGATGCATCGCCATCACTACGACTGCTTGAAAGCTGGATAAAGCAAGACGAAGAAAACGTGTCGCTATATTCCACACTAGGCCAAGTTGCGTTCAATTCCGGCGATGATGTGTTGGCAGAAAAAGCCCTGCTTAAAGCCACTAAAATGAAGTCGCGCAAAGAAGACTTATTGCTGCTGTCTGCAATTAGCGAACGCAAGCACGACACAGCCACTGCACTTCAGCTTTACAAGGAAGGTCAGCAGCTAGCCAGCTAGATGAATATTCATTTAGCTTTCTGGTAGTACTTGTATTACCCGTAAAATTGAAGATATAGTAAAAAGGAATTCTCAATTCGGGTTGTTTCAACCACAACCCGAATTGACTTAAACAACTTGTCGGAGTGCTTCACTGGTAACCCAGTAAGCTGAGACCGCGAAAGTGGGATCCGTAGAACCTGATCAGGCTAATACCTGCGAAGGGAACAAGAAAATACAATGTGCACAATGTTAAACCGTGGTTTAGCGTTGTGAAGCGAAGTTGTTTTGCTGTTGATGATACAGACACACCCATTACGGTGCTGCTCGTCACTCAAGGTAAACTGTTCAAGTTTATCCCCAAGTCAACATCAACAGAGTAAAGGGCTGTAATCACCAAAACCTTTACCAACAATCTCGCTAAAGTAACGGGGTTATCCCCTTCAACACTTACACTTTGTATTCTCCTTCACTCCTGACAAGCATTTTTAGAACCTAAACTTAAAAGGTAAAATGCTATGTCGAACAGACGCGAACAGCGCCAACAAGCACAACAATTCATTAATGAACTTGCGGGCGAAGCTTACCCAAATTCAACACGCCACTACGAGTGTGGCAGCCGTGACGATATTCGTGTGGCCATGCGCCTTATTCACCAACACGACAGTTTAGTGGGTGGTACTGAAGACAATCCTATTTTAGAGCCAAATCCGCCAATTCCTGTTTACGACACTTCAGGCCCCTACGGCGACCCAAAAGAAAACATAGATGTGCACAAAGGCCTAGCTCCGCTTCGCCAAAAGTGGATTGAAGAGCGTAGCGATACCCTTGAACTAGAGGGCGTTTCGTCAAGCTTTGCAAAAGAGCGAGAAAACGACATATTTACCGAAGATTTCCGCTTTATTCGCAGCCGCAAACCACTAAAAGCAAAAGCAGGCAAAAACGTTACCCAGCTTCACTACGCAAGACAGGGCATTATTACCCCTGAAATGGAATACATTGCCATTCGCGAGAATATGGGTCGCCAGGTCATTAAAGATGCCGAACTGACGCAGCAGCACAAAGGCGAACACTTTGGTGCGAATTTACCCGATACCATCACGCCTGAATTTGTACGCCAGGAAGTGGCCGCAGGCCGCGCCATTATTCCATGCAACATCAATCACCCCGAGTTGGAACCAATGATTATAGGGCGTAACTTTCTAGTAAAGATTAACGCAAACATTGGTAATTCAGCAGTCACCTCGTCTATTGAAGAAGAGGTAGAAAAGCTGGTGTGGTCAACGCGCTGGGGCGCCGATACCATCATGGATTTATCTACCGGCAGAAATATTCACGAAACCCGAGAGTGGCTGCTGCGAAACAGTCCAGTTCCTCTTGGCACCGTCCCAATTTATCAAGCGCTAGAAAAAGTAAACGGTGTAGCCGAAGATTTAACGTGGGAGATGTTTAAAGACACCCTAATTGAGCAAGCTGAACAAGGCGTAGACTACTTCACCATTCACGCTGGCGTGCTGCTTGAGTACGTACACCTTACCGCAAAGCGGGTAACCGGCATTGTATCGCGCGGCGGATCGATAATGGCAAAGTGGTGCTTAAGCCACCACCAGCAAAGCTTTCTGTATGAGCACTTTCACGATATTTGCGAAATTTGCGCTAAGTACGATGTGGCGCTGTCGCTAGGTGATGGCCTGCGCCCTGGTAGCGTAGCTGACGCTAACGACGACGCGCAATTCTCTGAATTACGTACCCTTGGTGAGCTGACGAAAATTGCATGGGAGTACGATGTTCAGGTAATGATTGAAGGCCCGGGACATGTGCCAATGCATATGATTAAAGCGAACATGGAAGAGCAGCTTAAGCATTGCCACGAAGCGCCGTTTTATACCCTTGGCCCCCTCACCACCGATATCGCTCCTGGCTACGATCACTTCACTTCAGGTATAGGTGCCGCCATGATCGGTTGGTATGGCTGCGCAATGCTGTGCTATGTAACACCTAAAGAGCATTTAGGCCTACCTAACAAAGAAGACGTTAAACAGGGGCTGATCACCTACAAAATTGCAGCCCACGCTGCCGACTTGGCAAAAGGACACCCAGGTGCACAAATTCGCGACAACGCCATGTCGAAAGCACGCTTTGAATTCAGGTGGGAAGACCAGTTCAATTTAGCTCTCGACCCGCATACCGCGCGCGCTTATCACGATGAAACCTTGCCGCAGGCGTCTGGCAAAGTTGCGCATTTCTGCTCTATGTGCGGCCCTAAATTTTGCAGCATGAAAATTTCTCAGGAAGTGCGCGATGTGGCTAAACAAGCAGAGCAGCAAGAGTTTGAGAAAGAAAAAGGCATGAAAGACATGGCCCAGGCATTCAATCAGTCTGGCGCAGAGCTTTATCACACTGCAGATAGCAAGGTAGAGCTACCATGATGGCGAAAGCGTCCATAAGCCCTGCATCCAACAACCTCACCACTGCACTTCCTGTAGTGTGGTGTGTGGGAGGTGTTGACTGTAGCGGTGGTGCGGGCGTTACCCGCGACGCCATTACATTGGCCGATCTGAACATCCATGCTTGTGTGCTCACTACACAACTTACCGTGCAGTCCAACTCAATCATGCTTAGTAAGGAAAGCATGTGCGCGTCAGCATTAAATCAGCAGTGGCAGGTGCTGTTTGAAGATACCCCGCCACGCGCTATTAAAATTGGCGCTATTGCTAATGATGAGCAAGCACTGTTGTTGTGTGCACGTATTCAAAAAACATCTAACCCTCGCCCCTTCGTTGTATGGGACCCTGTATTGTCTACCTCGTCAGGTGGCGTGCTGAGTGAGTTAAGCGAAAGCGTAGTTGACGAACTGTTGAATACGGTAGATATCGTTACGCCAAATATCGATGAGCTTGCGTGGCTCACTCATTTACCAGTTGTTGATGAAGCGAGCTTGCTAACTGCAATCAATCGGCTAAGGGGTAAAGGCGCAAAGAGCGTGTACGTGAAAGGCGGTCACGCCCACTGGCAAAAAAACGTGAGCGATATTTTTGTTTGTGCCTCTCACACTCTTCGTTTTAGCCAGCCGAAATACGCTAACGGCAACCTTCGCGGCACAGGCTGTATGTTAGCCAGCGCATTAGCGGCATTCATTGTGCACGACTACTGCATTGAAGACGCACTTACGCTTGCTAATGCTTACGTCAGCGAAGTTCGCAACCATACACTACCAAAGCAATGCGCAGCGGCTAACGCAAACGCCATAAGTAACGAATTAACCACCTACTTTGCACAAACCAACGGCTTTCCCGCAAAACCAGAGAGCTTTCCGCTGGTGACCTTTCACCAACGTGGCGCCACTGCTAATGAAAAAGAGCGGGATAAGGATTCCCTTCTTAAAGCCTCGTCTTGTAAAGAAAGCCACTTTCCTGCACTTACTCATACTCATTTAGGCATCTACCCTGTAGTGGATAGTGTGCAATGGATAGCCCGCCTCTGGCCAACGGGCGTAAAAATCATGCAGCTGCGGGTTAAACAAGGCTCCCAAGAAGACATTCGTCAGCAAATAAAAGAGGCAATAGAATTGGTGAAACACACCGACTGCCAATTATTCATTAATGACTATTGGGAGCTGGCCATAGAACTCGGGGCTTACGGTGTGCACTTGGGGCAAGAGGATATCGACACCGCAGACCTAAACGCCATCCGTAGTGCGGGTTTACGGCTTGGAATATCAACGCACGGCTTCGCTGAAATTCAACGTGTTCGCGCTTTAAACCCGTCTTACATTGCCCTTGGTCATATCTTCCCCACCAATACCAAAGACATGCCTTCGAAGCCGCAAGGTGTAGCACGACTAAAAAAGTATGTGCAGCTTTGCGATGGCATTCCCACCGTTGCTATTGGTGGTATTAACTTATCGCGCATAGGCGATGTAGCTAAAACCGGCGTTAACGGCATTGCTGTGGTAAGTGCAATCACTCAGGCAGCACACCCGCTAAAAGCCTACAAAGCACTGGTTCAGGAGGCTGGGTTTGCTTAGTCATTCAGCTACTCATTCACTTAGTCACTCAGTGGGCCAACAGTTAGCGCATCAGGATATACGTCGCTACAGCAGACAACTTTTACTCGATTGCATTGATCACGACGGACAGCTTAATTTGGCGGGTGCACACGCTGTTATCGTTGGTTTAGGTGGATTAGGCAGCTTAACCGCCCGCTATTTAGCAGGCGCAGGCGTGGGCAACATTACACTTATAGATGGTGACACCGTCGACATTAGTAATTTGCAGCGCCAGATAAGCTACAACGAAATGCACCTAGGAGAGCTAAAAGCCAAGTCGCTTTACAATGAACTGCGTAAAGTGAACTCGCATTTAAACATACAGTTTAAAAGCTTATTTGCTGATAGTAACAACTTACCAACCTTGATTGCATCAGCCACCTGCGTGCTGGATTGCACCGACAACGTTACGGTACGAAGACAGATAAACCTGGCCTCGTTTCGCGCCTCTATTCCGCTTTTTATTGCCGCAGCCAGTGGACTTACCTGGCAAGCGCTGAACTTGCCTCAAAACTCAACCACCTGCGGTTGCTACGAGTGTTTAGTGAATAATGTTGCCGTACGCGAAGATTGCGTTAGCAAAGGTGTACTGGGCCCCGTTGTAGGCATGGCAGCGTGCCACCAAGCTTCCCAAGCTTTGTTATTTCTGGCAAGAGGCTTCGATTCCGATATTAAATGGGGCCATTACGTAAACGCCCATGCAGGCCAAGGTACGCTTCAAAGTTTCAAGCTTCCCCCCTCTCCTTCTTGTGAGGTATGCCAATGACCCAAATTAATATCAACGTGAACAATCAACCAATGAGCGTGATTTCTCCTATATCACTTAGTGAATTAATTGCTCTTAAACAATTGAAAGACGAAGGCACCGCCGTTGCCAAAAATGCCGCCATTATCAGCAAGAATGAATGGCCAACAACCTACTTAAGTAACAACGATACCGTGGATATCTTCACCCTAGTGGCAGGAGGCTAAAATGCTAACACTCGCAAATCACACCTTCCCTTCCCGCCTGTTAACTGGCACTGGCAAATTTAGTAACCCAGACACCATGAAAAGCGCGGTACAGGCAGCCAAGAGCAGCATGGTGACCTTGGCAATGAAGCGTGTCGCCAGCCATAGTTCACAAGATGAAACGCTTTCGGCATTAAAAGCATTGGGCGTTACTCTTTTGCCGAATACGTCGGGAGCGAAGAACGCAAAAGAAGCCATATTCGCCGCCGAACTTGCATACGAAGCATTAGGTAGCCCTTGGGTGAAGCTGGAAATTCACCCAGACCAACGCTACTTGTTGCCCGACCCCATCGAAACCCTTCTTGCCGCAGAGGCACTGGTTAAAAAAGGGTTTCACGTTTTGCCCTACTGCGGAGCAGACCCCGTTTTATGTAAACGCTTAGAAGAGGTAGGCTGCGCTGCCGTTATGCCATTGGGCGCGCCTATTGGCAGTAATCAGGGCTTACAAACCAAACCCTTTTTGCAAATTATTGTTGAGCAAGCGTCGATACCCGTCATTGTAGATGCAGGCATTGGTAAGCCAAGCGAAGCTATGGCGGCCATGGAGCTGGGAGTAGACGCAGTACTGGTGAATACGGCCATCGCCACCGCTAAGGACCCAGTTGCTATGGCAGCAGCTTTCGCAAGCGCCGTAGAAACGGGGCGAAAAGCCTTTGAAGCTGGACTTGGTGCTACCAGCAGTTTTGCCCAAGCCTCTAGCCCGCTTACCGCCTTTTTGGAGCCGGCGGTATGAAGGTAGCGCAGGCATTAATGCAGCAAGACTTGTCGCATGTGGCTATGTCGATAAACAGCAAAACAGCAGGCGACGTAGAACGAGCGCTAGGTAAAGATACACTTTCTTTGGACGACTTCATGGCGCTGATCTCTCCCGCTGGCGCTATGTACTTAGAAGCCATGGCCTATCGCGCAAAAGCAATTACTCGCCATCGCTTTGGAAATACCATGCAGCTGTTTGTGCCTTTGTATTTATCAAACTTGTGTGCCAACGAATGTACCTATTGCGGCTTTACCATGAGCAACAAAATAAAGCGCAAAACCCTGTCTATAAGCGAAGTGTTAACCGAAATTGAAGCCATTAAAGATTTAGGCTTTTCACAGGTGTTACTGGTTACTGGCGAACATGAAACCAAAGTGGGGATGGAATATTTTGAGCAAACACTAAGCGCCATTCGCGAAAAGGTGAGCTACCTTATGATGGAGGTACAACCTTTAAAGCGCGAGCAATATGAAACCTTGAAGCACCTGGGCTTAGACGCGGTGTTAGTGTATCAAGAAACCTACTCACCGCAGCATTACGCTAATTACCACACTCGAGGTAAAAAACAGGACTTCCTATGGCGCTTAGAAGCCAGCGATCGCATAGGGAAAGCCGGCATTGATAAAATAGGCATTGGCGCACTACTGGGTTTAGGCCACTGGCGGGTTGATAGCGCCATGACCGCCCTTCACGGCAAGTTAATACAGCAACACTACTGGCAAAGCCGTGTCTCTATTGCTTTTCCGCGCCTTCGTAGCTGTGAAGGTAACAGCACTGGCGGCAACGCCCTCACCAACAGTAAACTCCCTAACGAGCGAGATCTGCTGCAGCTAATATGCGCCCACCGCATTTTTAACCCACAAGCAGAACTCTCGCTGTCTACCCGAGAGTCGGCAGTATTTCGGGATGGCGTAATGCCGCTTGGCATAACGTCTATGAGTGCAGCGTCGCAAACACAGCCTGGCGGTTACAGCGCCCCATCGAAGGCACTAAATCAATTCGATATTGACGACAACCGATCTGTATCAGATGTCGTGAGCGCACTTTCAATGAAAGGACTGGAACCCGTATGGAAAGACTGGATGCCGTTTACAGAACGTGTTTAAGCGCAAGAATACCTGTATTTTTCGTTTGAAAACTCGCGCTAAAATAGCGCACTTTTAATGGATTAATCGATTAGTTTTTGTAAGGGAAAATAAGAGAAAATTTGTTTTGCTTTCGTGCAAAACCCTCCGTACAATCCGCCCAAATTTTAGCCAGACACTTTACCTATGCGTCTGGCTTTTTTGTCTCATTTATCTCATATTAGATTTATCAAAACTAAAGGGCAGTGCGTTGGATACCGTTGAATTTATTCAAATTCGTAGATTTATAGTGAAGCTAGGCAAAATGCTGCACAAGTACGGTACCCCTGCGTTCCGACTTGAAGCTTACCTAGGTGAAGTCGCTAAGTATTTAGGCGTACACGCTTCATTTATTTCAACGCCAACTTCACTGACTTTTGTTATCTGGAGTGACCGTCACGAAGACGAATATAACCACGCTGCGCGTTTGCTTCCAGGCGAACTAGACATGAACGCGTTGTCGCTCACCGATGAACTGGCCAGCGAACTGCTGTCGGGCAAATTAACCTTAAGTGAAGCTGACAAGCGCTTAAATGAAATAGATGCCATGGGCAGCCCTTATGGTAAATGGGTTACAGGCGTTGCTTTTGCTATGGCCACCGGCGCGTTTGCTATGCTAATGGGTGCAAGCTGGAGTGAAATTGGCTGGTCGGGTGCTCTGGGTATTGTGGCTTATCTTTGGACCTTATGGGCACAGCAGTCTAAACGCGTAAACTTGATGCTAGAGCCTGTCACCGCGTTCGTTGGCGGCATTCTTGCCTGTGCTATTGGTCAATACGTTGACCCTGGCATTAACATTCCGCTGGTTGTGCTTTCATCGGTCATTGTATTTGTACCCGGACTAGCGCTAACAATGGGCCTTGCCGAGCTTTCATCGCGAAACATGGTGTCGGGCACGGCTCGTACTATGGACGCCATCATGCAGCTGTTTAAGCTGTATTTCGGTGCTTTTTTGGGTGTATCAGTGGGCTTTAGTGCGTTTGGTGAAAACGTGTATACCCCTGCAGAATCGCTGCCTTACTGGGCTACTTGGCTAGCGGTATTCTTGCTGTGTATTGCCCTAGTTGCAATATTCAGAACGCGTATTAAGCACATTCCATGGGCATTGGCAGCAGCATTTATTGCCTACAGTGCTACCGCATGGAGCTCTGACTACATGAGCCCTGGGCTAGGTGCATTCGTGGGTGCATTTGCGTTAGGCATTTTTGCTAATGCGTTCACCCGAATTGCTAACCAACCCGCGACCATTGTGGCTATGCACGGACTTATAGTGCTGGTGCCGGGATCTAAGACCTATATTGGCTTGAACTCGTTTATGACGGGCCAAGACTTTGTAAAGGCAGACCATTTGGGACAGGAAGTATTTCTTATCTTTATGTCGCTAGTGGCGGGATTAATCTTTGCTAACGTGGTGGTGCCCACTAAAAAGGCGCTATAACGTAAGTACAGTAACCTTATGGGGTTCTCGCTAACTCACCGTTGTTGTAATTTGGCTGCGCACAATCAATAGCGCAGCCTAACAAGCAGGCAAGACACGCTATTTAAGTAACTTGATCAATGCTCGCCCTAAACGGGCGTTGAGCGCTCCCGCAGCAATCGCTTCAGCAGAATTTTCCATAAACTTTGCAGACAGGCTGCCGCCGATTTGATTGGCAACCTCATCGGTAGCTAAGTCAAACACGCCTTGCGCCGCAATGTTTTGCGCCAACACTTTAAGCAACTTCCAGTTGCCTGCTGTACTTGGCCTTAGCCCATACACGCGGGCCATTCGACGAATGGTACGAAAGCTAATCCATACCACAGCAAAAGTTTGAATAAGATTATTTGGGCTTATAAACGCAAGGCTTCCGGCGGTCACCGACTCTTTATTCAGCACCTTGTGCGCCTTTTCCTGAACAGGTTTTAGTACCGTGTCTTCGTACAGGCCTAATCTTTCTGGGCCTGACATGTCGTCTTGAAGTTGCTGCTTATAACGGTCGAAACAATGCGCCGCGTAAGACCCTCGCGAAAAGCGTTTGCCGTGCTGGCTTAGCACGCGATCAATTTTCTGTGGCGATGCTTCTGTTCCCGCTGATGGATTTTGTTTCGCTGAAGTCTCTTTCTGCGCTGAAGGCTCTGTCCCATTACTAGCCAGCAAATCTCGGATAACGCTTGCATCTTCCATCGCCGTATTTACTTGCTTGTAGCCTCTCCACTCTTTAAAACTCAAAAAGCTAAAGCAGCTAACAAACGCAACTAATAGCGCGCCTAGTACACCTGTACCGATGGGGTGCTCGGAAACGTTTGCCGCAAGGGTGGTATAAGCTTCAAATACGAAAAACCCAATTAATGAAACCACGCCAAACCCTAATGTTGCCGCACCTAACGACAGGCCACCTTTTTTTGTATCCACTTCCCATACATCCTCAGTAACTTGTTGCGGAAGTTTGGTTTCAGGCTGCGCTATGTCTAAGGTTTGTGTTTTAACTTTGGTTTTGTACTGCGGTTTTGTTACCGCATCCCTTTCATGGTCATTATTAGGTTTACCATAACCAGTCACCGCATTATGCTGCTCTTCCTCACCGACACCGCCGTAAATTGCATCGCTTCTAAGCGTAGACTGGCTTGTTTCTTCTGGGCTTTCGTCAAATGTATAAGGTTTATCGCTCATTCTTACTCTCCTTTGCCCAGTAAAAACTGAAGCAATCTATCTACGCCCTTACCCGCTAAAATACGCGCCTTAAAATCGCTAGGTACACTCACATCAGGTACTGGAAAGTGGCTACCCTCTTCCATCTCTTTCAGAGTGCTGGGAATAGGTTCGAACGTAGACTCTACATAGCGGCCATCAGTGTCTTTATAACGAATAGCATCATCATTACTACCTTCGTCGGTTACTTGCATGCTAGACACTAAAAAATGCTCGAATTGTATGGGTTTACCGTCAAACCGTGCTCTCGCCCCTTCGGTTATCTGGGTAAGTAAATTAAGTAAGTTAGCGCGCTGACTTACAGGCACTAAATCAGACTTAGTGGCCACAAACGCCACTCTGCCTATTTGTTCTTTTTTCAGCACATTGCGTGAAAACCACGTGCTTTGCCCGTACACAAAGGTGTCGGCCAGATGACTAAGAGTTTCCTTTAACTGATACAAATGCTGTCTGCTGTGGTTAAGCCCTTCAAACAAATCGACAAGAATAATTTGCTTGTCGGTTTCTTTGAAAATGGACTGCTTCAGCGGCGTTAACCACCCACTTTGGAATTTAGCAAAGTGCTTGTCGAATATTTTAAACCAAGGATGTGATACATCGCTGGTGATGCTAGACGGAAGCGGCGTAAAACCAAAGGCCTGCCAATCGAAGTCGCTCGATTCCAATAAAAAACTGCCCGGTTGAAGAAGAGATATGCCGTTGGCCTTCGCGTCTACTAAATAATCGCGATAGGCATTAACCAGCAGCTGAATACGTTGTTCGGTTGGCTCTTGCTCAAAATCAAACTGATTAACAAACGCTTTCCACTGGTTGGCAAAATACTGCTGCGGCCCACTGCTAAGCTGAGCCCACGCAGAGTCTGACCAATGAGCATAGGTTTTACTTAGCATGGGAATGTCGGTCACCCATTCTCCAGGGTAATCGATAAACTCAAACACCACATCGCTATGAGGCAGTACATGACGCTTCAATGAGGCGGTTTCTTTTAAACGCACCACCAGCTTAAAACCGAATGCTTCTTCGGTGGCTTTAGGCCATTGGCCGTTTTCAAGATCAGCAATGTTCTGTATATGCGGGAACGGTTTGTAGCCTTCAATGGGCTCTATGCGCATATCAAGCACTTGGGATGGCGGCAAATAACGTAGCAAAGGCAAACACGCATAGCCCTCTTCACTACGGCTTTTCAGCATAGTGATAAGGCTGGTGAACAGCATAGATTTACCGCTTCGACTTAGCCCAGTAATGGTGAATCTGTGAGTTTCTTTGTTAAACACACTGCTAAGTTTGTCGCCAGTTAGCGACGCCATTGCCCGAGTCTTGTCAAAAAGCGTAGCGATATTTTTTTGCATTATTTTGTTTGTATTCTGCCTTTGCAGTTCCTATTCCCTTAAACCTAAACCTTTAAAAATAATACCCAGAGAGTGCGGCCTATACATTATTGCCCTCTCGTTATTATAGATATGACTATAGGATTAATGAGGTTATTAAGGGGGAAAAGCAAGGGCAGTGCCAGCTAAACACGACGCTTCGTAAATAAGTAACACTAACGACGGCTAATAAACTAATGCTCGCGAGTCTTATTGAATAGCTTTTTCTTTATGCGATTTTTACTGGAATGCCAGTGATTCTTAGGTTTGCGCGGCGCGTTTTCAATAACGTGTTCAAAATCGATATCCGACTTTTTGGTGGGCGGAACGTGAGCACAAAAGAATGTATCAATATGTGACTGGGCCAGCTTCTTTAAGCTTTCGCGGTATTGGTTTGGGTGACATAACGGATATGGCGGTACTAGTTCACCTTTCACCTGTACCAATACATCGGCAATGTAAGCCTGCTGCGTGGGAATGTGCTTTAGCGTTAAATCGTGGTCGGTATGGCCCGGCGTGTACATAACCTGCCAGTCAGGAAAACCGGGCAGTAACTGATTGTCGGCAAGCGTCATATCTGGCGCTAGTATTGGGTTGTACCAAATAGGCATTCTTGGCTTGCCAATACGATTGGCCACCCACCAGGTTAGCAACAAATCTATGCCGTGAGCAGTACGCCCAGCAAACCCAGCATACCAATTAATCGCTTTGGGATGAGATGCCACCTGCGCACCAGTACGTTCACGTAGTTTAATGGCGCCTCCGGCGTGATCTGGGTGCATATGTGTAACCACAATCAGCTTTAAGTCACTTAACGGACGACCTAAGGTTTGCGTAATATATCGACACACGTTGTTTACATCGGCGCGGCTACAGCCATCAAGCAATAGCAACCCCTTGCTGTCTTCAACAAGATAAATATGCTGTATGTAGCCTGCAAGTGTGTGAATATTCATTACTGCTTCCTTTTCACCAAAACACGCGCCAACCGTGGTATCTGACATACCTCATGTACGCTAGCACTAAACCCCGCTAATCGCTGGCAAAGTGTGAGCTGCGTGATAATGCCTATAGCGCTGAATCCTATCAGAACCTATCTGGTAAGACCAGATTCAGCGAACAAGTGTAGCATTAAATTGCGTAACCACATTAGCCCGGGCTCGCCTTCCTGCTGGCTATGCCAGTAAAGGTGTGTTTCCAACGCGGGAAGCTGATACGGCAGTTTGGTGCTAATCAGGTTGTCATCGCTTACCGCATCAGCCACAGAGCCTGGCAAAGTTAACAAAGCGTTAGTGCTAGCCACCACATCTGCAGCGGCGCGATAGTTTTGGCAGCGCCATAATGAAGGACGGCTTATACCTAGTTGCTGCAGCGCAATTTCTTCTACCGACGCCCCTTTTGCCCGGTTCGACACCGTTATATGGCGTGCCGCCACATACTTTTTCTTATCTATATTTTGTGCCAGCGGGTTTTGCTTATTCATAAGCACCTTGTAGGTGTCGCGGCGCAATAGTGAGTGAGAAATGGGCGCGGCAACAGCGCGACCAATATCAATGACAAGGTGGAGGTTTCGATTTGTTAAGTCTGCCAGCATTGTATCTCGATGTAAGCGAGTGCTTACTATTTCGACATTAGGTGCTTGTTTTTCAAGGGTTGAAAGCAGGACAGGTAAAACGCCTAATTCAAGAGACTCTTGCATGGCAATAACAAAGCGCTGATGGCTGTGTAACGGGTCGAAGTCGGCAAACTCCCCCAATGCTTTTCGAATATCGCTTAAGGCTTTTAGAATAGCGGGCGCTAACCGTTCGCAGGCCGCAGTAGGCAACATGCTTTGTTTTTCTTTAACAAAAAGTGGGTCGCCCAAAATATCCCTAAACCTGCGCATGGCATGGCTAACGGCCGATGGCGTAATGTGAAGCGCTTCAGCTACGCGGGTCATATTCCTATGCTGCCAAAGCGCTTCAAAAACCTTTAGCAGGTTTAGATCCAACTTCTCGAATAGTCTATTTTCGAACATTGCCACCACCATGAATGAGATTCACACCATTTAAGTATTATATTTCATTTCATTCACTTAACAACTTTCTCTACTATGCGTTTAACGAACAGTTATCGCACGCTTTAGAGACAGCCCCTACATTTTAACTTGCGGCGACCCAAATGCGAGATGCGAAGCAATTACTCTCTATATTTAATTAGTACAAATTCAACGAATGTAAAAAGGTGCCCTATGGATTTTTCACATAACGACAAAACCAAAGCCTTACTAGAGAAGCTCGATAATTTTATAGCCGAGCATATAGCGCCAATTGAAGATGAAGTTTACGACTTTCACCACAAAGAGAATAATCACGGCGACTGGAAAACCTGGAAGCTGCACCCTGGTACTGAAGCGCTTAAAGCTAAAGCGCGTGAAGCAGGGTTAGCCAACCTGTTTTTGCCCGATGCCGAGCTAGGCCAGGGTCTTACCACGCTTGAATATGCACCTATGGCAGAGCGCATGGGAAAATACCTCTTTGCACCAGAGATTTTTAACTGTAATGCGCCTGATACCGGCAATATGGAAGTGCTGTATCACTTCGGCAACGACGCCCAAAAAGAGAAATGGCTTAAACCATTGCTTGCAGGTGAAATACGCTCAGTGTTTGGTATGACAGAGCCTGATGTTGCTTCGTCTGACGCCACCAATATGGCCGCCACCATTATTGAAGATGGCGATGACGTAGTCATTAACGGTAAAAAGTGGTGGTCGACAGGGTTAGGCCATCCTAATGCTGCTATAACTATATTCATGGGCTTATCTAATCCTGATAACGACAAGCACAGTCGCCACAGTATGGTCGTAGTGCCGCTTGATACACCGGGAATTACCATTAAACGCATGCTAGATGCCTACGGCGATTTTGATGCGCCTTACGGCCACGGGGAGATGCATTTCGATAATGTGCGCGTGAGCAAAGACAACCTAATTATGGATTTAGGCAAAGGCTTTGCTATTGCACAAGGGCGCTTGGGCCCGGGCCGTATTCACCACTGCATGCGCGCTATCGGCATGGCAGAAAAAGCGCTAGAGCTTGCACTTAAACGCGGTCACGAACGGGTTGCGTTTGGTAAACCAATCATACGCTTAGGTGGCAACTTAGAACGGGTAGCAGATGCTCGCATGGCTATTGAGCAAGCGCGTTTGCTTACGCTTCACGCCGCATGGAAAATTGATAATTTAGGCGTTAAGCATGCTATGACCGAAATCTCAGCCATTAAAGTGGTGGTGCCGAATATGCTACAAAACGTGGTGGATATGGCATTACAAATTCACGGCGGTGCGGGTATGTGTAGCGACTTCCCACTAGCGCGATTTGCCGCTGGCGCAAGAGCCCTTCGGTTAGCTGATGGCCCTGACGAAGTGCATAAAGGCATGGTGTCACGACTAGAGCTTAAGAAGTATCAGTAGTTATAATTGATACAAAAAATGCGGCTTCATTAAGCCGCATTTTTTATAGGTTAAACAGCTGCACCAAACAGCGCTAGTTGCCTTCTTCCCGCTGCTTTATTTTACGGTGGATAGCATCAAGCTTTTTGAAGCTTTCCCATAACTCTGGGTGTGTTGCGATTAATGCTGCAACATGGTCGTGATTTTCTTCACGCGTATTTTTGGTAAGAAATTTAATGTCGTCATCATGAGGTAATAGACCAAAGTTGATGTACGTATTATCGCTAGTCGACGTGTTGCTGGCTTTTTGTATCATCATGGACCTGTAAGACTTCAAATACCTAGGCTCGCAATGCTTACGCACAATTTGGCTACCGGTGGGCTTACTGCGATGACATATCATGTCAAATTTAGCAACGTTGTTAATTTCGTTGTAGAGCTCCAAAAAAGCAAAGCGTTCTTTCTCAAAAGCTGTTACGAGTTGAGGCGTTGTTTTCTGCCCCACAACATCGATTCGCTCTACTTTCTGCTTATCTAACTGGGCCATTGCGTGGCCACTGGTTAACGAAAAAAGCGCTAAAGCAGCGCTTAGTGCGAAATGTTTTTTAAGAATACGGTTCATTTTAATTCCTGTGATTTTCATGAATTAGTCTTCGTAAACTTCTTCTTTACGCTGCTCAATGCGCTGGTGAATAGCGTCTAGTTTAGTAAAGCTATCAAATAGTTCTGGATGGGTGGCAATCAACGCTGCAACATGCTCGAAAGCATCTTCTCTCGTGTCGTTAGTAAGAAAGCGAATATGGTCATCGCTGGGTAAGCGGTTAAAATCGATTCCCGGGCCAGTAGACGAGACTTGCATCATCATTGAACGAAAGTCTTTCACATAACGCGGTTCGCAACTTTTACGGGCAATTTGGCTTCCAATTGGCTTGTGGTATTTACAGATTACGTCGAACTTTGCGACCTCATTAATGCTGTTATACAACTCTAGGAACTCGAAACGCTGCTTGTCGAATGCACGCTTCAGTTGGGGAGAAGTTTTCTCACCTACTACGTCGATTGTTTCGTAGCTTTGTTTATCGGTCTGTGCGGCGAGGTGGCCGCCAAGAAAAACACCTAGCGTTAGTACTGACAACTTAACGGCATTTGGGAACACTTTGTTTAAGTGTTTATTCATTTGAAACTCCATCTTCTGAACGTTTTAAAACAATAGCAACTGGTCTAATTTTAATCAATTAATAAAAATTTAAATTAAGAGTCTAGGAAAACTGTTCCATTAGTAATGAATCACAAACAAAAAATGCGGCCTAAGCCGCATTTTAATTATTCATGTTTTGGTTCATATTAGAACGTATATGATGCACTCAACTGAGCGTTGATCCCCGCACCGTAGTAACCAACCGTATGTAGGCTGTTAATGTACTTCTTGTCGAAAATATTGTTGATGTTCATGCGAACGGTGAAATCTTCTGTAAACGCATGTGAAGCATAAACGTTGCCTAAGAAGTAAGCGCCCTGCTTAACATTGTAGTCAACGTTGCTAATTTCAGACTGCCATCTACCACCAAAACCTACTTCAATTTCTGGCGCTTGCGGCACGGTGTAACCTAGTTGGAACGTCACTACATCACGTGGTGCCCATAGGTTAGCGTCGTTACCTTGCTCGTCTTCTACATCAATGTTGGTGTAAGACGCGTTAATGCGTAGATCATCAGTTAACTGACCCGCTAGCTCAATCTCAAAACCATCAGACTCTACCGATACGCCTTTGTAGTAGTACTGAAGAGTTTCAGGGTTAGTACCTGCATATGCTGCCAAGTTATCTTGTTCAGCGGTGAAGTAAGCGAAAGTTGTTAGTAGTCTGTCGTCGAACCACTGTGCCTTGAAGCCCGCTTCAAAGTTCTTACCCTTAGTTGGGTCAAGGTATTGGCCGTTTACGTCATACTGTTCTTGTGGCTGGTACACGTCAGAGTAGCTCACGTAAGCATTAACATCTTCTGTTACCGCGTAAGTCGCACCAACATAAGGGCTGGCTTCGCTTTCTGAGTTATCGATAACCGCGCCCGCGTTTTGGCCAGTACGCTCGAAGTCGATCGCGTTAAAACCAGCGATGATGTGCATTGCGTCTGTTACGCTGAATCGAGCAGAGCCGAAGTAACGCGTTAGTGTTTGCTCAATATTTGAGTACTCAGACACACCTAACCATTCTGGCTCAGCAATCGCATCTAAGCCGTACGGGAATGCTGGTGTTGGGCCGTATGCAGGAGTAGTAGCGTAGTCAAACGCATGAACAAAAGACACGTCGTCGCTAGTAGCGTGACTTACACCAAAATTAACTTCATGGCTGCGACCAAACAGCTCGAAATCACCGAATACACGGCCTTCTAACAGGTGAGAGTCAATTTCAGAATCGTAACGACCTGGCCAGCCAACTAAGCCTAGGCCAGTCTCTTTATCAATGGCACCGTAAGCATAAAACAGCTTACTTTCATCTTCGTAACCACGGAAGTTATAGCTAAGTAGCAATTGCCAATCGTTGTCGAACTCATAGTCTAGCTCAACAAAGGCGTTAGTGGTTTCAGTATCCCACTTGGTCCATTCTTGCGTAGTGGTGTCATTAATATCCCACTCGGCTTGCGTACCGTCGGTATAGTTGAATACTAGCCCGCCCCACGTGTTGCCGTCGGTATTGGCATCTTGGTATGACAAACCGAAGGTTATCGTAGCGTTATCCGTGAGCTGACCGTCAATAACGCCGTATACAAAGCCGCGATCGTTTTCTAAACCATCTAGGTGAGACTCTTTATCTTCAAAGCTACCTACTACACGCGCCGCCCAGCTGCCGTCTTCTGTAAGCAGCATAGAGTAATCGCCTTGAACACGCTTGAAGTTGTAAGAGCCAATGCTTGCACCCACTTCGCCGCCTTCTTCGTTAGTAGGACGCTTGCGCACATAGTTGATGGTACCTGAGGCGTTACCTACACCAGTAAGCAGGCCGTTCGCACCACGAATAACTTCAATTTCTTCGTAGCCGTAAGCTTCAACCGAACCGATAACAATACCCCAGTCGTTAGGCAGGCCTACACCATCAATTTGGGTGTTTTTAATTTCAAAACCACGTGCGGTGTAGTTAGTACGGTTAGTTTCCCACTCTTCTACGTTAATACCTGGTGCTAGCTTTAGCGCGTCATTAATGTTGAACGCCCCGAACGACTGCATAAGGTCTTCAGAAAGAATACTGATAGACTGAGGCGTTTCGCTGATTTCCATGGTTAAGCCAGTTGCACCGCGGCTAACACGGTTTTGGCGAACACCTACAATACGAATTTTTTCTACGTCTGCTTCTTTAACTTCTACTGTATCGCTTTGAGTTGTTTGCGCATTTACCGACAAAGCAAACGCGATAGGCGTTAGTGCAAATAAACTGCTTAGTTTCATGGTTTTCTCTGTTACTTGGTTATGAAGGGTTAAGAACTTTACGACGGGGGAGTATAAGATAAATTAAAGCTAATTTAAATGATAATTATTGCTATTTAAGTTTTTAAAAAGAAATTTTACAAAATGGTAAAGGTCGTCTTTCCAATACTCTTGAGCTGAAAAGGTTAGCTTGTATTTGCTATACAAATGAATTAGAAGTAGAGGTTCTTAATGGACTTACGAATAAGTTAAAGGTTTGACGACTAATATAACGTACTACTCGGCCAATGCATCAGCATTAGTGAAACAATACGACAGTATTCCTTTTGAGACTGTTCACAAAGACTGGCTAAAAGCTATACCTAAAGAAGGAATGGTACTTGATGTGGGTGCAGGCTCCGGTCGGGATGCTCGCTATCTAGCTGCGAAAGGCCTTAGTGTAGTTGCTGTGGAACCAGCTATAGGTATTCGAGAAATTGCACAAGAATATACTGTTGCAAACTCTATTCACTGGCTATCCGATTCATTACCTGAACTGACCGAAGTTTTTCGCTTACAAACAAAGTTTGACCTGATCCTGCTAAGTGCAGTTTGGATGCATATCACGCCGTCGGAGCGAGAGCGCTCTTTTAGAAAGCTATCCTCATTACTGAAACCCAGCGGAAAACTAGTTATATCTTTACGCCATGGCAGTTGCGCTGACGAACGCACTATGTACCCTGTTTCAGCAGATGAACTGGCTAAGTTTGCAAGTCAATTCGGGCTTTCCTATCGACTACTTACTCCTGAAAAATCGAACGATGAGTTGGGTCGTACAGACGTTCAATGGCAAACGGTTTTACTTACACTTCCCGATAACGGAACAGGCGCATTTCCTTTAATTAGAAACATCGTAATAAACGACAGTAAATCCTCAACATACAAGGTTGCACTTTTACGGACACTACTCAGAATAGCCGAAGGACATCCGGGCGCGGTTATAGAACAAACTAACGAACACGTAATTCTGCCTGTTGGATTAGTAGCCCTTTATTGGTTGAAGCTTTATAAACCGTTAATTGATAAGTTCGAAATGCAACAAAACAGCAACTCTAGTAGAGGGTTGGGGTTTATTAAAACTGACGGTTGGCAGCAAATTACAGCCTTTTCTAGTAATGATTTTTATATTGGCGCGCACTATTCAGATAGTGCAACGGTGCAAGCGATTTACCGAACTCTAAAAGACATCGCTTCTACTGTAAAAAACATGCCCGCTAAGCACACCACGTTGCCTGGCACTGATATAGGTGTTTTTCATGTAGAGCTTAATCAAACTCGAAAACCTAAAAGCGATTTGTTACTAGACTTCCAGTTTTTGTCTTCGTTAGGAAAGTTCTATGTGCCCGTGCATATTTGGGATTCGTTAACTCAGTTTAGCGTGTGGATAGAGCCGACATTGATTAACGAGTGGTCATCTTTAATGGCAAGTTATGGTTTAAACAAACAAAGGCCGTTTACTAAAGTTGATTATCTTAATGCCCTTCGGTGGGAAGACCCAGAACGCTCTACTTCTAAAATTCGAAAACGGGTTAATGAGTTACTTACTAATGAAGGCGTTGCATGCTGCTGGTCTGGAAAGCGGCTAAAACTTTCTGGCTACGCTATCGATCACGCATTTCCTTTTGCGAGATGGCCCAATAACGACCTATGGAATTTACTACCGACCCAATCGGGCATAAACGCTCGCAAATCCGATAAATTACCCACAGGATTGAAGCTTGCCAACTCTCGCGACCTAATTATTTCGTGGTGGAAACAAGGCTGGCAAAACAATAAAACTGAGTTTTTCAGTCAAGCAAACTTGGCCCTACCTAACCTTAAGCCCAATAACGCAAACTTTGATGACGTGTTTGAGGCGTTCGCTCTGCAACGTGACCGTATTAAGGCATTGCAGCAGTTGGAGGATTGGCGATAACATTGGAAAATAGTTTATTGAAACTTAATTCTAAACCAGCGTCGAAAATCACCGTTCAGCGCTCCGATATTTCTACCGTATAATCGCTGAATATCGCTCATGGAAATCTCTTCACAGCCATTTTCGCTTTCTAACAGCAAAAGTCGGCTCATAAAGTCTTGGTTGTCGCTCATTAGAAAAGCAACGAAAGCCCAACTAGAAGCATAGAATTGATGCGGATCTTTGCGCCAACTGCTCTCCGTCCCTTCAAAGAGTGTCGTCAATGCTAGCGGCTGATTACTTTTAAAATGATTAACCCATGCGCTGTTCGTCAAACTTCCCGGGGTTTCTGAATATTCCGCCATTCCTTCATTCAACCATTTCGCCACTTGGCCATACCAATATCGATTAATGGTATGCATTACCTCATGCGTTATAGTTTGGAGCGTTTCCTTATTATCCCGAATTAAAATGGCAGATTCATTTCTGCCCGAAGAATAAAAGCCTGTGCTTGTGGGTGTAGAAAGATTAAAGCGCTTACTGTATTTTTCATACTCACCTTTATCACTAAAACTCCTTATGTTAGCTACAACAGGAACCATTGATTCTGTAGGTGTAACTGGCGCAAAAGCATCTAATGCTTCTTGTACTTTTCCTCGTACCGCGCGCTGAACGTCAAACGGTAAATTATGCGAGAGAAAGTTAAGCGAAATAACCTCTGGGTTAATTATTTTGGCTACTTGTACTGAAGTATTACTGTTCAGCTTTCTAGGAGAGTCACTTATATGCTTAACGCCTTTCCCATCTGTCCATGTATAAATGATCTTTCTCTCGGGTGGTTTTATCTTGTCTAAACATTTATGAGTGTGTGGAGCTGCATGCTCATCAAACCCTGTATTGCTTAGCTTAGATTTGACTTCAGAATATGTTTCAATTTCTAAACCCCTCTGTGCTTGAGAAACATCTGTGGGGGAATGTGGCGTACGACGTAATAGACTTTTATGATCGCTTTTGTCATAAAGTTTGGCTTCTACAAACTCAAAGGCAATGTTAAGAAACTGAGGTAGTTCAAAGTTGTCTCTCGCGAAATACAAAACCCCTAAACTATTGATAGTTAAAACACTTGTGACTATAAAAAACTTTGAGCCAATTCCATTTTTGCTTGCCATGCTATCCCTTCAACACCTTTACATAACTTGATTTACTATCACAGTACAACGCCTCGCAAGAATCAAAAATTTACCAATCTAAATAGGTTTGAATTTCTATACATAGTTATTAATCGAAAACACTGATAATTCCGAAACAACCTTAAACTGCCTAACAGACGCTATGTTTATGTCAAAGTAACCACGAAGCCTCTTAAGTACAATTTACTAAGCTGACTTAGCAACATTGTGAGGCTAGATAAATTCTCAAGGATGAAAATGAAGAAGACGATCGCCTTAGCTCTATTTATGCTTGCCGCTACAAATTCAGTTGCCAACTCTAAATTTAGACCTTCCAAATACCAATGCTCCGGTATAGAAAAGCGTATAGACACAATTAACTCCAGGATGCGTGCTGGTTACAGTATGAGGGAAGGCGAACAATTGAAGGAGCAACTGCGAAGTCTTAAAAAGCAGCGATATGAATGCAAAAAGAAGGGGTTTTCAGTTGACTGAGAGTATAACCGACTTTGAACTTGAACCTATGACCTTTGCCTCCGGAGTGAAAAGCCATTGCTCAGCTTTTCATTGGTTAACCCTTAGACGGCCGATCAAGGCTTTCATCATTGTCGAAATAAAGCTGGCTTAGTCGGCTTTTCTTTATATTGTAGGTGGGCTGGCATATGTAGGCGCTGTTCACGCCGACTTAAACCGTAAGGACATTAAGCTATACGGCTTCCGTATTGCTGAACCACAGCATGACGGGACACCTCATTGGCACATGCCTGTTTTCTTAGAGCAACACCAATCGAACGAGTTTAAAGCCGTTATCGAACACTATGCACTTAGAGAAGATGGTGATGAAGCAGGCGCCAAGAAATATCGTTGTGATTTTAAAGATATTGATTATTCAAGAGACAGTGCAACGGGTAGAAGCATGGGCTAGTTGTTGGGGCATACGTCAGTTTCAACAATTAGGTGCAGGGGCTGTTACTGTATGGCGCGAACTGAGAAGACTTAAAGCGCTCTGCAATGAAAATGAAACCTTCAATGGTATTTTCGAAGCAGCAGATAGCGGTAAATGGGCAGAGTTTGTAAAACTTATGGGGGGCGTGTTTTGTAAGCGCAAAGACCAAGCTATTCGCCCTCTTTACAAAGAAAAGCTCGATACAGAAACAAGTAAACTTAAACAAAGTTACTTTGACGGAGAGGTTTCAATTTCGCTTCGAGGAATAAAGCTAGGTGAGAAAGGAGTTATTACTAGAATTCACGAATGGCGCTTAGAAAATCGTGGTACTAGAGCCGCATAGCGGCTCAGATGCTTTTACTTGGAGTTCTGTAAATAAGTGTACGGATGACATATTCGCAAAATAAGTAAACAGCGGACACTAATTTAAATTTCTGATAGCTTTGCCAAAAGGGAATATGAAATACAATTATGTTTTTTACTTCGAGCAGGTCCTTTTAAAAAAACTAGGCCCTGAAGATTAGTTTATTGGAGAAGAGATGGAGCTAACAAGGGAAGTTGCATATAAAGCTATTGCTGAATTTTTCTCAATTGAAAAACCATTTGTTTTGTTCGGAACTGGAACGTCGTGCGCACTTGATTTAAATTTTGGTATGCCGGCATTAGAGCGTTACCTCCGCTCTGAGCTAGCTTCTGGATTAACAAAATCGGAAGCTAACCAATGGAAGCAAGTTGTAGATGCATTAGACGCATCCACACATGATTTCGAATCCGCAATGGATTTCATAAATGATGATTTCTTAACCAACCGGATAGTCGAACTTACGGCAAGTTTTATCGCTAAATTTGACGCTATCTATGCACACAAGATTTTGCTTCGGTTGAAAGAGTGGCCTGCTGGAACAATATTGAAAAAGTTGGTTGAGAGTCTGCCCCAAGCAGATAAGCAGTTACATGTTGCGACACCTAATTACGATCTGTTGGCTGAATACGCCTTTGTAGCTAACAGAATTCCATATATTACTGGGTTTTCAGGTGGGTATTGTCGTCGTTTCGACTGGAAAGAAGCTAGAAAAGCAGTTCAGACAGTTCAAAAGGGACTTGGAAAATTAAAACAACCATTAAGAGTTGTTGAGAGTAATCATATCCGGTTACACAAACCACATGGTTCGCTGAATACGTTCGAAGTAGACACTCAGCTAATAGAGTGCGACGGCTGGATACTGAACAAACCCGAGAACGTCACGCGGGCCATGATTACGCCAGGTACGGCAAAGTATAAGAAACTACACAACGATCGAGCTCAATTAGCCGAATACGACAAGGCAGTAAACTCTCATACCAGCTTTTTGTTCCTGGGATTCGGTTTTAACGATTCACAACTGGTCAACAATACTTTCCGACAAAAGCTCGAACAGGACCAGTGCCCTGCTCTTATTATAACTAGAGATTCGAATTCACGGATCGAAGAATGGCTTAGTAGATGTCCTAACATGTGGTTAATTTGCAAGCAAACCGAAAAAGATTACACGAGAATATATAATTCAAAGTTTAAAAACTGGCTTTATATTGATGACAAGGAATTATGGCGATTTGACGCTTTTACCAATGAATTTTTAGGAGGGTAATATGGCTTTATTCACATTCAGCAATGACAGCTACACACTTGGAAATATTCGTGAGGTCGACACTAGAAAAGTCACTATTCTCGTAAACAGTGATAAAGATCTGAGAAAAGCGAGAGTTGGCCAGCTAGTGACTATCCAGTTAAGTGGAGGAACTGAGTGTTGGCTTATAGGTATGATTGACAAGGCAATCAAAGCTGTTGTTGCTCAGCCTGTTGTTCAAGAAGTGCAAGAAGAAGACGATGATGAAGCTTTAGACGCATTCGAAGATAGCGTTGTTAATACAGTAAAAATTACACTTATGGGCGCTGCAAGATGGGATGCCTTCGAGCAGAAGTATAAATTTTCTAGGTCTTTAGATCATGTTCCTGAAATAGACTCGATTTGTTATGTGCTCAAAGACGCTCACTTGGAAGAGTTTATGCACGTTATTTCAGAGAACGGCGCTGATGAAAACTCACTTGAGCTAGGTGCTTATAAACTAAATGAGAATGCGAGAGCATATGTTGACGGAAATAAACTGTTTCAGAGGCATGCGGCATTACTTGGCAGTACTGGTTCAGGGAAGTCATGGACCGTAGCGTCAATCCTGGAAAGAAGCTCAAAGTTACCATCTTCAAATCTTGTTGTTTTTGACATGCACGGCGAATACAAAGAACTATCTTACGCAAAGCAGCTGAGAATACCAGGCCCAGATGAAGTAGATGCAGACGATGACTCCTTGCTATTTTTACCTTATTGGTTACTCAACTCCGAGGAGATACAGTCATTATTTGTAGATCGAAGTGAATTCAGTGCGCATAATCAGGTTGTAGTGGTTCAAGACACTATCACAGAGCAGAAAAAAGCGTTTCTCGACGCCGCTAAAAAAGCAGAACTTTTAAAGTCCTTCACTCTAGACAGCCCTATCCCTTATTCCATTGACAAGGTAATAGAGCAATTGAGATTTCTTAATGAGGAGAAGGTTCAAGGAAGCAACAATAGACTGAAAAACGGGCCATTTAACGGAGAGTTCTCTAGATTACTAGTCCGAATGGCTAGTCGCTTAAACGATAAGCGTTATGGATTTCTTTTCGATAGTCCTGATAAGTACAATCAATATGACTCTTTAAGTATGATCGCCGAAAAGCTAATGGGGTTTGGAAGCAATAAACAAAGTATTAAAGTGATCGATTTCTCGGAGGTTCCTGCTGACATACTACCTATTATCATAGGGCTAGTGGCAAGAATAATATATCAAGTTCAGTTTTGGACCTCTCCGGAAAACCGTAGACCAATTGCTTTTGTTTGCGATGAAGCCCATCTTTACTTACCAAAAAAAGAAGGTAATCCAGTTGAACGCCGTGCCGTCGAAGCATTTGAAAAAATTGCGAAGGAAGGTCGAAAGTATGGTGTTGCACTAATGATCGTGAGCCAAAGGCCTTCAGATGTCAGCACAACTATTCTCAGTCAGTGCAACAATATCATCTCACTTCGGTTAACTAATGCCGATGATCAAGCCACAGTGCGCAAACTACTTCCGGAAAGTTTAGAAAGCCTGCTGGAGGCTCTACCCATTATGGACGTTGGTGAAGCTATGGTGGTAGGTGATTCAGTTCTTTTACCAAGCAGAATAAAAGTAGACCCACCGAATGAGAAACCTCTAAGTGCAACAATCGATTTTTGGTCGCGCTGGCAAGAAAATGTAAGTAATGCCGACTTTAAAGTCGCTGTAGAAAATATGCGTAAACAAAACCGAGCTAAGCAATCAAAAGAACCTACAACCCCCTAGTTGCAGGTTTAACAAGACTACAAACCTCAAGGCTGCTCTTATTTATAAGAAGGCAAGAGCGGCCGACTTCTAAAAATTCTTCTTGACCATGCAATCAAAACTTACACTCAATCAAAAGTAATAATCTCTGAGGACTCATCAGCAAAACTGCTACACATTTGCTACATATTTCAAATATGAGATTTTCAAGAAAACAGAATCAAGCTACAGCCCTTTAAAAATAGCACTCCTAGCGCAACTCGAACATTAAACCTTTGCCTTCGGAGTGCAAAGCCACCAATCAGCGCCTTATGGGTTTCCCTCAACCAACCTATGAAAACCCTCAATCGCCCTATCAAAGCTTCTAATGTTGTCGAAATAAAGCTGGCGCAGCCGGCTTTTCTTTATTTGGTATGTCGCACAGGCAAAGGCTAGCGCTTCTTTAAAGCGACTAAATTCTTCATCGGACACCTCACGCTGCGATTTTGCGACCCGCTTTTTTGATACGGGTAATTATTGGCGTTAATTGAGTTTATAATACCGGTTAAACCGTTTTTGAATTTCATCGACCAACTTGAGTAGAACATGGCCCATAAAGTACGTTATAAGTTTAAAGGTGTGGCAAAAGAGATAAACTTTTCTTACAGCCGCCATCAAAATATGCATGAAGCCGTGGCCGAAGCTGAGGGAATAGACCTTTCCCAGTTCCTGCAAACTGAACAGCAACTTGCCGCTATTAGTAAAGATAAAAAAACCGTAAGAAACTTCAGAGATATTGAATTTGCAAAAATGGGGTTTTCTGATTTGTACTTTTTAAAAAACGGTCAAGAATGATGGTTGCGCCCTTTCAACACATACTAGGCCTTTGAACTACTTTGCTTTTGAGGATTAACGGCCAAACCTTAACAATGCAGGGCCCGATAGTGTTCGAACCTCTGACTCCGGAGTGCAAAGCTACCAATCAGTGCTTTATGGGTTACCCTCAACCAACCCATGAAAAGCCTCAATCGCCTTATCAAAGCTTTCATCATTATCGAAATAAAGCTGACTTAGTCGGCTTTTCTTGATTTTGTAGGTAGCGCTGGCAAAGGCTAGTGCTTCTCTAAAGCTGCTAAACTCTTCGTCGAACACTTTAAACACCTCGCGCTGAGGTTTTGCCACCCGCGTAATACTCCCATTCACTTCATAATCGAACCCTGCAAATTGAAGACGAGAAAGGGTTTCTTTCCCCAAACGCATGCCGCCTTTTAGGCTTATTTGAAATGCCGCGTCCATTTCTTGAATTTCCTCCATGCTCCAGTGGTTAAACACCCGAATGGCCTTTTTGTACTTTTCCGCCAACCGCTTTTTTAACACGGTTATTCTGGGCTCTAGCGTGGCGTTGTTTTCATTTATTAAAAGCTCAGTGCATTCGTTGCATGCAGGCACGGAAATAAAGTCGGCCTGTAGATGTCCGTCTTGCCAGTCGTGAATGAATTTTATGGGTGGAATAAAGTCTTGCCGCGCAGCTTCGCAGCCGCAGTAAATGCAGCGATTAAAATCAGCCGAATGTACCGCGTGTAGTGGCTGATAGAATTTCTGATAATTCTTAACTGACATTCTGCTACATACGTAAAGTTGAAAGGGTGCAAACGGCGATTACAGTACCACAGTCGCTTTTTTTAGGGTACGCTAATTGTGCTCAGCTAATACAAACGCCTACAAACGCCGCCCGTGTGCGGCGTTTGTTTCATTCAGATACGATAAAAGCTACAACCGCGACGGTCTACTGTGCGGGTCGCCCTCAACGTGGCCTTTTGGCGGTCTTTGTTTAGGCTTTGCGGCAATAGGCGTTTCGCCATCACTCTTTTCGCCTTCTTCATCAATATCCCATGTACCTTCTTCGCTCCACGGGTCGTCGTCGGGGAATTCCCCTATATTGATTTCTTTTACCGAGTAATCGGGCTGGTAACGCATGTCGTAATTGGCCGCCCGCACTATGGCAATACATAACATTAAGGCCACAGCTAATAGCGGAACGCCCCCTATTATCGACGCCGTTTGAAGCGTTTCTAATCCACCTACAAACATAAGCACTATAGGCATAAACGATAACGCGAATGCCCAAAACAAACGGTTCCACCGCAATGGCTCTTCGTCTACTTCTTTTTGCACTACAGCTGCCAGAATGTAAGAAATGGAGTCGAAGGTAGTTGCGGTAAAGATTAGCGCTAACAAGGTGAATACAAAAATGACTATGTAGTCCAATGGCAGCGTGTGTAGCATGGCGAAAATCGCGGCCGTAGGGCTTTCTTGGTTAAGAATACTCACCACGTCTAGCTCACCCGAAAGCTGCAAATACAAGCCATAATTCCCCATTACCATGAAGAATAAAAAGCAGCCCATAGTGCCGAAGAACATGGAGCCCGCCACCATAGTACGAATGGTTCGCCCCCTTGAAATACGCGCGATAAAAAGCCCTACGCTTGGTGCAAATACCAACCACCATGCCCAGTAGAATATGGTCCAGTCTTGAGGGAAATGCGTGTTTTGAAAGCCATTAAATTCGGCAAAAGGCTCTAGCCAGGTAGCCATTTTAATAATGTTGCTAAGTACTCGGCCCAAAGCATCTAGGCCGGTATTGGCCATAAACAACGTAGGTCCCACAACAAATATAAATAATAGCAACCCTATGGCCAGCCAAAAGTTAATGTCTGACAGCAGCTTAATGCCCTTCTTTAAGCCTACATACGCGCTGTAGCCAAAGATAGCAGTACAGGTTACTAGCACCAGAACTTGGGTGGTAAGCGATTTAGGCACGCCGAATAGTTCGTGCACCCCTTCATTTATCATGGGCGCTGCCAAACCTAACGTGGTCGCCCCGCCGCCTAACATTCCGAAGATAAAGCTGACATCGATAATTTTACCCAGCCAGCCGTGAGCCATTTTCTCGCCAATAACCGGCATAAGGGCTTCAGATATTTTAAGTACGCTGTGATTGCGCACGTAGTAGAAGTACGCAATAGGTACGGCGGGAATGAGGTAAATTGCCCAGGCAAGCGGGCCCCAGTGGAAAATACCGTAGGCTGCTGCCCATTTAGCGGCTTCTGGGGTTTCACCTTCTATGTGAAACGGTGGCGCTTGGTAGTAGTACACCCATTCAATCATGGACCAATACAAAATAGACGCGCCTATGCCTGCACAAAACAACATGGCAGCCCATGATACTGGCGAGAACTCGGGTTTCTCTTCCGGGTCGCCTAGTTTTATTTGCCCGATGTCGCTGAACATGATGTAAACCATGAACCCACCAGCGCCAACGCCAAGCAAGAGGTATAAAACACCTAGTTTACTGGTTACGAAGTCTTTTGCGGCTGCCACCCACTGTGCGCCTTGGTCCGGCCAAATAATTAGGGGAATGGTGACAGAGAGAAGAAGAATAAGAGAGCCAAAAAAAGTGGGCTTGTCGATTACGCTAAACGCGCCTTCCTGTTTAATAATGGCCTTGGAGGAGGCCGCATCTCGGGTATTACTACTCATACACGATCCTTTGTTTTGTTTTTATAGATGCCTATTACGTTTGGCTTTAAACGAGCGATCTTAAAAAACAGTTTATCAGAATTGTGTTAGCTATTGGGCTGCTTCAAATCGGTGTACGTTTATTCATTCGTGCTTTGGTTGTTAGCATGCCCATGCCCAATGCGGCCATGGATACCGCAATAACGCCGTTTAGATAGTTGAAAAACGCATAGGGCACGTAATCGAGCACGTCAACGCCCAGGGTGGCAGAGTAAAACGCACCAGCCGTTGTCCACGGAATAAGGCCTGTGGTCATAGTGGCACCTTCTTCTACCGACCGAGATAGCACAGCGGGGTCAAGGTTCTGCTGTTCATATTTCGGTTTAAACAGCTGGCAATTCAAAATGATAGAGATATAGGCCTCGCCCATGGCCACATTGCCTAGAAAACCAGACGCAATGGTCACGGCAATTAGGGTTGCTGTGCGTTTTACCCGTTCAATAATGCCTGTCAGTAACGCAGCTAGAAAGCCTGCACCGTGCAGTATGCCACCCAATGCGATTGCCATTAAGGCGAGGAGCAACGTCCAGCTCATACTGCTGATGCCGCCTCGTCCTAGTAAGGCATTTAAATTTGCGATACCCGTATTTTGAGGGGTGTTTTCCCACAACGCGTTGAGCACGCTAATGGTATTAGTATCTTGATAGAAAATGGCGATGATGACGGCCAGCAAAACACTGCACGACATGGTTACTTCAGCCGGCACTTTCTTGATGCTCATTACCGTAAGCAACACCAGCGGTAACAGTGTTATATAGGGTGCAAGGTTATAGTGACTGGCGAGTGCTGCTTTTATTTCAATTATTTCGTCAACATTTAAGTTTTGGTTTGCGTAGCTAAAGCCAATTACCAAGAAAATTACTAAGGTTAGAAGAAAGCTAGGCAGTGTAGTTAGCAGCATGGCGTACATATGCCGATACAGGTTGGTACCCGCGCTCATGGATGCGAGGTTGGTGGTATCAGACACCGGGGACATTTTATCGCCAAACGTCGCACCACATACCACCATGCCTGCCACAATGGGCAGTGGTATGTTCATGGCAGCGCCAATACCCATCAGCACTACACCCATAGTGCCCACCGTACCCCACGATGTGCCTGTAGCTACCGACATTACCGCACACAAAATTAATCCCACCGCAAGGAAGATACTGGGGTTTAGCCAACTTAAACCGTAATAAATTAGCGTTGAGATAGTGCCGCTTTGCATAAAGCTGGCGATAACCATACCAATGAGGATAAAAATATAGATTGCTGGCATGGCTCGGGTTAGCGCGCTGGTCATTAAATCGCGGATTTGCAGGTACTTGTACCCCAAGCTAAAGGCATTGATACCAGCCCATAGCAAACACAGAAATAGTAATGCATGCAGGCTAATGCCCAGACCAAATAATCCGCCTGCTATCAGTGCGACAATAACACCAAAACAAAGCAGTGACTGAGCAAAACTGGGGTTACGTAAAGACTGAGGCGACATGCAGGGCTCGATGATACGTTTGAAAAAATGAAAGTTGTGAAAACCAGTATAGCGACTTTGCTATGCGTTGGAATCACTTTGACGTTGGATAGGCTTGAAAAACGCACAGTGCTTTAGGAAGTAAAGGCTAGTACAGCCAATAAGTGCTGCCTAAATGAGCAAACTTAACGAACAGGCTCCACTTAATACATCATAAATGGCATTTTAGGACTTTAAACGCCATTTATGATTATTTAATTGACACATTTTATTAAGTAGACATACTTAAATCATTACGTCACTAATGGCTATTTTTGGTGTTTTATGGGCAAAGTTGAATACACGAAAAAACTGCTCGGTAACCTCGTCAAGCAAGCGAGAGCCACTTCTATGGATCAAGAAGAGTTAGCGCTTAGAACCGGTACTAGCAAAAATACTGTTAGCAGGTTAGAGCGAGGAAAAGGCATAAATTCGGATACGTTACTTACAATATTAAATCAACTCGAAGTGCTTGACCCGCTTATTGAAACCATTGAAAAAGAGTATGAGTTAGTAAGCAATAACCCTTTGAGAAAAAGCTCACTTGTAGACAAGGAATTGCCTAATGACTTCTAGAGCTTATGTTTTTATCGATGGACTCGAAAGTAACCCGATTATATGTGGCGTTGTTGAGTTAGACCCAAAGACTAATATCGGGAAATTTCGATATGGACAAAGCTACCTACAAAGGGGTGATGCATTCCCTCTAGATCCAATCCACCTTCCCCTAATTAGCGAACAGTTTATTACTAGAGTAAATAAGGGGATGTTTGGCGCTATCTTAGATGCTGGTGCAGATAGCTGGGGTAAAAAGCTTATTTTATCGTTGCACTCAACTAAGCCTAAAGATGACCTAGAACTCGTTCTAGCTGGTTCTGGTATGGGCGTTGGTGCACTTACTTTTAGCTTATCTAGAAGTGCGAGTAAGCCAAAGAAGAATAAGAATACGCTTGGCGATATTCCCATGCTTTTGCAAGGAAAGAGGGCAATTCTTAAAAATGAAGACATTCCTCAGGAAGTCAAAAAAGCGTTTGAGTACGGCTCCAGTATGGGTGGTGCCCGCCCCAAAACACTGATTGAAGACAAGGGGATAAATTACTTAGCGAAATTCAATTGTCCAGATGATTTATACAACGTATGTCTAGTAGAACATGTAACAATGACGATGCTAAAAGAGCTAAACGTTAGAGTTGCAGCCACGTCTATAGTGAACAAACAACAAGAAGATATATTATTGGTAGAGCGATTCGACTGTAACGCTGATAGACCAACACACCATTTCTTGAGTGCTAACTCCCTAATTAACCAAGAAAAGGTGACGAATCAGGCACTCGCCGAGAATTATAGTTATAGTGCCTTAGCAGAGTTTGTGATGAAGCATGGAGCAGAGCCAAGAGATGCCCATGAACTGTACACACGCATGGTTTTTAATATCTTAATAGGTAACACTGATGACCATTCCAGAAATCATGCTTTTTTGTATTCTTTCTCAGATAGAAACTGGCGCTTATCTCCAGCCTACGACGTATTACCGATAAACAATTCTCGCCAACATGGAATTGGAATAGGGGTTCACGGCAGAGAAGGAACGCTTGAAAATGCACTGTCTCAATCTAAAAGATTTGGACTTACTCAAGCAAAAGCCAAAACCATCATTTCTAGTGTGCAATCGTTAACTGATGAATGGATATCTTATTTTACCATGGCTGGAGTATCCGATTCTGATATAGAAATGCTTAAGGGGATCATTCCTTCATAGGTCATCAGAAAATAAAATGGCCCGCCCTAGAGGATTCGAACCTCTGACCTCGGCCTCCGGAGGGCCGCGCTCTATCCAGCTGAGCTAAGGGCGGTTTGTAGAACCGGTGAGATAATCACCGAGCGTTTACAACAATGGACTACGTCATGCAAACGGGGCGTAATAATACTTACGCGGTGGGTTAGCTTCAACTCATTTATTAAAATCTCTTTAGGTGGCTTGGAACAAGTGTTAAAAATCCTTACTTTTTATGGGTAATTGGCTTCAAATAGTTGTTCAACCCCAATTAACCGTTATAATCTGGCCAGTTATATTTTAAACAAATTCATCATTGCCTGGAGACAGATGTGAAATTAAAGACTTGGTTAACTGTTGCTGCTACTGCGCTAACTGTTTTTGCAGCACAAGCACAAGAAATGAGTAACGATGAAATTGCCGATCGCATTAAGCCGGTAGGTCAGGTACACGTTGCAGGCGCAGCGGCTGAAGGAAGTGCTGGCGCAGCTGGCGGTGCAAAATCTGGTGAAGACGTTTACAACTCTGCATGTGTTGCATGTCACTCAGCAGGCGTTTTAGGAGCTCCTAAAGTTCACGTTGCAGCAGACTGGCAACCACGTCTAGACGAGCGCGGTCTTGATGGCGTATGGCAAAACGCATTGAACGGTATTAACGCTATGCCTCCTCGTGGTACATGCGGTAACTGTTCTGATGACGAAATTAAAGCTGCAATCGAGTATATGATTGAAGGTATCTAATACCCGCTAAATCATAACAACTTGATGGAAAAAGTAGCGTTTTACCCTCTAATCGGGTAATTTAACTCTTTGGGGAAACGTTACTTTTTTACTGGCGAGCGGAATGTCACAAGATTCGACGCAACATGAGTTGACGGAAGAAGAACTGCGCGAACTTATACCGCAGCTTCAGCAACTCACTGACAAGTACAAGCGCGCTGAACGTGTTCAGAAGGCGCTTTTCGATATTTCTGAGCTTGCCAGTTCTGTAAGTCACCTTAATCGCCTTTATTCCGCTATTCATGAAATCATTGCCGATTTTATGAATGCCGATAACTTCTTTGTTGCCTTTTACGAACCCGACAGTAACGTTGTCGATTTCGCTTACTTCATTGACGAATTCGACGAACAAACCGTTCGCCAGCTCCCCGCTGAATCGTTAATGGACGGCATGACCGGTTACATTCTCAAAACCGGCGATCATCTATTTTACAAACGTGACGATGAAGAAAACTTTGCCTCTCAGCATGATATAAAGCTAGTTGGCTCGCAGCCGTTTGAGCTGCTGGGCGTGCCCCTTAAACGAGGAAGCCAAGTCATAGGTGCCATGGTAGTGCAAACTTATGATGAGGGTGTGCACTATACGCAGGAAGATTTAGAAGTACTGCTGTTCGTTTCTCAACACATTGTTACCACGGTTGATAGAGTAAAAAACCGTGAGCTCACTGAACGCACCATCCGCGAACGCACTCGCCAACTGCGAAAAATTAACGACGACCTTCAAGAAGAAATATTAGAGCGCCAAAAAGTAGAGTCGCTACAGCAGGCTTTATTCGAGATATCTGAACTGGCGGCTAACCTTGAAGGCGATATGGATGTGTTTTATTCCAGTCTGCACGAAATTTTAGCCAGGCTAATTAGCGCACCTAACTGTTACATTGCCATTCTTGATAAGGAAAAAGAGCTACTCGCATTCCCGTATTTTAGTGACGCACAAGAAAAGAACATAAGTTCAAGGCCTTTGGGGCTTGGTCTAACCGAATTCGTATTGCGAACGGGGCAAGCTGAGCTGGTCAACCCGCCCAGAGTATTGGAGCTTGCAGAGTCTGGCGATTTGGATGTGTCGGTTGCGCAAACCATGCTAAACAGTGCGAACTCGTGGTTAGGTTCGCCGCTTGTTGTAGATGGAGAAATTGCAGGTGTGATTGCTGTACAAACCTACGGTAAACACGCTAAATATAATTCTCGCGACCAAGAGCTTTTGCGCTTTGTATCACACCATATCGCGGTAGCCATTGAGCGTAAGCGCAATACGGAGTCGATGCAGCGCTATAACGTTGAGCTTGAGGAGCGCGTTAAAGAACGCACAGCCGAGCTAAACCGTGCTAATAAGTTCTTAAAGCAACAAATTGAAGAGCGTAAAGAGATTGAGCTTAAGCTTATTCACGATGCGCATCACGACTCGTTAACTGATTTGCCTAACCGCGCCATGTTCACTAGTCGCCTAGAGCTGGCTATTGCCAGTAAGCAGCGTTACAGCGAAAACATGTTTGCGGTGCTGTTTATCGACCTAGACCGTTTTAAAGTTATTAACGATACCCTAGGTCACCACGCCGGCGATGAGTTCTTAATTGAAGTAGCTAGACGTATTGCGCTGTGTATTCGTGGTCACGACCTGCTAGCGCGCTTAGGCGGCGATGAGTTTGTTGTACTGCTTGATAACTTTGAAGATGAAGCAGACGTAGAAGAAGTGGCTAGCCGTATAATCTCATCTATTTCCGAGCCGTTCTTGCTTGATGGTCGGGAGATGTATTCAGGTGCAAGTATTGGTATTGCGCACTTAGAAACCTACTATCGCGCCGCTGATGAAGTGCTTCGTGATGCCGATGCCGCTATGTATCAAGCAAAAACGCTAGGCCGCGGACGCTTTGTTATGTTCGACAAGAGCATGCGCGACAGGCTTATTGAAGAACTTGAGCTTGAAAATGAGTTCAGACGTGCACTGCGTGAAGAAGAGTTCGATTACTTCTTACAGCCCGTTATAAAGCTTAATGACGACAGCACACTGTATAAAGAGATGTATATTCGCTGGTCGCACCCTGCCTACGGCAAGATTGCCAGAGAGCAGTTTAGACAAGTGGCAGAACATAGTGGCCTTACGCTAGATTTAGACCTGTTCCAGCTAACCAAAGCCTGCGAGCTGTTAAACCATTATAAAAACACCGACGACCCGATAAATAAAATAGCGGTTAACGTTTCAATTAATCATTTGCTACAGGCTTCTATGGTAAACCAGATGATTAATGTGATTGAAACATCAGGTATTACGCCTAGCCAGCTGGTATTTGAGTTTGATGAAAACGACTTAAATCGCCGCTCTCAGTTCATTCTTCCTGCTATTAAGAAGTTAAAACGTGCGGGCGTAACTTTGGTGCTTGATAACTTTGGAAGCGGATTGGCTTCACTGAGTTATTTGTTTGCCTACCCCTTCGACTTCATCAAAATTGATCATCGCTTTGTTAAGTCACTGCCTCGCTCTCAACGAAACTTAAAACTTATTCAGTCTGTTATGCTTATTTCAGAGCACTTGAAGTTTCAGGTTATTGCTGAAGGCGTAGACTCACAGGCACAGCTAGATGCACTTAACGAAATTGAATGTATTTATGGCCAAGGCAAAGTATTGAAGTACGCCAAAGTGCTGGATATGACGTCGCTAGCAAGCTGACAGTTAGTACTTACTTGCTAGCGTAACCTTGCCTCAATTAGCAGGCTACTTTTTCCCTAGAATATCTCGTAGATTAGCAATTCCCACCTGTGCCTTTTGCTGGCGCTCTTCTTTTGTCGCCTTCGGTTTCTGATTTTCCCACTGTACATCGTCGGGCGGCAGTTCGAATAGAAAGCGGCTCGGCTCTGGATTAATCACTTCACCAAACTGTCGTCGCTCTTTAGCAAGGCTGAATATAAGCTCGCGCTGGGCGCGAGTAATTCCCACATAAGCAAGTCGGCGCTCTTCTTCTACGTTGTCTTCGTCAATGCTGCTTTGGTGCGGCAATAAGCCTTCTTCCATGCCCACTAAAAATACAATAGGAAATTCCAAACCTTTTGAGGCGTGTAGCGTCATTAACTGAACTTGATCCCCTTCCCCGTCGTCTTCGCCGCGCTCCATCATGTCGCGCAATATCAGACGGTTCACCACTTCGGTTAAGGTCATGGGTTGGTCTAGGTCATTGCCTTCCAGCATATCGTTAACCCAGCCGAATAAGGTACTTACGTTGGCCATGGCCATTTCGGCGGCTTTGGGGCTGGCGCTGGTTTCATATAGCCATTCTTCGTAGCCCATAGTGCGGATCATGGTGCGAACCGCGTCAGCGGTGTTGCCACGCTCCGCGTTGTCCGATAGTTCTACTATCCAGCGGGCAAAGGTAGAAACCGAATGAAAGGCTTTATCGGGCAACACGCTATTTAAGTTAGGGTGCGTCGCCGCTTCGAACATAGATACGCCCAAGCTATTTGCAAAGTTACCCAGTTTTTCTAGCGTAGCGCGGCCTATACCGCGCCCTGGCGTGTTGATAATGCGAAGCAAAGCGTTGTCGTCGTCCTGATTCACCAACAACCGTAAATACGCCATGATGTCTTTTACTTCAGCACGGCCAAAGAACGACATACCACCGCTGATTTTGTACGGAATGCGGTTACTCATTAACAGCTTTTCAAAAATACGGCTTTGGTGATTCCCACGATACAAAATGGCGTAATCTTTAAACTGGGTGCGGTTCATGAACTTATGCGCCAGCAGTTCTGCCACCACGCGCTCACCTTCATGCTCTTCGTTCTTCGCCTCTATCACTTTCAGCGGCTCGCCGTACTGCAGCTCTGAGAACAGGGTTTTATCGAACAAATGCGGATTGTTCTGAATAAGAATATTCGCGCAATGCAGAATACGGCCTGACGAGCGGTAATTTTGCTGTAGCTTAATGACGTTTAAGCGCGGAAAGTCTTGCTGTAACAGGTGCAAATTCTGCGGCTTAGCGCCACGCCATGAATAGATAGACTGGTCATCGTCGCCCACCACGGTAAAGCGCGCACGCTCACCTACTAATAGCTTTACCAACTCGTACTGACTGGTATTGGTATCTTGGTACTCATCCACCAGCAAGTAGCGAATTTTGCTCTGCCATTTGGCTCTTATTGCTTCGCTACTTTTTAAAAGCAATGTAGGTAATAAAATTAGGTCGTCGAAGTCTAGCGCGTTATATGCCTTAAGGTTGTCTTGGTAACGCTTGTAGGCTTCTGCAAACTCTCTCTCGCCCGTGCTGGTTGCTGATTTTAATAAAGCATCAGGCAAGATAAGATCGTTTTTCCAGTTCGAGATGAAGCTTTGTAAAAGCTGAAGCTGATCTTTATCACCATCGAGGGTGTCGGACGTCAAATCGTTAAGCAACGCGAACGAGTCTTTATCGTCGAATAACGAGAAACCTGGCTTTAAGCCAAGATCTTTCACATGCGCTTTAATAATGGTTAAGCCCATGGTGTGGAAGGTCGACACTTTTAGCCCGCGCGCCTCTGGCTTGCCCAAGGTTTGCGCTACACGTTCTTTCATTTCACGTGCTGCTTTGTTGGTAAAGGTTACCGCTGCAATATACCGAGCTGGCATATCGCAGTTTCTAACTAAATGAGCAATCTTATTGGTAATTACGCGCGTTTTACCACTACCCGCCCCCGCCAGCACCAAACATGGGCCAGACACAAAGGTTACGGCAGACTCTTGAGCTTCATTTAGTTTCATTTAATACCTAGAACAACGTACATTTTTGGCGCGACACAGTTTTCATTGCATGTCGTGTCGATACCGATAGAATAGCTTTCATAATTTGAGCTGCGCATTATAAGGGAATTCCATGTTGGATCCGAAGAAACTCGAAGATTTAGCGAAACAAATTGCTGATGCCGTTCCACCTGGCGTTAAAAACATGGCTGAAGAAGCCGAAGGTCGAGTAAAGGCGGTATTGCAGTCGCAGCTGTCTAAGCTTGATTTAGTGACTCGCGAAGAGTTCGATATTCAAAGCCAAGTGCTTATTCGCACTCGTGAAAAGCTAGACGCTATGGAAAGCCGCATTGCTGAACTTGAAGTGAAGCTAGCGGAAAAGTAGGCGTTCAAAGCTTACAGAAACTCAAAAAGCGCCTTTATGGCGCTTTTTTTGTGGCTGAATACCATAAACAATGGTTTGTATTGGGCTAGTTACTTTTACTGTTACACCAAATAAAAATGCAGTGCCGTTCCTAGCGTGATCGCTAAACCAATATAGTGATTTTCAATAAACGCGGTGAAGCAGCCTTCACGCTGACGGCGTTTAATAAGCTGATACTGGCGCACGCATAACAGAGCCGAAAACAGCACGGCTATGTAGTAAGGCCAAGTTGCGTTAATAGCACAGCCTATACACCACAAAATGGCAAGGGCAGCGGCCTGTAGCAGCATGACTATGAGCACGTCGTTTTTGCCGAACAATATGGCCGTAGACTTGATGCCTATTTGTAGGTCGTCATCGCGGTCTACCATGGCGTACATGGTGTCGTAAGCTACCGTCCATAGTAAGTTAGCAATAAACAACCACCAGCCGTACGCTGGTACTGTTTCTATCACAGCCATAAATGCCATAGGAATGGCCCAACCGAACGCGGCACCCAATACCACCTGCGGTAAATTGGTGTAACGCTTCATAAAGGGGTAGCTTGCTGCCAAGAGTAAGGCTACCACCGACAACGCAATGGTTTGCCAGTTAAGGAATAACACTAAGACAAATGCTAAAGCGATAAGCGCACCAAAAAGTTGTAGCGCTTGTTTAGCCGACACTTCTCCGGTTGCAAGCGGACGTTGGGCAGTGCGCTTTACGCTACCGTCTACTTTTCTGTCTGCATAATCGTTAATCACACATCCGGCTGAACGCATGACAACTACGCCTGCCACAAAAATGAGCGTAATGCCTAAAGGCGGTAAACCTTGTGCAGCCATAAGAAGCGCCCACAGCGTAGGCCACAGCAGCAAGTAAATACCGACTGGTTTATCAAGGCGCATCAGTCGCGCATAGGCGTTCCAATTGTGCTTCATAATTGTTTTTCGCTTTCCTTTTCGTTTTTAGCAGAGCGGCTATACGCCGGTGAGGACGGAAGAAATACCTCTGCGACTATCATGCTGTAGTTGCCTAACGTAAACAACGAGCGCCTGCCCCACAAGGTTTGATTACTGTTAATACCAAACTGCGAAGCTGGCACTGTACACAGTTGAAACTCTGAGCGTGTAAAGCGCTTATCATTAAACAGGCGTTTTCCCAAAGGCTCCCGGCCAAGATCTGAAAGCTCGCTATCAACAAAGGCTTGAGGGATGATAGAACGTGCAAACACCCATGGCTTATGATCGCCACATAAGAGAATTTCTCGCGCTTGATAATGGGTTTCACCGTTGTCGAGTAACAACGACAGTTCATTGTCGTGAGGAATCTGCTCGTGCTGGCCAATAAGCTCTAGAGAAAAGTGGTTGCTTAAAGACTGTACTCGCTCGGTTAACGACCCAGTGTCTAACAGCCAGTTTTTTAGCTGTGCATTAGGAATTGTGATGCCAGAAGGTGCTTGCCAGTCAACCGCCAAACCCACTGGAAAAGTGGCATTAAAACTCACACGAAAAGCCCGAATAATGAATCTGTTAGTATGATAACACGTCATGTTCAATTATTTTCACTCGGTTAAACTTTTGCAGTAGTGTGTTTAATCAGAGTTTTGCTACACTACCAAGTGAATTTATTACTTTGGTGTTTCGGACTTCACTATGCTTAAGTCTTTAGTTTTACGCGTATTTGCGGTTAGTTTTTTCGTTCTTGGTTGTAACGCAGCAGTGGCGCAAGACAAGGCCAACTATGCTTATTTGGGCTTAGAGCCAGAGATTGTTACCAATTACATTAGCGATAGCGCACAAAAGCTAGGCTATGTACGCGTGTCAGTTGAATTGATGATCCACGATGTTAATCAGCTTGAAATTGCTGAACACCATATGCCGTTACTTCGCTCTACTGCCATTGAAATATTCGGCCAGCAACCGGCAGAGAAGGTTAAATCACTAACTGGTCGTGAAGACATTCGTCGCGCTATTCTTAAAGCGTTGCAAGAGCACATGAAGCAAGAGACAGGCGGCGAAGTGGTGAAGAACGTTATCTTCACCAAATACTTATACCAGGGCGGTTAAAAGTAGATAACGGGCTAAAAGGCTAACGTATGCTTTTTAGCTACATAAAACGCCACTAGCGTTTACCCGACCCAAGACTTAAGGCCCCGGCGAGCAAACATCCAGAAATAAGCCCCGCTGTATGTGCAGCATTCGCCATATTTACCCACAAAATATCGGCATAACCGAGTACCAACCACACCAACATAAAGCCTACAATTGAATTTGGCAGCGACAAGCCCCAACTTGGTCGCAACCAGCCTAGCCACCACACAAAGCCCATTACGGCATACACCACACCAGACAAGCCGCCAAACAAGAACAGGTTGCCTTGCACAGGGTCACTAAATAGCGCTTGTGCGGCGTTCGAAATAGTGGCCGACACTAAGAACACAATAAGCAGCATGCTCATGCCAAGGGTGCGTTCAATTTTAGCTCCCAACATGCCCCACCACAGTAGGTTAAATATAATGTGTAGCGCCGAAAAATGAATGAACGCAGGGCCAAGTAATCGCCACCATTCGTGATTTTGCGACAAAATGGAAAATGGCTGCATCAATAAATGCTGTGCGATAGGGGCAAACAGTCCAAACAACGACAGCAAATAAACCGCAACACACAGAATAAATACCACCGAGGTAAAAGGCGCTTTCACGGCATCGGCAATGATATTACCCACGGAAAAGCCATTACCCGAAGGCGCCAGCCGTACGTTCTTGCCATTATCCCATGCGGCTTGCTGGTACTTCGGATCGGTAGGGTTTGCCAAAAAGCCATCTGCAATAATTTTTGCACGGTCGAGATGGTCGTGATTATCTAATACCACCACGAACTCTTTATCGTGCTGTACTACAGCGGCCTGAATGTGCTGACTGGTTAAATAATTGGCGAGAAGATGTGCAGGACTTTGCTGATTGAACGCAATTAAAGGATGAGCCATAAGCTAGTTGTTACCCCGAAGCAGAAGAATATGAATGCGATATGACATATACCAAGGGCGCGGTATATAACCTCTTTATACTGAAATACTGCAGTAGCTGCAAAAAATAAAGGTGCACATTGTGCACCTTTATCAAATCGCTATGCCGTGACTACCGGATTTGCCAGTCGCCATGCTTCGAAGCCACCGTCCATACTATAAACGGTTTCAAAGCCTTGCTGTGCAATCACTTGGGCCGCCTGCTGGCTGCTTACGCCGTGGTAGCACACGACAACCACTGGGATATCTTTGGGCGTTTGGTCGATAAACGCTGCAAAGTTGTCGTTGTTCAGCTGCGCTGCGTTAGGCATGTGTCCATTAGCAAACGATTGAGGATCGCGAATATCCACAATGGTTACGTCACCTTGAAAGTTTGCAACGTCGTTTACGCTAATGTGTGAGAATGTTGTCATTATTGCCAGTCCAGAATAACTTTACCTGAGTGTCCAGACCCCATGGTATCAAACCCTTTCTGAAAGTCATCAATAGAAAAGGTGTGTGTGATGATAGGCGATAGATCTAAGCCGCTCTGCAGCAAGCTCGCCATTTTGTACCATGTTTCAAACATTTCACGGCCGTAGATACCTTTTATCACCAAGCCTTTGAAAATAACCTGATTCCAATCGATGGCAACATCTTGTGGAGGTATTCCCAGCATGGCAATTTTGCCGCCATGGTTCATTTTGTTCAGCATGTCTCTAAAAGCCACCGGCACACCAGACATTTCCAGACCCACATCGAAGCCTTCTGTCATACCAAGTTCGTTCATTACGTCTTTCAAGTCTTCCTTGCTTACGTCAACGGCGCGGGTTGCACCCATTTTTTTAGCAAGCTCAAGACGGTAAGGGTTAATGTCGGTAACCACGACATGACGAGCACCTACGTGCTTTGCAACTGCAGCAGCCATAATACCTATTGGGCCGGCACCTGTTATCAGCACGTCTTCACCCACCAAATCGAAACTTAGTGCAGTGTGAACAGCGTTACCAAACGGGTCAAAGATAGACGCAAGGTCGTCACTAATGTTGTCTGGAATTTTAAACGCGTTAAATGCAGGAATTACCAAGTATTCAGCAAAAGCGCCCGGGCGGTTTACGCCTACGCCTTCAGTGTTACGACACAAATGTACGCGACCTGCACGACAGTTACGGCAATGGCCACAGGTAATATGGCCTTCGCCCGAAACACGGTCGCCAACCTTAAACCCTTTCACTTCTTGGCCCATACCTACGACTTCGCCCACATACTCGTGGCCTACAACCATAGGTACCGGAATGGTTTTCTGTGACCATTCGTCCCAGTTGTAAATGTGCATGTCGGTGCCGCAAATGGCGGTTTTGCGAATTTTAATCAGTAGGTCATTGTGTCCTACTTCAGGTTCTGGCGTGTCTTGTAGCCAAATGCCTTTTTCTGCTTTCGCTTTAACTAGCGACTTCATGAAATTACTCCCAATTCACGGCCAACTTCAATAAATGCATCTACCGCTTTATCAACATGTTCAAGGCTATGACCTGCTGACATTTGCGTACGAATACGGGCCTGACCTTTCGGCACAACAGGGTAAGAAAAACCGATAACATAGATGCCTTTCTCAAGCATCTTGTCTGCCATTTCGCTAGCTAAACGAGCATCGCCTAGCATAACAGGAATAATAGCGTGATCTTTACCAGCTAATGTGAAGCCCGCCTCTTCCATACGCGTACGGAAATGATTGGCGTTGCGCCATAGATTAGCGCGAAGCTCGTCACCTTCTTTCATCATTTCAAACACTTTAAGCGATGCTGAAACGATAGGTGGCGCAACCGAGTTTGAGAAAAGATAAGGACGCGAGCGTTGACGTAACCACTCTACGACTTCTTTTTTGCCCGAGGTGTAACCGCCAGACGCGCCGCCTAGTGCTTTACCTAGAGTACCGGTGATGATGTCTACACGACCCATAACGCCACAATACTCATGGCTGCCTTTACCGTTTTCGCCTAGGAAGCCCGTTGCGTGACAATCGTCTACCATTACCATAGCGTCATACTTGTCGGCCAGGTCGCAAATAGAGGCTAAGTCGGCAATCACGCCGTCCATTGAAAACACACCGTCGGTGGCAATAATTTTGAAACGCGCGCCATCGGCATCAGCTTGCTTCAACTGCTCTTCTAATGCAGCCATATCGTTATTGGCGTAGCGATAACGCTTAGCTTTACACAGGCGCACACCGTCAATGATACTGGCGTGGTTTAACGCATCAGAAATAATGGCATCTTCAGGGCCTAATAGCGTTTCAAATAAACCGCCGTTCGCGTCGAAGCACGATGGGTACAAAATGGTGTCTTCTGTACCGAGGAAGTCGCTAATAGAGGCTTCCAGCTGCTTGTGAATGTCTTGTGTACCGCAAATGAATCGTACAGATGCTACACCAAAACCATGGCTATCCAGGCCTTTCTTTGCTGCTTCAATCAAGCTTTCATTGTTTGCAAGACCAAGGTAGTTGTTGGCACAAAAGTTAATAACGTGCTCGCCGTTAGCAACACCAATATCCGCTTGTTGTTGCGACGTGATAACACGCTCTTTTTTGTACAAACCATCTTCTTTCGTGGCTTCAATTTGCGATTGCAAATGAGAAATAAATGCCGCAGACATGCCATTCTCCGAGTGTAGGTATATTAAAACCGTTAGTTTAATGAAAGCGCGGTAAAGGGTACACACCCTTGCGCTGTATTTAATGGGTTTGTCGACTAAGTTTGTAAATTATTCAGCACACTAGATTGCTGAAGCGTGCCCCTTTTGAAACGGTAAAGTAGCCCTAGGCGGATTCTTTCCAAAAACCGAACTCTACTTTGTCGCTTAATACGTCCCAAATGTTAACCTCAGGAATAGGTCTGCTGATAAGGTAGCCTTGACCTAGGTTGCAGTCGAAATGACACAGCAACTCGTACTGTTCACTGGTTTCAATTCCTTCTGCCACCACTTGCATTCCCATGTTGCGCACCATAGAAATCGTAGAGTGAACAATATTTCTATCATCAGCACTGCTGGCGATATTTGCCACAAACGAGCGATCTATTTTGATGTAGTCGGCGGGTAACGATTTAAGATAACTCAACGACGAATAGCCCGTGCCGAAATCGTCGATAGCCAGCATGCACCCCATGTCGCGAATATTTTGCATGATGGTGGTTGCACGCTTGATATCTGATACCAATACCGTTTCGGTTAACTCTAAGCAAACTTGGTCGGGCGCTATGTCATTTTTGATAATTTGCTGCTGCAAGAATTCAGGCAAACTCGGGTCTAAGAACTGACCCGCCGACAAATTAATCGCCATCTTCACGTCGGGGTAGCCGCTATTTTTAAGCTCTCTGATTAAATAAGTTGAGCGCGTAATTACCCAGTAATCGAGCTCAAGCATGAATGACGTGTTTTCAAGAAGCGGTATAAAATCGGCCGGGGAAATATTACCCTTTTTAGGGTGTTGCCAACGCAATAGCGCTTCAAAGCCCACCAGCCTTCCCGTGTGCATCTCAATTTGGGGCTGAAGCGCTAAGCTAAACTGATTGTCTCTAAGGGCTTCACGCGCCTCTGACTCTAGCTCAACCTTCTGCATTACTTTAAGGTTCATGGTAGCGTCATACACGCGATACTCCGCCCCTTTTTTGGCTTTGGCTTCGTACATCGCTATATCAGCATGCCTTAGCAGTTCTACAGGCGTGGCGCGAGAGTGGTTGGTAATAGCAATACCGATACTGATAGAAACGTAAAAGGTTACACCATCTACAATGATTGGCTCTTTAAACTCTTCTATCAGCTTTTTGGCTACCGTATCTACGTGCTTTTTGCTTTCTATATTTGAAAGTAAAATAACAAACTCATCACCGCCAAATCGAGATGCAATATCCGACTCTCTGATCGGCTTAGAAATACGCATAGCAGCAGCTTTTAAGAGTTTATCGCCGACGTCATGACCGTGACTGTCGTTAACCTTTTTAAAGTCATCAAGGTCCATGAACATCAGTGCCACTAACCTATCGTCGCGAATTGAACTAGCTAGCTGCTTTTCTATTTGAAACGTCAGCATATTACGGTTGGGAAGTCCGGTTAACACATCGAACATCGCCATTTTTTCAAGCTTCGCGGTGTTAATAGCCATTTGTCCGTCAAAGCTTTCTAGCTGGCGCGCCAGATTATTTGCCGCGTCTTCAACTACGTCCAATTCATCTGTGAATTTGAAAATAGGCGACTTCCTTCGTTTAGCTGCAATGGTGTAAAACTCGCTAAACTTGTGTTCGGCCAGCATAGGCAAACGTTCGCTTACATCTAACAAGCGTATTCTGTATTGATTTAGGAAAAGGTAAAGCAGCGAAGAGAAAATAAAAAATAGCGCAACAGCGCTAGAAATAACTATGTACTGGTATTGCTCGTTTTGACGCACCATGGCCGACACGTCTTGCACAATGAGCAAGTAAGGATGATCACCTGATGCGTGATTAAAAGGCAGTAAACTAACCAGCAACTGCTGATTTTCCAGCGCAACGTTCATGCCTCTAATAACTAAATCGTCAATTCGCCAATTATCGGGTAACGCATCAAATAGAGATTGAAAGTACTGTCGATTAGCCGCAGACACTTGGCTTGCCACCCTTAATTCTGACAACTCAGATGAGGTTTCTTTGTGCTGGACGACAGCAACTTTGTGCACATCGGTAGCGCGACTAAACAGGTATAGCAGTTCTCTCATCGACGTGGACACAACGATGACAGGCAAGGTTTCACCGTTTGCCATAATTGGAATTGAAATGTAGTGCGTGCATACCGAGTCACAGGACAATAGTGAGCGGCTTTCAAACGACGCCCGAGTGGTATTCACTAGCTTTTCAATGGTTTTATTTACTGGCTGTAGCGGGTTGCCAACAACGCCGTGTGCGTCAAACAAATACAGCGATTCAACTTGAAAGTTAAGGGTCAGGTATTCACTAAGACCGCTAAGCGTTTGTTGTAGCGATTCAAGGCTATCTGCGTTGCCTCCACTCTTATGGCTGATGATATCAATAAGCGTGATCATTCTGCCGTGCAGAATGTCTTCAAAAAGCTGAACCCGTCGTTGATTACTGACTTGGTTTTCCCGCTGCTGGAGCAGGATTCGAGCGTCAGACTCCTGAATAAGAACCGTTGATATAACTACAGCCACAGTTAATACCATAGCCAACAAAATTGTGATGGTTTTAGTGGTGAAAGATACCTGAACCTTCATCTAATGCCCTTAAAACCAATACATCAATTGCACTGACCACATTTCCCAATGCTTATCGGCATGAGACGCCACATCTAAGTTCAATAAGCTCACTACCCTTGTCGCACCTTCAACCCAATGATACTCACCTTGAAGTCGCCACTTCGGTGCAATGTCCCAACGCAAGCCTAGGGTATACGTATCTTGATAGCCAAAGTAGGCGGGGATCACGCCGCCTGTCATAGCCTCTAACTGCCTTCCGTCTCGATCTGACCTGTCGTTGATGTATGTGTCGTAGCCAATAAGACCACTTACATTGTTATTAAACAAATACCTAAACTGAACAAAACCGCCTTCGCCTGTGCGTTTAAAAGCAAAACCAGGGAAGAATAGCCCTTTGCTATCCTGGACTTCTCGAATTAGCTCAGCCGACACTTCCCAGTTTTCTGCAAAGTATTGCGCAGACAACATAATACGCTCTATGTCTGCATTACCTGCAATACGGTTGTCATTCTGAGAAGGTGTGTACCTGAAATCAGAACTCAACCAGCTGGCACCTAGTTTCCATGTCATGGTAGCCGGTTGCCAGAACACGCTGGCTTGATGAACAAAGTCTTGCTTGATGTCGCCTTTTGCTTCGTCGCCGAGTAAAAAATCTCTCTGGGAGTCGTTAATATTAGAGCGACCGTAACTCCAGTTTAATTCCCAGATATTCTGAGCACCATAGTGTGAGAAACTGGTTTGGATACCGTTGCTTCCCAAAGCAACGTCGCGAAACCCGTCAAAGTACACAGACTGGGGAAGAACAGACGTGTAACGTGTTTGTGGCACATCTCTGGTCACTGAATACAGCCAGTGGCGATTTTTGAAGCGACCAATGTGGACTTGTCCTTGCCATTTACCGGGCAAGTCAGGCAATTTCCAGTCAATAAACAAATAATCTAAACGAGCGCCCTGCTCAAAACGATTCCCGCCGTCTAAATAATTAATTTGCCCGGCAACAGAGATGTTTTCCGCTATTCGATAGTAACCATTTAGCCCAACTTCGGTGAGCTCACCTGTTATTGCGTTGTCGTCAGTTATAAAGTTACTTCCATGTGACTGAGTTACACCTTGAGAGACATAACCGTGCCACGAAAAATCTCCCTGTGAAGCAAGGACAGGCATGCTTATCATGCCAAACGCGAGAGCGATGTATTTATTCATTCTGTTCCTACCTCTACGCGTCTTAATTTCACAATTTCGGTATGTTCAACATAGCCGATAGCGCCTGTGGTACTTTCTAACGCCTCTATCAACGCTTGGTAAGACGTGACCCTAACGGGTGTAACGCCCTGCCCAGAATAGGTGATTTGATCCCATAAGCGAGATAATTGATAAGGGAACATCTGAAGTACTTCACGACAAAACTGCTTGTGGAGCTCATCGTTATCCTGCAATACAAATACCGTGATTTTAGTACCATCGCTCCAATATTGACGATGGCCGGTAAATATCTGACGAAGCTCAGAGCGGTTTAGCTCTGAAACCATGACACTCTCATTAACCATGACGTTTAGTTCTGCTGCGTGTGCCGCAGGCACGCCTGAAAACAGTGCAATATTCAGTAATAGCACCAGTCTAAATTGAGTATAAGCAAGAACAGTGGATAGCCATCGCAAAGCGGGCTTTTTCATTCAGTAACGACTCCCTGTTATTTCAAAGGAACACTTCGCAACGCTAAGTGTAGATAATAGTTGATAGTTTTACCTTACAATTAAGTAAATTAAGCGACAATTAGCTTGTGATGGTGCCCTGGTCTATCAACAGTATTTTTTCCTATTGTTCGTATCTTTTGACATGCGCTAGGTGAAGCCTATTTGCTCGAGTATTACCTATTCGCGCCAAATAAATGCTTATTTTTCAGATAGAACTCTCCGGGCCGCCGCAATTTAACATGCTCATTCTAAAATGATGAATATGGTCAACGATACTCGCGTATGAGCATAACGACTTAGGTTTTTATACTTAAGACGTTGAATTAGATTCATTATTTCAACAAATAATCTTAGTACGTAAAAACTATGAGCGCGTAAACAGACTTTTTTACCTCTGAAACGCGGTCGTTGCTGAAAAACCAAAATAAATCATTAGAATAAAGAATTTACCATAAGTTGTGGGCGACATGGCGACAATACGACGAGACATAGGTGCTGGGCACCACTTCATTTTCGACGACACTTTAGTCAGTCATCCCAACGCGGAGATGTTTACCCCCGACTTTTGGCAGCTTCAAGACAAAATAACAGGTCAAGCCAAGGGACGTGGTACAACCATTTTCATTGAGCATGAGGGTCAGCGCTGGGTTTTACGCCATTTCAAACGTGGTGGCTTGGTGGGCAAAGTACTGAGCGACCAATATATGTTTATTGGTGTTGAGCGTTCTCGCCCGTTTGAAGAGTTCAGGCTGCTCGAATATATGCGAGCACAAGGTCTTCTTGTGCCTGTTCCTGTTGCGGCGCGTATACACCGCCGAGGCCTAATTTACCGCGGCGATTTAATTACTTTAAGTATTCCAAATAGCAAAGATTTACACCACGCACTGTGCGATAAACCACTGGATAAAGATGAGTGGTATGAGGTTGGCCGAGCGCTAGCAGCTATGCACAATTGTCAGGTGTACCATCATGATGCCAACGTTCGAAACATCATGATTGATAGCGATAAGCAAATTTGGCTTATTGATTTCGATCGCTGCGAGCAGCGTCAAGGTAACAGCTGGAAACAAGGTAATTTAGACCGTCTGCTGCGTTCTTTACATAAAGAGAAAGCGAAGAACCCTGTCTTTCACTGGCAAGAGAGCGACTGGTCAGCGTGTATGAATGGTTACCGCGAGGCAGTGAAGTAATAAAAGCACATGTGGTAAGCGGATTGGTATAAGCTAATAATGTGTTACATTAGCCACGTTGAACACATAAACCCTCTACAACGAAAAGATTCGACTTTATGCACACTAGAGCACTTTACCCTGGTACTTTCGACCCGATCACTAACGGTCATGCCGACCTTATTGAACGCGCATCTCAGTTATTTTCTCATGTGATTGTAGCGATTGCTTCTAACCCAAGTAAAAAGCCACTGTTTACGTTAGAAGAGCGCGTAGAAATGATAAAAAAAGTCACTGCTGACTTACCAAATGTTGAAGTAGTGGGGTTTACTGGTTTATTGGCTGATTTTGCTGACGAACAAAATGCCACAATTCTCATTCGTGGTTTACGCGCAGTTTCTGATTTCGAATACGAGTTTCAACTCGCAAATATGAATCGCCGTTTAAACCCAAAGCTAGAAAGTGTCTTTCTTACTCCTGCTGAGGAGAATTCATTTATCTCGTCCACCCTAGTAAAAGAAGTCGCTCTTCACCGCGGTGCAGTGAGTGGCTTTTGCCACCCAGTAGTTGAGAATGCTTTAAAAGACAGGCTGAGTAAGAAAGATTAAGCACCAATAGTAAGTGTATTAGCGTTGGCAGTGAGTACAGAAAAAGGTATTTCGCTGCCCAATAACTTTACTTTCAATGGCTTTGCCACACACTTCACAAGGCTCGCCTTTTCTCCCATACACATTCAAGTGCTGTGCAAAATACCCAGGCTTACCGTCGGTTTGCGCAAAGTCTTTTAATGTTGTGCCACCTTGTTCAATGGCTTTGGCCAATACTTGCTTAATGGTTGCAGTTAGCGACTGATAGCGAGCAGCGCTGATGTTGCCTGCGGCTCTTCGCGGGTCTATACCAGCTAAAAACAGTGCTTCGTTCGCGTAGATGTTTCCTACACCTACCACAATGGCGTTATCCATAATGAAGTTTTTAACGGGGCCTTTTCGATTGCGCGATAGTTTAAATAAGAGCTTATCGTCAAAGTCGTCTGTAAGCGGTTCTGGGCCCAAATTATTAAGCATGGCTATTTGCATATCAGGAGCCTGAAATAACACTGCGCCAAAGCGCCGTGGGTCGTTAAAACGTAAGCACTTACCTGTGTTTAAAACAATGTCTACGTGGTCATGCTTAATAATTGGTGTCGACGCATCGATAACGCGTAATTTACCCGACATACCTAAATGTAAAATTAACGTGCCTTTAGCTGTTTCAATAAGTAGATATTTAGCGCGGCGTTTTACAGCAATAACGCTCTGACCTTCAACGTTCGCTACCTCTTGTGGAATGGGCCAGCGCATTCTTCGCTCACGCACCACCACCTGCGTAATGGTATTGCCAATAAGATGTGGAGAAACGCCCAAACGGCTTACTTCAACTTCTGGTAGTTCAGGCATTTACAGTATCCAAGGTAAAAGATTATCAAGTTCGGTGTTGGTTAATGTGTACCAATTGTTTTCAAATTTGATCACAACAGGTGATGTATTCGGATAGATGGCGTAAACATTGCCGTTATTATTGCCTGCGAGCCATACTACGACGATGTAAGGCTGTACGTTGGTAATCGCTTCGGGTACGTCAGTGGCCGGCTCAAGCCTTGCCCGCTGCCAATGGGAAAACTGAACATCCGGCTTGATGGCGAGGACTGTATTTTGACCTGACTGGCGCCACTGCTGTCCAACTCGCTCTAAGCTATGGCCATCGTGCTCTATTTTTAACACATAAGCGTCTTCAGGTAGCAGGCTGCGAGATTGAACAACGTCCTTCTTAGGTACAAGACTGTCTAAGTTAAACAATGCAATCATGATAAGCATAGCAATAATGACCACGTTATTCATTGCTCGCTGAGAAATTCTAGCCACCTGACTTCCCGTTAAATATGAGTCCTGAAATTAGGAATATAGTAATACCTAGCCAATATATAAGCTAATTCAATTCAAAGAAAACCTAGGACCTGCTGGAAAAAAGTAAGTGGGAGAAAGCAGTGATCGCAAGACAAACTCAAGGGATCGTGGACAGTCGAATATGGGATCTGGTGGGATCGTGACGTGATGAAGTAGAAATATCTTCTTCAAAAAGCAAAAAACCCAGCAAGGGCTGGGTTTTCGTGGAGACAAAAGCAAGCTAATTACTTGATTTTGGCCTCTTTGAACATAACGTGCTTACGCACAACGGGATCATACTTTTTGATCTCCATTTTGCCAGGCATGTTACGCTTGTTTTTATCAGTAGTGTAGAAGAAACCTGTACCTGCTGAAGAAACTAGTTTAATTTTATCACGCATTGTCGGCTTCCTTAGATTTTCTCACCACGGGTACGGATGTCAGTTAGTACTGAATCAATACCTTTCTTGTCGATGATACGCATGCCTTTTGCAGACAAACGTAGTTTTACAAAACGGTTTTCGCTCTCAACCCAAAAACGGTGTGTTTGAAGGTTTGGCAAAAAGCGACGACGAGTCGCATTTCTTGCGTGTGAACGGTTATTACCAACCGTTGGACGCTTACCTGTTACTTGGCATACTCTTGACATTGTATTTGTCTCCAGAACAACGATAACTGTCGCGTCAGTTAATCCCAAGCGCTCAAACAGTGGTTGGGTCAAATGACGTATTACTATAAATTAGAGGGCGCATTTTATACAGCAAAGGCAGGATCATTTCAATAAGAAAGTACAAAAAGGTTACTTTTTGGCTTTTTTTTGCTCGAAAAACTACCAGCTCTCATTTTTCACGGCCCGTATTGTACTTTTCCCTAAGCGGTTAGGCTATGAATAAATACGCAATCTACGCTTTAATTTTATATTCGCATTGCAGCATCTAAGATACCCGTACGAGAATAAACGCCACGCGAACGCGGCGTATTACTATTTAATCAAAAAATGGTGACCTTATTTCAGTCATGTCAATCAAACGAGTGGGTCGACGCAGCATTTGACCGCCATCACGAGAAATCGGCACCCATGGGAATAATCCGCGACCTTTGGTAGGTTCTAACAAGAACAGATCTGTAGGTATGGAAATGTAGAAGCCTTTGGTGAAGCTTCCCTCGCCGTATTCTTCTGACGATACATCAGTGAATGCCGCATATGCACCAACTATGATACCGCTATCGAAACGCTTCGCATAATCGATATTCACGCCTTTATCTTTGGCTAAGAATTGTCCAGCACTTACGGTAATTTGCGTGTCGTCTAAGAATTCTGGCTGCCAATAGACACTAGCGTGTCCAGTGACCGCTGTGTAGTCTTCCAGACCTGTTTGACTGTAAGGATCGCGCTGTTTTACGTAAGCGATATCAAGTCCGTAAGCTAGATTACTATCAACGGGACGATACAGTATTTCACCGCCTACACCAGCAAACATGGTTTCTAGATAACCCGCGTACGCTTGAGCATAAAGGTCTTCTGCAATGGTGTCTTTGTAATGTAAGAATGTTGTATCTAGCCATACATCGTTTGCTGACACATATTCACGAACTCGAGTACGCACGCGAGGTAGCGACACTTCTTCGTTATCTACCAAGTAGTTAAACTTGTCGAAGTTATCTAGAAGCGTAACCCTGGCACTGCTCATGATTGCGAAGTTTTCGTTAAAGGCATAACCGCCGTTTAGCAATAATCCGGTTTGATACAGATAGAAATCTTCTGGGTTACCGAATGATTGGGTAAAGAAGAAATCTGCGCTGTAGTAGAAGCCAGATGTATTGGCAGGATCATAGGCGTCGAGCACTTCTTTTGAGGGTGATGTTCTGACGTAGGTTTCAGTGATATCTGCGTCAACAGATTCGTAACGCGCTGCTGCAATAAAGGCCTCGGCATCCACCTGCGTGTCTACTAAAGGAAGACCTGCGCGATTGTCTACTACATGATAGGTTTTTACGGAATCTGGAAGCTCTGAGGCCGCCACGCGACCAATTCGCTCAATGGCTTCATCCTGGTCACGATAGGCAACCTGTGTACCGTAAAACGTAGCGCTGTCCTCTTTAATTTCAGCATCAGACAGTACAAAGCCCCCCGACCGGTAAAGGTCGTTGTAAAGACGGGATTTATCAACATCTTTCACGTCTTGTGGCACCTTTCTTCCCATCAGGTTCTTAGGTGGTTCATCGAACTTTATTTGCGAAGCCGTATTCATATTAAAGCGATACGTAACGCCGAAACCAACGGTATTACCTCGTTGATAGTTCAACGTGAAATCGAAGTCTTTATAACGATACACTGCACCAACATTCCAACGAGAATCTTGCTCTAGCTGTCCAGCTCTGTCACGAGAATAGTCATTCCCTTCGAACTCAAGCTTTAGCGTTAGCGGCTCCCATGGTGTTTGGTATTCCACACCACCGAAAAATGCGGTTGTTCCTTTAAAAAACTGGTCGTAGTCTACCTTACCACCGCGGCCAGAGAAGCCCCCTGGGCGTTCACAGAAGCTGTCTTTAAGCTCGCAAAACGGGTTGCTGATGTCATCGGCTGTACCAAGATATCCCCAGCCTAAGCCAAGGTGAAAGTCGAATGGACCGATAGATTTACTGGCATTGACGTATTCACTTTCAAAAAAGCCTGTTCCACCAAAATCTCTGAAGCCGACACTGATATCTGGCAAATAGTAGCTTTCTTTCCATAATCTGAATTTAACGTCTAAGCCTTTATCTTTCAGCGTTTGATCACCACTGAATGATTCAACTTGACTATAAAGTCTTGTACGCACGTCAGTGTAACGGGCTGTTGCTTCCATCCAATCGTAAAGCTGAATGTTAACAGACCAGAAGCGATATTCGCCGTTGTCGGTATAGTTAATGGCCATTCCACCTTCGTCTCGCATACGAGCCGTTGGTGTTTGAATAAGACCATTTCCGCCCTGCACCATCTGCGAAGGAGTAACGCGAACTTGAGTATCAGCAAAAGCGGTAGAAGAAAGCGCGCTGCCAATTACAAGCGCGAGTGTTTTTTTCTTAGAAAGTAGTGGCGCACTCATTGAGGTAAAACCCTATGTACTGCTAAAGCGGCTACGCGCTCATTTAATTGCTTAAGTTTATTGCTAAAGAGTTCTGATGAGATAGGAACATAGACTTGGCTGCCCGGCATAAGCTGCCCAAAATCTAAATTCCAATAAGCAATACCCTTTTCTTCAATATTTCCCATTGGATCAATTACGTAGACATGACTTCTGTCGGCATCAACCGCTTTTTTCACCGTGTGAACAGCCGTATAAACCGACGTATCGCTTTGATGCTTGTACGCACCAGGCTTTACAACAGCGCCAGAGAAATGCACAACGTCAGGTCTTCCATTTAGTCGAATCCAGTATTTACCTGGCTGAAACATAGGGTTGTCTTCAAAAAACAACCTTGCTCGATTGTAGGAAATTGGCATGTCTATGCGTGTAGACACCGTCCATGAGCTTACCTGATCATAGAGATTTTGAAGGGCTTTATGTGTTTCAGAATCGGCATCAAATTGATTGAGCAGCCCGCTAATTTGAGATAGCGCTATCTCTTTCTCTTCTTCAGCTTTAGGGTTAGCTAAATCAAAAGCTGAAGCTGAAGGCCAGTACCAATCACCATTATCAGCGACAATGGACAGTACGCTTGATAGTCGTATCGGCCTGTCGAACTGATAGGTTTGCTTGTTTATCATGACACTAACAAGGTTATCATTTGCATATAACTTGGTAGCTGCAGTAAGGCCTAGGGCAATAAAAAGCGTATAGATATACTTCATTATTGCGTTGCTCCTTGTGTCTTCATCTCACGTACTACTCGGCTTAAATAAACCATATCGTAAACGTCTCCTTCAGGGCTGAACTGCTGCTTTGAGGCCAGAAGTTCCTTCGAGTATTTGTGCAAGAAATACGTGTTTTCCCACGACAACCCTACGTCGATAAATGGCGTGTATTCAGAAAATTCTACGGTTTCGATAACCTTAATTACCGGAACAGAAAAACCTAAATATTCGCGAGTTTCTTCCCCTTCTATTCGCCAAGATGAGTCAACCGGCACACCGTAACCTATGGAAGCAATATCAACTTTGCGTTTCCAATTGAATGGCAGAACATTGTTGGTGGCAAGCGGGTTGTGCTGAAGATTTCCCGTGTAGTATAGGTCGTGATCCAAACCTTCAGTTTTAACGATAATGCCATGGTGCATGGTGAAGATGACTTTATCACCAGATACCCACCGGTACTTTTCACCATCGATATACGCAAGGGCAAGCGAGGCTGCATCTCTTCCGCCCGCTTTAATTTGCATAAGATCAGCTTTACTAGCAGCAATCTCTTCAACGGTATAACTAACTGTTCTATCTTTTAGCGCGAGCTTCAGCGTGTTGTAATACGCTAGTGACGTGGTGGAACATCCGGAAAGAAAAAGGCAAACAACACCCGAAAGGGCAAATAAAGTGTGTAGTTTCATTAAAATGCGCCGACAAAAACTAAAAACAAATGAACTTTGCTATAAAAATAAAAAAAGCCGCTAAAAAAAGCGGCTTTTTCGAATACTCTTAAATTTACTGTACGGTCGGTGCGTAAGTAAATGTAACAGGTACGGTGATGGTTTTTGTTACAGAACCAGAGGTAGTTACAGTAACAGTTTCGGTTGTACCTACGCACACACCATCAACGATTTGGTCGTCACCTTCACAAGTAGGTTGACCTGGAGTAGTGCCGCCATTTCCTGGTGCATCAGCAGAGTTGTTGTTTACAACACCTGCAACGATACCCGCAACAACAACACCAGACGCGATCATACCGCCGCTTACGCCGCCGATGCCAGTAGTACCACTACCACCTTCACCGTCTTGTGCGTTAACGCCTGCAACCATAGTTGCAGCTGCAAATAATGCAATGATTGACTTCTTCATAACAGTCCTTTAATAAAATAACCCACTAAATCCTATGCTAAATCATTTTCAACCATTTGACTAGATTATAATCGACAAATGACTTAGATTTCTTATCTTAACAAGCCTCGCTGTGCGAATGAAACAGTTTCTTTATCACCAACCACAAAATGATCTAAAACTGGCACATCGATCGACGCCATTGCGCTTTTGATCTCTGCGGTTAATCTTATATCCGCATGACTAGGCTCAGCAACGCCTGAAGGATGATTATGAACCAAAATGATCGCGGCTGCATTATCGATCATTACTTGTTTGATCAATTCTCTTGGATAGACCGCTGCACTGTTTATCGTACCGTTAAACATAGTGCGAAAAGCAATAAGCTGATGTTGGCTATCAAGCATTAAAAGCGCGAACTTCTCACGTTCACAGTCTCTTAGCTTTGCCTGTAGATAACGTTTAGTATCATCTACATTATTAAAAACGTCCTGACGCTTCAGCTTTATTTCCAAATTGCGTTTAAATATTTCAAAGCCCGCCTGAAACTGCGCATACTTGCACGGTCCAACTCCCGTTATTTTGGCAAACCGTTCTTTCGTTGCTGTTACCACACCCCGTAAGCAGCCTAGCTCGTTGAGAAGTTCATGTGCAACAGACACAGCGCTTTTTCCTTTCACACCTTTTCCCAGCAAGACAGCGATGAGTTCAGCATCACTTAAGCTTTCAGCCCCGTGCTGCAATAATTTTTCTCTTGGCCTTTCATTCTTTGGCCATACTTTTATCGACATTCATCTAGCCCGACTATTCTATAAAAGGTTGTTTATAGATGAATGGTGACAAAGAAACGACTGTATAAAAGGCGGGTTTATTATTGATTTTTGACACCTGTAGGCACTGTTTACATGCCACTGTCGAAACAAGACCTACTTTCGTTCAGCTATCCGATTTTTTGTCACCATGGTAGGCTAACGCTAATTTCGAGATTTTGTGTTCTTCTATGTCTATTGCTAACAAAAATATTTTGCTAGGTGTTACTGGCGGGATTGCCGCTTATAAAGCACCTGATCTTGTGCGCAAGCTTACTGCGTTAGGCGCAAACGTGCGTGTGGTTCTAACAGACTCTGCCGCAGAGTTCGTTAGTTCACTATCACTTCAGGCTGTGTCAGGAAATCCAGTGCATCGCCAGCTGCTTGATCCTGCTGCTGAAGCCGCAATGGGGCATATTGAATTGGCAAAGTGGGCTGATATCCTACTTGTTGCCCCCGCAACCGCAAACACCATTGCTAAGCTTGCTCACGGTATGGCAGATGACTTGCTGACTACACTGTACCTTGCAACAACAGCGAAACTCTTTATTGCGCCTGCCATGAATCAACAAATGTGGAAAGCGGTAGCAACAAAGCGCAACATCGATATTTTAAAAGAGCACGGCGTAACCTTTATTGGCCCGGCAAGTGGTGAACAAGCCTGTGGCGATGTGGGTTCAGGTCGAATGGTTGAGCCTGTTGATATTGCCAATGTAATAAATGACGCAGAGAGAGACGCTTTATCCCTTTCTTCGTCGCTAAAGGCGTTATCGGGAAAGAATATTACGATAACAGCGGGACCAACCAGAGAGCCTTTGGACCCTGTACGATATATTTCAAATCACAGCTCAGGAAAGATGGGGTTTGCCATCGCTCAGGCAGCAGCACTCGCGGGGGCAAATGTAACCTTAGTGGCAGGTCCTGTGTCGCTTGAAACGCCCGAATGCTGTGACCGTATTAATGTCACTACCGCAGAGGAAATGCTTAATACTTGTCAAACGCTTAAAGCCTCCACAGATATATTTATTAGTACGGCTGCTGTAGCAGATTACAAGGCCGTGAGCGTTGCCGACAATAAAATTAAGAAAACCGGTGATGAGTTAACACTTACTTTTGTTAAAAACCCTGATATTCTAGCAACCATATCCACCAGCCAAGACAGACCATTTTGTGTGGGCTTTGCGGCCGAAAGCCAAAATGTAGAAGATTATGCACGCTCGAAGCTAGCCAAAAAGAAGCTAGACATGATTGCAGCTAACGATATTACTGCCGAGGGTCTGGGGTTTAACAGTGATAAAAATGCACTGCACGTAATATGGCAAGATGGTGATAAACGATTACCTGCAACCAGTAAAAACGAGTTAGCGGGTCAATTACTTGCACTTATTGCAGAGCGCTACACTTTAAACAATAAAAACTAACAGATGCTTATTAAGTGTCGATAATAAAAACGATAAATATAAACGCTTTGGTGTAAGCCAACTTAACATGGAGCCCGAGTTGCTATAACTCGGTAGCGGAGGAAATACTTTCGTCATGCCTGCTGTCAAAAAAACAAATCGCAGAGCTCAAATTCTGCAAGCACTTGCTGGAATGTTAGAAACCAGCCCAGGTCAACGTATCACTACTGCTAAATTAGCGGAAAAAGTGGGAGTGTCTGAAGCGGCACTTTACCGTCACTTTCCAAGTAAAGCGCGAATGTTTGAAGGGCTTATCGAGTTTATTGAAGAAACACTTTTCACGCGCATCAATAAGATTGTGAATGAAGAGAAAGACTCGCTTACGCGTTGTCAGCTTATTCTTCATCTTATTTTGGGCTTTGCTGAGAAGAACCCGGGTATTACTCGAATATTAAATGGTGATGCGTTAATGGGTGAACAAGACCGGTTGCGCGCGCGCATAGCAAAGCTTTTCGAGCGTTTAGAAACGCAGCTTAAACAAGTGCTAAGAGAGCGCAAGCTACGCGAAGGTAAAACCCTTTCTGCAGATGAAGCTATTATCGCCAACATGATGATTTGCTACACCGATGGCCGTATTAATGGCTTTATCCGCAGTGGATTTACGCGTAAGCCAACTGAGCAGTTCAATGAACAATGGGCTGCTTTCAAGCAAATGTTTGTTTAGAACCCAACTAAGTTACGACTAAGGCGCTTTCAAGCGCCTTTTTTATTGCTTGTTTCCCATTCTATATTGCATTGACACTTTTCAAAATTAATATGGAAAGTGCAATGAAATCAAATAGCTGCCGAGCTCAGCCCTCAGCGTTCCAACATGCACATAATTCATTACTTCACTCACTATTCGTAAGCTACAGGCAAAAAAAAGCAGCATAAAAATGCTGCTTTTTAACGTTTAATAAATATGGACTTATTTGCTAAACGTGTTTCCAAAGAAATCGCCGTCGTTCCACTTAGGCTTGTTCTTTTGGTTTGCTAGTGTCCAACCAATTTGCGCGTTAACCTTGGTAAAAGTCTCTGCCGCATTCCAGTTGAATGGTTGGTTAATGTCGTCGCTAGGTTTGTGGTAGTGCGTAGATAAGAACTGACCAAACACCTTGCTGCCATCTACGTTAGGATCTTTAGACTTCAGACCCGGCACCATAAACACTGAAGGCACACCTTGCTTTACAAACGCATAGTGATCTGAGCGAGTGAATAACGCTTGCTCAGGCCATGGGTCAGGGCTTAGTTCAATGTTGGCATTCGCCGCCGCTTTTTCCACTGACTCTTGCAAATCACTGTGGTTCGCGCCAAACGCAATAACGTCTGCAAACTCGTAAGTCAAAATTGGCATATCTAGATTTACGTTCGCCACCATTGAAGTAACCGGTACAGTTGGATTACGAGCAAAATAGTCTGCACCTAGCAGGCCCTTCTCTTCACCCGTTACCGACACGAACAGAATTGAGCGCTTTGGCTTTTCTTCCATTTCGCTAAACAGGCGTGCAGTTTCTAACATCACTGACGTACCAGACGCATTGTCCATGGCGCCATTGTTAATGTTGTCTTTCTTTACGGTCTTGGCAAAACCAATATGGTCAGAGTGAGCAGAGAAAACCACATACTCGTTTTTAAGCTCTGGGTCAGAACCTTCAAGTACACCCACAACATTTGGGCTAGTGATGGTGTCGTGTACGCTCGTCTTACTGATATCAACCACACCGTTTAACGCAAAGCCTTGCGGTACTTTGTCGGCTTCAAGCTGTGCATAAACGTCATCAAGGCTCTTTTCTGCGCCTTCAAATAACTTACGCGCAGCGCCTTCACTCATGTAAGCGCCACCTTTAAGCTGAGAAAAGCTGTTTGCAGGCTGACCACTGTCGTCTAACCATGCCATACGCGGCGTATGGATGTAGTTCAAACGGCTTTGATAAGGGCGTACCTTTTCATTTTTAGGCGTTGTGATAGTGATCATGCCAATAGCGCCATTGTCTACCGCATACTTTTGCTTTTGATAGCCAGACGCAAAGTGAGCGCCCTCTTCTGATGGAAAGTCGCTTGGCTTACCAGCAAGCGCTACAACAACCTTACCTTTTACATCTAAGTCTTTGTAATCGTTGTGAGATAGCTCGTCTGCCACAATGCCGTAGCCCACAAAGACCATTTCACCTTTTACATTAGCTTCAGTGCTAAGCAAACTTGGGCTAGCTAAATACTCTTTCGGATAGTCAAACTCGACGGTTTCGCCGTTTTGCGTGAAAGTAAACTTGGGAGACTCTTGAACCAGATTCGCTTTGCGAAACGCTACGTTTTGCATGTAGCCGTCTGTACCCGCTGGCTTCAAACCATATTTAGCAAATTCGGTCGCAATATATAGCGCCGCAATTTCATGGCCACGAGAGCCCGTGTCACGACCTTCAAGCAAATCATCTGCTAGGAAAAACAGGTGCGATTTGATTCGCTGTGTATCAGGGTTAAAAGCATTGTCTGTCGATGCGTGGTTATGGGCAGTAGCAGCAAAGGTCATTGCTGTCATTGCACTACCTATAAGGAGTTTTTTTATCATTCTAATTTCACCATATAACTAAGTGTGCATCATGGTAACGCAGTTGATAGGCGGAATACCATTAAACTACTAACGTTTACCATGTGTTTCCTACCGTTGCTCGCATTTTATGAGCAAGGTAAAATTGTTAGCCACATACCGGCTCAGCTTCCGGGTGTTTTTATATTTTTTAGTGAAGAGCAGCATCTATGTCAAAAGACGACATTCTTTACCGCGTTCAGTTCATCAGTAACGGTGAGCGCTATGAGTTATACGTGAAAAGCCTTATGCAGGGCGCTTTGTTTGGCTTTATCGAGATAGGTGACTTTGTGTGGGATACTCACACAAGTGTTGTTGTAGACCCTAGTCATGAAAGGTTGAAAACCGAATTTTCTGAAGTAACAAAAACTTATGTACCGATGCACAACATTTTGCGCATTGACGCCGTAAATAAAAAAGGTTCAGCCAAAATTACTAAATTAGAAAATAAATCTGATAAAGTAACTGCTTTCCCTAGTCCAATATATACACCAACGAAAGAGTAACCGCCGGGTCATTCCGGTGAAGGTTGCCGGAGACCCTTATGTATCGCTATGTTTTAGCAGCATTATTATTTATTTGCAGCGTTAGCTCATCTGCAAAGGACCTTAACGATGAAAGCTTGTATCAACTACTTGATGACATTTGGCAATACGAGCTTTCGGTTTCCCCGCTTCTAGCTTCTCGCGAAGGCGATACTTCACTCGCTCACGTATTACCAGACAACTCTCCCAAAGCCCTGAAAGCACAAAATGAACAATGGCGTACTTTTCAAAAGGCCTTAAGTCAGTATAAAAAAGAAGACATCTCTACTGATGCTTATATTGCCTTGCTGATGCAACAATATCGTTTAGCTAACTATGTGGACGAATATACGTATCGCGCGCATTTAGTGCCGATCAATTCAGAATATGGCTTTCACGGTGCAATGGCCTCGCTTCCTAATTTATCCACCTTTAAGCGCGTAGAAGATTATCAGGCCTACATTAGCCGCCTAAATGCGCTTAAGCCTTATTTTGACCAACAAATTGCGTATATGAAACAGGCGCTAAAAGAAGACTACACGCAGCCTAAAGTCGTGCTGAAAGGGTTTGAGAACTCGGTGGCGTCATACATTGTTGAAAATGCCGAGGACAGTGGCTTTTATTCTCCATTTACCCGTTTTCCAGAGTACTTTACTGCCGAGCAAAAATCAGCGCTAACGGAGCAAGGCAAGGCTGCCATAAATAGCAGCGTATTGCCTGCGTATCAAATGTTCTACGATTTCATGGTAGATGAATACATTCCCAACGCCCGTGAAGATATTGCCGCGAATAACTGGCCTGATGGCGTGGCGTATTACGCCAATAGAGCCAAGCATTACACCACCACGGATATGACGCCTCAGGAAATCCATGATTTAGGTTTGTCTGAAGTAAAACGCATTCGCGCGCAAATGCAGCAAATTGTGGATGAGCTTGGCTTTGATGGCGACATTAACGACTTCATTGCGTTTTTACGCGAAGACCCGCAATTCTATGCCACCAGCGCTGAAGATTTACTAAAAGAAGCGTCGTTCATTGCAAAGAAAATGGACGCAAAGCTTCCTTCGCTCTTTGAGTATCTGCCAAGAACGCCTTACGGTGTAGCGCCTGTACCAGACGCTATCGCGCCCAAATATACAACGGGCCGTTACATTCATCCTAGCCGCGATGATCAGCCAGGATATTACTGGGTAAACACGTATGCCCTCGATAAGCGCCCTTTGTATGCATTGCCTGCACTGACCTTGCACGAAGCAGTGCCTGGCCACCACCTTCAAATATCGTTGGCAGCAGAGCTTGAAGACTTACCTATGGTACGTCGTAACACCTATATTTCAGCGTTTGGTGAAGGCTGGGGTCTGTACTCTGAGTTTTTAGGTATTGAAGCAGGTATTTACGAAACGCCGTACGACAACTTCGGTCGCTTAAGCTACGAAATGTGGCGTGCGTGTCGCTTGGTTGTGGATACCGGTATGCACACGATGGGCTGGAGTCGTCAACAAGCGGTTGATTATATGATGGAAAACACCGCGCTTTCAGAACACAACGTAAATACTGAAATAGACCGCTATATCTCTTGGCCAGCGCAAGCCTTGTCTTACAAGATTGGTGAAATCAAAATTAAAGGCCTTCGCAAGAAAGCAGAGAAAGCATTAGGCGAGCGTTTTGATGTGCGTAAATTCCACCGCGCCGTGTTAGAAAACGGCTCAGTTCCACTGTTTATCTTGGAGCAAAACATCAATACGTTTATAGAAGAACAAAAGGCACAATAGACATGATCGTTGCATTTGGTGTTATTGGATTACTTATCCTGTTTTTAATTTACTTTGTGCTGCGAGCGCAGAATTTACAGAAAGAGCTGGCGCTATTGCGTCACTCGAATAAACAGACCAACAACAAGGTTACGTATGCTTATCGCAACCTTGTTCTTGTTACAGATGCGTTGGAAAAAAATCTTACTGCGCGTATTGAAAGTGCCTATAAAAGCCGCCTTATCGACCAAACTCAATACAATGCGCTGCACCCGCTTATGCGCAACTTTTCGACTATCGTCATGGCCTGTTGTGAGAAAGGGATGTCATTTGAGGAGTCACTGAATAAGGTGCTGCTTAATGAAGAAGTGACGCTTGAGGAAATTCGTGAGGTGGTGAAAGCACTCCCTAGCAACGTACGTATGGTGTGGTCAAAAAATACGGCCGACGGCTTCATTGCTTTTTGCCAAACCGTTACAGCAACAGTAAGTGGCACGACTACAAAGGCTCAAAAAGAACCATCTGAAGAGTAACATTTTACTCTATGTCTCTCATTAGCGCTTATACAGCGCTAATTGTATGGCAGGGTCGTCTGCTTTGCTATGTAGTAAGGCCTGCGACCCTAGCCATGTTCCCACTCTTTTAAAAGTTTAATCTTTTTACCTTTCCAAACTAATCAGTAAGTTAGCGTTTAAAACAACAAGTCAAAAACCTTTTGTCTTGAAAAGGGTTATTGCTGCACTATAATACTGTATAAAAATACAGTTTATTTTGAGTACCATGAATAAATCGTTATCCGTGCTTAATAACCACCCGCATATTTGGCGGGCCAGAGATCAGAGACAAAGTGAAACCAAGTTTTCACTGGGTTTTCCGCGTCTGGATAAAGCACTTAACGGTGGCGTTACATCTACAGGTCTTGTCCGTATCTCTTCGTTAACCGGCATGGGTGAACTTTCACTCTTTAAACAGGTTATATGCCAACACCGTACGCATAAGCTGGTGGTATTTATTAACCCTCCCGGGCTACTACAGTCGCCGTGGTTAGAAAACTTGGGGCTTAAAGCGCAACAAGTGCTGGTAGTAAAACCAAGTTCTGAACAAGAGTCTTTGTGGGCAGCAGAGCAATGTTTAAAAAGTACGGCTTGCCATTGCGTAGTGCTGTGGAGTAATGCTGTAAATCAAAAAGAAGCGCGACGCCTGCAGGTAGCGGCAACGCATAATGATGCGCTGTGCTTGCTGTATACTCCACCGCAACAGCAGGCCTCACAGTTAGGTTATCCGAAGGCCAGCTTAAGTGATTCACAAGCCACTCCTTCGAATCAAAGCGACGGTGCATTACCCATTACGTTGGATATCGCGCTAAAGGGTAAACCCCACGCTTTGGCAGTGAACATACGCAAGCAGCGTCATGGGTGGCCCAAAGATAACATTGTTATTTCCCATCGGTGGACACCCGACAATCAGGCTATTAAATGGGCCATGGCACACAACACACTTTCCGATCAGGCATTACACTCTGTGAGCTAATGATGCTGTGGGCTTATATTTACTGCTACCAACTAACTTTAGACAGCCACATCAAAGCGGCTAGAAGTAAACGTGCCCATAGCCAATTGCCGAGGCACGAATCTAATAACCAGTATTCATCGTTAGCGTCGAATACCCCCGTTGCGGTGTACTGCAGTAAAACAAACAAAATTACGCAGTGTAATGATATTGCGAGAAAAGAAGGTATTGAAATTGGGCATGGGCTAGCTCAAGCGGCGGCGCTATGCCCTTACGTACATATTCTGCCTTTCAGTGAAGAAGCCGAAAAGCATATGCTGACGCAGTTAGCCCATCGGCTTTACCCACTGGCTTCTGACATCGTATTAGACAACCACATTCACTCAAATAGTGTAAACGGTCTGGCAGTAAGGCTAGATAACCTAACCCATTACTATGGCGGTCATAAGCCACTGTGGAAAACTTTAACCCAAGCTCTGGCAGAAGCAGATATTCGCTATCATTTTGCTAGCGCATGGACAATTGAGGCCGCAAAAGTATTAGCGCTTCATAAATTTAATACTTACTTGCATACATCCGATGACATAAAAAAAGCGCTAAGTGCGTGCCCGCTTTCTCTTACGGCTCTATCTCCCAAGGTCATTGACTCATTGGCAAGGGTGGGCGTTTCCTGCGTACAACAGTTGCTTGCCATGCCGGTACAAGAGCTGGGGCGGCGCTTTGACAATAACACCATCATGTATCTTACTGCGTTAAGGGGAGAAACCTTTCCACGCGTTACGTTATTTAGGCCTTTGGAGCACTTCGATAATTTTATCCTCTTGCCTTTTGATATTGAAAACACGCAGCATCTAACCCCTTTTGTCACCCAGCAGTTTGAGCATTTATCTCACTATTTACGGGCAAGAAACTTATATACATCCAGCATCAGCGTACATATTCATTTCAGAGAAGCACCTGTAATGGATATTAATATACGTTCGGCGCTTCCTCAGTCATCAGTAAAAAGTTGGCTGCCGTTATTTAGTCTTAAAACTGAGAGTCTGGTGTTGCCTGAGCCAGCTACAGCCATTGCGCTTACCTGTCAGCAATTTGAAGAAATGGATACGCAGAATGGCGATTTTTTTAGCGACAGATTTAACGATATTGCACAAAAGCAATTAATTGGGCGCTTAAACGCGAAGCTAGGCGATAACAGTACGTTTCAACCTCGCGCTGCCGACAGCCATCAATTTGAATATATGACGGTGACGGAGCCGAGCGTCGGTAACTGTGCCGGTAATTACGCTTATAGCAGTGACATTACGCCTACCTTCACCTTTGATGTACCTAAACCGCTTATTCAGGCTACCCAAATTTGCTTTGGCCCCGTGCGATTACACAGTGAGTGGTGGCATGACAGCCCAACAAAGCGTGATTATTTCATCGCCCAAACTGAGCAATGCGTAAGGCTTTTAGTGTTTAAAGATGAAGAGAGCCGCTGGTGGGTGCAGGGCCTTTTTTGCTAGCGGTATGCGGTTAAAGAAAAAGGTAAAGGCAATATCATGAAATACAGTGAGCTCTTTTGCCAAAGCAATTATAGTTTTCTTTGCGGTGCCTCTTCCCCCGCAGAGCTTGTTACCACGGCTTCTTTCCTTGGTTACGACGCACTTGCCATTACCGATGAATGCTCAGTAGCGGGAGTGGTACGGGCTTTCGACGAAATTAAGCATCAGGGCCTACCGATTACGCTTATTGTGGGTAGTTACTTTGTATTTGATGACACTTTATCTTTTGTGCTGTTGTGCCCGAACAAAGCGGCCTATAGCGAACTATGCCGAATTATTACTAACGCGAGGCGTCGCTCTGAGAAAGGTGAATACCAACTAGCCGAGTGGGACTTGCGTACCATTCGCCATTGCAAATTCATTTGGCTACCAAGTGGCAAAGAAGCTAAAGACAAGCATTGGGCTGAATGGCTGCAAAAACACCCGAGCATTGATGCTTATATTGGCGCTCAGCGCCTATTAGACGGACGAGATCACCACAGGTTTGCGCATTACAATCATCTGCAGTCTGCTTATCCTTTTCCTGTTATTGCCTGTACAGGTGTACTCATGCATCACGCTGACAGACTGCCGCTTCAACATGTATTGCATGCTACTAACGTGCATACCAGTGTAGATAAAATAGGTCGGGATGCGTTGAGTAATGCAGAGCGTAGTCTGCGAACCGTACAAAAAATTAAAAAGCTTTACCCTGAGAAATGGATTGCCAATACCAATGCCCTTGCTCACGCTTTCACATTTTCTTTAGAAGAGCTGCGCTACCACTATCCTGCAGAGCTTGTACCTGAAGGGTATACGCCCACTTCGT